>Ga0302319_10001428_pt1 | contig 53270 bp, 51 predicted proteins | sample Bog_T0_2_FD_203319 | JGI IMG/M metagenome (GOLD analysis project Ga0302319, IMG submission 203319) | Peat permafrost microbial communities from Stordalen Mire near Abisko, Sweden - Bog_T0_2 | ecosystem: Environmental > Terrestrial > Soil > Wetlands > Peat | place: Sweden: Abisko, Stordalen Mire...
TTATCACGCCCACATCCGGCTTGCAGGTGAGCAATGCCAATTACACCGTGACCGGCAAGGCCGGGGACAACGTGGCTGTCTCGAACGTCTTGGTGCAACTGAACAACGGCGGATGGAATCCGGCGACCACGTTCAACGGGAGCAACTGGACGGATCAAGTGTTTTTGTCGCCCGGCAGCAACACGGTTCAAGCCTACGCCGTGGACACCAGCGGCAATGTGTCTGCGACCAACTCGGTGACTTTTGATTATGTGGTGAGCACGCCGTTGACCGTGCAATTGACCGGGCGGGGCACAATCACTCCCAATTACAGCAACAACGTGTTGCAAGTTGGCTCACCCTACAGCGTGACGGCGGCGGTGGTGGCCGGGTCAGGTTTTGCGTTCACGAACTGGACGGGCGGGACGAGTCTGCTGCTGGCGCTGCTGACGAACGGCACGACATTGCAGTTTGTGATGGAGTCCAACTTGGTGTTGCAGGCGAACTTTGTGGACACGAACAAGCCCGCGCTCAGCATCACGAACTTGACGGCCGGTTTGCAGGTGAGCAACGCCAATTACACCGTGCGCGGCACGGCGACGGACAACGTGGCGGTGGCGCAGGTATATTACCAGTTGAACGGATCCGGTTGGACGAATGTTTCGAGTTTTGTCGGCACCAACTGGAGCTCACCAGTAACTTTGACGCCCGGCAGTAACACTTTCCGGGCCTACGCCGTGGACACCAGCGGCAACGTGTCCGCGACCAACACGGTGATTTTCAAATACGTCGTGAGCGCGCCGCTGACGGTGCAATTGACCGGGCGGGGGACAATCACGCCCGATTACAGCAACGATGTGTTGCAAGTTGGTTCGCTCTACAGCGTGACGGCGGCGGTGGTGGCCGGGTCGGGCTTTGCGTTCACGAACTGGACGGGCGGGACAAGTCTGCCGCTCGCCCTGCTGACGAACAGCACGACGTTGCAGTTTGTGATGGTGTCCAACTTGGTGTTGCAGGCGAACTTTGTGGACACAAACAAACCGGTGGTGGTGATCACGAACCTGACGGCCGGCTTGCAGGTGAGCAACGCCAATTACACCATGCGCGGCACGGCGACGGACAACGTGGCGGTGGCGCAGGTATATTTCCAGTTGAACGGATCAGGTTGGACGAATGTTTCGAGTTTCGTCGGCACCAACTGGAGCACGCCGGTGACATTGACCGCCGGGAGCAACACGTTCCGGGCCTACGCCGTGGACACCAGCGGCAATGTGTCCGCGACCAACTCGGTGACTTTTGATTACGTCGTCAGCGCAATTCTGAAGGTCAGCACCAACGGCCTGGGAACTTTGAGTCCGAACGACAACGGCGCGTCGCTTCAGATTGGTAAAAATTACTCGATCACCGCCACGCCGGGGTCAGGCATAGTCTTCACCAACTGGACGGGCGGAACTAACTTGCCGCTCGCCTTCATCACCAACGGGACGACCATCCAGTTCCTGATGGTCAGCAACCTGATGTTGCAGGCGAACTTTCTGGACGTGACCAAACCGTCGCTCATGATTACGGCACCGTCGGCGGGCCAGCACATGAGCAACGCCCTCGCTTATGTGACCGGCACCGCCAGCGACAACTGGAAAGTTGCCCAGGTTTGGTGCCAGTTGAACAGCAATGCGTGGGACGTGGCGTCGAGCACCAACGGTTGGACGAACTGGACAACCGTTTTCAGACTGGTTTCTGGCACCAACAAAATCAATGCCTACGCCGTGGATTTGGGCGGAAATCTTTCCACGACCGGCAGCGTGAGCGTGCTGTCGAGTAACACCTTCAAGCTGTTGCTGAACCTGACCAACTCCCAGCCGCTGGCCGGTAACGGACTGGGCTTGAACCTGCAACTCTCGACGGGATTGAACGGACACATTCAGGTTTCCACCAATCTGGTGTACTGGACAACGCTGACGAATTTTGTGGGCACCAACTCCGCCGCCAGTTTCCGCGACCCGGCGGCGACCAACGGCAGCCGCTTCTACCGCGCCGTGGTTCCGTGACCGCCGCGCGGAAAATGCTTCGCAGTTTTAAGCCGGTTTGCTAACGTCGCAGGCATGATTCTCACCCGCGACGAACTGCGCAGCCTCGTTGACCTGACCCATCAGTCGCCACACACGCTGCTTGGAATGCACCCGCTCGGCGACGGCTCCGGCCTCGTCGCCCGCGCGCTGCTGCCCGACGCCGCCAGGGTCGAGATTCAGCCCGTTCACGAAAAAGACAAACCGAAATTCGAGCTGAAACGGATTCCCAACACCGACGTTTTTGAGGGCGTCACGCAGGCGGCAAAAAAAGTTTATGCCTATGATCTCGTCATCACCAATCACGCCGGGCAGACGCGCCGCACGCGCGACGCTTTTTCCTTTCTGCCGACGTTGGGCGAATCGGATTTGTTTCTGTTCGGCAAGGGCGACGAGCGGAAAATTTTCGACAAGCTCGGCGCGCAACTGCGCACGATTGATGGCGTTCACGGAACCAGCTTTGCGGTCTGGGCACCGAACGCATGGCGCATCAGCGTCGTCGGCGATTTCAACAATTGGGACGGACGTATTCATGCGATGCGTCTGCTCGGCGCGTCCGGCGTCTGGGAAATTTTTATTCCTAGCGTGGGGCAGGGTGCACACTACAAATTTGAGATCCGCGATGCGCACGGCAACATCAAGCTGAACACCGACCCGTTCGGGTTTTTCTTCGAGGTCGCGCCGAAACAGGCGGCGATTGTTTGGGAAACCAAAAATTTCAAATGGAGCGACGCGGCCTGGCTCAAGAAACGCCGCGAACGCGACGCGTTGCGCTCGCCGATGAGCGTCTATGAAATGCACGTCGGCTCGTGGCAGAAAAAAACCGCGACGGAATCTTGGAGCTACCGCGAACTCGCGAAGCCGCTCGTCGAATACGTCACGCGCCTCGGCTTCACGCATGTTGAATTTCTGCCCGTCGCCGAGCATGCGTATTATCCGTCGTGGGGTTATCAAGTCACCGGCTTTTTTGCGCCCACCAGCCGCTTCGGCACACCGGAAGATTTTCAATTTCTCGTCAACGCGCTGCACGAGGCGGGCATCGGCGTGATCGTGGACTGGGTGCCCGCGCATTTTCCGCGCGACGAATGGGCGCTCGCCAAATTCGACGGCACTGCTCTATTCGAACACGAAGACCCGCGCAAAGGCGCGCATCAGGATTGGGGAACGTTAATTTTTAATTTTGGCCGGAATGAGGTTTCCAATTTTCTCGTCGCCAACGCGCTGTTCTGGTGCGAACGTTTTCACATTGACGGCCTGCGCGTAGACGCCGTCGCCTCGATGCTTTACCTCGACTATTCGCGCAATGCCGGCGAATGGATTCCGAATCAATTCGGCGGGCGTGAAAATCTGGAAGCGATTGAGTTCTTGAAAAAATTCAACCACATCACGCACACGGAATTTCCCGGCGTGATGACCATCGCCGAGGAATCCACCGCGTGGCCGCAAGTCACGCGCCCGCCTTACATCGGCGGACTCGGATTTTCCTTCAAGTGGAACATGGGCTGGATGCACGACACGCTCGGCTATTTCAAGCGCGAACCGGTGCATCGAAAATATCATCAGAACGACCTCACGTTCGCGATGCTCTATCATCACAACGAAAATTTTATTTTGCCGCTGTCGCACGATGAAGTCGTTCACGGCAAAGGCTCGCTCATCACGCGGATGCCCGGCGATGACTGGCAGAAATTCGCGAACCTCCGCACACTGCTCGGTTATCAATGGCTGTTTCCCGGCAAAAAACTTTTGTTCATGGGCGGCGAATTTGGCCAGCGCGCCGAGTGGAACGAAAACGCACAGCTCGACTGGTGGCTGCTCGACGCCGGCCCATATCATCGTGGCGCGCAAAAATTTGTCGCGGACTTGAACACGCTTTACAAAAATTCACCCGCGTTCTGGCAGACGGATTATGACTACGCTGGATTTAGTTGGATTGACTGCAACGACCGCGAAAACAGTGTGCTCTCCTTTTTACGCCAGACAGCGGACGGCAAAAATCAAACCGTCGTCATCTTGAATCTGACGCCCGTGCCACGTCCAAATTATCGCGTCGGCCTGCCGCGCGGGGGCAAATGGAAGGAATCGTTGAATAGCGACGCGCACATTTACGGCGGCAGCAACCATGGAAATTTCGGCGGCGTCACCGCGCAAGACCAGCCGTGCCACGGCCACCAGCATTCGGCTGAATTCAATCTGCCGCCGTTGAGCGTGGTTGTTTTTCAAAGCGAAAGCTGAACCATGCGTTCCTGAATCCGGTTGTTCCAGCTGTTGAAGTAGCTGAACAGCCGGTAAGGCTCCTCAAGCTTCGGCAACATTTCGCGGCGCAAAGCCGCGTCGGCTGAAATCCATTGTGCGTCGAGCGATTTCAATTCGTCCGTCAATTTCTCGCGCAGTTCGTTTAGTTTCCATTGCAAGCCGTTCAACTTCTCAACGCAATCCTGTCCGCGCTTGAACAGCTGGACTTGCACCAGCGGCGAGGTTGCCTCATTTTTTTCCGCGAGAAAAATGTCGGCGCTCCGGCAAGTGTTCGCCACTTCGGCGAATAAATCGGCGAGCGTGGTTGGAATCGTTTGGATGTCTTTTGGTTTCGTGCCAAGTTCGAGTTCAAGCAAATGCAGCAGGCGCGATTTCGATTCGGCGAGACAATTAAAAGCTGCGTTCAATTCCGTAAATTTCTTCGTGGCTGCAAGTTTGTCGGCTTCACTGGCGGAATGAATGCGGTCGGGATGAAAATTGGCGGAGAGCGCGAAAAATTTCTGCTTGAGCAAATCCGCATCCAGCCACGGACGGCGCGGTTCATTCAAAAGTGCGAAATTGTCCGTCATGCGGAAAGTATCAACAATCAACTCTCAACTATCAACCAACTTACGCGCTGAAACTTTCGCCGCACGAACAGCTCGTCGCCGCGTTCGGATTTTTCACCTTGAAGCCGCCGTCCTGTAACGCCTCGACATAATCCAGTTCGCTGCCAGTGACGTAGAGCGCGCTCTTGGGATCCACGACCACGCGCACGCCGCCGGATTCAACGAGAATGTCGCGGTTCGCCGGGCCGTCCTGCAAATCCATTTTGTATTGCAGCCCGGAGCAGCCGCCGCCGACGACCGCGACGCGCAACACGCCGTTCGCGCGGCCTTGTTTGGTGAGCAGCGTGGAAACTTTGTTCGCAGCGCTCGCCGTGAGTTTGACGAGGCGTTCGTCGCCCGTGCGGAAATTTGGGGCGGACGTTGGTTTGCTGGCAAGGTTGGCGATCATTTTTGACTGGCAGCAAGGTAGCCGTTTTTGCCGTCAGGGTCAAACGTATCAAATCATCCTCAACTTTTTGTTCGAGGATGAGAATGACGATGATTGTTGAACAGCCGTGTTTATCTGTGTCCATCTTCCACCTTCGCTGCTTGCTACGGCGCGGCTGGTGATGGTTTAATTCCCGCTGCATGAAACTGATTTCGTGGAACGTCAACGGCCTGCGCGCGGTGCTGAAGAAAAACTTTTTGGAATTTCTCGCCGCCGAGAAACCCGACGTGTTGTGCTTGCAGGAAACCAAATGCATGCCCGATCAGGTGGAACAACTCTGGCCCGCGAGCTACACGACGTTCTGGAATTCCGCCGTAAAAAAAGGTTATTCCGGAACGGCGATTTTCACGAAGGAACGTCCGCTCAAAGTCACGCCGCATATCGGTATCACCGAACACGACAACGAAGGCCGCGTGCAGACCGCCGAATACACGGATTTTTTTCTGGTAAATGTCTATACCCCGAATTCCAAGCGCGAACTGGAGCGACTGCCTTACCGTCAAATTTGGGACAAAGATTTTCTGGCGTATCTAAAAAAACTCGAAAGGAAAAAGCCGGTGATTTTTTGTGGCGACCTCAACGTCGCGCACACGGAAATTGATCTCGCAAATCCAAAAGCCAATGTCCGCAACCACGGCTTCACCGTCGAGGAGCGCAACGGCTTCAGCGCGTTAGTGAGCGCCGGTTTTGTGGACACATTCCGCGTATTTGAAAAGGGCGGGGGACATTACACCTGGTGGAGTCCGATGTCCGGCGCGCGCGCGCGGAACGTCGGCTGGCGCATTGATTATTTTCTCATCTCAAAATCACTGCGCCCCCGCCTGAAAAAAGCCTTCATCCGCGCGGATGTGGTCGGCAGCGATCATTGCCCGGTGGGCATTGAAATATAAATTGTAGAATGACGGATGACTTGATTCGAAGTTTGCAGCCGCTGGTTTATTGTATCGCTACGGCGTTGAGCATCCGCTGCAGGTCATTTAGCGAATTGCCCGACGCCGGAGAGAAAATGCCCTGTTCGGTGGACAGTCCCTGCCATTTCCAACGCTCGACATGGCCGTCCGCAAAAGAAAAGGCCGCACCTTTGGAATGATGGATTGTGGGCGAATTCCGCCTGTCCGTCCAATCCATCCCGAAAATACAATCGTCCACGCTGTTCACGCTTTCGTCCACGAATACGATGGCGGCGGCAGGCGAGGGATTGTTAATCTGCGTCAGTTTTTTGAACATGGGATAAGCCGTGCCCAGATCGGAACTGGATGAATCCCAAACGCCGTATTGATTGGCGTCGGCAGTGTCGGCACCACCCATGCGCACAACCATTGAAACGGTGCGCACCGGTATATTTCCGCTGACCGGAGTCACATCGGGGCATAGGAAAGAAGTAAGTGCAGGGCTGTAAGAATACAGCAGGCCGTTGGTGATGGTTCCAATGTCGGTTGGTGCGGTGCGGACGCTGCCGGTGGCCCATGTGCCCGGCGGTGGTTTGGAGCCAGCCACCCAATTGGGTGTCATTCGGTCGTTGTTGTCCCCGGCATAAACCACCCAGCCTAGTGTCAATTGCTTCATGTCGTTCAGGCATTGAGTCAGCCGCGCCCGTTCTTTGGCCGCAGCCAGCGCCGGCAACAACATTGCCGCCAGAATGGCGATGATGGCAATTACGACCAGCAGTTCGATGAGCGTAAAACCATTTTGCCGCCTGCGGCCAAAATTTTTAGTTTCGGTCTTCATCCCTTGAACTTTTCCAAGGCCAAACATTACCCCTGGCAAAGTTCGTGTCCAGATTGAATTTTTAATGTTCTTTTTTGTCCATTCGTGGTTAGCTTCCAGAAATGAGACTGTCGCTTTTATCAATTTTGCTTGGCGTCGGCGTGGCGTTGCCGCAGGTTTATGGCCTGGCCCGGCCGGCACAACTCGCGGCTGCCGCGCGCAAATTTCCGCGCAACCTGCCCATCGGCATCGCGCTCATGCTGCTGGGCACGGCGTGGTTCGTCTGGAACGTGAACGAGGAACCCATCGCGGATTTCTCTGCCTACAAACCGGCGATGATGATGGCGTTCGCGGCGGTGGGCGTGGCGTCGTGTGTTTTTGTGCAGGATTTTCTGGCCGTGCGCGGCCTTGCCGTGGTGTTGTTGCTGCTGGCGAAACTCATGCTGGACACCGGTCGCCTGCATCTGGGTGAATCGCCGTGGGTTTTGGTGATCCAAGGTTGGGCGTATGTTTTCATCGTCCTGGGAATCTGGTTCACCGTGACGCCGTGGCGGTTGCGCGACTTGGTGAACTGGGCCACGGCCACGGAATCGCGCACGCGCCTGTTGAGCGCGCTGCGGCTGGCGTTCGCAGTGTTCGTGCTGCTGCTCGGCCTGACGGCGTTCCGCGCGATGTAACATGAACCTGTCCGATTTCCGCGAAGACTACCAGCGCGGCGCGCTCGACCGCGCGGCACTGGACGCAAACCCGCTCGCGCAGTTTGCCGCGTGGTTTCGCGACGCGACGGGCGAACGGTCACAGAGCCGCTGGCGCAAAATCGGCATTGCGCTCTACAAACTCTGGAGCGCCGTCTGCAATCATCGTCCCGCCGACATCAATGCCATGACGCTCGCGACGGTGGACAGAAATGGCGTCCCGTCCACACGCACGGTGTTGCTCAAAGGCGTGGACGAACGCGGCTTCATTTTTTTCACCAACTACGGCAGTCGCAAGGGCAGGGAACTGGCGGAAAATCCAAATGCGGCGCTGACGTTTTTTTGGTCGGACTTGGAGCGGCAGGTTTGCGTGGCCGGCGCGGTGACGAAGCTGCCGGTCGCGGAATCGAAAAATTATTTCAAGAGCCGGCCGCGCGGCAGCCGGCTCGCGGCCTGGGCTTCGGGCCAGAGCGAGGTTGTCGCCGACCGCGCGGCGCTGGAAAAAAAATGGAGCGAGATGGCGGCCAAATTTCCCGGTGAAGAAATCCCGCTGCCGCCGGATTGGGGCGGCTATGTTTTGCGGCCGGAGCGGATCGAATTCTGGCAGGGCCGTCCGAGCCGGCTGCACGACCGTTTCCGTTACGCGCGCCAGCCGGACAATTCATGGAAGCTGGAACGGCTCGCGTCGTGAAACTGGCGGATTAATTTTGAGGTTCGTTCTCCGGCCGCCACTCGCCGTCATCACCGTCGGTTGAAACCACGATGATGTCGTCGCCCAGCGCGATGAATTCCGTGTCCGGCGTGTTTGCCGGCGGCGGCGGTTCAATTGCAACCGTATTGGGTGCGGGTGGATTTTCGCTTGCCGGGGCCGGCCGGGTTGCCGGCAAAGATTTGGCGATGATGACCGTGTCGGCGTTGGCGGCCAGATGTTTTTCCTCGTCGTGCGCGCGCGCGGCCTCCATCAGCAGCAATTCCCACGGTTCATGCACGGTGCGGGCGGCCGGCTCTTTGAACGGTTGCAGATGAAACTCGCCGTTGGTCAGCGCGAGCAGGTGGTGAAAAGCTTTTACCCCGGACAGGTCGCCCGCCGTGGCATGAACGATGGCCCCGGTTTCGATGTAAATCTCGCCGCTGGTCCGCTCGTTGCGGACTCCCAGGATGTAGGAATTTCGTCCGAGACATTGAATCTGGATCACATCCGGCAGCGCCACCTGCTTCAGCGTGCCGGAAAAACCCTCGCGGTGCGTCCACGAGAGCAGGTCGTTCAGGACATTGAAAACAAATTTGATGCCGTCGGGCGTCAGGGGTTTTTCCAGGAAAAGTTCCGCGCCGTTCGCAAGGCTGTCGGCGCGGCTGCTTTCGCCGGCGCTGCCGGTCAGCATGACTTTTTTTACGCCGGGAAAGCGCTTGTTAATGATGCCCAGCAGTTGCACGCCGTCCAGCATCGGCATACCGATGTCCAGCACCACCAGTGCAATCGGATTCTGCTCCAAAATATCGAGCGCCTGGTCGGCGGCGGACGCAGTGTAAATTTTCCAGGTCTGGCCGGCCAGATCCTCGAACAATCCGCTCATCATTTCCAGAAACGCCATGCTGTCGTCCACCATCAACACCTGAAATTTTTTTACCGCCTTGTCTGCCGGTTCGCGCTCCGGTTTTGCCGGCGATTCAACTTGTGGCGGAGCGGCCACGGGTGCGGACATTTCCAGACGCAACTCCACGCTGCCCAGACGCAGCGTCTCGCCGGCCTTCAGCACGCCTTCGGAAATCATCACTTCATTGATGAACGTGCCGTTGGTCGAGCGCAGGTCGCGCACGGTGAGTTCATCGCCGCGCAGCCGGACCTCGCAATGTTGCTCGGAGACGGACTGTTCCACGACTTGAAACGCGTTGCCATTGGCGCGCCCGATCGTGACCCAGCGCGTCCCCAGCTCATGCGACAATCCCGCCGGTGTCTGCGAAATGACGACAAGTTTGGCCATGCAATATAAAACTGCCTCAAAGAGGTATTCCTAACTGGGCGCGAGTCAAATAAAAAATCACGGTTTCAAATTATTTTGCCGGCGGTTCTTCGCCGACGGCGAAATCTTCCCTGTCCTCGCCAATGACCGGAGCGATGGCTTGAAGCTTGTCGCCTGCATCCAGATTCACCAGCTTGACACCCTGCGTGTTGCGCCCGACTTCGCGGATGTCCTTCACGCTGGTCCGCACCATCTGGCCGCCGACCGTGATGAGCATGATTTCATCGGTGTCACGCACCGTGAGCGCGCCGACGACGGCACCGGTCTTTTCACCGGTCTTCATTGTGATAATCCCTTTGCCGCCGCGGGACTGTATTCGATACTCGTCAAACCCGGTGCGCTTGCCGATGCCGTTTTCACCGGCGACCAGCAACGCCGCGTCCGGCACGACGATCGTTGCCGCGACGAGCGCGTCACCTTTTTCCAAATTGATCCCCCGGACGCCGCCGGCCGCGCGGCCCATTGAACGAACGTCCGATTCGTGAAAACGGATGCTCATGCCGTCTCTCGTGATGAGAACGACATCGTCGCCCGGATCGCTTTCGCCCGTGCTGCCGCGCGTGAGCTTCACGTCAATCAACGTGTCGCCTGGCTCGACGCCGATGGCGATGATGCCGCCCTTGCGGACGTTGGAAAATTCATTGAGCGATGTTTTTTTCACTGTGCCTTGCTGCGTCGCAAAAAATAATTCTCCGGACTGTTCCCACGTCACGTCTCTCTTGTCCGCATCCGTCTTCGACAAAATGCGGATGAGCGCGGTGATTTTTTCATCCGCCTTCAACTCCAAAAGATTCGCGATGCTCCGGCCTTTCGCGGCGCGGCCCATGTCGGGAATTTCATGCACGCGCTCGACGTAAACTCGCCCGGTATTCGTGAAGAACATCAAATAATCATGCGTGCTTGCCGTGAACAGATGCTCGACGAAATCCTTGTCGTCCGCCGTCTCGCCCTGGCGCGTGGTCATGCCGATGACGCCCTTGCCGCCGCGCCGCTGCGCGCGATACTGGCTGACGTTCGTGCGCTTGAGCAGCCCATTGTGCGTGAGCGTGATGATGACGCCCTCGTTCGCGATCAAGTCCTCGATGGCAATCTCGCCTTCGTCTGGGACAATTTCCGTTTTACGCGGCGTTGCGTGTTTTTCTTTAATGGCCTGAAGCTCGGCTTTGATAATAGCCATCACGCGCGATTCCTTCGCGAGAATATCAAGCAAGTCCTTGATCACCTCGATCAACGCTTTGTATTCCTTGTCAATCTTGTCAATTTCCAGACCGGTCAACTGATACAGCCGCAGTTCCAAAATCGCGTCCACCTGCCGCTCGGTCAGCGCGTAACGGCCCGCTTCCAGCCGCGCTTCGCTGCGAATCAAGATGCCCCATTTTTCCACCTGCGCGCGCGCCCACTCGAACGCGAGCAGTTTCACCCGCGCTTCATCGCGCGTTTTGCTCGAACGAATGATGTGGATAAACTCGTCGAGGTTCGACAGCGCGATGAGATAGCCTTCGAGCAACTCCGCGCGCTCCTCGGCCTTGCGCAATTCAAAACGCGTGCGGCGCAAAACGACTTCGCGACGATGCTCAATGTAACATTGGATGATTTCTTTCAGGTTCAGCGTCTTTGGACGCCCGTGGTCAATTGCCAGTGCGTTGACGCTGAACGAAACTTCGAGTTGCGTGTGCTGAAACAGTTTGGCGATGACGACTTTCGGATTAGCATCGCGCTTCAGCTCAATGACGAGCCGGCAATATTCGTCAGACTCATTACGCATCGCGGAAATCTCCGTGATGATTTTTTCATTCACCAAATTTGCAATCTGCTCTTCCAGCGCCGCGCGATTGACGTTGAAAGGAATTTCCGTGATGACGAGCTGCTCGCGGTTACCTTTCATTTCCTCCACGCCGATGCACCCGCGCAATTTCAAACTGCCTTTGCCTTCGGTAAAATATTTTTTAATGCCCTCCAGCCCGCAGATGTAGCCACCCGTCGGGAAATCCGCGCCCTTGATGAACTTCATCAATTCAGGAATCGTGATTTCCGGCTTGTCAATCTGCGCGCAGATGCCGTCCACGACTTCGCCGAGATTGTGCGGCGCCATGTTCGTCGCCATGCCGACCGCGATGCCCGTGCCGCCGTTGACGAGCAGATTCGGAAATGCAGCGGGAAAAACTTTCGGCTCGGTCAGACGCTCGTCGTAGTTCGGGACGAAATCCACCGTGTCCTTGTCCATGTCCTGCATCAGCGCCGCGCCGAGATGCGTCAGCCGCGCCTCGGTATAACGCATCGCCGCCGGCGGATCGTTTTCGACGGAGCCAAAATTACCTTTGCCGTCCACCAATTTCTCGCGCATTGCCCACGGCTGCGCCATATGCACGAGCGTCGGATAAATCACCGCTTCGCCGTGCGGATGGTAATTGCCGGAAGTATCGCCGCAGATCTTCGCGCATTTGTAAGGCTTGCGGCCCGGGAACAGCGACAGCTCGTGCATCGCATAAAGGATGCGACGCTGCGAAGGTTTCAATCCGTCGCGCACATCAGGCAGCGCGCGCGAAATGATCACGGACATTGAATAATCGAGGAACGAATTTTTAATTTCGTCCGCGACGTTGATCTTGGAAATCTTTTCGCCCTGCGTGTAAGCGCCGCCGCTGGCGTGCTGTTCTGGTTGCTGCGGCGGGACGGGTGATGTGGGTTCATTTTCGTCAGGCATGATACGGATTCAGGAAAAATTGTTTCAGTCGGATTAAACGTCGAGGTTGCGGACGTTCAGCGCGTTATCCACAATGAAATTGCGGCGCGGTTCCACTTCTTCGCCCATCAAAGTGACAAACATCTCTTCGGCCTCGACAGCGTCGGAAAGGTCAATACGAAGCAGCTTGCGCTTCACCGGATTCATCGTGGTTTCGAAAAGTTCCTTGGCGTCCATTTCACCGAGACCTTTGAAGCGCGTCATCTGAATGCCTTTCTTGCCCACGTTCTTCACGCCTTCGAGAATTTCGGGAATCGAAAACAGCGGCGTGACATTCGCGCGTTCGCCTTCGCCCTCGGACAATTCAAACAGCGGCTTGTCCTGCGCGGCGTAGTGGTCCACGGCCAGACCTTTCTTCAAAAGTTTGCCAAGCAAATCCGTGATGGCCTTGCTTTCGAGGTGCAGATTGGAAACTTTCGCGCGTCGCGTCGGACTGTCTTTGCGACGCTCCGTTTCCGTGTCGCTGCCAAAAATGTCCGCGTTGGCCAGCTTGAATTCTTCGACTTCTTCCGCCGTGAGAAAATAGTGAACCTTCTCGTCGTTGCCGGAGCGAACCTTGACCATCGTCTGCGGCAACGCGCCGTCTTTCGCGCGCTTCTCGACGTAATCCGCGAAATCACCGCCGAGCCGTTTGATGTGCGTGGCGTGCTTGTCGAGCGATTCAAGCAACGTGAGAATTTCCTCAAGCTGCTTCGGATTAAATTCTTTTCCATCTGCGAGATTCTTCAAACGGACTTCCTCGACGCCGTTCTGCAACAGAATGCGGTTCAATTGCACGTCATCGTCAATGTAATCAGTCTTTTTTTTGCGCGTGATGGAATAAAGCGGCGGCTGCGCGATATACACAAAACCCTGCTTCACGAGCTGCGGCATTTGACGGTAGAAAAACGTCAGCAGTAACGTGCGGATGTGCGAACCATCCACGTCGGCGTCCGTCATGATGATGATTTTGTGGTAGCGCAATTTTTCCAGATTAAACGCGCCCTCGCCCTCGCCGTCGCCGATGCCCGTGCCGATGGCCGTGATCATCGTGCGGATTTCCGTGTTCTGCAAAACTTTGTCGAGCCGCGCTTTTTCCACGTTAATTAATTTTCCGCGAATCGGCAGAATCGCCTGAAACTTCCGGTCGCGACCCTGCTTCGCCGAGCCGCCGGCGGAATCACCTTCGACGATATACAACTCGGTATTCGCCGGATCGCGGTCGGAACAATCCGCCAGCTTGCCCGGCAAACCGCCGCCGGTGAGCGCGGATTTGCGAACGGCCTCGCGCGCCTTGCGCGCCGCTTCGCGTGCGCGCGCCGCCGTGAGACTTTTATCAATGATGCGTTTCGCGATCGGCGGATTCGCGTCAAAATAAGCCATCAAACCTTCGTAAGAAATCGAGCCGACGATGCGTTCCACTTCCGGCGACAGCAATTTCACTTTCGTCTGCGATTCAAATTTCGGATCGCTATGCTTCACCGAAATCACCGCCGTCAAACCTTCGCGCACGTCGTCGCCCGTGATCTGCGGATCTTTGTCCTTCAAAATCTCGTTTGACTTCGCGTATTGGTTGATCGCCCGCGTCACCGCGCTGCGGAAGCCGGACAAATGCGTGCCGCCATCGGGATTGTGAATGGTGTTCGTGTAACACAACACCTGGTCGTTGTAGCTGTCGTTGTATTGCAACACCACTTCGACGTGGACTTCGATTTCTTTGTCGTCCAGTTTTTCCTTCAGCTCCTTGTGAAATGAAATCGGCTTCGGGTGCAACGGCTCTTTGCTCTTGTTGAGCTGCTTGACGAATTCCTCGACGCCGTTCTTGTAATAAAATTTTTCCGGCTCATTCGCCGTCTGGCGTTCGTCGGTAAAAATAATCTCCAAACCCGAATTTAAAAACGCCAGCTCGCGCAACCGTTGCGAAATGACGTTCGCCTTGAACTCCGTCGTTTCACGAAAAATTTCCTTGTCCGGCAAAAACGTGATCAGAGTGCCGGTGGTTTTTGTTTTGCCGATGACGTGAAGTTTCTGCACCGTCTTGCCGCGCTCGAACTCCATGTGATGCACTTCGCCCTCGCGCGAGACCTCCACTTCAAACCATTCGCTCACCGCGTTCACGCACTTCGCGCCGACGCCGTGCGTGCCACCGGAAAATTTGTAGCCGCCCTGGCCGTATTTGCCGCCGGAATGCAGCGTCGTCAAAACCAGCTCTACGCCCGGCAAACCGGAATCCTTGTTGATGTCCACCGGAATGCCGCGCCCGTCATCGCGGATTGAAATCGAGCCATCCACATGGATCGTGACCTCGATGTGATTGCAATGCCCGGCGAGATGTTCGTCCACGGAATTGTCCAGCACCTCGCTCACGCAATGATGCAGCGCGCGCTCGTCCGTGCCGCCGATATACATGCCGGGTTTTTTGCGGACGGCCTCAAGTCCCTTGAGCTGCGACAGCTTGTCCGCGTCGTAATTGCCATCGGCAATTTTGTCTGGCGAAACAATTTTTTCTTCAGGCGAATCAGAAATACTCGACATAATTATTGGGCGATTCAGGGTAAAATTTAGTGCGGCAACGAATGCGAATAAAGTATGAAAATCCGCCTGTTTTCACAATGCGAAACTGCGTTTTTCTTTGGCGAAAAATCGTCAAAAACTGATGCGTTTTTGCTTGCTAAATCAACGCCGCGAGCGCGGCTTTTTTGGAAAGGAAATTTAGTTCCGCAGTTTTTCCCGCGCGGCTATTTTTTCTCCGCCAAACAAATCCCCGCCACCGCCTTGGCCACCTGGTTGGCGACGCCATCGCCGCCCGAATTGCAGAGCACCACCACCGTCAGCCCGTCATCCGGAAACCGCAGGTTCGCCGCCGCGAAGCCCGACGTGCTGCCGGGATGACCGATGAGTTTGTGGCCGTTCAACGTTTCCAGAAACCAGCCGAAGCCGTAACCAGTCGCTTTGCCGTTGTTCAATTTTGCCGAAGTCCACATTTGCTCCTTGCTCGAATTTTTCAAAATTTTTTCCGTGTCGAGCGCCGCGTCCCATTTCATCAAATCGCCGACCGTGGAAACAATTTCGCCGGCGGAAAACAGATCCGTGTAATCCACATCGCGGTTCACGAGGCCATTGGTCTTGTCCAGATCATAACCGGCGGCACGCAGTTTCAGAATGCGGCTCGGCTCGCGGTTCGTCGTTGCGTTCATTTGCAGCGGGCCGAGAATTTTTTCCGAAAGAAACTGCCAGTATTTTTGCCCGCTGACATTTTCGACGATGTAGCCGAGCAAATTGTAGCCGGAGTTGCTGTAGGAAAATTTCTCGCCCGGCGGAAAAACCGTTGGCACCGCGCCGATCTGCGCGATGAATTGCGCCTGCGTCAAATGCCGCGACAACTCAAAACCGTCCAGCGCCGTGTAATTTTTGATGCCCGAAGTGTGCGTCAACAAATGGCGGATCGTGATGCCGTTCCAGCTCGCCGGCGTGTTTTTCAAATACAGATTGATGGGGTCGTCCAACGAAATTTTTCCCTGCTCGACCAGCAGCATAATGCACGCGGCGGTAAATTGTTTCGTGACCGAGCCAATTTCAAAAACGGTGTCGGTCGTCGCCGGGACGTTCCATTCGAGATTGGCGAAACCATACGCCGCCGTTTTTATTTCTTGGCCGTGCTGCGCCACCTTGAGCGCGAGGCCGGGAATCTGGAGCTTCGCCATTTCGGTCGCGACCATTTCGTCCACCGGATCGGCGAGACAGTTGAGCGTGAACAGGAATGCCAAGGTTGAATAAAAAATCCTCACCCGCCGATGATAGCGCGCCGGCGTGATTTGGAAACTTTTTAGATCGCGCGCAGAATTTGTGACAAGGCAAATTAGCGCAGCTACCAAGTCCATCGCACCACAAATCACGCTTGATTTACTGGCATTCAAATTTACTTTCTTCGGATGTTGAATTCAGAAAAAACCGCCGCCGACCCCCTTGCGCACCCCGATCAATTTGTCCACCGTCACATCGGCCCGAACGCAGCTGAAACCAATGAGCTGCTCGCGCTCCTCGGCCATAAAAATTTGGACGAGCTGATTGACGCCGCCGTCCCAAAAAAAATCCGGCTCGAAAAAAAATTAAACCTGCCCGCCGCGCGCAGCGAATTTGACGCGCTCGCCGAACTCAAAAAAATTTCCAGCGAGAACAAAGTGTTCCGCTCGTTCATCGGCATGGGTTATTATGACACCATCACGCCGCCCGTCATCCAGCGCAGCGTGCTGGAAAATCCCGGCTGGTACACGCAATACACGCCGTATCAGGCCGAAATTTCGCAAGGTCGTCTTGAAGCGCTCTTAAATTTCCAGACTATGGCCAGCGAACTCACCGGCCTCGATCTCGCCAACGCCTCGATGCTCGACGAAGCCACCGCCGCCGCCGAAGCGATGACCATGTCGCTCCGCTTGCGCGATGGCCGCAACATTTTTTTCATCTCCGAAACGTGTCATCCGCAGACCATCGAAGTCGTCCGCGCCCGCGCGCACGCGCTCGGCATTGAAGTCGTCATCGGCAGCCACGAAAATTTTTCGTTCAGCGAAAAAGTTTTTGGCGCGCTCGTGCAATATCCCGACACGTTCGGCGCGATTCACGATTTCTCCGGGTTCGCGGAAAAAGCCCACGCCGCTGGCGCGATGCTCACCGTCGCCACGGATTTGCTCGCGCTCACGCTCATCAAGCCGCCCGGCGAATTTGGCGCGGACATCGCCGTCGGCAGCGCGCAACGCTTCGGCGTGCCGCTGGGCTACGGCGGACCGCACGCGGCATTTTTTGCGACGCGCGATGAATTCAAGCGCCAGATGCCCGGCCGCATCGTCGGCGTGTCCAAAGATAATCGCGGCAAACCCGCGTTGCGCCTCGCGCTCGGCACACGCGAGCAACACATCCGCCGCGAAAAAGCCACGAGCAACATCTGCACAGCGCAGGCGTTGCTCGCAAACATGGCGTCGCTTTACGCGTGCTATTACGGGCCGGAAGGTTTGAAGAAGATTGCGCAGCGGGTTCATGCGCTAACGCAAATTTTGGCTGCTGGTTTAGCGAAACTCGGCCACAAAATTTCCGCGCAAAATTATTTCGACACAATTCGCGTTGAGTTCGCTGGAAAAAGCGCGCAGGAGATTTTGAAAATCGCCGAAGCGCACATGATGAATTTCCGTATGATTGACGAAAAGACCATCGGCATTTCCCTCGATGAAACCACTAGCGCAAATGACGTTGCGGAAATTTTACTGATTTTCAATGGTGACAAAGCTCCTGCCTTTACTGTGGCCGAACTTGCACCAGCCAATTCGCAATTCGCAATTCGCAATTCGCAATTTCTCCAGCACGCCGTCTTCAACCGCTACCACAGCGAGACCGAGATGCTCCGTTACATCAAGCGGCTCGAATCGCGCGATCTCTCACTCACGGCCTCGATGATTCCGCTCGGCTCCTGCACGATGAAGCTCAACGCGGCGGCGGAAATGTTTCCCGTGTCGTGGCCGGAGTTCGCGAAGATTCATCCGTTCGCGCCGGTCAAGCAGACGCGCGGCTACCAGATTTTATTTCAGCAACTCGAAGACTGGCTCGCGGAGATCACCGGCTTCGCGGGAATTTCGTTGCAGCCCAACGCCGGTTCGCAGGGCGAATACGCCGGGCTGCTCGTCATCCGCGCGTATCACGAATCGCGCGGGGACACGCATCGCAATGTCTGCTTGATTCCGACTTCCGCGCACGGCACGAATCCGGCGAGCGCCGTCATGGCGGGAATGAAAGTCGTCGCCGTCGCGTGTGACACGAACGGCAACATTGACGTGGCCGATTTGAAATTCAAAGCCGAGGCGCACAAAAATGATCTGTCGGCGCTGATGATTACTTATCCCAGCACGCACGGCGTGTTCGAGGAAACCATCCGCGAGATTTGCGAAATCATCCACGCCAACGGTGGCCAGGTTTACATGGACGGCGCGAACATGAACGCGCAAGTCGGTTTGACTTCGCCCGGCTTCATCGGCGCGGATGTCTGCCATTTGAATCTGCACAAGACGTTTTGCATCCCGCACGGCGGCGGCGGCCCGGGCGTCGGGCCGATTGGCGTGGCGGAACATCTCGTCGAATTTCTGCCCGGCCACAACGTCATCAATCTTGGTGGCGAGAATCCAATCGGCGCGGTCGCCGCCGCGCCGTGGGGCAGCGCGAGCATCCTTACAATTTCGTGGATGTATATCGCGATGATGGGGCCGGACGGACTCACCGACGCGACGAAGTTCGCCATCCTCAATGCGAATTACATCGCTGCGCGTCTGGAAAAATATTTTCCGACGCTCTATCGCAGCAACGGCCTCGTCGCGCACGAATGTATTTTGGATTTGCGCGCGTTCCACGCAACCACCGCCGAGGACGTGGCAAAACGGCTGATGGACTACGGCTTTCACGCGCCGACTTTAAGCTGGCCGGTTGCGGGAACTTTGATGGTTGAACCGACCGAAAGCGAATCGAAATACGAACTCGACCGTTTCTGCGACGCGATGATTTCCATCCACGCGGAGATGACCGCGATTGAAAATGGTTCTGCCGATGCGAAAAATAATTTGTTAAAGAACGCCCCGCACACGGCGGACCAGATCGCCAGCGACAATTGGAATCGTCCCTACACGCGCGAAGCGGCGGCGTTTCCGACGCAGAGTTTGCACGATTACAAATTCTGGCCGCACGTCAGCCGCGTGGACAACGTCTTCGGCGACCGTAATCCGGTCTGCTCCTGCGTGGGGATGGAGAATTATTCTTAACTGCGGAGACGAGGAGTTCAGTCCTTGCTTGTTTGAAATTAGATAAAAGTGTTCAATGTTGTTGTGCGAGTCTTGGATTTAGCAGTAAATGTTTCACAAGTACCACAGCGAAGCCCTTTCCGCTATCCCGGCGGAAAAACTTGGCTGATTCCAACTTTTCGTCGCTGGCTAAAGAGCCTGCCAGCTTCCACGCGGAAAAAATTTATTGAGCCGTTCGCCGGTGGTGCAACCGCTTCGTTGCTTGCAGTGATGGAAAACTTTTCTGAGAAAGCATTTTTTGCCGAACTCGACGGTGAAGTTGCTCGCGTTTGGATTAATGTGCTGTCCGCCAACGGATGCGAGCTTGCCGAACGCGTGGAGGGATTCAAAGTCAGCAAGGCGGCAGCTAATAGATTATTCGCGCACGCAGCAAACGGCGCGGAATTATCCGAGAAGGCTCTGGCCGTGTTGGTGCGGAATAGGATTCAGCGCGGTGGCGTGCTCGCTCCCGGCGCAGGGAGATTGAAAGATGGGGGAAAAGAAAAGGGACTCGTGTCGCGTTGGTATCCAGAAACCATTTGCGCCTAAATGCCCAAACGGAAACCCAAATCTGAATTGCGAGGGATTGAATCATGCAAACGTGAAATCGAGCGCATGATGGCGAACTCGCAGACCAAGCTCATTATGCCAGTAGTGACGCTTGGCCTTCTGAAGGAGTTCCGCGCAACAGGAGTGACTGTGTTTACCGACGACAAGATCCGGAAAGCATACGAAACCGCTGTCAGAAGCTTAATTGCATTTCTTGGTCATGAAGTTCATCTGGGAGCCAAATACTATGACGCTTATGCCAGCCGAATGTCTCGCTACTCTGTTTTAAGAACAGTCGGCCATTTGCGATACAAACTGGAGCGTATCTAAGTCGAGTGCGCGGAAGAACTTTGCACTTGGATACCTGCTCGAATCAAAGCCTTTATTGAGGAAAAATTGGGGATAGTGCCGCAACTAGAGAGCGCTGAGGTTCGGTTTCAAATTGGATCAGAAAAAAACCAATTCTTAGAAGTTATAGAGAGCCACATCAGCAAATCACCGGCGAATTTTGAAATATTCAGTTTTGCAGTTCTCAAAGTGCATCTTGAACGTTTTGCCTGTCGAATTTACCGAGATACGCGAACGGCATCACACGACGGAGGTGTGGACTTGGCAACAAATTTTGGCGTCGTTTACCAAGTGAAAAAACTTCGCATCTTGAATGAAGCTGATGCAAACAAACTTTACTCTGAATTGAAATTTAATTTCGACCAACAGCGTTTACAGGACGGAAACGTAATTGTGGTGATTGACGACATCTCCAAAAATGTCCGCGACTATTTGGTTCAAATGCGTGTTCAGTCAATCAGCAAAGCAGATGTTTTGTCGCTTGCGAAAAACTTCGATGAACCGGAAGACCGCCAAAAGGTGTTGCGGGTAATTTTTGAAGAGTTTCGTCGCGAATATTCAAACCGAATTCAGACAACGCCCAAAAGCCAAAAGACGCAGTTAATTTGAATTAACTCGCGAACTAACACTGCGGGCCAGACTTAAGACGCGGCCGGATGTTTCTTGCAAATCTAGTTCATTAACGCCCCCTCCACGACTCGCCCCAAGTGTTGCTTCCAAACTCCACTTCGCGTTTAGCAAATGTGAGCGCACTCGAACACTTACTGGTTTCGTTAAATCAAAAGCCTCTGTTAGAGAACATTTCGATTCCAAAGCTTGACGGGCTTTTTCATGCTTAAGAGTTTCGTTCAGCATTTTGAAATCAGGCTCGCGGCGAGTTATCACAGGAGGCAATCCATCCTTCTTACTTCCGAACAACCACACCAAAACTTGACCTAGTTGTGGTTCACGTTTTGTCGGAACAGGCGACTCGGTTTCGTCTTCCTCGGATTTTAATTTCAGAAAATCTTGAAAGCCCTCGTAGTCAAGTGCGGTGTAAAGATGCGAGAACGGAAGGTTCTTTTTCGTTCGGTCGTCCAGCGAATAAACTTTCGCGCGGCTCGCCTGCTGCAAAACCATCAAGGCACGATACAACCTGCGGACTGTGCGATGACGGTCGCCAATCTGGCTCGCGATTTCTTCCAGCCGAATCTTATATTTCTCGTGGACGAACCGAATGTATTCCGCTTTTGCATAGCTACTCCAACGCGCCGGGCCATTGACGTGGCGAAATCCAAGATAACGCCAAGATTCTTCGCGTGTGCTTTTGATGACCGGAAGATTTTTCAGCGAAGCCTCGACGACTGGCTTCAAATGGCCGCCAAGTTCAGTGCCGACTGATTGCGCCAGTTTGGGTTCAAGCAGCGCGCGAACTGCTGCAAGGCGACGATTGCCTTCAATCACTATCCACTTGCTGCCTTCCTTTGTGACAATCAGCGGCTCTTGCTGCCAATAGCCACTTGCCACGATGGACATAGCAACTTCATCAACAGCCATTTCTTGCCAGAGAATTTTTATGACCTCCTCATCCGGCGTATTAGGACGAATTCCATAACCAACCAAGCGAGGGTTTTGGCGATCGAAGTTGAGCTCACTAACGGGCATCAACTCAATCGTCGTGCTTTCAAGTTTTGGTGGCATAAATCGTTGCTCAATTGTTATCAAAGCTGCTCATACAATCAAAGGGCAAAACTAAAATAGGATTGAATCCGTGTTCATCAGTGTTCATCCGTGATTAATTCAATCTGAATCGCAGCCAGTTCCGCGCGCGGTTCGTCGGCGACGTGGTCCATCCGGTCAGCGCGGCGATACCAATAGCGGGCGTTGCCAAGGTCGCCCTCCAGCTTGTGCAGCACGGCGTGAATCCACGCAGCGGTGGCATCGTCTTTGTATTGCTGGACGACTTCATGCGCGGAGTCCCATTTACTGGCTAGAGCCAGTTCAATCGCCTGGAGCAAAGTTGCTTTTGGTGCATTCATGGAGTTGTTTCATTCAAGGGCTGCGTTCACGGCGGCAACGAGCGCATGAACGCGGACGGGCAGGGGAAAATCCGACGGTGCTTCGAGCGTGTAGCCCTGCCGCGATTTTTGCGTGATGAGATAAAGCGCCTCCGGCCAGAGCGGACGTTCCTGCGGTGCAATGTTCGGTCGGATAATTCCGTTTTGCGCGGGACGGTCTTCGATGATTTCGGACGGATCAATCGGGCAAATTTTTTTGACGGCCTCAACCATTTTTTCCGCGAGCGAAGGTTTGTTGTCCGGGTTTTGTTCGTAGACATAAAAACCGTGCGATTCCCAGTCCTCGTGCAGGCAAAGATAAAGGTCAAACTGCGGCTGGCGTTCCTGCCACGCGATGTGCGCGCGGGTCTCGGCGGCTTGCGGATTCCGGTAATCGCGGTTCAAATCAATTCCGTCGGCGTTCTCGCGTCGGTTCAACGTGAAGCCAACGGGATTCAGGCATGGCAGCAGAAAAATCTCCGTGTCGGGCGGCCAATTATTTTCCTGCAAGAGCCGCAACGCCGCGAGCGGCCCGGCGGGTTCGTCGCCGTGGATGCCGGTGGAAATGTAGAGGCGAGTTGAAGGTTGAAAGTTGAAGGTTGAGCGCGGTTCGCGATGCAGCACGAGCCATTTGAACTCGCCGCTCGCGTGGAAAATTTCTGAATTCCAGCCGTGTCGTTCCGCCGCTGCTGCGACATCACGCAATACGGCGCGAATGTCAATTGTCTCACCGTAGTAGCCGTCGTGATTTTTGCCGAGCTTTTGCACCAGGAGAATTTCACGCAAACGTGCGCTGACTCAAAGAAAATAGTTCAACTTTCACTCCATCACCGAGCCGGCCGGAGAAGCTGCGCGAGTTGGCAGATTGCATTTGCGTCCGCATTTGTTATTTTTCACGCCTCGAAAATTTAACATGGCTCTGATCGTCCAAAAATACGGCGGCACTTCGGTGGGCAACACCGACCGCATCAAGAATGTCGCCGCGCGCGTCGCGAAATATCACGCGTCGGGCGACAAGATTGTCGTCGTCGTCTCCGCGATGAGCGGCGTGACCGACGGCCTCATCAAGCTCGCCAAGGACATCGCGCCCCTGCCGAGCGAACGCGAGATGGACATGCTTCTCGCGACCGGCGAGCAGCAGACCATCGCGCTCACAGCCATCGCGCTGCACGCGCGGAACATTCCCGCCGTGTCACTCACCGGCGCGCAGGCGGGCATCGTCACCGACGTGGTTCACACGAAGGCGAAGATCCACAACATCACGCCGAAAAAAGTCCATGAACTGCTCGACGCGGGCAACGTCGTCATCGTCGCTGGTTTTCAGGGCGAAACCAAAGACGGCCAGATCACAACGCTCGGCCGGGGCGGTTCGGATTTGACGGCCATCGCGCTCGCCGCCGCGCTCAAGGCCGACCTTTGCCAGATTTACACGGACGTTGACGGCGTCTACACCGCCGACCCGCGCCTCGTGCCGAACGCGAACAAGCTTTCGGAAATTTCCTACGACGAAATGCTCGAGCTCGCCAGCCTCGGCGCGAAGGTGATGCAGAGCCGCTCGGTTGAATTTGCCAAAAAATTTGGCGTCGTGTTTGAAGTCCGCAGCAGCCTAAACGAAAACCCAGGAACGATTGTGAAAGAAGAAACCAAAAGCATGGAAGGCGTCGTCGTGCGCGGCGTTGCGCTCGACAAAAATCAGGCCAAGGTTACGCTCGTCGGCGTGCCGGACAAACCCGGCGTGGCCGCGAAAATTTTCAAGGCGCTCGGCGACGCGACCGTGAACGTTGACATGATTGTGCAAAACATCAGCCACGGCACGGGCACGCCGCAGACGGACATTTCGTTCACCGTCGAGAAGGCGGATTTGCTCAAGGCGCAAAAAGTGATTGAAGGTTTGAAAAAAGAGATCGGCCTGCGTGACGTGATCACCGCCGAAAAAATCGGCAAGCTGTCAATCGTCGGCGTCGGCATGAAATCGCATACGGGCGTCGCGGGCAAACTGTTTGAAACGCTCGCGCAGGCCGGCGTGAACATTGACATGATCTCGACGAGCGAAATCAAAATTTCCGTCGTCATTGATCTGGCGAAAGGCGAGGCGGCGACGAAGGCGGTTCACGCGGCGTTCATCGGCTGAACGAGTAAATATTTGACGCAAACGCAGATCGCCTTTATTTTCAACGCGTGAAACAAAACTTGAACCTGCTGCTTACGAACGCGCTGCTGACCAGCGTGGCAGTCGGGTTTTGATTCGTTCACAAACTTTATCAACCCACTGCCAGACGGCGGTGGGTTTTTTGTTTTAACTTCATCGCCGGACGGCAATAATCAGAAAGCCAAACGACCATGCACAAAAATCCATCGAAAAAATACCAGCCGTTTCAACACGCGCCGAAATTGACCGACCGCCAATGGCCGTCGCGCACGCTCACGCACGCGCCGCGCTGGTGCAGCGTGGATTTGCGCGACGGCAACCAGGCGCTCGCCGTGCCGATGAACGTCTCGCAAAAATTGGAATTGTTCCAGACGCTCGTGAAGACCGGCTTCAAGGAAATCGAAGTCGGCTTTCCGTCCGCGTCGAACACGGAATTTGCCTTTAACCGTTTGCTCATCGAGAAAGGCCACGCGCCGGACGACGTGTGGTTGCAGGTGCTCGTGCAGGCGCGCGAGGATTTGATCGAGCGCACCGTCGAGTCGTTGATCGGTGCCAAGAAGGTCATCATCCACATGTATAATTCGACGTCGCCCGCGCAGCGCCGAGTGGTGTTCGGCAAGTCGAAAGACGAGATCAAAGCCATCGCCGTGAACGGCGCGCGGATGATAAAAGACCGTTTGCACCGGCTCACGGAAAAAGGCACGGAAGTGATGCTGCAATATTCGCCGGAAAGTTTCAGCATGACGGAAGTGGAATTCGCGAAGGAAATTTCCGAAGCCGTCATGGACGTTTGGCAGCCGACGCCGCAACGCAAAATGATTTTGAATCTGCCGGACACGGTCGAGGTCGCAATGCCCAATGTTTATGCGGATCAAATCGAATGGATGTGCCGCAACCTCAAAAACCGCGACTCGCTCATCATCAGTTTGCACACGCACAATGACCGTTGCACCGGCGTCGCCGCGACGGAACTCGGTATGCTGGCGGGCGCGGATCGCGTCGAAGGCACGTTGTTCGGCAACGGCGAGCGCACGGGTAATTTGGACATCGTGACCGTGGCGTTGAATCTTTATATGCACGGCATTGATCCGAAATTAGATTTTACAAATCTCGCTTCGATCATTGATGTTTATGAGCGCAGCACCGGCATGACCGTTCCACCGCGTCATCCTTACGCCGGCGAACTGGTTTTTACCGCGTTCAGCGGCTCGCATCAGGACGCGATCAAAAAAGGTCTGGCCGAGCGCGAAAAAATTCCGGAGGCGCACTGGGACGTGCCGTATCTCACGATTGACCCGGCGGACATCGGCCGTGAATATCGCGAGGTCATCCGCGTTAATTCGCAGTCTGGCAAAGGCGGCGTCGCTTATCTGCTCGAAAGCGAATTTGGAATTGAATTGCCAAAAGATATGCAGCGCGAGTTCGGCCCAATTGCGAATGACGCTGTAGACAAACTCGGCCGCGAAGTCAGGGGCGCAGAGTTGAAAGCGATGTTCTGGAAAGAATACGTCGAACGTAATTCGCCGTGGCAGTTGCAAGGTTTTGAAACTGAAAGCAAAAATGGAATTGTGAAATGCCGCGCGAAATTGCTGAACTATGGCAAGCCAGTGGAAATTTCAGGGGAAGGCAACGGCCCGCTCGCCGCGCTCGTCCATGCTTTCACAAAAGGTTGGACTGGTGAATTTGTTGGGTCACATGATTTGCCCGGAACACATTTCACAATTCCGAAAGTTTCAAAATCTTTTCAATTTGAAATCGCAAATTACAGCGAGCACGCCTTAAGCAGCGGCGAGACGGCGGCGGCGATTTCCTACATCCAAATCAAAACCGCCGACGGGAAATCACGCTGGGGAGCGGGCGTGGACACGAACATCGAACTCGCGTCGGTCAAGGCGGTGTTGAGCGCGCTGAACCGGACTGGCGCAAATTAGCGCTCGTCAAAACGACCGCGATTGTTTAGTGTCCGGCAGATTTATGCAATTGAGGCACGTTTTATTTTTGATGGCAGTGGCCGTGGTTTTTGCGGGCAGATTCGTTTTTGCCGACGACATCAAGTCCGCCAGCGTGAGCGTGACTTCGTCCCCGGTTTATGTGCCGGATGTTTCACACGCCAGCGACCCTTTGCCGGACGGCGTTTTGGTCTGGAACAATTTGATGCAAACCACGGACGCCGCTGCCGACCAAGCCACCGCGCAGTTCACTTTTGTTTTCACGAACGTCGCGTCAAAAATTGACATGGGATTGGCGACGAACGTCACCAGCGTCACCAACTTCACGACCACCACCAATTCTAGTTTTTGGGCGAGCCTCTGGGGCAAAAAAATCACCCAAGTTCCAAGCATTGCCAGAAGCACGAACATGGTTGTGGCCACCAATTCCGTCACGCCGGTTCCCGTGACGATTTTATCCGTGCATCCTTCCTGCGGCTGCACCACGGCGCAACTGCCGCCGCTGCCGTGGACGGTGCCTGGCGGAGCGAGCGGCCAGATTGGCGTCACGGTGAATCTTCAGGGCAAGGCGGGCACGCTGTTCAAGACGGTTGATGTCGGCACCGACAAGGGCCTGAAAAAACTCATGGTTCGCATCAACATCCTGCCGCCGGTGGTCTTGAACATGACGGATGGGGAGCGCGCCATGGGCGTTGCCGCCGCCAAGGTTGACCGGCAGGCAATTTTCAAGGGCGACTGTGCAAGTTGCCATGCCAAAAATGTCCAGGGCCGGTACGGCAAGGACTTATATGATTCCGTTTGCGGCATTTGTCACGAGGCCGAGCATCGCGCCACAATGGTGCCGGATTTGCACGTGCTCACGGTGCCGACCAACGATGATTTCTGGCGCACTTGGATCAGCTTTGGCAAACCTGGCACGTTGATGGCGGCTTTCGCCACGTCACAAGGCGGTCCGCTTTCGGACTCGCAAATCGCCTCGCTCGCGCAGTATTTGACCGCCGCAATGCCTTCGCACGTTGTCTCGGCACCGAAGTAAATTTTCACTGGCATCGTTATCGGCATCGTTTTCAATAAGTTGTTCACTGATTTCCAATAATGCAGGTCACGCTGCATTTATGAATCGTTCTGTCTGAAATTCGCCCGTCAAATTTTTTAATGCAATCACCTAAAGTAATGCAAATAAAGGATTTAACGTTTTTCATAAAAAATTAAAACATTTCATTTGCAAAACAAACAACCTGTCTTAATTTAAGACAGTTGTGGATGATTTTTAATTAACAACCAAAACGTTAAAGGCAAATTATGGCAAATTCGGCAGATGCAAAACTGGGTGCTGGTTACGCAAATAATTTTATCAAGGATTTTGGCCTTTGGTTCACCTGGTCGTGGCTGTTGCGGCAATGCTGGGCCGTGCTGGTTTTGGCGGTCTTGGGGATGTTGAGCTACTCGCTCATCAGCCATTTTTTGTTTCAATCTGTCCAAGTGGACGGCCAGAGCATGTATCCCTCGCTTAAGAATTCCGGACATTACTGGTTGAACCGGTTTGCCTACGTCGTGAGCGACCCCAAACCGCAAGAAATCGTGGCTTTGAAATCGCCAGGCGACAACACGCTCGTGGTCAAACGCATCATTGGTTTGCCCGGACAATCAATCTACCTTCATCAGGGCAAAGTTTATCTGGATGGCAAGCTGTTGAATGAGCCCTATCTCTTGACCGGCACACCAACCTACGCCTACGAAAAAAGCGAAGATGAGTTCATTTGCATCGGCAACGGCGAATACTTTGTCATGGGCGACAACCGGAACAACAGCACCGACAGCCGCACCTTCGGAACAGTTCCGCGCGATAGAATTTTGGGCAGAGTCAAAGATTGACACCGTTGTCGGCGGCTTCCGCTTAAAAGCCAGACGCCGCTTGCGGAAAATTTTCTCGCACGGTAAGCTGTCAACCATGACGGCGAAACCGGTTGACGCGACGAATCACCAGAAACTTTCCACGTTCGGCGAACGTGTTTTGAGCGGCGGACAAATCACGCGCGAGGAAGCGACTTGGCTGTTCAATCTTGAAACGTCCGCCGACATTCTCGATTTGCTGTCGTGGGCGAACCGCATTCGCGAACATTTCAAAGGGAACAAAATCCATCTCTGCTCCATCGTCAACGCCAAGGCTGGCGCGTGTTCGGAGAATTGCAGCTTCTGCGCGCAATCATCGCATTACCAGACCGGCTCGCCGAAATATGGTTTCATCGAACCCGAACCGGTTCTCGAAGCCGCCGATGAAGCGAATAAAAATTCCGTCACCGCCGTCGGCCTTGTCGCCGCGTGGAAAGGTTTGAATGAAGGGCCGATGCTCGACGAAGTCTGCGACCGCATCCGCGAATTGAAGGCCGGCGGCAAGACGCGCCCCGACGCCTCGCTCGGCATCATCAAGAAACAGGAGGTCGCCAACCGCCTCAAAGAAGCCGGCCTCGAATGCTACGGCCACAACCTCGAAAGCTCGCGCCGCTTTTTTCCACAGACCTGCACCACGCACACGTTCGACGACCGGCTGGAAACCATCGGCTATCTGAAAAAGGCCGGCATCAAGATCTGTTCCGGCGGCATCATCGGCATGGGCGAGACCCGCGCCGACCGCTGCGACCTCGCGTTTGAATTGAAAGCCATCGGCGCGAACGTCGTGCCCGTCAACATCCTCAATCCGATTCCCGGCACGCCGTTCGCCAGGAACGAGCCGCTGCCCGTGATGGAAATCTTGAAGACCATCGCGTGCTTCCGTTTCATTTTGCCGCGGCAGGAAATCATGATCGCCGGCGGCCGCACCGTGAACCTGCGCGACGCGCAAAGCATGATCTTCATGGCCGGCGCAAGCGCGCTGATGGTCGGCAACTATCTCACCACGCTGAACCAGCCCGTCGAAAAAGACCTCCAGATGCTCAAAGACCTCGGCCTCGACCCGAACTGGGACAGCCACGATTTCAGCGATCAGGAAGAAGGCGGCTGCGGGTGTGGGAATGAAAAGTGCGAGACGGAAGTGGCATTGGCTTGAACAAAACAAATGCAATGAATTATCGTCGCGCGACCGAGAATGATTGTTCGCTGCTTGCGAAACTCAATCATCAGTTGATTAGCGACGAAGGGCATCGCAATCGCATGGCTGTTCCTGAATTGGAACAGCGAATGAATGACTGGCTGGCCAAAGAATACTCAGCCATTTTGTTCTCGATTGCGGACGATGTAATTGCCTATGCGCTCTATCGGGAACAGTCAGAAGAAATATATTTGCGCCAGCTTTTCGTTATTCGTCAGCACCGAAGAAAAGGAATTGGCCGTCAGGCATTGGACATTCTGCGTTCCAAAATTTGGCCGAAAAACAAACGCCTGACAGTTGAGGTGCTTGTCCAAAATGAAACAGCCCTGGCATTTTGGCGGGCAATGGGCTTTCGAGATTATTGTTTGGCTTTGGAAATAATGCCAGCGCCGTAGGTGCGACATCGTTTTAGAAAACCAACCCATAAATTCCCCGGCCCCATCTTGGCGGCTGCATCCGCCGCTTGCCATCCGGCGGCGGTTTTTGGTAAAAAGTCCGCATGGACTCGGATGCGTTTATTCGTTGGGCGCTGGACAACGCGCGCACGGTTGAGGAACGTTACACGACGGAGCTGATCGTGGAACAGGGACTCAACTGGTGGTTCATGCATCACAAAATTTCCCGCCCGTTCGATCATGCGGCGATCCGCGAACGCCAGCGTCAGCGCACCCTCAATCCCGCCTACGAGCCGAAGCTTGACGAGAGCAACGTCCGTCGCGCCGCCGAGATGTTGCACAACCTGAAGACTTGGAACACCTGGTCTTACAACGAACGCCCCATCCGTGACTTGAAGGCCTTCACCTTTCTGACGGAACTGGAAGATTTGAGGTTGAACAACTGCGAGGTGACGGATCTGAGCGTCTTCGCCACATTGCCGAAGTTGGGCGTGCTGCATTTCGCAAGCGCGGATTGCGAGGACTTCAGTGCGCTGGCCGGCTGCCGACAGTTGCGCGAACTGGGCCTGACACTGGGAAAATCCGTCTTCCGCGTCGGCACCAACTGGCCGAACGTGCAGGGGCTGGAACAGTTGGAACAACTGGAGACGTTGGCGTTGAGCGGCAACCTGCTCGCCTTCGCGCCCGGCGTGACATGGCCGAAGGTCCGCACTGCCACGCTGAATTGCGACCCACTGCCGCACGCCAAGACGCTTCGCGCGACACGACTACCATCGAAAACGCGCAGCGTCCTGGACTGCTCCAGCCCTCTGGAGCTTTGTAAATTCAACTCTTTGGCCGTCGCAACCGGTCTGAAGGGCGTCGCAGGTCGTCGGAAGGCTACCACAAGTCGCCTGAATTATACCGCAAGTCGCCTATATTCTTGCAAAAATAAATTTTAATCATTCACAAGTCGGATTTATTCTATCGCAGTTCGTATATATTACACCACAAGTTGTCTTTATTCCGCCGCAAGTCGGCAGTAATGGTTCACAAGTCGCTTGCATTCCATTGCAAGTCGGCTATGCTCTTGCACGGAACGATTTATTGATTGTTCCGACCAATTATCATCATGGCTACCCCGCTTGATACGTCTGCAAAACCGGCGATGCCGGTCTTGCCGTTCGCCGAACTGGTGGCGGCGGTGGGTGACCCGACGCGCTGGGCGATTCTCGCGGAGTTGAGTTCGGGCGAGCCGCGCATGGTGAAGGAACTGGCGCAGAAGCTGGGGCGGTCGCCCTCGCTCATCTCGAAACATTTGAAGATGCTGCAACGCGCGCAGATGGTGGTGACGGGTCGCGGGCGGCTCTGGCAAATCCCCAAGGAATTTCTCGCCGCGCCGGACAAGCGGCATGTGGATTTCGGGCATTGCCTGCTGCGGCTGCCGGAGACAGGAGAATAGATCGCGTCGCCGGAGACCGGTGCCAGTCACGCGTGTTTCGCGAGGAGATAATCCCTGAACTTTTCGTAGTCCGCGCCCATGCGGTCGAAGTCTTCAGGCAATTTGATGGCGGCGGTCATTGCGGGCGGCACGTCGGGCGCGAAGCCGATGGTCTGCTCGATTTCTTCGGGGAACTTCGCCGGGTTCGCGGTTTCTAAAACCACGGCGGGCAAATTGTTCAAAGGTTCCGCTTTCAGCCAATCTTCAAAGCCAGCCCACGCGACCGCGCCATGCGCCTCTAGCAGCAATCCGTATTTGTTCCAGACTTCGCGGATGGTCTCGCGCGTGCGCTGGTCGGAGATCGAACTGGAAAATAAATCTCGGCGCATCGCGGCGAGGTCGGGTTGCTGATGGATTTTTCCGGTCTCGTCCATTTGCCCGCCATAAACGGCCACGAGCCGCGCGAGATTGCTCGGATGCCCGACGTTCATCGCGTTGGAAACGGAATTGCGCGACGGCACAATTTTTTCATAAGCGCCGGTCGCAAGAAATTTCGGGAACGCGTCGTTGTCATTGACCGGCACGATGAGTTTTCTGACTGGCAAACCCATTTGCCGCGCGACGACCGCGCCCATCATGTCGCCGAAATTTCCGCTCGGCACGGAGAACACAATCGGCTCGCTGGGCTTCGCGAGTCGCGAGGCGGCGTAAAAATAATAAACGCTCTGCGGCAGCAGGCGTCCGATGTTGATGGAGTTCGCGGACGACAGCGGAATGTGGTTCAACGTCGCGTCGCTGAACGCGCGTTTCACCATCGCCTGGCAGTCGTCGAACTTGCCGTCAATCGCGACGGTGCGGACGTTGCCGGTCAGCGTGGTCATCAGCTTGCGCTGACTCATGCTGACTTCATCAATTGGAAACAGCACGATGACGCGGATGCCGGGGACGTTGTGAAACGCGTGTGCGACCGCCGCGCCGGTGTCACCGCTCGTTGCGGTGAGGATGGTCAATTGTTTTCCGTCCGCTTGCAAAAATCTTCCCATCAACCGCGCCATCATGCGCGCGGCAAAATCCTTGAACGACGCGGTCGGGCCTTGATCGAGCCGCATCACGACCACGCGGTCATAAACTTTTTCGAGCGGGATCTCGAAGTTGTAGGCGTCGCGGCAAAATCCGGCGAGCACGTCGGACGGAATGATGCCGTCGGTGTATTTCGACAAAACACGGAAGGCAATCTCGTGATACGGCAATTTCGCGAACGACGCGATTTCTGCCGGCGCGAGCGTTGGAAATTTTTCGGGAAAATAAAGCCCGCGGTCCGGCGCCTGCCCGCGCAAAAACGCCTCGCGCAGATTGACTGCGGGCGACTGGCCGTTCGTGGATGAAAATAAAAGCGACATTGGAAATTTACGGGCCGGCCACAATTTTATTTAAAACTTTCCACGCGGATCATCACCGGCCTGCTTTTGATGGCGGGCAATTTGCCGATTTTTTTTAACGCCATTTCGACCGCGCCGTTGGTCGCGTAGTGCAGCATGAAAATCAGCGGCACGCCTTCGCCTTCGTGGCCTTCGGGCTGGATCACGGACGAGATGCCGATGTTTGATTCGCCGAAAATCGTCGCGATTTTCGCGAGCACGCCGGCTTTGTCCACGACGTTTAGACGGACAAAATACTGCGAGACAACTTCTGCAATCGGCGCGACCGCGCCGGAACATTCGTGCGGCACGAACGGCGGCAGACGATGTTTCGTGCTAAATTTCAAATCGAGCGCGGCGTCGGCGAGATCGCTCAACACGGCGCTGGCCGTCGCGTCCTTGCCCGCGCCGCGTCCGTAAAACAGCGCGTCGCCCACGATGTCGCCGCGCACAAACACGGCGTTGAAAACGCCGTTGACGCTGGCAAGGACGTGCGCGCTTGGAATCAAAGTTGGATAAACGGAAACTTGCACGCGGCAATTATTTTTCACTTTCCGCTTTCCGCTTTCCGTTTTTTTTACGATGCCCAGCAACTTGATGGTGTAACCGAGTTCACCGGCAAATTTGATGTCGAGCGCGGAAATGCGGCGGATGCCTTCAACGTGAATTTTTTTCGGGTGAACCCAAAAGCCGTGTGCGAGCGATGCGAGAATTCCGATTTTGTGCGCGGCGTCGTGGCCGTCAATGTCCAAGTCCGGAGGAGTTTCGGCGTAACCGAGTTTTTGCGCGTCGGCCAAAACTTCGGCGAAGTCCGCGCCTTCCAATTTCATGCGCGTCAGGATGTAATTACAGGTTCCATTCACGATGCCGTAAAGCGCCGTGATACGGTTGCCGACAAAACCTTCGCGCAGGGACTTGATGATCGGAATGCCACCGGCGACGCTCGCCTCGTAATAAAGGTTTGTGCCGAATTCTTTGGCCGCCGCAAACAGTTCCTCGCCGTGTGCGGAGAGCAAAGCCTTGTTCGCCGTGACAACGGGCTTGCCGAGTTTCAGCGCGGTCAAAACGACTTCGTGCGCGACCGTGGTGCCGCCGATGAGCTCGGCAATGAGATTTATTTCGGGATCGCAGACGACTTCGCGCCAGTCGGTCGTGAGCAGGTTGCGGGGAATTTTTGCCGCGCGATTTTTTTTGAGGTCGCGCACGGCGACGCGGGTGAGCTGTAGGCCGACGCCAAGGCGTGACGACATCAGCGCGCCGTTGCGTTGGAGTGCGTCGAAGACGCCGCTGCCGACGGTTCCGCCGCCGATGATTCCAAGTTTGACGTGCTGCATAAATGAACGCGCAGCTTGCCGCGAAACGAGGCAGGGGACAATCCAATTTTATTCGTAGCCGAAAGCCTTCACGTACGGCTCCAGTTTTTCCAGATATGGTTCGAGGTATTTCTGGTAGTTGCGCCAGCGGCCCATTGCGCCGCGATAAACAGGTTTTTTCACGTCCGCGTAGGTGGGCGAGCGCACCACCTTGGTGGCCGCGTGTTTGTCGAAACCCAGCACGCTGGCATCCCACGGGACATCGAGAAATTCCAACGTGCGGCGGGCGGTGGATTCCAAGTCGTCAACCAAATCCTCGTAGCGCACTTCGAGCCAGGGGTTGGCCAGATTGGGTTTGACCGTTTGCCAAAAGCCCATGAGCGAGACGTATTCGGCGACGGTGCCCTCAAGCGTGAGCCACGATGAGGTGATGGGATTCAGTCCCATGGATTGCGTGAAGCAACTCAAGCAAACGTCGCGCGGGTCGCGCAGGGCGACGAGAAATTTTGATTCTGGAAAAACCCTGGCAATGCTTGGAATGAGCGCGGTCAGCGAAGGATTTTTATCAATCAACAGTCTGCCGCCGACGGCCTGTCCGAGATGCCGTTCGGTGAGGCGGAGATAATTTTCGCGCAAGCCGGTGATTTTTTCGGGTGCGGTTGAATTCAAGATGTCGGGCAGATTATCCTCGCTCAAGCCACGCGTCAGCGGGCTTAAGATCTCGTCTTGAAACACGAGTGTTTCTTCCGAGGAAATCATGTCGGGGTGCGTGTCCAGAACTTGTTCGAGCAAAGTCGTTCCCGAACGTGGATGGCCGCCGAGCAGGGCGAAGCGGTGCGGCGGCTGAAACGCGTCGCGCGCGTCGAACCAGCCTCGGAGCATTTCTGTCGTGTAGCGCCCGCCGTTTCTTTCCAGTCGCGCCTGCGTAATCTGCTGCGTCTGCATTTCCACGGCGGCGTTGGGCAGGATCAAATCCTTCGCGGCCAGAAACGAAGTCATGGCCTCGTCGTAACGTCCCTGGCTGTCGAGAATTCTTCCCAGTTCATACCAGGCGTTCGACCGGAGGTTGAAATTGGGATCGGGTTTGCTGACCAAAAGCCGGAGCGTGCTTTCAGCCTCGGACTTTTTTCCGGCGAGGCGATACAATCTGGCCTTGACCAGTGACGCGGCGCTGAAGTTCCGGTTCAAACGCTCGGCGCGGTTGATGAGTTCCATGGCGGCGTCCAGCCGGTTCTCACGTTCCTCGACTTCCGCCAATGCACAGAGCGCCTCCGGCGTGTCGTTGTTTTGCTTCAAGGCGCGTTCGTAATAACGCCGCGCCATGTCATGACGCCCGAAGAAAACGCAATGTTCGCCCGCCACCACAAACGTGAACGTCTTCCAGCCGGTCACGCGGATGGCCCGTTCAAAATATTTTTCCGCGCGCTCGTAATCGGCGCGGATGCCATAATACCTTCCAAGTCCCAGCAGAATGCGCGGCTCATCGGGCGCGAGTTTGTGCGCGCGTTCGAGCAGCTCGAGGCTCTTTTGAAATTCCCGGCGCCGCCACGCGACGCCCGCCGTTTCCACCAGTTCCACGACGCCGTTTGGAACCGTCGAGGACGGACTGCCCGGGGCGGTCGCCGCCGCGTGTTCGTCGGCCAGCCGCTTGAAGCTCAAATTCGCGCCTACCAAACGTCCGATGTCTTCCAGTGTCTTAATTTCCTCCGCCGTGTATTCGTAAGGGCGGACGGTGCCAACGCCAAAAGTGCCGACGATGGTTCCGTTGTCGCGCAACGGCACGCAGACCATGCCGCCGATGCCGGTCTGCCGCGCACCCGGCTGCGCCACCCCGCTGGTGTTCGTCTGCAAATTGCACATTGTCACCGGCTGCTGGCGCGACACGGTCTGGCCGGCGATGCCCTTGCCCACGGGAATGACCCGCACGGCGCTCACCATGTTCGGCGGCAGGCCGAGTTGCGCCGCGAGCAACAGCAGTTGCTTTTTCTGATCCAGAAAATGAACCGTGCCGGTCTCCGAATGAAAATGCTCCAGTGTGGCGCGCAGAATCAGTTCGACGATGGCTTCCCGCTTCTGGCCGCTTTCCAGCAACGCTTTGATTTGGTCGTGCAGTTCGTTCATGAAAAATCGGTGATGGTCAGCCGGCCTCGCCCGTGCCGGCCCGGTAGTGCAGCACCTTAATTTTTTCGAGGGTGACGAGGCCGCCGCCCATCATCTTATCAAGCGTCGGGAGAAACGCATTGATTTTTTCCTCGCCGTCCACGATTTCAACGACCAACGGCAAATCCATCGAGAGCCGCAAAATTTTCGCCGTGTGCAGATGGCTGGATTTGCCGAAACCCATCGGCCCGCGCAAAACGGTCGCGCCCGCGAGTTGCGCCTCGCGCGCGGCCAGCACGATGGCTTCGTAAAGCGGCTTGTGCTGCCACTGGTCGCTTTCGCCGAGAAAAATCCGGAGCAGGACGGCGTCGTTTGGAATTTGCATTTTAATTTCCTTTCATTGAATTGAGCGCCGTTCCGAGCGCGTAGCCGAGCCACACCGCGACGAGACACAGCGCCAAGGACAACAAAATATTTCCGCCGGCATAAAGCCACTGCCGATCCAGCGCAAACCGGAGGGTTCGCAGGCTGAATGACGAAAAGGTCGTGTAGCCGCCGCAGATGCCGATCATCAAAAACTGGCGGACGCCGGGAGAAATCAGCACGCGTCCATCGGGGTCGGCATACGCCGCGAACACGCCGATGAGAAAGGAGCCGGTGACGTTGATGGTGAGCGTGCCCCACGGAAACGTCTCGCCCCAACGCGCCGTAATCAGGCCGTCGAGGCCGAACCGCGCCACGCTGCCGAGCGCACCGCCGATTGCCACCCACAAATATGCGAGCATCGGAAAATAGTAGCTTCAGCGCGGCGCATTTTCAAACTTATCCGCGTGGCCAAAAAAACCGCAACCGCAGACGCGCGGCTGCGTCGTCTGCGGTTTGGGGGATGAAAATTCGCGCAATGGCGGGGTTACTTCGCCTTGGCCGCCCTGACTTTCGCCCAGCGCGCGCGTGCAGCGGCGGCGATTTTGGCGCGACCGGCGGCGCTCATGGTGCGCTTCTTTTTGACGGCGACCACCGCCGGCTTTTTGGGCGCGCCCTTTGTGGCGGCGCGGACTTTCGCCCAGCGCGCACGCGCGGCGGCGGCGATTTTGGCGCGGCCGGCGGCGCTCATGGTGCGCTTTTTCTTGGCCGGCTTCGCAACGGTGACCGCCGCCGATTCGCCGACGAGGGCTTGCAACTGGCTTTGGATTTTTTCGAGTTGACCCTTGAGCGCGGCAATGCGTCCAAGCTTGGCAGAAGATAGGTTCAGTATGTTGCTCATGTGTTTGTTTATGTAGTTATGGTTCCGTCCGTGCAGAACTAAGTTGAGACTAGGCATGTCACCGGCGGCGAAGCAAGGATGAAATTTAAGGGATAGTCCGCAACGCGGCACACTAACCAGGCTGCGGGCCGCGAACCGGCGGCGCGGCGGGCGGAAAAACATCGTAAGCCGGACCGAACTGCGCGAGATAGTAAGTCGAGTAGGAACGTTTGAACACCAGCACCGGCAATAGCAGCACGGTGCCGACATAGGGCAGCAGCATCAGGCAGCCGGCGATGCAGCAGGTCACTATGATGGCAACCAGCACCAGTGAGCCAATCGCCATTCCCAGCACGATTTGAAAAAGAACATACAGCGCAAAGTCGCCGGCGTTGGCGGTGAGCAGGCCGAGAAATTCCCGCCACGCACCCAAACATTTTGCGCCGCGCAGGAACATGATCGGCACCACGAAATCCAAAGTGAACTTTTGAATCAGCGCGAAGCCAATCGCGACGGCGACAAACACCAGCCCCAGTCCGATGGCGAGCAGGATGCTGCCGGCGTCAGGTTCGCCGCGATAAAGCATCCGCCCGATGAGGAAAAGAATCAGTCCGACCAGCGGTAGACTCAAAACCATGCCGATAAAACCCAGCACGAACCTAAACCAGAACAGGCTGTTGCCCTCGCGCTCGAATTTTTGCCACGGCTCGCCGACCTCCGCCCTGTCCAGCGCCACGCAATGCAGGAACATGAATTTGCCCCGGCTGTTCAACCATATCAGCACCATGCCCAGGGCCATCAGCAAAACCACCGCCGCCACCGCCACGGGAATGATCCAGTAAAGATTTTGGGTCACATAACTCACGGCCTTGTCCACGACATCGTGAAAACTCTGCGCGTTGTGCGAGGTAGTATTGTTATTGTTGAAGTTGAAATTTCCGTTGTAGCTGCTGCCGGATTCGCCGAGGCCGGCCAGCCAAGCGCAGAAGCCGATGGTGAACCATTTGCCGAGATCAAACGGCTGGAACAACATCCGTTTCACCCGGTCGTAAGCCTGGCTGACTGGCACAGTGACGCTGATTTCCTGCGGCTCGTAGGTCATGCGAATGACACAGTGCTACGACATTGCCGCGCAAATCACAACTAGAAATCGAATCCGCCCACGGCGATGTGCAGGTTCCGATTTATGCAATGCCAATTCTGAACGCCGTCTTGACTCGCCGCCGCCACAATTTATCATGCGCTCGTTTTTGCGATTTCCAATAATCATTTCTAAATACATTTATGACGAAGATTCAAAACATTGAGGCGCGCGAAATTCTCGACTCGCGAGGCAACCCGACGGTGGAAGTGGACGTGACGCTCGAATCCGGCGCGGCGGGACGCGCGGCGGTTCCGAGCGGCGCGAGCACCGGCGAACACGAAGCGATCGAACTGCGCGACGGCGACAAAAAACGTTTCGGCGGCAAAGGCGTGCAGAAGGCCGTCAAAAATGTAACGCGCATCATCGCGCCCGCGCTCATCGGCCTCGACGCGACGGATCAACTGACCGTGGACGGGACAATGTTGAAACTCGACGGCACGGAAACAAAATCGAAACTCGGCGCGAACGCGATTCTCGCCGTCTCGCTCGCGAACGCCAAAGCCGCCGCCGCCGCTTTGAACCAGCCGGTGTTCAAATATCTCGGCGGCCCGAACGCGAAAGTGCTGCCCGTGCCGATGGCCAACGTCATCAACGGTGGCGCGCACTCGGATGCGCCGATTGATTTTCAGGAATTCATGATCATGCCGCTCGGCCTGCCAACGTTCAGCGAAGGCTTGCGCGCGATCACGGAAACGTTTCACGCGCTCAAGGCTGTGTTGAAGAAAAAAGGGTGTTCAACGGCGGTCGGCGATGAAGGCGGTTTCGCGCCGAAACTCGGCAGCGTCGAGGAAGCGCTGGAGACCATCATTCAGGCGATAAAGGACGCCGGCTACAAACCGGGCAAGGATATTTATCTCACGCTCGATCCGGCGGCGTCGGAATTTTACGACGGTAATTCCAAATACACATTCAAGAAAAGCACCGGCGAAACCATCACCGGCGACGACCTCGTGGAATTTTACGCTAAACTCGTCAACAAGTATCCGATTGTGTCCATCGAGGACGGCTGCGGCGAAAGCGACTGGACGACGTGGAAAAAGCTCACGGACAAAATCGGCGACAAGGTGCAGCTCGTCGGCGACGATTTGTTCGTGACGAACGTGAAATTTTTGCAAAAGGGAATTGATACCGGCACGGCGAATTCAATTCTCGTAAAAGTGAACCAGATCGGTTCGCTTACCGAAACGCTGGACGCCGTGCAACTCGCGCAGTTCAATAAATACACCGCCGTGCTTTCACATCGTTCCGGCGAGACGGAGGATTCGACGATTGCGGACATCGCCGTCGCGACGAATTGCGGACAGATCAAAACCGGTTCGCTGAGTCGTTCGGATCGTCTGGCGAAATACAATCAATTGCTGCGCATCGAGCAGTTGCTCGGCAAAAATGCGGTTTATGCGGGCACGAGCGCGTTGCCGAAATAAAGCGCTTGTAAATTCAATAGCCCTGCCGCAACAGCCACCACACGGCAAAAATAATGGCGATGCAAGCCAGCGACATCCACAACGCGCTGGAAAGGAAGCAGGCGGCAGTCATCGCAAATCCGCCCAGACAGGGGATCAGCGACCGTTGTTTCCAGCCATAAATCCAATAGCCGCTGGCAATCGCGCCCCAAAGACAGGATGCCCACAAAGCATGTTGGTCAATTTTGCCAAGCTGGCTGATAAGTGTATCGTCGGACATTTGCGCCAATATGCCTCCGCCGTCGGGTGCAGGCAACTGTTGGCTTTTTGCGCGCGCCGTGCTATCTTAAAGACATGAGCCGTTTCTTCAAGCCGAACATCAACCATCGCGGGCGGATTGCACGCGGGGTCATCGGCGCGCTCTGCCTCATCGCGGGGATCATCGTGGTAGATTACTGGCTGGCGCTGGGACTGGTGTTTGTGGTGGCGGGCTTGTTCGCCATTTTTGAATCCGTGCGCGGTTGGTGTCTTGTGCGCGCGTGCGGCATCCGGACCAAGGTCTGACACAAAAGTCGTTTCTCTTCTGGGAATTTTTTTTATCCTGTGCGGATGAATTTATTGCCGTTTGGAAAACTGCGCCCCCACAAGCCGCGAAGTTTTGTTCCCGAAGAAATTGATCTCGGCGACTGGCCGCAAATCGCGCCGCTGTTTGATCAACTGGAAACGCGTGCGGCGTCGGCGAAATCCGCCGCCGAATTGGAAAAATGGCTGCTCGACTGGAGCGAACTCAACGCCGCGCTCGACGAGGAAGCTTCGCGCCGTTACATCGCGATGACTTGCCACACGGACAACTCGGACGCGGAGAAGGCGTATCTGCATTTCGTCGAGCACGTCGAGCCGGAACTCAAGCCGCGACAATTTGCGCTGGAAAAAATTTACGTCGCGCATCCGTCGCGCGCGGAATTGCTGGCGGTCGGAACGCCGAACTCCCGTTCGGCCAGAGTCAGCGATAAGTTGCCGATCGGGAGATCGGCGTTCCGCTACGCCGTCTTCGACCGCGACGTGAAAAATCACGTCGAACTGTTCCGCCCCGAAAACGTCCCGCTCGAAACCGAGGACGCGAAGCTGTGCCAGCAGTATCAAAAACTCATCGGCGCGCAGACGGTGAATTTTCGCGGCGAGGAAAAAACGCTCGTGCAGATGGGCCGCTATCTCGAAGAACCGGACCGCGCGCTGCGGCAGGAGGCGTGGGAACTCGTCGCCAGACGCCGTTTGCAGGACGCGGAAAAGTGCGAGGAAATTTTTGATGAACTCGTGAAACTGCGCGCGCAGATCGCCAAAAACGCGGGCTTTGAAAATTATCGCGACTTCATGTTCCGCAAAATGGGCCGGTTCGATTACACGCCGGAAAATTGTTTCCAATTCCACGACGCGGTGGAAAAGGAAATCGTCCCCGCCGTCCGCGAAATCCAGAACGAGCGCAAGCGGCAGTTGAAGCTGGAAAAATTGCGCCCGTGGGATTTGGCGGTTGATCCGCAGAACCGCGCGCCGTTGAAACCGTTTGCCGAGGTCGGCGAAATGGTTTCGCGCACGCAAAAGATTTTCAATCACCTCGACGCCGAACTCGCCATCAATTTCCGGCAGATGCAGGATTTGAAACTGCTCGACCTCGACAATCGCAAAGGCAAAGCGCCGGGCGGCTACCAATCCACGCTCAACGAGGCGCGCGTGCCGTTTATTTTCATGAACGCCATCGGCGTGCAGCGCGACGTGGAAACGCTGTTGCACGAGGCTGGCCACGCGTTCCACGCGCAAGCGACGCGCGAGGAGGACTTGTATGCGTATCGCGGCGCGCCGATTGAATTCTGCGAAGTCGCCTCGATGAGCATGGAACTTTTGGGCAACGAATTCCTCGAAGAATTTTATCCGGTCGCGGAGGCGAACCGGGCGCGCAAGACGAATCTCGAAGGCATCATCGGATTTTTTCCGTGGATGGCGACGGTGGACGCGTTTCAGCACTGGATTTACACGCACGCCGGCCACACGCGCGTCGAGCGCAAGGCGGCTTACTTGAAATTGATGGATCGCTTCGGCGGCGACGCGGATTTTTCCGGCTACGAAGAAATGCGCGCGTATTCGTGGCACCGGCAGCTCCACATTTTTCTGCATCCGTTTTACTACGTCGAATACGGCATCGCGCAGCTTGGCGCGCTGCAGGTCTGGGCGAATTCAAAACGCGACAAGGCGAAGGCGATGGATGATTACAAAAAATCCCTCGCGCTCGGCGGCTCGCGGCCGCTGCCGGAATTGTTTGCGGCGGCGGGCTGCAAATTTCAATTTGTTGCCGCGACCATCAGGCCGCTGATTCAACTGGCGAATTCAGAACTCAAGAAACTTTGAAGTTGAAGCCGGTGAATTTGAATTAAGAATCTTGCGGCCTATCCTCATATTAGGCATCATCATGGAATCACTCTAATGGTCTTAACGCCGTTTGTCTCGATGGAAATCACATCACTCGTGTCAGCCTCAAAAAGAAACTTGTGGGGTTTGTGGTCATCGTAAGTTCCGAACTCCTTCTGAATTGCGATAGCCGCTTCACGCTGCCCCACTACAATCCCGTATTCGCGTCCATCCCGATAGCCGTAAGAATAGTCTTTCGGCGATATGGTAAGACAGAACAACAAAAATGCACAAACGAAACCACCAAAAAACGTGCCGATGTATTTCAGTGCGCGCATGATGCCTAACTAATAATGGACTGCGCGTTTTGCAGTCTTTAATTTTGATTGACGGCGCTCTGCCCAGACGCCGCTACGTCTCAATTCCGTAAGCCTTGATCTTGTTGTAAAGCGTCTGGCGTCCGATGCCGAGGCGTTTGGCGGTTTCGAGCTTGTTGCCGCCGGTTTCCTTGAGCATCTGGATGATGGCATTGCGCTCGACGCCTTCGAGCAGCGTGAAGTTCGTGTCGCTGCCGTCGGCGTTGGGCGTTTTGGAATAGGAGATCGAAAGATCGCTGGCTTTCACGTCCGGGCCTTCGGAGAGCAGGACGGTGCGCTGGATTTCGTTTTGCAACTGGCGGATGTTGCCGGGCCAGTCAAAGGTGATGAGGCGTTCGATGGCGTCGGGGTTGAAGCCGCGCAGCGTGCGGTTGGCCTGTGCGGAGAAGCGCTTCAAAAACGCGTTGGCCAGCGGCAGGATGTCGTCGCGGCGTTCGCGCAGCGGCGGCAAGTGCACGGAAATCGCGCTGATGCGGTAAAATAAATCCTCGCGCATCTTGCCGTCCTTGATGGCTTCTGCGGGCGGGCGGTTGGTGGCGGCGACGATGCGGCAGTTGGTCTGGTAATCGGTCTTGCCGCCGACGGGCCGGACCTTTTGATCCTGCAAGACGCGCAGCAGCTTGCTCTGCGTGTCAATCGGCATCTCGGAAATTTCGTCGAGGAACAGCGTGCCGCCCTCGGCCTGGCGGAACAGGCCGTCGCGGTCGGTGTGCGCGCCGGTGAACGCGCCCTTGACCGAGCCGAACAGTTCGCTCTCGATCAATTCGCGGGGCAGGGCGGCGCAGTTGATTTTGATGATCTTGTTCTTGTTGCGCGGGCTCAACGTGTGGACTAGGTCGGCGATGACTTCCTTGCCCGTGCCGCTTTCGCCGGTGATCAAAATCGTCACGTCGCTCGGCGCGATGCGTTCGACGGTGCGGACAACATCCTGCATCGCGCCGCTGCGGAAAATGGGCGAAGCCGCGCCGCTCATGGTTTCGAGCGCCCGGCGCAGGCTGCTGTTTTCCTCGCCCTGTTCTTTTTTCTCCAGCGCGCATTTCACGTCGGCGAGGAGCTTTTCGTTCTCGAAGGGTTTGGAGAGGAAATTATACGCGCCGCGTTTGCCCGCCTCGACCGCCATGGTCATCGTGCCTTGGCCGCTCAAAACGATGACCTCCGTATCAGGCCAGGTTTTTTTGATTTGCGGGAGCAGCTCCAGTCCGTCCGCGTCGCCGAGCTTCACGTCCAGCAGGATCACGTCGGGCGGCTCGAGGCCGAGGGCTTTTATCAGGGCCGCGCCGCTGCCCAGTTCTGACACCGAGTAATCTTTGCGCAGAACCATCCCCAGCAGTTCGCGGATGCCGCTTTCGTCGTCAACAATGAGAACTTTGCCTTTCATATTTTTTTGCCCGTTCACGCGCAGGCTTCGATAAACTTCCTAAAAATCGCCCGGTGCCGCGCCTGCGTTTTCGTCAGCCGCTCCGGGTGGAACTGCACGCTCAAAAAAAACGGCAGCCACCGCGCCGCCTCCGGCCGCAACTCCATCGCCTCGACGATTCCGTCGCGGCTGCGCGCCGTCGCCACCAACGGCCCCGCCGGTTCCAGCACGGCCTGATGGTGCGAACTGTTCATGCCCAGAGTGCGTCCGCCCGTAATCTTGGCCAGCAACGAGCCGCGTGTCAACGCCGCTTCATGCACCAGTTCCGCCGGCTTGTCCGACCGCTGATGGTTCAACGCCCCCGGCACCTGCCGCCGGATGTCCGCGATCAACCCGCCGCCGAACGCCACTTGCAGCAACTGGTGGCCGCGGCAGATCGCCAGCAACGGCTTGTGCTGCCGGAAAACTTCATCAATCAAAATCAACTCCCGCAAATCGCGCCCGCCGTGGTCCGGCGTCTGGCAGATGGTTTTGCGCACCGCGCGCGGCAGGGATTTTGTGTAAAGCTCGGGATTGATGTCATCGCCGCCGGTGAGCAGCACGCCGTCCGTGCGGCGGACGCATTCCGCGAGCGCCGCGCGGTCGGTCGTCAGCGACACGGTGACCGGCAGGCCGCCGGCCTGCCGGACGGCGAAATCATATTTCATCGAGAGGCTCGCGGACAAATCGTGGAACTCCACCCCGCGTCTTTCGATGCTGGGCGTGACAAGAATCAAAGGCAGCTTGGCCATCGCGCGCAATGTAATGCAAAACTTGAAAATTGTCAGCGCAAAACCGCGTTTGTCCGCGCTTTCACCGGCCCTTGATGACGCCGGCTTTTTTCAGGCGGCGCAAAATTTTTTCCACCGCCTCGTCCACTTTCAACTTGTCCGTGCGCAGTTCGATTTCAGGGTTCAACGGCGGCTGATACGGCGCGGAAATGCCGGTGAAATTTTTTATTTTATGCTCGCGCGCCTTCGCGTAAAGCCCCTTCGGATCGCGCGCCTCGCACACGGCCAGCGGCGCGTTGACGAAGACCTCGAAAAATTTTCCGGCGGCCACCACTTCGCGCACCAGCGAGCGGTCGGCGCGATACGGCGAGATGAACGCCGTGATGCAAATGAAACCCGCGTCGGCGAACAGCTTGGCGACCTCGCCCACGCGCCGGATGTTTTCCTGCCGGTCGTCCGGCGAAAATCCCAGGTCGCGGCACAGCCCGTGACGAAAACGGTCGCCGTCCAGAACAAAAGCCTGATGGCCGCGTTTGTAGAGCGACGCTTCGAGTTCGTTGGCAATGGTAGATTTGCCGGCGGCGGAAAGCCCCGTGAGCCAGAGGACGCAGCCGCGATGTCCGTTGCGCCGCTCACGTTCGGCCTGGGTGATTTTGCTGATGCTGGCGGTGATATTCGACGACTTGGGCTGGCTGGGTTTGCGTCGGCCTGAATTTTCCATGCGCGATCTTATCAGCCGCAGAATTTTTTCCAAGAATGGAAATTGGCCTAGATTTCCGCCTCGGGAAAACGCTCGCGGATTTGTGCGCGCACCCGCTCCTCGTCGTCCGGCTGCAGGCGGCGGCGCGTGACCATGCGCTGCACCGCATCCAGCAATTCCAGCCAGTCCGCCAACGGCGGTTCCGGCACGGGCCGCCACTGGTCAAACCGCTTCGCGCGATGAAAGAACCGCCAGTCCCGGCTCACGCGTTGGACATAGACCTGTAGCTTCGCGCCATCTTCCGTGACACGCTTCCAACCGATTTCAGCTTTGGCCATGGTGAAAAGTATCCGCTAATTGCGCGAATGGACGCGAACTAAATTTGAAAAATTCGCCTGATTCGCGGATAAAAATCATTCCGGCAAATCCACGCTCGCCACCGCCATCGCCGCGATGCCTTCTTCACGCCCGATAAAACCCATCAATTCGTTCGTCGTCGCCTTGATGCCGATCTGCGCTTCGCGCAAACCGAGCGCGTCGGCGATGCGTTTCTTCATCGCGGCGATGTGCGGATAAATTTTCGGCGCCTGCGCGATAACGGTGGCATCCAAGTTCACGATCTTGCCGCTGCGCTGAAGCACCTGGCGCGACGCCTCCTCCAGAAAAGTTTTGCTCGGCACGTTTTTCCAGCGCGGGTCGGTGTTCGGGAAAAAATGGCCGATGTCCGACTCGCCGAGCGCGCCGAGGAGCGCGTCGCAGATGGCGTGCATGAGCGCGTCGGCGTCCGAATGGCCGTCGAGGCCCTTCGGATGCGGGATCTCGACGCCGCCGAGGATGAGCTTGCGTCCCGCGACCAGCGCGTGAACGTCGTAGCCGATGCCAACGTGAACCATGCCACACTATAAAATTTTTAAGCGAAGAAAGCGAAGAAAAATAAAATTCAAATCTCCGGTTCGCCGCGCGCGGCATGCCAGAAGCGGATGACTTCAACGACTTGGATTTCATCTTTCACGCGATAAAAAATCCGATACGGCTTGGAAATGATTTCGCGGATGTTTTCGTCATTCTGTTCGGGAACAACGCGGCCAAAGCGCGGGAATTTTGCGAGATGCCGGACGCTTGCGATCAATTTTCCGCCAAACCTTGCGCCAGCTTCCTGATTATCTTGTGCAATAAAGCCGACAATGTTTTTGAGGTCGTCAATTGCCGGTTCAGAGAAGATTATTTTGTAGTCCATGACGTCACGAGTTTTTCAACTTCGTCAATGGACTTGCCTTCACCACGGTCGAGCGAATCCAGACCTTTTTGGATTGCGGCAACGACTTCGAGACGCCGGTTAATTTCCTCAAAACTCGCGTCTTCCGGGAGTTGCTCGACAGTTTCCAGCACCATTCGTTTGGCCGTCATGGGATTTAATATGCTGCAACAATTTATCGGATGCAAGGGCTGACTTGGCTCAACCGATGCCAACGTGAACCATGCCGCACTATAAAATTTTTCCGCGCGCTTAAAAAGAAATTTCCGAAAACTTTTCGGCCATGGATTGAACAAGGATGAAATATGGATTACGGAATTGCGAGACGATTGGTGGCGTCCAGCACTTGCCGAATTTCATCCTCGCCCCATATCGCATTCTCACCCAATCGGCCGCTGCCCAATTGGCTGACACTGCCATCCGCCAAGCCAACATTGCCAACGCCGTTATGCATCTCTGGACTCCAACTAATAAACTGATTGGTTGTGATTTCAAAAATCCCATTTGCCGTTTTTATCCCGCCGATGATGTTGCGATCACCAGAAAGTAAGTTTTGAGGACTCGAATCATTTGCGTCTAAACCCACAAAATAGCTGACATTCGTGTTGCTGAAAGTAGAGCCGAAATCTTTGGCGCGAGGACGCATGTCGGCGGGACAAATAAGAATATATGGCGTGGTCAATTCGTTCGACATGACTTGAAAATGCCGGAAAACTTCGCCGCTCTTAACGTATTCAAGCGTGCCGCCAAGATTTGTCGAAACGCTCATTGGATAAAGGTTCGTGTGATCGCCTTCCCAAATGCGAAAGCTCATACCAATTTGCATCAAATTATTAATGCAGGAAATTCTCTGTGATTTCACTTTGGCATTATGCAAGGCAGGCAACAAAAAAATTGCAATCAATGCAAGAACAGCAATAACCACCAACACTTCCACTAGTGTCAGCGCGGCGGCCTTGCGGTTGGAAATGCACGGCTTCATGACTTCGACTTTAAGCTCATCATAAAATTTATCGAGAAAAAGTTAGACACGAATTAACACAAATCCAATTTGCGAAAATTCGTGCAATTCGTGTCAAAAAAAACCCGCGTTCAATCCATGTTTCATCCGTGGCTAATTTTAAATTCAAACCGTTTCCAAGCAGCAAACTTCCGCGCACCATTTTTCAATTTGCTGTTTGATGGCGTCGCGCACCTCGCGGGTCTTGGCCAGTTTTTCCGCGCCTTGAAAAGCGGAAGGGTCGGGAAAACCCCAATGCAATCGCGTCGTGACGCCGGGAAAAATCGGGCAGCGTTCCGCGCTCGTTTCGTCGCAAACGGTGATGACGTAAGAAAATAATTGGCTCGATTTCAAAAATTCGGAAACTGATTTTGTTTTGTTGCCGGAAATATCAATTCCAATTTCCTGCATCGCCTCGACAACGATGGGATTTAATTTCCCCGGTTCGATTCCCGCGCTGTGCACTTCAAAAAATTCGCCGCAGATTTGATTCAAGAACGCTTCGGCCATCTGGCTGCGTGCGCTGTTGTGGATGCAAACGAACAAAACTTTTTTCTTCATATTTTTATAATGCGGTTTGTGGTTTTTGATCATACCATTCGTGTGACTGGTTGCAGATTTTGCAGACGGACAGCATCACCGGCACTTCAACGAGCACGCCGACGACGGTGGCCAGCGCCGCGCCCGAACCAGCGCCAAACAGCGTGATGGCAACGGCCACGGCCAGTTCAAAAAAATTGCTCGCGCCGATGAGCGCGCCCGGTGACGCGATGTTGTGCGGCACGCGCAATTGGTGCATCAGCAGATAGGCGAGCGTGGAGTTGAAATAAACCTGGATGACAATCGGCACGGCGAGAAACAAAACGGCCAGCCACCGCGTGGTCAAATTCTCCGCTTGAAACGCGAAGATTAAAACGAGCGTCAGCAGCAGCGCAAAGATGGTCACGGGTTGAAATTTCGGCAGAAAAATGTTCTCGAACCAGTCCTTGCCGCGCAATTTTAACAACGCGGTTCGCGTCAACGCACCCGCCGCGAGCGGGATGACGATGAAGACCACGACGCTCGTGATGAGCACCTTTGACGGCACGACGACGTTCGCCACGCCGCACAAAAACATTACGATGGGCGCAAACGCGACGAGCATGATGAGGTCGTTCACCGCGACTTGCACGAGCGTGTAGGCCGGATCGCCATCGGTCAGATGGCTCCACACAAAAACCATCGCGGTGCAGGGCGCGGCGGCGAGGATGATCAACCCGGCGGTGTATTCCTTCGCGAGTTCCGGCGGAATCCACGCGCTGAAAATATGCTGCATGAACAGCCAGCCGAGGAACGCCATGCTGAACGGCTTCACCAGCCAGTTGACGAACAGCGTCACGAACAAACCCTTTGGTTTTTTGGCGATGCTACCGAGCGAACCGAAATCTATTTTGACCATCATCGGATAAATCATTAGCCAGATCAAAACGGCGATGGGCGCGTTGACGTGCGAGCCTTGCACGAATTCCAATTTGCTCAAGTCTGCCGTGAGTTGCGGCGCAAGCTTGCCGAACGCCACGCCGACCACCATGCAGAGAAAAACCCAGACGGTCAGGTAACGCTCGAAGAACGCGAGGCGTTTGGGTGGAATCAGCAGCATTTGGTCGTCGGCGGTTTTTCCGTGAAATTAAATTTCAGCGGACTGAATTCGGAAACCGGCACGGCGGGCGGCAGACATTTTTCCATCGCCAGACACGCCGTGTGCCGCTCGGTCAGGTGCAGGATGATTTCATTGTTCGCCACGGCGACCGAGCCAAGCGGAAATTGCGTGATGTAACCAAGCTCGTGTTCGACATCCACCTCCAAGTCATCGGTCAGGAGCACGCCTTCCGCCAAGGTGAAAATATTTGCCAGCTTGCCGGCGTTCAGCCGATGATCCACATCGTCGGCAAACCAGGTTTGCAACCGGCACAGCGAATCCGTGCGGAACGTGCCGCCGCAATCAACGAACCGTTTGTCAATCCGCGCGACCTCGGTGACGTGAGCATGGGCGGGAACAAAATCGCCGTTGGGCAGTTGGAAGCGCACCAGCGCCGCCGGGTTTTGCACGAGGACATTTTTTAATTCATGCAGTTTCATAAATCAGTTCAACATTTCTGCCGGCGGCAGATGACGGCGGGGTCGGTCTTCAAAATTTTTTTCAGTTTCTTCGCGTCGGCGGCCGCTTCGTCGGTCTTGGCAAGGGATCCGTGAACCCAATCCAGTGCCTCGCGAATCGGAGCGGCGGCTGATTTTTCAGGCAAACGGTAATAAACCCAGCGCTCGGACTTGCGCGACAAAATCAAGCCGGCGTGGTGCAAAATCGAAAGGTGCTTGGAGACGGTGGAAGGCGCGAAGTCAAAAAGTTCGGCGACCTGGCAGACACAGAGTTCGCCACGCCGGAGCGCGAGCAGAATCCGCACCCGGTTCGGGTCGGACAAGGCCTTGGTGATGGCCATGAATTCGCGCATAAATTGTTATTTAGTCAAACGACGAAATAACATTTCCACAAACGCCTGCCGGATGCAAGAAAAAGTTCAGTCCGCTTTGGTCGCCGGCAGCGTGAAGAAAAACGTCGCGCCTTTACCGAGTTCGCTTTTCACCCAGACTTCGCCGCCGTGCGCCTGCACAATGTGTTTCACGATTGAAAGTCCCAGACCCGTGCCGCCCTGGTCGCGCGAGCGCGCTTTGTCCACGCGGTAAAACCGCTCGAACACGCGGTCGAGCGCCTCGGCGGGAATGCCCGGGCCGTCGTCCTGCACGAAAATTTCCAGCTTGCCGTCGTCCAGTTTTTTCCCGCCGACGGTGACGTGGCCTTGCGCGCGGCCGTATTTGATGGCGTTGTCCACGAGATTGGCGAGGACTTGTTCGAGACGATTGGCATCGGCGGTCGCCGTCAATTCAGTCAGGCGATTGACCAGCTCGACGTTCTTATTTTCCGCCGGCGGTTTCAGGTCGGCAAAAACTTTTTCCACGAGCGCGGGCAGTTCGACCGGCTGCATATTTAATTTGATGCGTTCAGATTCCAGCGCGGAAATCGTGAGCAAATCCTGGATGAGCAAATCCAGCCGCTGCGTGTTGCGCTCGATGATTTTCAGGAAGCGCTCGGCGACTTCGGGATTGTTGCGCGCGCCGTCGAGCAGCGTCTCGACGTAACCTTTGATGAGCGAGAGCGGCGTGCGCAATTCATGGCTGACGTTGGCGACAAATTCCTCGCGCGTGTGTTCGAGCTGCTTGATGCGCGTCAGGTCGTGGAAAACCAAAATGGTGCCCTCGCGTTCGCCGGCGGAATTGGTGATGACGGCGGCGTTGACCTGCAACCAGCGTCCGCTCAACTCCGGCAGCTTGAGTTCGTAATTGAAGACCTGCTGTTCGGCCTCGACGCGCTGGACGAGGTCTTCGAGTTCGTGGAACCGCAGCGCCTCCATGATGGTTTTGCCGCGCAACTCGGCTTTCAGGCCGAACAGGTTTTTGAACGCGCGGTTGGCGAGGTAGATTTTCCGGTGGCGGTCGAGCAGCAGCAGGCCTTCGAGCATGGAGTTGAACAGCACCTGCTGCTGCGCCTTGGCGTCCAGCGTGGTCTGCTGCTGGCGGCGCTGAAAACTTTCCATGTCCGCGTGCAATTGCATCTGCTGGCGGCGGAACTTCTGCCGCCACCAGAGGTGCAATCCGGTCAGCGACGCGAGCAAAATTATCAGCCACCAAAACCACATTGGAAAATGATGAAGTATGAATGATGAAGTATGAAGTGAATTATGCGGGACAGGCCGACGGGTTATTCCTCATTCATCATTCACCCTTCATAATTATTCCACGAAGCGGTAGCCCACGCCGCGGACGGTGTCCAGATGCTTTGACGCGCCGCCGAGCTTTTCGCGGAGCCGGCGCATGTGCGTGTCCACCGTGCGCGTGTCAATCAGGCTGTCGTATTCCCAAACATCGCGCAGCAGGCTGTCGCGCGACTGCACGCGGCCGGTGCGCTGGGCCAGCACGAAGAGCAGTTTGAATTCCGTCGCCGTCAGTTCAATCGCCTTGCCCTTCCAGCTCGCGACGTGGCGCGGCAGGTCAATCAGCAGGTCGCCGAAACGCATCTGCTCGCGCGGCTTCTCGGCGGACTCGCCGCGCGCGAGGATTTTTTTCACGCGCAACAGCAGTTCACGCGGGCTGAACGGCTTGGTCAGGTAATCGTCCGCGCCCAGTTCCAGGCCCAGCACGCGGTCAATCTCCGCCGCCTTCGCCGTGAGCATGATGATCGGCACGCGCGCGGTCGCGGGATCGAGCCGCAGCGATTTGCAGATCTCGAAGCCGTCCATCTCCGGCAGCATCACGTCCAGCACGATCAAGTCCGGCGTCTGCGCGCGCGCCTTCTTGAGCGCCTCCGCGCCGTCGTCCGCGGTGGTCACGGCGTAACCCGACTGCTTGAGGTTGAACTCCACGAGTTCCACCGCCTCCGGTTCGTCATCCACCACTAAAATTCTTGGCTTCACGCTTCTCTGCATAACACGCGCCCAATCGTCACACAATTTCAATCCGGTGACAACCGTGTGACGATTCGGTGACGGCTCTTGGCGCGCGCCCGTTCTGGCCGCCCATGCCCGGTTCGGCGGCAACAGTCTCGGCTGGCTGGCCGCTGCCAAGCCACGGCACCACGGCGGAGCGCTTTAAGGTTGGATCGTAACGGTTCTGCCGGTTCGTTGGTTGAATTGGCGGGTCATTCAGCTCACACAATCACCGATACTTGTCCACCAAATCGAGGCAAAGCCACCCAACGAAGCCCGCTGCTAACCATTTTGTCGCACTACAAATGTGAAACTAAACTGCGGTCTCATACTCAAGCTCTCTAACATAAAGGGGTCACCCATTAGGGCTAGCGGCGTCCTAACGAATGCTTCGAAACGGTAGGAGAACCCGCAATCTATCGTCGCGCAGCCCGAGTCCCAGCCAAACGAAAACGCCGAGGACGATCGCCGGTGCGAACTCGTGCAAAGAATCGCCGACGCGAGCATGGGTTGCGACGGCTCCGCCGAGGTAACCCGTGAGCAGGATTGCGCCCAGAACTGAAGTGCGCGGGATCAGGTATACAACGGAACAGGCCAATTGGAGAATGCCCAGACCGAAGAACTGCTCTTGCTTCCATCCAAGTTGTGTGCGTCCCTCCACGATCTGATGCGGCTGCAAGATGTTGACGATGGCTTTCCCGTCAAAGTAGGCCAACGCCAGAAGGGTAATGATCCAGCCGGTCACAAACATCCACTTTGGCGTAGGCAAAGGTTGGGTTTGCGATGAAATGATAGGAGTTTGCTTTTTGTCGCTCATATTGCTTGTTTTTTTGTGTTGTTTGGTTTGTGGTGCGTCGAGCCGCCTAACGAAAAAAGCTGAGCCACCGCCGACTCGCGGCGTGGATTGCAACCGCAGCGGCAACGGCGGTTGGCTCCGGCGACTTCCATGAGAAGGCAGTCAAGGGTGAATTTATGTTCACATTGGTTTTTTATGCTGAATGACCGCCGATAGCAAGGCAGGAAAGGATCGCACTTCCATCCGAACT
>Ga0302319_10001433_pt1 | contig 53192 bp, 48 predicted proteins | sample Bog_T0_2_FD_203319 | JGI IMG/M metagenome (GOLD analysis project Ga0302319, IMG submission 203319) | Peat permafrost microbial communities from Stordalen Mire near Abisko, Sweden - Bog_T0_2 | ecosystem: Environmental > Terrestrial > Soil > Wetlands > Peat | place: Sweden: Abisko, Stordalen Mire...
ACCGACGGCGTGGTGGAGGAAGGGACCAGCACGGTCGACGAGTCGCTGATTACGGGCGAATCGATGCCGGTGGAAAAATCGGCCGGCGCGAAAGTCACGGGTGCGACGGTGAATGGCACGGGCGCGCTGGTGATGCGCGCGGAACGTGTGGGTGCGGAAACGGTGCTGTCGCAAATCGTACGGCTGGTGGGAGAAGCGCAGCGGACGCGAGCGCCCATTCAACGGCTGGCGGATGTGGTGGCCGGATGGTTTGTGCCGGTGGTGATTCTTGCGGCTGCAATTACGTTCGCGGTGTGGGCTGTGTGGGGTCCGGAGCCGAGGATGGCGCATGCGCTGATCAATGCGGTGGCGGTGTTGATCATTGCCTGCCCGTGTGCGCTGGGTCTGGCGACGCCGATGTCGATTATGGTGGGCACGGGGCGCGGTGCGGGTGCTGGAGTACTGATCCGAAATGCGGAGGCGTTGGAGGCTCTCGAAAAAGTAGACACCCTGGTGGTGGACAAAACCGGCACGCTGACGGAAGGTAAGCCGAAGCTGGTGTCGGTTGCGGCGGTCGATCCGGGAGGCGAGGAGAGTTTGCTGGCGGCTGCGGCGAGCCTGGAGCGGGCGAGCGAACATCCTCTGGCTCATGCCATCGTCGCGGGGGCGCAGGAGCGCGGGGCTCGACTTACCGATGACGCGCGTGATTTTCAATCGGTGACAGGGAAGGGCGTGACGGGTACTGTCGGTGGGCGAATGGTGGCGATTGGGAATTTGGCATTGATGCAGGAACGGGGCGCCGACGTTGAGGTTCTGAAAGTACGGGCGGAGGCGTTGCGGGGTGACGGACAGACGGTGGTCTTCGTCGCGATGGATGGACACGCAGCCGGTCTGCTGGGCGTGGCGGATCCGATCAAGGTGTCGAGCGAAGAGGCAGTCCGGCAACTGCATGAGGCGGGGCTGCGGATCGTAATGCTGACGGGTGACAGTCGTGCGACGGCGGAAAATGTGGCGCGGAAGCTTGGCATCGACGAGGTGGAAGCGGAGGTGCTGCCGGGGCAGAAGAGCGATGTAATTAAGCGGCTGCAGGCGGCAGGGCGCATTGTGGCGATGGCGGGTGATGGGGTGAACGATGCTCCGGCATTGGCGCAGGCGCAGGTGGGGATCGCGATGGGCTCGGGCGCGGATGTGGCGATGGAAAGCGCGGGCATCACGCTGGTGGGCGGCGATTTGAGAGGCATTGTGCGGGCGCGGAAATTGAGCCAGGCGACGATGCGGAATATCCGGCAGAATCTTTTCTTCGCATTCGTTTATAACGCAGTGGGCGTGCCGATAGCGGCGGGGGTATTGTATCCGTTCTTCGGGATGCTGCTGAGCCCGATGATTGCGAGCGCGGCGATGACGTTCAGTTCGGTTTCCGTGATTACGAATGCGCTGCGGTTAAGGAAAGTGGCGCTGTAGCTGGTGTAATTTTCCGAACCGCGACTGTGAAGGAGCGGCACTCAAGCGCCTGTCAATGAGGTATTTCATTACCTTCGTCTGCTATGGGACGCGTCTGCATGGCGATGAAGCGGGGTCCGTGGACAGAGATCATAACGTGCCGGGAAGCCGGTTTGCGGAAGGTAACGCTGAGCGTTTGGATATGAAGCGCCGGCAGATGGAACAGGCGCCATATCTTCTCGACGTCCTGCGCCGCGCTACGGTACTTGCCGCGTTTCATGAAGTTTGTTTGTATCGCGGGTGGAAGCTTTGGGCGGCTCACGTGAGAACCAATCATGTTCACGTGATTGTGGAGGCGGATGTTCGACCGGAAATGGTTATGCACTCGCTCAAATCCTATGCGACTCGTAGCTTGAATCTTTTGCCGGAAGAGACGAACGATCGAAGGCGGTGGGCGCGGCATGGGAGCACGCGATGGTTGTGGAATGATACGGACGTTCAGGAAGCGATTCGGTATGTCGTCTATGGGCAGGGGGAGCCTATGGAGGTTTACCTGGCAGAGTTGGCGTAGAGTGCCGCTCCTTCACAGTCGCGGTTCGGTATGAAGGCGGTGGGGAAGGGTACGAAGACGGTGGTGAAGGGCCGGAATGAGCGGGTTGATGGGTGCGGAAGTGCACCGCCTATGTGACCTGGAGGATCAGGCACTTCAGATAAAGCGTCTCAGGCACTGTCAGCAGAATGGGATGGTCCGCGGCCTGAGTGCGCCGTTCCAGAACACGCAGAGTTCGTCCCGCATCGAGCGAAGCTTCCGCGACAATTTCCAGCAGCATGGCTTCACTGACGTGATGTGAGCAGGAGCAAGTCACCAGAACGCCACCCGGTTGCAGCAGACGAAGCGCGCGCAGGTTGATGTCTTTATAACCGCGAGCCGCGCCTTCCAGTTGTTTGCGCGATTTCGCGAACGCGGGCGGATCGAGAATAATGGTGTCGAAGGTGCGGCGGCTCGATGCGTAACTGGCCAGAACATCGAACGCGTCGGCTTCGCGGAAATGGACGTTAGTAACTCGGTTGCGCTCGGCATTGGCGCAGGCGGCAGCGAGGGCGGGACCGCTGGAATCGATTCCCTCCACTTCATCGCAGGATCGCGCGAGGTGCAGGGCGAAGCCTCCGGTTGACGTGAAGAAATCAAGCGCACGGCCTTTGGCATAACGGGCCGCGGCGAGATAGTTTTCGCGTTGATCGAGAAACACACCAGTCTTCTGGCCGTGCAGCAGATCGGCTTCGAGTTCGAAACCGTTCATGCGGATGGGAACGGCGCCACTCGATTCGCCGGAGATGATTTTGACTTCGCGCGGCAGTTCTTCCAGCGATCGCACGGCGGCGTCATGGCGCGCCACGATCAACTGCGGCTGGAACTGCGTTTCGAGCGCCGCGACGATTTCGGGTACCGCGCGGTCCATCGATTGATCCAGCGCCTGTACGACAAACGAATCGGCATAGCGATCGATAATCAGGCCGGGCAGAAAATCGGCTTCGGCATGAACCAGGCGATAGGCGTTCGAATCGGTCACGACGGATTCACGGAAGCGCTGGGCGGCGGCGATGCGTTCACTTATGTCGAAGGGGCCCTTGCCGAGCGCGCGTAAGGCTATCTGCGAAGACGAGCTGTAGTGCGCCAGCGTCAGTAATTCATTGCGTGGCCCCAGTACGCGCACGGTGTCGCCGGAACCGGCGGCTGAGCTATCGGTGATGTCGGAACGAAAGATCCACGGATGTCCGCCGGCGAAACGCAGCACGCCCTTTTTCGAGATGCGAACTTCCGGTAGAGTTTCAGGAGACAAGGCGGCCACCCAAACATCGTCTCAGACCACCCACAAGTCGTGTCAGAGACCATGTGCCAGACTGAAGGGAATGAGCCGTTTTCTGGTTACAGGTGGGGCAGGATTCATCGGATCGGCGCTGGTGCGCGGACTGTTAAAACAGGGCGCTAAGCGGGTCGCCGTGGTGGACAACCTGTACTCAGGCAGCGAGAAAAATCTCGCGGAAGTGCGCGGGCCGGTCGATTTTCATCGTGTCGATATCTGCGACTACGAGGCTCTCCGCACAGCGATGGAAGGCGCTGAGTTCGTTTTTCACGAAGCGGCGATTCCCTCAGTTCCGCGGTCGATCCACGAGCCGATTCCTTCCCACAATACGAACATCAACGGCACGTTCAATGTTCTCCGTGCCGCTCAGGCAGCGGGTGTAAAGCGCGTGGTCTATGCCGCTTCCTCCTCAGCCTATGGAGACAGCGATGTGTTGCCGAAAGTGGAAACGATGCAGGCCCGCCCGAAGTCGCCGTATGCTGCGCAGAAACTGATGGGCGAGTATTACATGTCGGTATGGGCGTCGTGCTTCGGCATGGAAACGGTGAGCCTGCGCTACTTCAATGTCTACGGTCCGCGGCAGGATCCATCGAGCCCTTACTCCGGCGTACTCTCCCTCTTCATGACGGCGATTCTGGACCGGCGCGCTCCGACGATCTTCGGCGATGGCGGAACTTCACGCGATTTCACTTTTGTGGAAGACGTAGTTGCACTCAATCTTAAAGCCATGGAAGCCCCGGCGAGTGTCAGTGGACAGGTCTTCAATGCGGGCAATGGCGGCCGCATCACATTGAACGAAGCTTGGGAGTTGCTGCAAAAGATTGAAGGCGTGAAGATTGCTCCGGAATATGGTCCACCGCGTGCGGGTGATGTTCGTGATTCCCAGGCCGATACTACCGCCGCCGTCCGTGCTTTGGGGCATTCGCCTCAATTTACGTTTGAGCAGGGTATGAAGGCCACGCTCGACTGGTATCGCAAAGAGCACGGAACCGGGGCCAGCTGAGCGGTGGATTGCGCGAACTCACGCAGCCTGAGCGATATCCCCGCGCGCCAGCACGCAACAGGCCCGCAACTGATTCCGCTGCCCGCGCCATCCAAAAACCTAAGTATCTGAACTGCCGAGGCTTAGAATCTGCACGTGTCGTCTGAGCTTTGCGGCACGCTTCCTGCACTGCATAAGCGCGGAGGTTGTGATGAGAACAGTCGTAGCCGTACTGCCATCGGTAGAAGATGCGAAACATGTGGCGCATCATCTTGAGGAACTTGGTGTTGCTCGGAAAGATCTGAACATCGTTCCTGGAACCGAGTCGGACCGGCACGAGCTGAAGCGGGTGATCAAGGCGAAACGCACCAATTTCGCGGCAGTCAGATCGGGCGCGATTCGCGGGGCTATTGGAGGCCTTGTGCTGGGCGGCGCAATCCTTGCTGTTCCCGGCGTTGGACCGTTTCTCGACGGCAGTTTCAGCGAAACGCTCGCCGCGTCCATCGCGCTGGGTGCGGTTGCCATCTCACTGATGACTTTATGCGCTAACATGGCGCGTTCGCATGAAGAGGTACCCCTGTTCAATGAAGCAATCCGTGAGCATGGCGCAGTGCTGGCCGCCCACGTCACTGCTGACCGCGAGGAGGCTACCGTACTCGTGATGCGCGAACACAATGGCCGCTCAGTGAAGGCTGCCGAAGACGCATGGAAAGCCAGCGGCTGGGCGGGTCAGCTCGAGAATCATCCGTATCCCTGCGACAGCACCGTTACCGCGCACTGACGGGAGCGCGATCCAGAATCAGGCTTCCTGCTTCGTCAAGCGTGGCTGTCCAGAATGGCGGGACCACCGTAGTCGATCCGTAGTCGGCGACCAACAGTGGCCCCGCCTGGTTTCTTTCGGTTAGTGTTTCGCGCGGGCACAGGGTGAGTTCGCGCCATTTGTTGCCGATCCGGACGCGTCGTAGTGAACCTGGGGCTGAAGTGGCCGCCTCTGTGGCTGGCCCCCGCCAGGCCAGAGATGGCCTGGCGACTCGGAGAACAGCTCGCACGCGCACAGTGACCGTCTGGATCGGGCGCGCGGCGTCGGAGTAGCCGTAGACCTGTTGGTGGCGGCTATGAAACGCCTCGGGTGTTGCGGCGCCCAGCCAGGGCACGCTGAGTTCGTAACTTTGTCCGGCATAACGCACGTCTGCAAATCGGGAAAGCATCGCCCCCGGAAGATCGGTCGATGCCTGTTGCTCCAGCCGGAGGAACAGCGGCTCTAAATCCGATTCGCCGAGTGCGGCTGCCGAATAATCGCGGGTGCGGTCCGCCAAAAGCATTCCCAGTGCGGAGAGCGCGCCCGCGAGGCGCGGCACGATTACGGTGCAGATCCCCAGTTCTTCCGCCAATTCGCAGGCGTGCAAACCGCCGCACCCGCCAAAAGCAACTAAAGCAAAATCACGCGGATCTTCTCCCCGCTCCACTGACACAGAACGGATAGCCCGCTCCATATTTGAATTGGCCACGCGAATGATCGCCTCGGCCGTCGCCACCGCGGTAAGGCCGAGCAGTTTGCCCACACGCACAATTGCCCGTGCAGCCGCTGCCGGGTCGATTCGCATCTCGCCGCCGGCCAGCTGATCCGGCGCAATGCGGCCGAGCACCACGTGAGCGTCGGTGACGGTAGCATCGGTGCCCACGCCATAGCAGGCGGGACCGGGCACGGCGCCCGCGCTGGCAGGCCCGACGCGCAGGCTGCCGCCGGAATCGACCGATGCGATGGAGCCTCCTCCCGCGCCCACGGTGTTGATGTCGAGCATGGGCACGCGTATCGGAAATTGATCTATGCGCGCTTCCGTGGTGAGGCGCGGCTCGATGCCGGCGAGTGCCACGTCGGTTGACGTGCCGCCCATGTCGAAGGTGAGGACGCGATTGAGACCGCGCGCGCGGGCAATCTCCACGGCCCCCACGATGCCGCCCGCGGGGCCCGAGAGAATCGTACGCACGGCCAGGCGGCGCGCTTCCGCAGCCGTAAGCAATCCGCCATTCGATTGCATGATGGAGACCGGGTGCGGGCTGAGACGTTCCAGATCGCCGAGATAGCGGTCCATCAAAGGTCCGACGTAGGCGTTGATGACGGTGGTGGAGGCGCGCTCGAATTCACGGAACTCAGGCGAGATTTCGCACGAGGCCGAGACATAGAGGTTGACGTCTTCACGCAGGGCGTCTTGTCTCAAAGCCTCGAGAATTTTGCGCTCGTGCTCGCTGTTGCCATACGAATGCAGCAGACAGATTGCGACCGATTCCACTTGCGCCGCCGCGATACGGTCCGCCAGTGTTCCGATTTGAAGGGGCCGCTCCACAGTTCCATCGAAAAGGATTCGCTCATCGGCGCCGAAGCAGAGTTCGCGCGGTACCAGAGGCACGGGCAGAGGCGGCGTCAGGTTGTAAAGCTCGGGACGATTCTGGCGGCCAATCGCGATGAGGTCTTCGAAGCCCTGCGTGGTAATGAAGGCGGTTCGCGCGCCTTTGCGTTCCAGCAGGGCGTTCGTTGCCACGGTGGAGCCGTGGACGACTTCGGCGCTGCCACGCTCGGCGGCGATGCGGCTGAGACCGTCGAGGATCACGGCTGCCGGCGACGCCGGATTCGAACGCAGCTTGAACGATTCGATCCGGCCGTCGTCGTGAAGAATGACAAAGTCGGTAAAAGTGCCGCCGGAATCGATACCAATGCGCATGGCGTGACTTGTGAACGAAACGGTTCTCTATAATTAGCACTTCGCCCCTGTCATGAAAATCTTCAGCACCACCTTCACCAGTAAGAGCCTCGCCAGTAAGAGCATCGCGTGAGGCTCCTGTTCATCGGCGATATTTTTGGGCACGCGGGGCGTTCCATCGTGGCGGATCATCTGGGAGACATCCGGTCGAGCCAGGCGATCGATGTGGTCATCGCCAATATTGAAAACTCGGCGGCGGGTTTCGGCATCACGCCAGGTGTGGCGGATGAACTCTTCCGCTGTGGTATCGACGTGATGACGTCGGGCAATCACATATGGGACAAGCGCGACATCTACGATTATTTTGCGCGTACGCCTCGCTTGCTGCGTCCCGCGAACTATCCCCCGGGAGCGCCCGGAACGGGCGTTTACATTCATACGACGCCGGCCGGAGCTCGCTGCGCCGTGATCAATCTGCAGGGCCGCGTTTACATGGCGCAGACAGATTGTCCGTTTCGAAAAGCGGATGAGATTATCGCGGCGCTGCCGGCTGATGTCAAAGTCCGCTTCGTCGATTTCCACGCCGAAGTGACCAGCGAAAAGATGGCGATGGGATGGTATCTGGACGGCCGTGTTTCAGCCATGGTGGGCACTCATACACACATTCCGACAGCGGACACGCGCATCCTGGCCGGCGGCACGGCTTATCAGACCGACTGTGGAATGACGGGGCCGTACGATTCCGTGATCGGCGTTGAGAAGGAGCCGATTCTGCAGAAATTTCTCAGCGCCATGCCTGTCCGTATGGAACCGGCTAAGGGCGGAGTGGAACTGCATTCCGTGATTGTCGATGTGGATGACGCGACGGGAAAAGCCACTGCGTTTCGCCGTCATACTGTTCGCGGCGATTAGCTGTAAAAAACGCCTGACTAAAAAGCCCAGCGCCACAGACTGGCGCCTGCGGTGTATCCTGCGCCCACTGCGGCATAAAGCACCAGATCGCCTTTTTTGAGGCGCCCCTCCGAAATGGCATCGCGGGTAGCCAGCGGCAGAGTAGCCGCTGTGGTGTTGCCATAGCGGTCGATGTTGATCATCACGCGATCCATCGGCAACCCCAGTCTTTCCGCAGTCGCGCTGATGATGCGCAGATTGGCCTGATGCGGAATCATGATGGCCACATCCGCGGCGGACAGGTTGTTTCGTTCGAGCAGCGTGGCACAGAGCTGATACATTTTGCCAACCGCATACTTAAACACCTGCTTGCCTTCCTGCTTCACGAAGTGTTTGCGCTGCTCAACGGTTTCGACGGTCGCCGGCTGACGGCTGCCTCCGGCCGGCATGTTGAGAAACGGCGCGCCTGCCCCATCGATCTCGCCAATGAAATCGATGAAACCGGAATCCTCATCCGCTTCGGCCGGTTCAATCAGCATGGCGCCCGCTCCATCGCCGAACAGAATGCAGGTTGACCGATCCTGATAATCGATGATGCGGCTCATCGTGTCCGCGCCGATTACCAGAACTTTGCGTTGCAGCCCGGAGGCGACCAGGCTCGAACCGGTAGCGAGGCCGTAGAGAAATCCGCTGCATGCCGCCGAAAGATCGAATCCCCACGCGCCCATGGCGCCGAGTTTATTCTGTACGAGGCACGCAGTGGAAGGGAACATCATGTCCGGGGTCACCGTGCACACCACAATGGCGTCAAGGTCCGATGCCACAATGCCGCGCTGTGTGAGAGCAGCCTGGGCAGCGCACGCAGCCATGTCGGAAGTGGCTACCTCCGGCGCGGCGATATGGCGTTCCAGAATGCCGGTGCGCTCAACGATCCAGTCGTTGTTCGTGTCCACCAATCTGGCAAGGTCGGAATTGGTCAGCAGGCCCGGTGGAACATGGCAGCCGAGCGCGGAAATTTTGGGTCTGATAAAACCTGATTGGGAAGACATTCAGAAGGAGCCGTTAATCTCTTATTATGGTTGATCTGTTCGATTCGGCGGACTCTTTTTTCTCGCCGGTCAACGTTCAGAGCTCGCTGTTTTTCGAATCCGCCGAAGAGATCTTCCGGCGAGTCCATCGGGAACTGCGTCCGCGCTCGCAGGTAGCAGCCCTCCGCGTTACATTCGAAGCCTTCGCTAATGCCAACAGCGATGTACGGTTGACTGACAACGCCCTCTATTTTCGAATCGGCGATGTGCTTGAAGCCGCGCCCGCGCCGGTGCTCGAAGCGCTGGCCCATATCTTGATCGGCAAACTCTATCGGCACCCTGCCGCGGCGCATTTTGTTCATCGTTACCGCTTATACCTGAATCGTAAAGATGTGCGGCGCAAGATCGGGGCCATCCAGCTGGAGCGCGGGCGCAAGGTTCACAAAGGTCCGCGCGGATTGATTCACAATCTCGAAGAAATTTTCGAAGACCTGAATGCCCGCCACTTCGGAGGCATGATGGCGCGGCCCGCCCTTGGATGGAGCCACATTCGTTCGCGCACGCGCCTCGGGCATTACGATCCGGCGCACAACCTCATCATGATCAGCCGAATTTTCGACGACTTCAACACGCCGAAGCTCGCGCTCGAATACGTGATGTTCCACGAAATGCTGCATCTGCATTACCCGGTTGAGCATGCGGGCTCGCGCCGTTGTGTGCATACTCGCGATTTCAAGGCGCACGAGAAACTGTTTCCGCAGATCGCGGAAGCGAAGGCTCTGCTGAAAAAATTGAAGTGAACCGTTCTGGTGTTAGTTCTTCTTCGCTCCGGGAGGTGTAAACGTCTGGTTGAGAATGGACGCCAGGCGGTAGCCGGCTTTCACCAGTTGTTCCTCGGTGGCAGGAATGCTCTGGTCGAAATAGGCGCCGGAAATTGCGATGTGAAGGGCAGCTACACGGGCTTTTTCCTCATCGCAATCCGTCGGCTGATCGGGATCTTCCACGGAAATGGCGGGTTTGAGATCGCCGTAGGTAACTTCCGTAGCCACGCGGTGGCCCTCCCAAACCCATTCCGCGATTCCGGTCTTCGCCGTCCCCCAATCCTCCCAGCGTTTCGCGAAGCGGCGGTCCAGATCTTCAGCGTACTTTTCCTGCGTCATTTTCTTTTCCGCTAATTCGCGCTGGATGATTCTGGTGTCCCAGATCGAGTGCAGATTGGTGGCCTGAACGTCGGAAAAGAAGTTGATTACGGTGCAATTTCCGCCGCGATCGTTGTTGTCCGTAGTGTGCAGCGGCTGATGAAGGTCGCCTACAAAATGGATCACGTAGCGCAGGGCTTTGGCACGGGTAGCGGCCTGGGTGGCATTCTGCCGCAGAATCGTCCACTCGTACTGGAGCGCATTCACCACACAGCCGGTGCGGTCGTTCGTGCCGATGGCCGGACCGATGGGCGGACACCACATCATCACGTCAGCCGTGGCGGTCTGGTGAAAGGCCAACGGGATATCGATGTAATGCCATGGTCCGTTTTTCTCCGTGGCCCGCACATCATCCGCCCAGGTGGAGGCGTCAGCCATCGGGTCAGCCGGTCGATCTTTGCAATACCGACTCACGGCTGCGTCGATCGGATTATTGCGCAAAAGGTTGTCGACGGCCTGAGCCGCCTCCGGCGTGAGATGGGCGCGCGCGATCAGCGCGACCATCTGATGTCCCTCGCAACCCCAGCCGAAGGCGGAGCCGGCAAACAAGAAAAGCGCGAAGGGTATGGCGGCGAATATTCGCATGGTGGACTCCCGATTATTGTATCGGCGAAACTACTTCAGGTGGCGACGCAGGGTAAAGGCGTCGGGCCGCGTGTTCTCCTGCTCGAGTTTTTTCCAGTCGTCGGCGACGCTGATCAACTTGCCGGTCAGGTGGTTCGAACGGGCGGAGATCAGAAACAGTGCCAGCTGGATCTGCTTTTCGGCGGATACGCCACCGGTCAGTTGAGTCCTCTCGGCGTCTTCCACTTCTTTCGTGCCGGCGCGCTCATCCGCCGCGAGAATTTCATCCGTCATGGTGGTGTTGGCGTTGCCTGGTGCCAGTGAATTGACCTGGATATTGTGCTCGCGAACTTCTTCGGCGAGGCACTCGACGAACCGCGCCAGGGCGGCCTTGCTGGCGGCATAGGCCGAGAAGTTCGGCCGGGGAATTGCCGCGCAGTTGTCTGAAATCACCACAATCTTTCCACTCCGGCGCGCCAGCATCTGGGGGAGAACAGCCCGGCAGGCATTCATCACGCCGGTAACGTTGGTATCGAAAACATCTTTCCAGTCACGAGGACGATTTGAGGCGAAGTGGCCGATGGGACCGAGGATGGCTGCGTTGGCTATCAATGCATCCACGCCTCCTGCCAGTTCGGAGAGGCGATCCACCGCCGTGGTCACTTGTTCGTAGTCTCTTACGTCTGCGCGCAGCAGATGGGCGACTCCGCCGGCGTGCTCGATTTCGAGCTTAGTCAGATCGAGTTCACCCTGATTTCTGCCGAGAACCCCGACACGAATACCAGTTTGAGCGAAACCAATTGCGAGGCGTTTACCGATCCCACGCCCCGCTCCGGTGATCAACGCGGTCACTTTTTGCGGCAAAGAGGTATTCTAGCGCCAAACCGCCCTGGCGATGTTACCCGGCAACGACACACGGGAAAGACACCCCGGGATGCGACACCCGGGATGCGGCCGCGTCACCAGCGATCACTGGAGCACCAAAGCGTCGTTTGTAGCAGACTCTGTTGCGGACGCCTGGAGGTGAACCCCCAATTTCTCTATGTCGCTCGCTGTCCTGCGGCCGAACCGGCGCACGCCGTTGTCCATTGATTGCACTTCATGTTCCGCCAACGACTCGCGAAGCAGAGGCTCCAGATCTGCGGCGGCAAGCGGCCGGGCAAAAAGATATCCCTGCATCTGAACACAGCCCGCCTCAATCAAAGCCGCTCGTTGACCCTCGGTCTCTACTCCTTCCGCGACTACACCTAATCCCAGGCCATGGGCGATTCCGATCATCGAGTGCACCAGCCATCGGGCCATTTTGTCGTTTTCCATCGGCTGGATGAACGATTTATCCAGTTTCACGGTATCCACTTCGAGCCGGTAAAGATAACTCAGAGATGAATAGCCCGTCCCAAAATCATCGATGGAAAGGCGAACGCCCAACGTGCGCAGCTGACGCATCTGGCGCAATACGCTCTCCGAGCCGCTGATCAGGATGCTCTCAGTCAGTTCGAGTTCCAGATGCCAGGGAGCAACTTCATGGCGCAGCAAACATGCTGTGACCGATTCCGCAAAATCGGGTTGGGACAGTTGGACCGATGACACATTGACCGCGACTGCAATCTCCCCTAGTCCCGCACAGCGCCACGCCGCGATCTGCCGGCAGACTTCGTCGAGAACCCAGGCGCCGATCGGCATGATTAAGCCGGTCCGTTCCGCGGCGGGAATGAAATCGAGCGGTGGGATCATTCCGAATTTGGGGTGATTGAGGCGTAAGAGCGCTTCGAATCCCGCCAACTGGTCGTCCCTGGTGACCTTTGCCTGATAATGAACCACAAAAAATCCTTCGCGTAGTGCGGTCCTGAGTTCGTCGTCGAGTCTCGACTCGTCGAGACTGTCATTCTGCGTGGAAAGGCACAAACGCGACCGCCGCCCGATTGCTTGGCGTGATACATCGCGCTGTCCGCAAACCGCTGGAGCTGTGTACCATCGACGGCGTCATCCGGGTAGATCGCCACGCCCACGCTCGCCCCTGGCTCCAGTTCCAGACCGGAGATTCGAAGCGGCACTTTCATATCCGAAAGAATCCGTTCTCCCAGGGCGATTGCTTCCTCGACGCTCTGTATATTCGGAATCAACACGGTAAATTCGTCGCCGCCGATGCGCGCCACGAAGTCCGCCGGCCGCACCGCGGTTCTCATTCGCTGCGCAACTTCATGGAGGTAGATATCGCCGGCCCTGTGATTCAATGTGTCGTTCACTTCTTTGAAGCGATCGAGATCGAAATACAATATGGCTACTTTTTGTTGGGTTGTCTGCGCTTCATCGAGCGCTGCCGCGAGCTGCTCTTCCCACAAAACGCGATTGCCCAGGCCCGTCAACGGATCGTGTCCGATCTGGAATTTCAAATCTTCATAGAGCCGATTGTGATCGAGGGCGAGGCGAACCAGTTGGGTTACCACCTCCGCCGTATGCTGTCGGGCTACGGGCGAACTCTCGTCGAATCGAACGGTGGATTCCGTGGGCCAGCAGTAAAGCAATGCTCCCACCGTGGAACCGCTGCTTATCACCGGCATTGACTCCCATCTTGCGGGACTGTCTCCGGAGATGTTGCTGTGAAAAATTTTCCAGGCCGGATCTGAACCCGGATTTTGCCAGTCTTTGTTTTTTTGCCAGACTTCAAACGGAACCGCGTGAGATATTTCGAGTGCCGCCTGCCAACCCGCCGGAAGCAGGAGCTGCGACGCCACCCGGCACTTGTAGCCTTGCCTGATCAGAAGGGCGCAAATTGTCCCGGGCGCCTCAGCCAGCATGAGACCCAGGGCATGTTCGAAAACGGTGTTCAACGGCTGATTGCCAAGCAGCATCTCGAGAATGTGATTTCTCGCCTGCTCGCGTAACCGCTGGTTGTCGATTACAAACGTTCTCTCGTCAACGGCGATCCCCAGATTCTTCTCCCGTTTTTGATGAAGCATTTCGCGGAGGCGCCATGCCACGATGAGAAGAATTCCCGACAATGCTGCCAGGCCGATCCAGAATTCGCGCCTCATCCAGAGGGGACCGTCGATCATTAGGGGGATTGAGGCCACCGTGTCTCCCCATTTTTCGCTCCACAACCCGGCATTTACTTCGAATACATAGCTGCCCGGTGTTATTCCGCCAAAGCGCGCCTCTGCTTCCTGGGTTTCAATCCATTTGTCGCTCCAGCCTTTAAGGCGATAACGAAAGCGGACATTCCTTTGATCTCGGAATGTCGGGGTGGAATACTGCACGGTGACGTTTCCGGCGGTGTAACCGATGCGCAGGGGCTGCGTTGTTCCCATATTGTTTTGACCGCTGCGAACATTAACGATCACCGGCACCGGCGGACGCAGCGAAGCCTGCAATGAACCGCCTCTCGACGACTCCCGATGATGTGAAAGTCCACGACTGGTTCCGATCCAGACCGACCCGTCGGGATCGCTGAAAAACGCATTTGAGGAAGTGTCATCCCACGCAAGTCCATCGGCGCTGCCGTAGTGGATCCAGTGGTTTCCGGAGAGCATATAAACCCCCGCCCCGGTGCCCCGCCATAATCGGCCCAGCTTATCGAAACCGAGAAAAGTATCGCGATCGGAGTCTGTCCGGTCGTCGCCCGGCGCTCGACTGCGAACTACCCACTGGCCATTCGCCCGGACAATTTGCGTGACGCGCGCTGTGTCCCGGAATGAAGCCCACAGCGAGCCATCTGGTGAAACCGCCAGATGCTGGGCTCCTCGAGGCAGATTGATGAGCGGGGGCCGCAGCCGCGTCCAGCTATGCCCTTCCCATACCGCCAGCCCTTCATCGCCGGCAACCCAGATTCGTCCCTCACGATCTTCGCGTACATCGGAAAATACTTCGCTTTGTCCGCTGCCCGGTATTTGTTCCTGATGCCGCGACCATTCTTTACCGGACTGGGTAAAGCGAAATACTGAGGTTCCCGCCGCCCAAACATTCTGATTTCGATCGACCGCCACCGCCAAAACCCGTTGTACCCGAATACCCTCCCAGGAACCTTCGAAGCGTGTCACGGATCCGGTTTTGATGTCGCGGCGCGCCAGTCCGCCAGGCGACGTGCCCAACCAGACGGAGCCGTTCGTATCCGTGGCGAGGGCGCGGATACGATTGCTTGATGAGTTGAAGCGAAGCTCGTCCAGCGTATTGATTTTGCCGTCGGCCAGCCGGTACAACCCCGCGCCCGTGCCTACTAAAAGGTTTCCGCTCTGATCCCGGGTTATCGCCCAGACCTGATCGTTATCGAGACCTTGTGCACTCGTCCAGCTCTCCCACTCCTCCGAACCCAGACGACGAGCAAGCCCTCCGCCCCGAAGCCCAATCCACAGCGATCCTTCGCGATCCTCAAGCGCCGTAGTGACGGCGGAAACCGGCAGACCATCCGATCGATCGATCAGCGACCAGGTCCCAGCAATTTGTTGTGCCATGCCGGCATCGGTCGGTACCATGACTTTGCCGCTTTGATCCACGCTCAGCAGCCCATTACGGAGAGTGGCCGCGAGACCCGCCGTTTTGTCTTCAAATCGTTCGGAGCCTTTGGAGAGGGCGATTAACCGGGCAGCGCTTCTGGCCCACACTGTACCTCCGCCATCTATGGCAAGACCGCCCCAGGTATCCGGCGGCACACCATCGTTCTTTCCGAAACACCGGGCCTGTTTTCCGCTCCAGTGACAAACCTCGCCTTCCTGGGCATACCACAGGCTGTCTCTGGCGTCACTCAGAACGCTCCACGCCGCACGTCCCTCTGTACCGGGCAGTGAAACCGCGTTTCGCCCCCGTGCAAGAGAGACTACCCCTCTCGCTGTGGCCGCGTAGACTCCTGGTCCCGCACGATTGGGTGTCAGTGTCTGCGCGCCTTGCGTTGAGTTCAGCCCGCGTTGAGCAGCGCTTTCGAACCGATCTCCCACCCGCCTGCTGATGCCTGCCAGAGTACCCACCCAGAGTTCTCCGTCAATCGATTCCGCCAATGTCAGAATTGCTGCCACCGGCAGGCCCGCTTCCCGTCCGAAACGCTGGAACCGGTTTCCGTCGTAGCGAAATAATCCGTTATCGGTTCCCACCCAGAGAAAGCCTGTCCGGTCCTGCAGCAGACAGACTATGTTGAGATCGGTCAACCCCTGATCGTGGGCATAGGTTCGGAAGTTACTGCGCTGGCCGAAGGACGTCGAGGCGAGGAGAAAGATCCCGGCTACAATAGAACGCGCTATCGGCCCAGTAATCTGCATCCAGAAGTTGATCGGCTAAACAGCCAAACATCTTTACAGAAGCAGTCGGCGAGGGTGAGGTTGGGTAACGCGAAATCTCAGATGGAATGGGCGGCTTGCCGGCCCAGCATCTTGCGATGTTCTTTGAGGATGCAGCGGTCCATCACCACGTCGAGGCCGGCGGCGCGGGCTTTGTCAGCCGCCTGATCGTTTACTACGCCCTCCTGCATCCAGATGGCATGAGCGCCGATCCGAATGGCAGCATCGACAATATCGGGAACACATTCGGAGCGGCGGAAAATATCGACGATGTCAATCGGTCCCGGGATCTCTTCGAGAGTTCCGTAGGCCGGCTCGCCGAGCACTTCGGTCTCGTTCGGGTTTACCGGAACAATCCGGTAGCCGACCGACTTGAGATACTCGGAAACCCCATAGCTCGGACGCGACCGCCGGCTCGAAAGCCCCACGACCGCGATAGTCTTACCGCTTCGAAGCAGTTTCTCGCTTGTTGACATCGCCGGTTGCCACCCGCCTCAATTTTCGCACTTCTTCCACCGTCAATAATCGGAACTCGCCTGGTTTGAGCGATCCCAGTTCCAATGTGCCGATCTTTACACGGCGGAGTTTTTCCACCAGCCGGCCGCAGTGTTTGAACATAGTGCGGATCTGCTGATTGCGGCCCTCATACAGTCGGACCTCGTACCACGGATTATCGCCGGGCCTGATTAATCTCAAGCCGGCGGGCGCGGTTCTCTTTCCACTCAGAGGGATTCCGTGGCGGAATTCTTCCTCCTGTTCGGAAGTGAGCGTCCCATTGGCTTTCACCAGATAGGTCTTGGCCACATGGTTGCGCGCCGTCGTGATGGCGTTAGTGAACTCACCATCGTTGGTGAGCAGGATCAACCCTTCACTGTGATAATCGAGGCGGCCTACGGGATAGACGCGGGCTTTGATCCGGCCCAGCAAGTCGATTACCGTCTGGCGCCCCTGGGGATCACTGGCGGTTGACACGACACCCCTCGGCTTATTGAGAGCGATGTATATAAACTGCTCAGGCTGTTTGATCAGTTTGCCGTCAACTTTGATGTGATCGTGATCCGGATCGGCTTTGGAGCCCAGTTCCATCACGACCTTCCCGTTCACGGCGACTCGCCCTTCGAGAATGAACTGCTCCGCTTTACGGCGAGAGGCAATGCCGGCCGTCGCAAGAATTTTCTGAAGACGCTCTTCCGCCACTTTGCTACACCACTCCGGTTTCAGGTTCGGATTCAGGCAATTCTTCAGGCACCGGTTCGTGAACCGGCTCAGGGACTGGCTCCGGTGCCGTCTCTGATGCGACAGGCTCCGGCTGAGACTCGGTGTCGAAGCGGGCGAGATCCTGGAATTCTTTCAAGGTCGGAAGTTCACTCACATCTTTCAGGCCGAACTGGACGAGAAATTCGCGCGTCGTCTTATAGAGGATCGGTTTGCCTAAGACCTGTTTCCGCCCAGCGGTTGCAATCAGCTTGCGGTCGGCCAGGGTCTTGAGCACGCCTGCTCCCTGGACGCCGCGAATTTCCATGATCTCGGGCGCCGTAATGGGCTGTTTGTAGGCAATTACCGCGAGCGTTTCGAGAGCCGCCAGCGAGAGCTTGAGCGGCGGGTTCAGGTTCTTGACGAAGCGCCGGACTTCTTCATGATGTTCCGGTTTCGTCGCCATCTGGAATCCACCGGCCACTTCGCGGATAGTCAGACCGCGCTCCGGCTTGTCGTATTCGGCCGTCAGTTGTTCCAGCATATCGATGACGCGGTCGCGAGGCTGTTCGATAGCCGTACAGATCTGTTCCAGCGAAAGCGGCTGGTCGGTAATATACACGATCGCTTCCAGAACGGCACGAAGCTTGGCATCTTCCATTGTGAAGGCTTCGCGCGGAGCTTCGTCCGGCCCCAGTAAGTCTTCGGCCTGGACAGCGTCCATCGACTGAGGGGGCTCAGTCACCTGTTCCGGCTCCGTAGGCGGTGCTTCCGGCTCCACGCCATTCTGCGTGGTTTCTTCGGGCAATAGCATCTTTAATCTCTCTGCAATCTCTTACTTATATTCCTGCTCGACGTCCGGCGCGGGCAGGGTGGCGGATTCATCGAACCGGTCGCCTTTTCCCAGGGCGATTTCGCCGAACAGATCCGCCTGCAAAATCTGGATAGTCTGCATCTTCACCATCTCCAGCACGGCTAAGAAGAGGCAAATCATAGCCCGGCGCGTCCTCTGCTTCTCCATCACGCGGAGGATGAACACCGGCTTCTCCCGCGTAGCCAGAGCCAGCAGGCTGCGGACTTCGAGAATCATATCGCTCACCGAAACTTCTTCTTCGGTGACTTCATACAGGGGGCGGCTCTTCGTCCGCTCCAGAACTTCGCCGAAGGCTTTGATGAGATCGAAAAGGCTGACCGCGAGGCCGGGATCTTCGTCGTCCGCGGCGAACTGCTTAATCTGCGGGTTAGACCAGACGTTCTCTTCGATCAGACGCTTCTGCTGCAGCATTTCGGCCGCGTCCTTGAAACGCTGGTGTTCGAGCAGCCGGACCACCAGTTCTTCACGAGGATCCTCCTGGCCTTCACTTTCCTTCTTCAGCGCCGGATCGACGGGCAACAGCATCCGCGATTTGATGTGGATCAGGGTCGCGGCCATGAAGACGAATTCGGCCCCGATGTCGAGATCCATACTGCGCGCTTTCTCGAGATAACTCAGATATTGCGACGTGATGGTGGCGATCGGAATATCCCGTATGTCGATCTGTTGCTTACGGATCAGGTCCAGCAAAAGGTCGAGCGGCCCATCGTAATGGTCGAGATGGACGTCAAGCGGAGAACCGGACGGCGGCGAATTCCTGGGTGGTGACACTTGAGACAATCTCCCATTATCGCTTGCGCGCCAGAGTCTCGCCCGCCTGCTGCGCGCTTTCGTTCACCAGCAGACCCATTTTCGGATGGCTGGGCTCGAAATCCGCCCGCAAGCCATGCTCTTCCAGCGTCTCGGTGGTGGTCGGACCGATGGAACCGATGAAGGCGGAATTGAGCGCTTCTTTTACCTGCTGTTCGATTCCTTCCTCCTTTGCAATGCGGAAGAGATTCACCACCTGCATAGAAGTGGTGAACAGCGCCACGTCGATCCGTCCGGCGGCCAAACGCCCGGTCGCCTCATGCAGAGGGCCGGTATCTTCAGGCAGATCCCAGCCATAGATTCGAACGGGTGTCACGGTTTTACCCAGATTCGTCAAGCCCGCGATCAAATCCTGGTTGGAAGCCCCGTACTCCTGCAGGACGATTCGGGTTTCGGGCCGGTCCCGCATGGCGACCAGGATCTCCCGCCAGGTATTTGGTTCGGGTATCAATACGCCGGGTGCAAGGCCGATTTCGCGCAGTGCGGCGGAAGGCTTGGGTCCACGCACCACGATGGTGAGTTGGCTCAGGGCGCCTTTCAACTCCGCCTCACTGTGACGTGTGAGCAGCGTCTTCCAAAGCATTTTTGTGCCGATGCCGGTGAGCAGGATCACGCAATCGAACTGGCCGGAGATCAAATCGCGGGCGAACGCGAATGCTTCTTCCTGCTGCTCGAAGGGGACTTCGCGCATGGAGGACGCGACGAACGGGTCGCCACCCTGTTTGCGGATCAGCGTGGCCATCTCTTCCGCACGGCGGCTCTCGAGCGAAAGCACGCGGAGACCGTCAAAGGGCATAGTCTAATTGTAGGGACGGTATCTACTTCTTCCAGTCTGCGCGAAATTAACGGCCAGCAGTGGCTGGCGTTGTTTGCCGCGCAAGCCGGCTACATGCTGGACGCGATGGACGTGCTGTTGTTCGTCTTCGCGGTTAATGCCATCGCGCACGATTTCGGCCTCTCATCCTTGCAGGCGGGACTGGTCAGTTCTTCCACCCTGGCGTTCTCTTCGATCGGCGGAATCGTCTTCGGCATACTATCCGACCGCGTTGGCCGCGCGCGCTGTCTCGTCTGGTCCATCCTGATTTACAGCTTTGCTTCGGCGGGATCGGCATCCAGCACCGGCTTGCTTTCGCTGCTTTGCTGGCGCGCCCTGATCGGTGTTGGCTTGGGGGGAGAATGGTCCGCCGGCGCCGTGCTGGTGGCCGAAACCTGGCCGGCTGAACATCGCGCCAAAGCGGTAGGGATCATGCAGTCGGGGTGGGCGCTGGGTTATATGGCCGCGGCCGGACTCTCGGCGTGGATCCTGCCACGATGGGGCTGGAAAGTGCTGTTTCTTTCGGGCGTGTTCCCGGCATTCGGAACCCTTGCGTTGCGCCGGAAACTGCATGAGCCGGAGATCTGGCGACAGGCCAGGCGGTCGGTTGCGAGGCCGCGCGTGCGGCAGCTTTTCGAAGGCGAGCTTCTGTCGCGAACTTTGCTGGGAACCGCGCTCGCCACCGCGGTTCTGTTCGCCTACTGGGGATTGTTCACGTGGATCCCCGGCTTTCTTTCTGCATCGCGCGAGCGCGGCGGCGCGGGACTCGACATCGTTCACACCAGCGAGTTTGTGGTTCCGATGCAACTGGGAGCCTTTGCGGGCTACGTGTCATTTGGCTGGCTGGCGGACAAGATTGGGCGGCGTCCGGCGTTCGTGTCCTACGTGGTCGGTGCGGCGCTGGTGACGCCGATCTACGGGGCATCGCGGAGCCCGCAGGTGCTGCTTCTGCTGGGTCCGGCGGTGGGTTTCCTGGGGACTGGATTCTTCAGCTTGTTCGGAGCGATGCTGGCCGAGCTTTATCCGACTGCAGTGCGCGGGGCGGCGGCGGGCGTTGTATACAACATCGGGAGAGGGCTCAGTTCGCTGGCACCCTTTACGGTTGGGTTCTTTGCGGATCGCTACGGAATAGGCGCTTCGCTCGCGTTAAATTCTGCGTTCTTCTTATTGGGAGCCGCGCTGATTTTCACGCTGCCGGAAACGAAGCAGGCGGAACTGGTTTAGCGGGGCAGGTAATTCAGAACCACGGGATAAATGGTCTTCGCAAAGTCAGTACCGATCTTCTCTGCCTGGGCATTTTTCCCCGGGGGGATCGGCACAACGATGCGGACCAGAGCGGTATCGCTGCGATGCTCACGGATGGAGTCGGCAACCAGGTAGAACTTAGCGGCGAACTCATCGGCGATCACCCGTCCGTGTGACTGATACCAGTAAAGAACCAGACTTTGGTTGTCACCTTTGGCGACCACATAGTGATTAACCCGAATGGTCCCGGCACTGGTAGGAATATCGATGGTGCTGCTTTCCGATGGCTGCCAGCCCGAGCCCGGCAGGCAATTCTTGGGCGAGTGGGGCGATTGACCGCTGCGCTGACTTTTGAAGAAAGCCACGAACAGGCTAGCTCCGCCTTCCGGGCTTACGTACCAACGCTGCAGGGTATCGTCGGCCTTGAGGACTTCACGAGTATCGGGATCGATTTCGCTCTCCTGGGCGGTCACCCAGGCGCCGCTGGTGGTGGGCAATGCCGCAAGAGGCGCGGCATCGAGGGGCTTCTCACCACGCGATGCGGAGTAGAACAAGCCGATCTGGATCAGCAGGACAACGGTGAGTACGAGGGCGAACTTATTGCGGAAAAGATCGGTCAATGGGCGCTCCGGCTTTGAACAAGATTGGTGGTTCTGATAATAATCTGATGCAGCAGCAGAAGCAGGCCCAGCGCCACCATGAAGATGACCCAACCTTCAGCCTCATGAAATAATCCCTCGGCCAGTTCCGGTTTGAAGTTGGCGAGAATCCCTGTTATGGTCACGCGCCCGGCATTGGCAGTGATGGCGATGGGAATCGTAGAGAGAAAGAGTAAGACCCGTACCCAGGTGCGCTTCTCGAAAAAGTAACCGTAGACCAGCGACAAAAAAGTCAGGGTCAGAAGCGATCGAATGCCGCTGCAGGCTTCCACCACGTTTAGCTTTTGTTGCGCCAATTCGAGGACATTGCCTTCGCGAATTACGGGAATTCCCAGCAGGGAGATGGAATTTTCGGCTACGCGGCTGGCCAGTAATTGCAGCGGAAAGGTGATCTGGTTATAAATTACGGCCGGAATCGGCACCATGAAGAACAAAAGGAACAACGGAAAGGACAGAATTCGGAGGTATTCTGTACCGCCCAGCAGAAGAACCGATCCAATGATGGAGATCACCAGGGAAGTGCGGGTGAGAAACAACTCGGCGCCCAGGGTTGCGATGTATAGCTGAGCCGCTCCCCAGAGCAGGATTGCCAGACCCCACCAATTGGGACGGGGTACGTGAGCCGCCAGTTGATCTCGCTTCTGCCATGCGATGTAGCCTGCGATGACGGGGACGAAGAAGCCGTGGCCCATGTCTTCGTCGTTCGCCCATTGACTCACCAGATGGATGATAACGGTGAAATAACAGATCGCGATGAGGACTGAGACCCACGCAATTGTGGCCCACGCGAACGGAGCGGGATTATTGCGGATGGTGTCAGACCCGGACAAGGTAGGGGTCATTATTGCGTCGTTCAGCTATCTTGAGCTTAGCATCTTAAATTAAAGGTACTTATCCCTGTAGTACCTGGTACCCGGATGGCCGGTTGCGAGGATACACTGTAAACAGTGACGCGCCTTGCCATTGCCACGGCGCTGTTGACCGCGAGCCTGGCCCATGCGGCCCTGTCCATAATGCCCCTCAAGGACGTAAAGGCAGGCATGCATGGCACCGGCAAGACGGTTTTCAGCGGATCCAAAATCGAAAATTTCGACGTCGAGATTCTGGGAATCCTTGAAAACACAGGGCCTAAGGAATCTTTAATTCTGGGCCGCCTGTCAGGTGGACCCCTCGAACATACGGGCGTCATGCAGGGGATGAGCGGCAGCCCGGTCTACATAGACGGGAAGCTGATCGGCGCAGTAGCCATGGCATTTCCGTATGCAAAAGACCCTATCGCCGGCATCCGCCCGATTGAAGAAATGCTGGCGGTGGATGCCTCACCGGTGCCAGCGAAAAGTACGGCTCAGCCCAATCTCGCGAAGCTGTTCGTCGATGGAGCCGGTGGAATAGCGGCAGCTTTCCCGCTCCGATCGGGCGCCGGCACGGGCGATATGCGGATGACCGAAGTCGCCACGCCGCTCTCGCTGAGCGGATTCAGTGCGGGCACGGTAGAGCGATTTGCGCCGGAACTTCAGAAGCTGGGACTGGAGCCGCGGCAGGGCATCTCGACCGGCGGCGCACCGGAAGACCGCATGGGCGACCCTTCACAACTGCAACCCGGCTCCATGATCAGCGTCGAGTTGATGACAGGCGACATGAGCGCCGGAGCCGACGGGACGCTGACTTGCGTCGACGGCACTAAAGCCTATGCGTTCGGACACCGGTTTCTGGCAGTGGGACCGACCAGCCTTCCGTTTACGCGGTCGGACGTGATTGCGCTGCTGGCCAACGTGAATACTTCATTCAAAATCTCTTCGGCTCGGGAGCTGATGGGCGTCATCTCGAATGACCGCAATACGGCTATCGCAGGAACCCTGGGGCAGCGTGCCGAGATGGTGCCGCTCGAGATCTCGATGAAAGACCCGAAGCACTCGGACACCTATCACATGAAGATGGTGAACGACCAGTTTCTCTCGCCCTACCTGCTGCAGATGGCGATCTTTTCGGCCATCGATTCGACGCAGCGAGCTACCGGCGCGACGACGGTGGAAGTGAGCGGGTCCATTGAATTCGAAAACCGGAAAGACCCGGTGGAACTGCGCAATATCTATGCGGCGGACGGCGGCACGGCGATGCAGGCGGCGGTAGGGACGGCGGTTCCGCTGGCGTACCTGATGCAGGGCGGTTTCGACGCTCTCAAAGTGAAGCGCGTGGTGGTCAATCTGACGGCCGCGGATACGAAAAAAGAGCTGAACATCGGACAGGTCTATCTTTCGCGCAAGGAAGCCAGGCCGGGCGACACGATCGAAGTGATGACGCAACTCGAAGGCGAGAATGGCGTGGAACTGACGCGGTCTTTGAAATACACAATCCCACGAGGGACCGCGCCGGGCACGCTTTATTTCACGGTAGCGGACGGAACGCAAACCGGGCTGGCGGAACTCAAGCAACTCATCATGGAGACGCCGCATTCACCCGAAGAACTGATCTCGACGGTGAACCGGCTGCGGCCGGGCGACAAGGCTTACATCCGGGTATGGCGCGCGCAGGCCGCGTATGAAGTGGGCGGACAGGAACTGCCGGACCCGCCGCCCTCGCTGGCTCTGGTTCTGGGGAGCACGCAGAACGTGGCACAGAATAAGAATTCGCGAATCGCTGAAATTACGATCGACGCGGGGAACGTGATGGTGAGCGGTTCGAAGACGGTCCAGATCGAGGTGAAAGAGTGAAGCGGGCCGGCTTGCTTCTAACACTTGCGACGCTCCTGTTGACGCTCCTGTTAACGACGGCGGCGTGGGGCTCAACGGCTTCGGTCTGGGAGATGTCGAGCTTTACCGATTTCGTGAAAGGCAAGTTTGACGGCGTCTCGCTGGGACGCGACGGCCGGCTCACGCTGGCTCCGAAACTAGACACTCTGTTTACGTCAGAACAGCCGGTGATCTGGAGCGTGGTTTCAGGACCGGATGGCGCGCTCTATGCAGCTACGGGCAATCGAGGCCGCGTGTTTCGAATCGAGACCAACGGTTCGGCCAAAGTGTGGTGGACTGCCGAGCGGCCGGAAGTGTTTGCGGTGGTGGTGGATCCGAAGGGCGTTGTCTTTGCGGCCAGTTCGCCTGACGGTAAGATTTACCGGATCGAGAACGGCAAGGCCACGGAATACTTCGATCCCAAAACTAAATACATCTGGTCACTGGCGCTGGCGCCGGATGGAACACTCTATGCGGGAACCGGCGACGACGGGCGTATATTTCGGATCACAGCGGCAGGCCAGGGTGAAGAGTACTACGCGACGGGGCAGGGGAACGTCACGGGTTTGACGCTGGATAAGCAAGGGCGATTGCTGGCGGGCACGGAGCCGAACGGCATCCTCTACCGGATTACGGCCAAGGACAAAGCGTTTGTGCTTTACGACTCAAGCTTGCCGGAGATCAAGGCGTTTGCGCCCAATGCGGATGGGAGTATTTACGCTGTGGCGCTGGGCGGATCTATCGCCAAGAAGTCGCAGGCGGCGCAACAGGCGGCCGGCGCGACCGCCGATACTCAACCGGCAACGACCAGCATCACGGTAACGGCGCAGGCGGGCGGCCAGGATCTGAAACCGCCGCAGCCGGATAAACCGAAGGAAACGGCGCCGGCCTCGGCGACTCCCTCGGTTACGAGTTCGACAACGACTACTACCGACACAAACAACGTCGACAAGAGCGCGATTTACCGGATCAATCCCGACAATACAGTGGACACGCTGTGGAGTTCGAAGGAGGAGAACGTTTATGACATTCTGCCTTCGGCTGACGGGCAGATCTATTTCGGTACAGACGACAGCGGACGCATATACCGGCTCAGTCCGGATCGAAAGTTAACCCTGGTAGCCCAGACGAACGAGGCGGAAGCGGTTCGGCTGCTGGGATGGCGCGGATCTGTGCTGGCTGCGACCGGAAACATGGGCAAGATTTACAAGCTGGGAGTCGACGGTGCGCAGGGCACTTACGAATCTCCGGTATTTGACGCGAGCACCGTGGCGCAGTGGGGCAAGTTGCGCTGGCAGACGGGCGGAGGCACAGCTTCGATGCGGACCCGCTCAGGAAACAGCGCGCGGCCGGACAGGACATGGAGCGATTGGTCAGCGCAGGTGCGGGATGGCGGTGGAGCACAGATCACTAGTCCGAATGCGCGGTATTTGCAGTTTGAAGCGGCACTGACGGGGCCAGGGGCGGCGATCGAGAATGTGAGCGCGGCGTATTTACCGCAGAACAATCCGCCGGCGATTCATTCGATCACAGTGGTGACGAGTCCCGTGGGGCCGACAACAACGGCGAGGCCGAGCGGCGCATCGGCGAGCGCGGCGGCGACTCCATTCAGCGTCACGGTCACGGACACGGGGGACTCGACACCGGTCTCTTCCACGGGGACCGCGACACAAACGCTGTCGCGGGCGATGAGCCAACAACTGGTGATCGGCTGGTCGGCGGACGATCCGGATGGAGACAAGCTGGTTTACGAACTTGATTTCCGTGGCGATGGTGAACGCGACTGGAAGCCGCTGAAGAAAGACCTGCATGACTCTTCGTATGCCATCGATGGGGATGCGCTGGCGGATGGCCGCTACTTCTTCCGCGTGATCGCTTCCGACCGGGAAGCGAATGCACCGAGCGCGGCCAAGGAAGCGGATCTGGTGAGCTCGCCGGTACTGATCGACAACACGCCTCCGGTGGTGAAGGTGGAGTCTTCGACACGCACGGGCAATCAGGCGGACATCACGTTTTCGGCGGTGGATGCGGCTTCGCCGTTGAAGCGGGCGGAGTGGTCAATCGACGCGGGTGACTGGACGCCGATTGCACCGGTGGATGGGATTCTCGATTCCCCTGCGGAACAATTCAAACTGCATATCAACGCGGTGCCGGCGGGCGAGCACTTACTGGTAATTCGAGTCAGTGACAGCGGCAACAACACGGGCCTGGCGAAGGTTGTGCTTAGGTAGTGCCCGTTGGCGGAGCAGGCAAAGCAAAGACTCTCGACAGAGTGCTCTCGAAGGCGGGGATTGGATCGCGGACTCAGGCGCGGAGCTGGATCCACGAAGGACGCGTCAAGGTTAACGGACGCGTTACAGAGAACCCCGATCAGTGGATCGATTTCGAGCGCGACTGGGTTCTGTTTGACGACAAACCGCTGCGCACCAGAGAGCGCGTTTACATCCTGCTCTACAAACCGACGGGCTATCTGACTACTTTCAAAGATCCCGAGGGGCGGCCTACGGTTTACGACCTGATCGCGGATGTGGAGACGTTTGTCTCGCCGGTGGGACGGCTGGACCTCGATACGAGCGGGTTGCTGATACTGACCAACGATACGCAGTTCGCCGAGCGTCTGACTAATCCCGATCACAAAGTGCCGAAGACTTACTTAGTCAAGTGCGCGGACCTGATTAGTAACGAATCGATTGAGCAACTGCGGCGCGGAGTGGAACTGAGTGACGGGATGACTCGTGCGGCGGAGGTGCGGCGGGTGCGCGATTCGGGTAAGTACTCCCACATTGAAATTCGCATCACGGAAGGGCGCAACCGGCAAGTCCGGCGCATGGTGGAAGCGATCGGGAGTAAGGTATTGAAGCTGGTGCGGACGGCGATTGGGAATCTGGAAATCGGCGGTCTGAAGATTGGAACGTGGCGCGAGTTGGAACGAGCCGAAGTCGAGAAGCTCAGCGGGTCTCCCAATCGGAGCGGAAAGTCTGGTCGAGTACGAGGTTCCCGCGTTCGGGGAAAGTGAAGAACGGGTCGGTGTTCGCAAGGACGAGATTGACGGGCTGCTGAACGCCGCCGCGATCGATGCGATCGAACTTAATGGCGACGATCCAGCGGGCTGCCGGGATGACGTGCTGCTCGAAGCGGACGATGCGTCCATAGACGCGGTCATTGCGGTGAGCGACGACGGCCCGAGTTTTATCTTTGGCGGCTTTGTTTATTACATCCTCGAGTAAAACGCCGATGACCGGATCGCCGGCTGCGGCGGTTTCGCCATTGATGGGTTGAGCGAGGCCGATGCGCAGGTGCAACTTTGCGGGTAGAGGCGCAATGGCTCCATTCACGGCGGCGGTTGGGTTCGAATTGTTGATGTCCACATCTTCGAAATGAATGGTGGATTCGCCGGTGAACTCGTGGCAATCGGAGTAGCGGGTTTCATTGGCAGCTTCGGCGCCGTTGCGATAGATGACGTCCATGGCGGAGACTTCGGGAAGCACGAAATCGCCGGAGCCGATTTTGATGCGCTGGTAATCCATGGTGTCTTCGACCTGACAGACGGGCTCGGCAGCGGGGAACGGGGCGGTATCGACGACGAGTTTCATGAGTTCGGAGTCAGAAGGATCGAGGAAGAACGAGCCGCTGTAGCCGGTGATTTTTTCGGAACCGGATGAGGCGGGGCCCGATTGATATGTGTAATGGCTGCGGGCCTCAGGCACCTGATATTCGAATTGAGCCTGATCATTGACGAGACCGCGGTAAGTGACGGACTGGGCATCGCCGCCGAAGACACTGGCCATGAAGCCAATGAAGTCGCCGCTGCCTGACACGCCGCCGGGCACAAGCTTTTCGAGGGCATCGGTTTCGAAGCGACCGGCCCCGGCCCAGGAGAACATTTCTTTGCCGTCGACTACGGCTACATCGAGACGAAGGCGGTCGCGCATAGCGATGTTGCCGGGCACGCCGAGGCGGCGACGCGCGGCGATGAGTTCCTGACAAGAGGGCTGACGGCCGGGAACGCGCGGCGGATACTGGGTACGGGCGATGTTCTGCACGCAGGTGTAGCGAGGGACGTTGCCGGCGTTTTTGAGGATTTTGGCGCGGGCATCGCGGAAAAGTTTCTCGACGGCGGGGTCAGCGGCGCTGGCAATGGCGGCGATGAGCACGGCGAGAGCAGCGGCAAGACCGCAGAACGACCGCGCGGGATACATGGGTTTTAGTTTAGAGCAATCAGCGAGTGAAATATCTATACCACAGATAAACAACGATGAACGCAGATAAGAAGATTTCGAAAGCTCGGACAATTGCACGGGTGGTCGCTTCGATGTTTTATGTGGGCGCGGGGCTGATGCATTTTTTGCGGCCGGCACCTTATGTGAAGATCATGCCGCCGTTTCTGCCGTGGCCGCTCGAGTTGGTCTATGTCAGCGGGGCGGCGGAGGTGGCGGGCGGCCTGGGACTTTTGGCGCCGACGCTGCGGCGGGCTGCGGCATGGGGTCTGGTGGCGCTGCTGGTGGCGGTTTTTCCTGCGAACATCTACATGGCGCTGGCGCAGGTGCAGGTTACAGCCAATCCTGCGCCAGGGTGGTTGTTGTGGGCGCGGCTGCCGCTACAGGCGCTCCTCATATGGTGGGTGTTGTGGTGTACGAAGCCACAATATTCAGTTGTCAAAGAGCATTTCAGTTAAACGCCGCGGATCGCGGCTATGCAAATCCAGCGTTGATAGCTAAGCAGCGCGCGGGTTACAGAACGAAGCCAATTCGGAATTCATCATCACGCGATCGAGGCGTTTGGCGTCCAGGCGGGAGCGGTCGATTTGGTGGCTGGCGGCGAGGACCTCTTTGTAAGAGGTGAGATCCGGGTCCGGCGTGGGTGCGGCAGCGGGCAGTGAGCTCAGAATTTCGTCGCGGATGGCTTTATCGGTCTGGAGGCGGCGCAGGTCGGCGAGAGATCGACGGAGCAGGGTGTGGGCCTGAGTGCGGGCGCGGTCGATGGAGATCTGGATGCGGGCGGCGCGGTTTTCGTCAGCGGGATCGGCAGCCATGGGATCGAGGAGCGAGGTTTCGGCGAGTCCCGCTTCGAGGAGTCCACAGCGGCGCAGGCGCCAGGTGGCGTTGAGGATGGCTGAAGCGAAAGTCCCTTCGATGACGCCTTCGGGAGTGATCTCATTCCACAGTGCGGCGCGGGTGGCGGCGTATTCGGCGCGCTCATCGGGACGGACGAAGTCAGTGGTTGTGAAGAGGCCGGTGGCGACGGCGTTGCGTGAGGATTGGGCTTTGCCTTCGGCGGTGCGGGGGCCGGTGGAGAGCTGCGAATTTTCGCGATTGGCGACGATCTGAGCGGCGGACGACATGGGGATGAAACCTTTCTTTGCGGGATGGCTATTTGGTAAAAGACGCTTCGCGTCGCGATTCCCGATTCGAGAGTACATGGCGGAAGGAGCGGTTTCAGCAGTTCGTACGGCTATGTCGATGCAACTGCGCGTGAAATAAAGTTGAAAGTCGCGTGATCGTCAGCTGGAAGCAGGATGAATTATGGCACGTGATCCCGCAAAAATGCTTCAAGACGCTCTGGCACTCCCGGCCGAAGCGCGCGCGGCGCTTGTTGGTTCATCGATCAGCAGCGGCTGGTTGCGCAAGAGCCCCGATGCCGTGGTCGATTCGGCTGCCGAAGAAGCGTGGCGGGGCGAGATCTGCAAGCGCGTTGAGCAGATTGACGGTGGGGCGGTTCAGCTTATTTCGTGGGAAGAGGCGCGGCGCCGTCTCCGTTCTCCGAACCAGCATTGAGTTTCTCTCTCGTTGAAATTCACCCTGCCGCTTTAGAGGAGGCACAGGCTGCCGCGGAGTGGTACCGGCAGCAGCGTTCCGGCTGCGGAGATGGCTTGGGGGGGAAACGTGGCCGTCATTTCTCCGAACGCCGTATCTTGGGAGCGATCCTTCGCGGCAGCTAATCCTGCCCATTCTCCGAGTAGCGCGTGATTCGACCAGAGCGCAGCCCGACACTTCCCGGATCCGCCCCCAAGTAGATCGGAACAACCAAAGAAAGTAGGGTGAGGAATGATCGGTTGGCGGGTTCCGCCGGAACGGCTAGACGGCCTTCTGATACTCTTCTATTCTACCGACCAGTCGGTAGACCGCCGCCCGGTAAACACGCACCTCCCTTAAGGTCAAGCGGCGGTTAAAGGTTCCGTGCGCTACGTCGTTTCGGAGCGCTACAGCACTGTCGAGCAAGTCGGTAATACCACGGTACCGAGGGCAGTTCTTTAACAACCAATTAAAAAAGGACAATCCGCATGTCCCGAGCTGAGAAACTGCGCGATCGATAGCTTTAGTTCCGTTATTAGACAAAAAACCCTCAAGCTTTTCGCGATACGCTGAACGCGCCAACAAGGAAGGCGTTTGGTGCCACGCCGCGCACTCCTGTACGCCGGCATGCAGTTGCTCGATCTTTTTTCCCTCGGACAAATCAATTTCGGGAAAAAGCTCGACGAGGCGTGATAGTCGCCTCATCGTCTGGACTGCAATGTATCTTTTTTGGACGAGACCTAAGCTCTCCCAGGAATCCCCAAGTTCATCAGCTCTCTCTTCTACTAGCTCCGTAACATAAGATTGAAGGGCGCCTACTAAGGCAACAACGACATGACGAAGGTGATTTTCTTGCGAACTCATCCTACGATCCGGCGTGGCCGCGTCCGACTGCTTGCGTGAGGTTCTAAGCAGATCGGAGATTTCCGGCCGGACGTCACGGAATGCCGTCAATGCCCTAGAAGGCGAACCCATCCTAAGGAACGCGAGAGATCAGAATGCTGTTTAGCTCGCTCACGAGGCCGAGCGCTTGTAGTCTGGCGCCCCAAAGATCGACTCGATTGTAGAACCGCTTTCGGTGGTCTGTCGCTCTGGATAGGGACTCGCTGAACTCGCTAACGGTCGTGCTGAGGTTCATGAATGCGGATTTGATGTCTGCGGCACGGGGTGTCACGTCTGTGGTTTCGAGGAACGACAGTGAGAGCATTTGTAACTCGAAAACCGATTTACTAACTGCAGTTTCGAAACCGAGTTGGCCATCCTTCTCGCGATAGCGCCGAAAAAGATCGTCCCCGAAGACAATCCGCGAATTTTCAAGGGCCTTGAAAAACAAGTTCTTGAGACGTTGTATCGCCTCCGCGCCTGGCTCTCGGTTTTCCCTCATATACTCGCTGAGTATCATTTTTAGCGGCGGTCGATAATCTTTGAGGGCTGCCCTCACGGCGAAGAAGCGTAAAACGAGCTCGTGATGTCGTAATCTTGGATCCGGCTTTTTCACGTGCATTGAAACGAGGAAGTCCGGGGAATTGGCAATCTGGTTCAAAAGCTTATTGAACTCCCCTCGGAGCGTAGCGTTTCTGATTTCCTGCTCAGTGAGCGGTTCGCCACCTGAGTTCAGGCGCTCGAAAATCTCAAAGCGGATGCCGGGGTTGGAGTGATGCGAGATGACCAGGGTGCGAATTACACGTTGTAAAATTTTACGGTCCAGTTTCGGCGGCAGTTCCGCCCACTTTTTGCCATTAAGGTCCTTTAAGACTTGTAGCCCGGACAGGGCATATCGACCGTGGTAAAAATCGTCGATTGAGTTTAACCGTTGCTGTCCGTCGACGACAACACGGGTACCATCTTCATCCTCGGCCAAAAAGCAGGGAGGGATCGGCAGATTTAGAAGCAGTGATTCGACCAGGCGGCTTTTCTTAGTGTTGTCCCAAACGCTAGTCCGTTGAAAATCAGGACGCAGGATCAAGTGCTTTTCCTCGATCCGCTTCAAAAGTGTCTCTACGTCCGGGTCTGCAGGCGTGGTATGGACTTCTCGCTCAGAGAGTTGATACGACGGAGCGTATGGTTCGTCGTCAATTCCTTGCTCTTCGGGACTAAACGGTTCCTGGTCGAGTTCAGGCATGAATAAATTATGATAGCGTTTCGGGAGCATCGCCCGGTCGAATTCTGAGGCACCGACCCGCCGAGCCTTCTTTTTGGGCGGGGTCAAGGCCAATCTCGGCGGACTCGGGCAGGTTAATGCAGATTTCCCCACAAACGGCGTTGGGGGAAGCGTCGTCCGCGCTCTGAGCGAGTCGTCGGGCACTCGGAGAAAGGGCCGCTCTGCCACGCTCCCAGGAAGTCCCGATCGCGGACACGTCCTGGACGATCTGCTATTGATGTAGTCTGTGCGCAGGGCGGCCATCACCGCGTCGTTGACGCGAACGCCGTTTCGAGACAACGAGTGCGGACGGGTCATGATAGCCGACTACGTCAACCTGGGCTTCGTAAGCATTCGGATAGTGCTGCGTCGCGAGGCACGGCCCGACTTGGGCTAACAAGCCTGATGGCTACCTTCTCGGCTCATACCGCATCGCCACCGCCCCCGAGTCGAGCTCCAGCCGGCTGACGAGCCTCAAGTCGACTCGCTTCGATAGCCCCGCGAACAACGTCGGCCCGTGACCCGCCAGCCTGGGCTGCACCACGAACTCGTACTCATCGATCAAACCCAGCTCCGCCAACGCCAGCGGGAGCTTCACGCCCCCCACGAACAGTCCCTTACCCGACTCCCGCTTGAGCTGCTGAACGGCCGTCGCCAGATCCCCGCGCACGAGCTCCGCGTTCCAATCGACCCGGTCGAGGGTGCTCGACACGACGTACTTCTTTGCCGCGCCGATCGTCCGGGCGAAGGGTTCCATCCAGGCAGGCCTCGCTACCGTCCCCGCCGGCGGCCGGAACGCTGCCTCCATCATTTCGTAAGTCACCCGGCCAAAGAGGAGGGCATCGGCCCGGCGGAGGTTCCCGATCGCGTGACGATGCAAGTCTTCGCCGGGGGGAATTACACGATGATCGCAGCACCCGTCCAATGTGACGTTGATGGAATACCTAAGGGGTCGCATTATGCAAGATTACCGCCGATGGACGGCAGGGAGCGCTCTGGTGGACTCGAACGCCGTTTCGGGACGAACAACCGCGTTAGGGGAGCATCGGCGCTTTTCGGCCACTCTAAACTTGTGCGGCGACTGCGCGAGCGAAAAATTCGACGTACCTTCTTGCCAGCACATCACGCCGATACATTTCCGCGGCTGCCGCGGCCCGGGCGGACTGCTCCGCGTAAAAGCTTTCGTCAAAACAGAGGCGCGCGATCGGCTCGATCCACGCCTCCACCGCTTCGGGTTCGACGGGTTTGCGCGAGGCCAGCGTCAGGTCCGGGGGCAGCGGAAGCACGAAACCGGCTCCGTTGCAACTCTCCGACATGCCGCCGCGGTCGCTGACCAGAGGCGGCACACCGTTCACCAATGCCTCCGCCACCACGCGCCCCGACGCTTCCTCCACCACGGAAGGCGCAATGAGTACCCTGGTGTTCGCGAATATGTCGCGCGGCATGGGGACCGCGCCCGCAATCATGACGCTCTCATGCCGGCGAAGATCGAATCCCCCCGCCAGACCGGCCTTCACGACCATGCCCGCCGTGCCGCGGGACTCCACAGCGAGAACCGCGATCTCCGGATGACGCAGTGCGAGTTCCTCGGCGAGTCGGACAAAAAAGTACAATCCCTTTTCAATCGAGGGGTTAACCATTGTCACGAATACCGGATCGCGCGCCGGGGCAAATACGTCGTCGAAATCAACAGGGGTTGGCAGGGGCACGCTGTCGAGCCCGATTTCGTCCCTGTAGCGGCGGGCGAGGAACTCACTCGGAGTCAGAACGGCGGAGACGTTACGAAACGTTTGCGGGGCATGCAGGTAGTGGAGATTGAAGAGACAAAACACAACATTGGCGCCCGCCTGTCGCGCGCGCCGATGGCGGTGAAGGTCCCCCGGCAACCCGCCAAAAGTCAGAACCAGATCGGGTGTGAAGCGCTCGAGTTCTTCGTCGAACAGGAGATCATACGCGCGGCCGTATGCCTTTTCCCAGCTGACGGGGGACTCTTTTCCGGTATCGAGAAGGCGATAGCTGACACCGCGCTGGGTAAATTCCAAAACCCTGCGCTGCGCGACAGTGCTCTGGCGAAACTCAGTACCTGCCGAACACAGGTAGTCAGTGGCTGTGGCAGTGATTCCGCGTTCGGTCGCGGTGGTACCCAGAGCGCGAACGCCGAACCCCGACTGAGCCGCCATTTCGCAAGCGGTTTGGGCGGTGCGTGCCGCGCCGCTGGCGGGGTCCTGAGGCATTTGCGGAAGGGCCAGCAGGAGGCGGAGTTTCACAAGAATTCAGGATACCCGGATTGCCGGGCCGGCTCCTCATGAGCGACGGCGGGATGAGCGACGGCGGCGGAACCGGGCTCCAAATATACCAAGCGTGCCCAGGAGCAGGCTGGCGAACGTGGCGGGTTCCGGCGCCGCCGACCCTGGAATATCGGAGAAGGAAAATGTGGAGCCGGAAACGGGAGCCGTGTCTGACACCAGGCAGGAGCCGCAAGGGGACCCGGTGTAGGAATAGGTGTAGGTGAGATCAACCTCAACGCGGTCCGCCGCACTGATCGTAGATGTCAGAGCAATTGAGCCGGTCCCCGTCAGGGGCTCATAGGTGATATTGCGGGAGCTACCACCAGACTGCCTGGTCAGCGTACTACCGCTAAAGCTTGTTGTAGCCAAAACGTTGTCGTCCTGAAGAATTCCCATCGTCAGTGTCCAGCCGGTTATCTGGTAGATGCTGCTGGACTGGCTCTCCGTGTCAATTAGAAGCGAGAAATCGTAGCCTACATCGAGAGATGCAGCGTCGATGCCCGAGGAAGAGACGCTGGATCCGTAAGTGCCGTCACCGTAAACAAAGTGGGCGGTCTGGGAGCCGCTGCCGCCGGAGTAGGCGTTGCCAGAGGTGCCGGTATCAATCTCGATTCCCTGCACGTCCTGGCCCCCAGCCGGCAACTGAGTTGCCGTTGCCGCCGTCCCGCCGGTGCAGTTATCGGTATTGGTAAAAAACAAATAGTCGCAATAGACCGGGGTGGTGAGCGCTATAGGCGCGGCCTGTGCGCCGGCGGCCGCAGCCAAAGGCACAATTACCAGGGCGCTGTTCCGCACGCCTCCCTTCATCAGCGCTTTCGCGCGGGCTACGTAGTTTTGTTCCATCGTTCCTCCCCGACTATTCTTTAAAGCCTATCGCTTCGGCTTGCTACGGTCAGCATCGCTATCTACGTTTGCCTGGTTACGATTTGCGCTGTTTGCGGCACCGGCGTAGCGTTCTTTGCCTTTGAGGGTGGCCTTTCATTCCGAACCGAATCGTTCCAGAATCGTACGGTTCTTCCGGCAGCCGGTAGTACATAAATATGTACCCCCGCCTGGTTGCGAAACGCACAGGGATTATGGCGCAATCGCGACCAGTACCACCAATCGCTCTGCTCTTTCGGCCGGCTCTTTCGGCAAATCCGGATTCCGAGCCTGCTCGATCGCGCAGCGGTATGTGTCGAGAACGCACGGGCCCTGCCGCGTACCCGTCAGCTTGCACATCTGTTCATACAACTTCTGGGCATCCCGAGATTTCAATTCAGTCACTGACCGGACTCCCAGCTTCTCGAAATCCTGCAGCATCTTCTTCCCGATCCCCATCTTTGGCTGTTCGATCTCACGCTGAGGGAGCACTTTGCCGGCTATCTCCGGATGCGCCGCCAGGATGTATTCTCCCAAATAAAAACGGCCCAAAAAGAAAACGGCGGCCGAAGGATCGACCGCCGTTCACTTATCAACTAACTACGCAACTACAACCCTGAATCAGGGCAGTTCGAACACCCAGATGCCGGGGGCGCGATCGAGGTTCTGGATTTCCGGGACTAAGGGCGGGAAGGTCATGGCCTGAGCGCCGCCGTTGCCGACGCCGATCGCAATGTACTGTTTGCCGTTGACCGTATACGAAATGGGCGCGTTGCTGGGAACGTCGCTGAGGCGGGTTTCCCAGAGCAACTTGCCGGTCTGGTCGTCATAAGCGCGGAAGAAGCGGTCGATGGAGCCGTTGAAGACCCGCCTAACGCGGACAGACGTGCAGGCCCGGCGGAGGAAGGTTTGGTTGGTTAGTCGAGCCGTGATTGCTGCGTTTGGTGAAGGGTTCCGGTCCGGCGTTTTGATGCAGCAAAGCCAAGCAGTATTGCTCCACCGAGCATCGTGGCCAACGTTCCAGGTTCGGGTGTTGTTGCGATAACGGTCTCGACTGGGGATGGGCTGTTCTGGAAAAAAAACTCGAAGGGTCCGGATGCCGGCTCGAACACAGTCTGCTCAAGGGGGATCGGGTTCCCGAAGACGTATGGCGTTAACAATGCCAGTACATCCTGGCCGGAGTCATTCATAATGAAACTACCACTGTCCGTACCACCGAAATTGAATAACAGTTCGGTGGGGGTGGCGGTCAGGTCAGCACCGTTGACCGAAAAGTCGAATGGGCCCGTTGGCCCGAAAGGGTTACTTCCTGTCTGGTAGAAGTAGACAGACGTAATGTCGGAACTGTCCAGCGGGGTTGTGATGTTCCCGTCCGTGGTGATCGTGTAGTATGCCGTGTCATTCGGGCCCGTTACAGACCCGGTGTAGGTGATCGGGCTGGCATAACAGGATGCGCAAAGTGCGAAAGCGATGTACAGGGCCTTGTGCGAATGTTGTGTTGTAGGCATGTGCGGGAATCCTGTTTCGTGCTGTTGCAGCACCGCGTGGCGTCTCTGGGGGCGCAAGGGGCGATGTTCCTCTGTCGCGTCCACAAGACTAGCATCATTGCGGCTGGAGCGGTCCGCAATTAGTACCGATGGTTCTGTCTGTCGGACTGACGCCCGGTTAAGCGCCTTTGCGTGGCCGCTTCCAGCTTGCGGTCTGCTCGGCCGGGTGTCGGCATGACTTCTTCTGCGGGGAGGCAGCCACCATGTTCTCAAGAGGTTTCTTCTGGCAGCGGTGAGAACCAAATAAAAACGGCCCAAATAAAAAACGGCGGCCGAAGGATCGACCGCCGCTCTCTTATCAACTAACTAACTACGCAACCACAACCCCTGATCAGGGCAGTTCGAAGACCCAGATGCCGGGGGCACGATCGAGGTTCTGGATTTCCGGGACTAAGGGCGGGAAGGTCATGGCCTGAGCGCCGCCGTTGCCGACGCCGATCGCGATGTACTGTTTGCCGTTGACCGTGTACGAAATAGGCGCGTTGCTGGGAACGTCGCTGAGGCGGGTTTCCCAGAGCAACTTGCCGGTCTGGTCGTCATAAGCGCGGAAGAAGCGGTCGATGGAGCCGTTGAAGACCACTCCGCCGGAGGTGGCCAGGGTGCCGCTCGAGACCGGCGCGCGGTGGCGTTCGGTCCAGAGGACTTCGCGGGTCAACATATTCACGGCCTCGACGCGGCCATACTTGCCGTCGGAATCGGGGCGGGGACGCAGGGTCCAGCGAACGCCGGTCGAGAGGCTGCCGCGGCCGCCGGCTTCAACCGGAGTCAACTCCATGCAGGATTCGACCAACGGGATGTACATGATCTTCGTGTCGGGGTTATACGAACTGGGGATCCAGCTCTTAGCGCCGCCGGCATGGGGGCAAACCATATGCTGTTTGCCGTCGACGACGAGTGTATCCGGATTGATGTTCTTTTTGCCGGTCACCTGATCGATGGAAGAGACGGTGTTCTGCAGGCCGAGATCCTTCGAGTAGATCCACTTGCCGGTTTCGGCGTCGATCACATCGTAGATAGCCTGTTTACCGGAGGTCATGATGACGGGCCGGGTGACGCCGTTGACGGGCATGCGAACGATCTGGCGTTCGAAGACCCAGTCGAGATCCCACTGGTCGTTGGGGAGGTGCTGGTAATACCACACAAGCTTGCCGGTGTCGGGATTGATGGCCAGAGTGCAATCGGTGTAGAGGCCGTCGGCATTGGCGCCGGGGCTGGTGGGTTTGGCGAGGAGCGCGGTGTCGTAGGTCTGAGCTACGCCGAAGAAGGCCAGGTTGAGCTGGGAATCGTAGCTGCCGGCAATCCAGACGGAAGCGCCGTTGCGCTCTTCCGCGGTGTGGCCGTTCCAGGTGTCGCCGCCGGGCTCGCCAGGCTGCGCGATGGTGTTGAAGCGCCAGGCGAACTTGCCGGTTTCGGCGTCGAGAGCGACGATGTAGTTCTTACCGGGGACGCGGCCGCCGGTACCGATCATCACTTTGCCTTTGGCAACCAGCGGGCCACCGGTGAGAGCGAAACCTTTGTCGGTGGTGAGAGCTTCGTCCCAAACGACGCGACCGGTTTTGTAGTTCAGGGCGACGACGTGGATATCGGAAGTGCCCATGTAGACCTTGTCGCCGTAGATCGAGATGTTGCGCTTGACGGTGGAAGCTACACCCTGGGGCAACTGACGGGTGTACTGCCAGAGCAGATCGCCGGTGGCGGCGTCGAGGGCTTCGATCTTATCGCCGGGGCTGTGGAGGAACATAACGCCGTCATGAACGAGCGGGGTGGCTTCATTGGCGCCGGGGGAAAGGGACCAGGTCCATGCGACGCGGAGAGTGTTGACGTTGGCCTTGGTGACCTGCTTCAGAGGGCTGAAACCCTGATAGTCGAAAGAGCGGCGCCATGTGAGCCATTCGCCGGCGGGCGGGTTCTGGAGCATGGCATCGGTCACGGGAACCGCTTTGTCGAGAGGGTTGATGCGCTTGGGAGCGGGAGGCAGTTTGGTGCCTACGGCGAGTCCGCCACCGGCACCACCACCGCCGCGACCGGGGGAGCCGGGAATGGTTATGTTGGCCAGGACCTTGGCATCGGAGGAGAACTCAACGTTGCCGGTGGGGAGGCCGTTCTGCTGGAGGACGTAAGCGAGAATCTGTGCGTAAGTTGCGTTGGGAATGCCGCCGGGATTGCCGGGAGGCATTTTGGTGGTGGCGTAAGTGAACAGGCCGGCGGCAGGTTTGCCGGCGTATTTGCCGATGAAGCCCGCGCCGCGCAGAGGGGGAGCGAACTCGCCGTCATCGAGCGATGCGCCGTGGCAACTGGCACAGTTCTGGTCATACGGGGCTTTGCCTGCGCTCGCCTGGGCGGAAGTGAACAAAGGGTCCACGGGCGCAATGACGCCACGGCCCCCGGCGGCGGGCGCCTGGGCTTGGAGTGGAACAGGATTTTCGATCGCAATCAGGCCGGCGACGGCTCCGCATAACGCAGCGGAGAGAGCCATGCGCAGCAGTTTTTGATTATTTTTGGACATCATTTTTTCAACTTCCTTTTCGACTTCCTTCACGGCTTCCCTTGACTTCATCTTCTCGAAATCTGAAATCTCAGCCCTTGACAGAGGCCACGTATGAAGTTATCAGATTCCTATACGCGGGAAATGGGCGGGGCGATTATTTTGGTCCTGAAAGCCGCAGCGGAGGTGATTTTGCGATGTCGTAGACGACTGCCTGTCCGCTCTTCAGGAGGCGGGAAAACTCTTCGGACGAGAGCTGGAAATCCGGAGTCAGGCACCATTCCTTCGGTGGAATCGCGACGCCGTGGGCGGCGGCGTCGGGAAGCAGATGGATATCCCGGAACCCCTCACGGGTCAGCTGGCCGTAACACATGCCCCACCAGAATTGCTCCCAATCGATACCGCTCAAAAAGACTGGACCGGCGGGTTGAGCCTGGCGGATATCGTAGACGGCTTTTCTCAACAATAGTTCCCGTTCGACGGTGCCGCGGGCACGGTCCTGATTCCAGTCGCGAACAAAAATGGTGGAGGGGATCTGGCAAACGGCGTATACGATTGCGCAGGCGACGGCGGCAGTTCGGCCGGGCCAGGAAGCGGCTCCGGTGATGGCGTCGCCGGCCAGCCATGCGATTCCGATCGAAGGCAGAAAGGCGTAATAGGGCGTCTGGTGCCCGAGAAGCGGCAGCATCGGGGCCAGGGTGATCACGAACCAGAAGAGAAAGAAAACAGGGAGCCAACGCTTACGGAAACCGGAACGCACGGTCCAGCCGAGGATCATCGCGGTGAGCGTTAAGGTCGCCAGATTCATGAGGAGCGAGTTCGCCGGGTGAGTTCGGGCATACTCCTGCGGGCCAAGAATCAGGACCCAGAAGTGCGCGAGGTTGGCGAGCACTCCCCAGTCCAGCGTCAGTTGGTAAGGCCCTTGTGCGGGAAGTCCGATGGCAACCAGATGAAGAGCGACAAATCCGAAAGCCAGGGCGGCGGAAGGCAGCACCGTTTTCCAGCGGCTCTTATCCGTGAGCAAAACATATGCCGCCGCGACCGCCGGAAGAGTCACCGCAAGCTCAAGAGCTCCGAGCGCGAGAACGAAAGCGGCAATGTGGAGCACGAGCCACAGGGGACGGCGGGAAGCTATCGTTCGCGTAGATATCCAGCGCAGAAATGCGTAGAACGCGACGAGGAAGAGAAACGTATAGAGGACTTCATTGAAGGCCGAGGCCCAGACCAACGGTTCGACGAGAACGTCATTGACGGTCCACAACGCAGCCGCTACGATGCCTGCCGCGGTGAATCCATTCAGCCTGCGTCCGACGACGATTACCATCAGCAGATTCAGGAACTGAGTGCCCAGCGCCAAAAGGTGAAAGGGCACGGGATTCAATCCGAACCAGGACGAAGCCAGCAGAAACCACGTTCGCTCCCCCAGGGGACGAATTGTGCCTTGTGCCTGAGGGGAGAATAAGGCCCAAAGGAGGCTGTGGCCATTCGCCATCGTGTTGCGAAGGCTGAGCCACGCAAAGTCATCAAGGAGATAGGCAGAATTCAGGGACGGCACGTAAAGGAGCGCGACCAGAGCTATTGGCAACAGAGCCCACAGAATGCGAGGGAAAAAGGTGTGCCTGTCCGACGGGCGTTTTAACGTGTCACCGGTCAAGTCAGGAATTTCCGAACTGGTTCATGCCCGCCCTTCGAACGAACGGTTTTCAGTAGAGATCTTCACCTTCTCGCCTTGTTTGATGAAGAGCGGAACGCGGATCTCAAGACCGGTCTCAAGGGTGGCAGGCTTGGTCACACTGCCGCTGGAGGAGTCGCCGCGAACGCCCGGTTCGGTATGCGCAACGACGAGTTCCACGAAAGTGGGGAGTTGCAGCCCGATGGGATTGCCGTTGTATTTGTGCAACTGGATCAACATGCCTTCGGTGAGGACTTCGAGGGCATTGCCAACCATCTCCTTGGTGAGAGTGAGGGTTTCGAAAGTGTCCTGGTCGAGGAAGTGGGAGCCATCGTTATCGCTATATAGATAAGAAGCGGGGACGAGTTGAAGATCAGGTTCCTTGAATTTGTCACCGGCCTTGAAGGTCTTTTCAAAGACGGCGCTGGTGAGAAGGTTGCGAATCTTCAGGCGAACCAGAGTCTGTCCACCGCGCGCGGTCGGGGTGTTGACTTCGGCTTCGAGGCAGGTATAGGGAATGCTTTCGTGCTCGAACAAAGTTCTGCGCTTAACGTTAATCGCGTCGATGAGTACGGCCATGAACTCCTCAGTATGGATGTCAATTCAAGTATAAGTTCAGGCTATGTTCTGCCGGGCGCCGCGGGAGCAACCTGCGGGCCAGCTATTTTTGGGCGGCGATTTCGTCGTAGTAACTGTTTATGCTGCCGGCCCAGGCGGTGGTGCTGACGGAATTGGCCCAGCCGAGATCGGCCAGGTGGAGTTGCGCTTCAGCCTGGTCCTTAGGAACGTGCTTCAGCGTGAGCTCGCGCATGCGGCGGTTCATTTCGGCGAAGCGGGCACGATAGGCCCGGACATCATCCTTATTCATAACGCGGCCATGGCCGGGAATCATGGTGTCGAAGTCGATTTTGAGCAGGTTGTCGATGGTCTGAATGAACTCGACTGCGCTGCCGCCGCCGGGGTAATCGATGACAGGCATTCCGTCGATGATCAGGTCACCAGTGTGGACGGTGCGGAGGTCGGGAAAATAAATGACGGTGTCGCCATTGGTGTGGCCTCGGCCCAGATAGAGCAGGCGAACTTCAACGCCTCCGAGGTATACAGCAGCCTGATCGGCAAAGGTGATGTTGGGTTCGCCAGGCTGTTTGAGACGGAGGAAGTTTTCGCGAATGTTTTTGTGTGCGATGACGTCGATACCCATGGCGCGGATGTTGGCGTTACCGCTGGCGTGGTCGGCGTGGTGGTGAGTATTGAGCAGATATTTGACGGGCAGGGAAGAGACCGATTTGGCGCGGGCGAGGACATCGGCGACGTTTTCGGGGTACTTGTCGTCAATCAGAATCAGGCCCTCGGAAGTGACACGAACGGCAACATCGCCCGGCTCATGAATCAGGCCGTCGTCGGGACCATTGGGACGGCATCCACGGGTGGCGCAGGGGACGAAGGGCCCGCGAATGACGTAGAGGCCGTCCTTCACTTTGTCGACTCGCATAGGGCCAGCGGCGAGTTTTTCGGTGACTTGCCTGAGGGGGAACTGCTGAGTGAGAGCCGCGGCGACGATCAGGGCGACAGCGGCGAAAAGCCGGATTACAGAGGACCAGCGCATAGGCAGATCCAGATTACTTCGCCGGGGTGATGGAGTCTACCTGAATCGTCATCGTCTTTGCGTCCAGAGTTCCGGAGACGGTGACTTTTTTGCCTGCGAACTTCAGGGGAGTTTTCTGGTCGCTCAAGGTATAAGACTGCTTGCCGTTATAGAGAACCAGTTGGGCGCCGTGGGAATCGACGCAGGCCAGAGTGCACTCGGCGTCGGTGGGGCCCATGCGCATCTGGGAATGATCCCCGTCGGCGCACATGCTGTCGGTAATGATGCCGGTGAACTTCTGTTTGCCGGGCGCAGCGGTGAGCGTTGCCAGGACGAGAAGGCTGAAAACGAGAAGACGGGAGAGCCAGAGTTTCATGGTTTGAGATAGGGCGGCCTTCAGAAAAAAGACCGCCCTCTGGATTTCTGGTACTTCGATTATTCGCCGGGCGTCATGAGATGGGCGGTAGAGGTACCCGCATTCATGATCCAAACTCCACCGCCCTTGCCGTTGTCCGGCAGTCCTATTGTCGCCGTGGTGGCGCCGGGGACCGCAATGGTCATATGGGCGCGGAGATGCTCGGCGTCGGGACCCATCTGGTGGTACCAGACCGAACCGAACTCAGGCTTCACGCGGGTACCATCTTTTTCAGCGGCATCGAAAGCGGCCTTGCTGCCAGCCTTGTCGGCGATGGCTTCGAACTTGAAATTCTGTGCTACGCGGGGAAGATTGCCCAGACTGGTGCACTCGACCATGAACGGCTGCGCCGCGGGGTAGCCCGACTTGTCATAGCAGACCAGATTGTTGGTGCCTTTTCTCAACGTGTCATAGGTGAAATCGGGCTTCCACTTAATTACGGTGGCGCCGGCCTTCAAATTGCCGGGGGCGGCGATGACAGCTTTGTCAATGGCGGCCTGGTCGGGGGCTTGCGCAAATGCGCTGGCCGAAGCAGCCAGGATACTGAGAGCGATCGGTAATATGCGTTTCATACGGTGAACTCCTGTTTTTCTGCCTTGGACTTACTTTACGATCAGTCAGTTCGGGCGAAGGATATAGTATATCGCGGCGCGGGCAGGAGATGTTTATTACAGATTTATGGCTGCGGCTTAGCGTTTTTTCTCAAATGGCAGCGCGCCGGACCGGTGGATAGCAAATCCAGCGGCACGCCCGGCACTGCATGGGTTTGCGTCCGCGATAGCGCATAATCGCCGCCAACAGCCCGGTTCGCTCACCGACCCGCCAGAGATCGTTAGAACCGCAGCACTTGCAGGCCAGTTTGTCGTTTCGGTGCGGCCGTGCCTCTGTCCGTAGCAGCTCTTCATAAGGAGTAGTCGCGCTCGGAATCATTTATTCCTCCATGCGAGCCGAACCGAAAGCAAGATGCAGGGCGGTAGCGGCACTTAGCTCATATCGACGAAATATTCGATTTTCAATAGGATATTTTTGCCCGTAGGGTGACGCGAGGCGTCACTGGCAACTGAAGCTAGGAATTTGCCAGCAGGCGATGCTGCCCAACGGCATAGGCGTCCGTCATACCAGCCACCTGATCGCAAACCAGCCGTAACTGCAGGTACAGACGCTTCACAGTGGGGTCAAGCGTGGGAAAGGTCCTGGTCAGATCCTGTTCGAACGCATTCCGGTAATTGTCGGAAATGATCGCGTAGAGCTTGGTGCTGAAGCCCTTCTCGTCTCGCAACTCGGGCGCCACGCCTTCCCAGTAAAGATCCAGCAGGTCGTCGATCACTTTACGGCCCTTGATCTCAAGCCGAAGAACCTCCGGTGAACAGAAGAGGTGGCGCTTGATGACTTCTTTGCAAGCGTTATAGAGACCGCCCAGGCGCGATTGCTTCACCAGTTCGTGGCCATATTCGCCGATCATGATGTCCTGATAAGAGTCCTCAAATTCATCGAGCGCCGCTGGAATCAGACGCGACATCAGATTCATTCGAAAAGCCTGAGCAAACAAATCCTCAGTGCCATAGCCAGCCAGGCTTCTCTTCCCCACTAACTTCTGCGCGTCTTCTTTGAGCGCAGAAGCCTCTCCGTTCGCGCCGTGCCGTTCCAGTTCTTCGATCATCTCCTGCCAACGGAAAACCTTCTTCCGCATCCCGTCTTCGAGGTCAATGCAGACGTTCACGATATCGTCAGCCGCCTCCACAAGGTATGTGATTGGATTTCGAGACGCTCCGGTTCCCGTTTCCTGCTGCACGCGACAGATCAATTCCCGTTCCGTTTCAAAGAACCCCGGTTTCGAGCGCTCGTGAACATGGATGCGTGTGTCCTGCGCGGACACGACATACTTGCAGGCGGCTGACAGAGTGCCGAAGGTCAGGTTCAAACCATTCGAGTCGCTGAGCACCTGCAGGCGAGTGGCGAGGCGGACCATCTGCGCATTGCCGTCGAACTGAATAAAATCCTGCGCCACCGGCAGGAAAACAGGAGCTGCCGATGGAGTGTTTCGTTCCACAAACACCGCGGCCAGGGCGGGATTCTCGCTCAGTTTCCGCCGGAACCAATCCTGAATCGCTTTCTCGCCGGCGTGTCCGAACGGAGGATTGCCTACGTCGTGCAGGAGCGCGCAGCAGGCGGCAATCGTCGAAACAGCATGCGCATACTCAGGCGGAATCTGGTCCGCCATGCGCCTGCAAGCGGCCTGGGAGAGGTCTCTCGCGACATTGCTGACTTCAAGGGAGTGGGTAAGCCGCGTGCGTACCGAGTCATGCGGTTCCAGTGGAAATACGTGGGTTTTATCCTGCAAACGCCGCACGGGAGCACTGAAAACGACCCTTCCCAGGTCATCTTCAAACTCAGTGCGGTCTCCGGCAGGATGGTCCGACGGTCCAGCACGTTTACTGCTGAGCAGCCGCGACCAGTTCATTGGTTCCAAGAGGCCAGACTAGCATCTCTCACGGGCTTCCTCGATACCCGTTACTCTGCACTCAGCTTTGACAGTCGTGCTCGCTCACAAATAACTTCAATCAGGGATGTCGTTGGCGGAGGAACTCCGATGCCACTGCTGTAATTCCGCTCGACCATTCATGTCCCGCGTTGAATTCAAAGGCGCGAATGTCCACCGAGCACTCCCTGAGGCGCCGTTCATCATCCGAGAATTTCTCTTTGGCGTACAAATCGTCCGCCGTCCCTCGAGCGATGAGCGCCGCCGACACTTGCTGTAAAGCAGGGAATGTGAGCTCGGGCGGAATGTCACCGCCTACCGCTATCACTCCCGCGACACGAGGAGCGGCATTGACGGCCGCGCGAAACGCCATTCCGACTCCCTGCGAGAATCCGGCGAAGACTACCTTGGGCAGCGTCGGCCAATCCGCCGCGACGGCATCAAGGCACTTCGCTACATATGCCACGTTGTCCGAGATGGCCAATTCACGATGCTGCCGCGTCATCCAACTGGCGACCACGCGGTCCGAGCGTCGCTCATAAAACGGGTGGAAGGCCTCAATGGACACGCTTAGCCAGCGCGTGCTCTCCGGGATGGCGCGGAGCCTTTTGAACTGTGTTTCAGCGTCCTCGCCATATCCGTGGAAGCCGACCAGCATCGGCGCCGGCCCTGCGAGCGCGGGAGGAGCAATCAGATAGCGGCCGTGGACGCCGGTAGCTACGATTCGTTCGATCACGCAGCCATGTTATCGATTGAGAGGGGCAGACGGCTACATGTGAGCCGACCCGCCCCAGCCGAGTCCAAAAGAGCGGGCCGTGCCGCTCGATTCAGTGAGAGTCCAAACTCCCCCGATCATTACTCTCTATCGACACTTTTCGGCCGAATTTATAGCAGCGCTGCGAAGAAACCCCCGAAGCAGATTCGGCTTCACGGCTTGGGAACGAGACTTAACGCCGTCTGGTAGCTCAACGTCTCTTGCCGGCTTGCGCCGCGTTTAATCCATATGCGCGTCACATGGAGCGGCTTTCCTCTGTCGGGTTTGTGTTCTGAGAGCATCAGGACCGCGTCGCCGAAAGCGTACATGTGGGCGGTGAGCAGAGGAGTCGGCGCGACACCTGCGTCTTTGGCGTGGTTGAATTCTTCGATGCGGCTGCGCTTCGTCTGAACTTTGTTGCTGTTGGAACTGATGGCGACGAACTCGTCGGCAACCATCGGAGCGAAATTCGCTGAGTTATGAGCGTGCGCGGCCGTTTCCAGCTTCGAATACGCCTGCGCCACCTGACGCTCGGTCTTGTTCGCAGGCGTAAACGGGATGGACTGGCACGGGTTCTCGCACTCCTTGCCCGCGCCGGGCGTCACTGTGGGAGGAGCTTCGAGCGACATCACCTCCTGATAGACAATTGCCTTCCAGCCCTCGGGGCGCTTCACCCAGACGTGCAGGGCGTGGGCGCGGCCGTGGTTGATCTGGACATCCGCCAACGCGCCGTATGAGTACTCGTGCGATTCCGCGCTGGTCGCGCTCGGCGCCGCCATCTTCGGAATCGACTTGATCGCCTGGAACCGCGTGAGAACCTTTCCTTCGGCAGTGGTCCAGGTGAAGTCCGCATCAAGGAGTTTCCCGAGAGCGGCCTGGTCATGGGCGGCTACCGCTTTGTTGAACGCGTCATCGGCTTTAATGAAGGCCCCATCGGCGTCGGTAAGCGCGTTCTGTGCGCTGGCCGCCAGCGTCGCAAAAGCAACTATTGCAGGAATCAGGATGAGTCGATACAACATGATTTATTCTCCGTCGGCTGAGAAGGCGAGAAGCACGTTGCCGGGGATTCCTCCGTTGCGCGGATAGCCGGATGTGATGAAAACCATGCCGTTCACGACCACCGCGCCGGGTCCATCGATGGAGCCGCCGTGCGCCTTGACTCCATTGACGGTGGTGAAGGCGCGCGCGGTGTCGAAGTCCCAGAGGACGCGGCCGTCCTCGGAGGAGTGGGCGCGCAGGTGCCCGTCCATCGATGTCGCAAAAACTATCCCGGGAATGCCGGTTACGGCTCCAGGCTGAGCGGGACTGCATCCCGATGCGGCGTTTTCAGGGCACGGAACGGGCGTGGCATGCCAGACCTGACTGCCATCCGCTACCCGCAGGGCAGTGAGTCCTCCGCCTTCACGCAGATCGACTTTGGTGCGGCGGGTGTCTAAGGGATCGGTCTGCGCGGAACGCAGCACGTCGGAGACGGAGGCGTAGACCTGACGGCCATCGGTCGCCATGCCCCACTGCACGCCGCCGTTGACGCCGCCACGGCCTACGCGGGTCTGCCAGACCAACTCGCCCTTCTTCGCGGGGTCGAGCGCGAAGACGATGCCGGATTTCTGGCCAGCCAGGAGCAGGTCGCGTCCTGCGGGGGTAGTGGTCAGAATGGCCGAGGAGCCGAAGTCGTAGTCAGGACCGGGTTCAGCGGGGCAGTTGGCGCGATTGCCGGAACAGGAGCTGTTATAGACGTCGCGCTGCGTGATCTGCTTCGACCAGACGATGTGGCCCGTCGAGAGCGAGAGAGCGCGGATGGAATCGCTTGTGTCGGTGTCGGGCAGAGAGTAGTTGTCGCCAGTGGTGACGTAGAGCACGCCGCGCTTCGAGTCGAGCGTGGGCGTCGACCAGATGCCGGCTCCGGACGGGCCGAACTGCTGAACTCCACGCGCGTTTTTGCCGACGGGTTTCGGCGCGTCCGTCATATACGTTTTCCAGAGCTCCATCCCATCGCGGACACGCAGTGCTACGACGCTGCCACGGAATGTGCAGCATGGGTAATCCGCGTCGGATGAGCGCGTCTCTTCCCATGAAGAGACCGGAATGTAGACGACGCCTTTGTAGACCAGCGGCGCGGCGGTGAGACGCGTCGAATCGTGCGTCTCGATATGGGCTTTCCAGAGCTGAGTGCCGGTTTCGGCGGCGAGAGCGTAGAACCAGCCGGTCATGTCCCCGAACAGCAGTAAGTTGCGATTGGCTTCGCGCGCGTCTTTTTCCTGAGCAATCACGATGGCAGAGCGCACGGAGCTGCTGGCCTGAAAGGTCCACTGGATACAGCCGGTGTCGGCGCGCATGGCATGAATGACGCCGCCGGCGCTGCCCACGAAGACCTGACCGTCAATGACGGTGGGCGGCGCGAAGGCAGTGACGTCGCCGTCGAGACCGAAGGCCCATTTGAGTTTGAGGCGATGAACCTGGTCGAGGGTGAGGCGGGCGGCGTCGGCGGACTGGAAGCGGGCGTTGCTGGTGCCTGGACTCCAGCCGTTCCAGGAGGTCTGGGGCGAGGCCGGAAGTTTGACGGTGCGGTCGGCGCAGTAGGCAGAGGGCTGCGGGCCGCTGACTGGCGCAGCCGTTCCTAAATACGATGCGACGGCATTTTTTTCTTCCTGCGTGAGGGTGAAGCCGACGGCCATCATAACTCCGGTATCGAGGGCGCGGAGGATGCGCGCGGATGGCAAGGCCTGAAGCGCTTCGCGGTAGGGGATACGCGGGTTCTTTTGCTCGTGACAGGAAGAGCAGCGTTTTTCGTAGAGTTCCTGCCCCGAAGGCGCGGCGGCGCAGGCGAGGACAGCGGTGGACAGGACGAGCAGCAGCAGGACGACGGGCTTCGCTTCGTTACTCATAAAATCCCAGAGCGTTACTCATAAATTCAGTAGCCTTATTCATAAAAAGCGGGAGCTTTGCGGAGTGCGCGCATGGCGTTGAAGTCGTGCTGAATCCAGAGTTGGGCTCCCGTTTTCTTCAGGAGAGCTTCGATCATGGCGCGCGAGGCGAGAGTCTGTTGGGCGTTGTATTCGGTGGCCGGAACCAGGTTGAGTTTGCGCTCTTCAGGATAGTGGTAGAGGTCGCCGCTTAAGACGACTGGGCCGGTTTTCGCCAGCTTCACGAACAGGACCTGATGGCCTGGGGAGTGGCCGGGCGCCGACATGATGACCACGGTGCCGTCGCCGAAGACATCGTAGGTGCTCTGGCTCAGGATTACGGTTTTAATGTTCCTGAGAGCGCTGTAATTCTGCGGTTCGGTGCGAGGCGAAGGTGGTTCGGTGAACATGATGTCGCGCTCCGACTGCGGCACAAGCCAGGTGGCTCCGGCGAACAGATTGGCATTGCCGACGTGGTCCCAGTGGAAATGCGAGAGCGCGAGGTAGTTGATGTCCGACGGTTTGTAGCCGGCAGCGGCGAGTTGCTGCTGGAGCGGCCTCAAGGACGAGGCGTAGCGGAGCGTACCAGGTCCGCCGCCTGCGGGGAAGGCGCTGTCCGGAACGGCGCCTGTGTCCCAGATCAGAGTGCCCTTCGGATGAACGATAAGGAAACTCACCACCGACATGTAATTGGTAGCGATTTCTTCTTTCTTCAGGTGATAGGGCGTGGTGTCCGGGATGTTCAGACTGCCGCCGTCGAGGACGTAGAGTCTGAGCGGCATAGGGCTGGGTGACTGAGAGTGGACTGTCGCGGCAAAAGCAAGCGTCGCCATCGCTGCGAGGAATCGCTTCGGAAGCATATCTGGATGTAGTGTCACATGTGATCTGTTGGGTCGAGTTCACGCGTGATCTGTCCGCCGGTCATCTGTCCGCGGGTTACTGCGTCGTGCAGGCCTTCGGGCGCCATTTCGAGCCATCGGGCTCGCGCCGGAAGTTGCTGCTGGTGATGTAGTCGACTACGAGGTACGCCGGATCGTGCACGATGTTGGTCACGATCAGCCATTCGGTTCCGTCGGTGTCCTTGTGGACGTTGAAATACTCCGTCAGAACCGCGTCTTTTGAATAAGGTGCGCCGTTTTTTCGAAGGTAGCCGGGCTTGAGGTGCGTGGTAACCACCTTAAGCGCGCCCCCCTGCGGAGTGGTGGGAAACGCATTGGCGCGGCCTCGCCCTCCACCACCTCCACCGCCGCCACCTCCTCCGTTTCCGGGGGCATTGGCTGGTGCAGGTGCGTTTGCCGGAGCTGGTGCATTGGCAGGAGCATTGGCCGCTGCGGGTGCATTCGCGGGCGTGCCGCCGCCACGACCCTGTCCTGCTGCCGGGGGCCGTGCGGGATCGAAGCCACCCGAGTAATCCCACAAAGCCGCTGAATACCCCTGGAAGCCGGCGTCGCTCTGCGGTTCCTTGCCGGCGAACTGCAGCAGACGGGTCTGCTGTCCGGCGTCGGCGTCGATTCGCAACGTATTGCCGTTGTCCTGCCAGCTGATACGCAGACGCCCGGGCACGCGGAAGAGCGCGGGCGCGGCGTAGGATCGGCAGGCCTCGCCGGTCGACGTGTCGTGAGCCGGATCCCACGTACCCGCGGCTTTGATACCTGCCGGATTGAGGGGAATGCTCGTGTAGTCGCCTTTTTTTGGCGTGATCATGCGCTGAGCCCAGTCCTCGGTGACGATCGACACCCAGTTGCCGGTGACATCGATGGGCGCATAGCGCTGATAGACGGTTTGATTGCCGGTTTGATTGGCGGCGGGCGCGCCCTGCTGCGCCAGCGCGCCACCTGCCAGCGCAATTCCTGCGATCAGGCCGGCCGCGAGGATCGCCAGATATTTTTCCGTTCGATTCGGGTGCATTCGGTTCCTCTTCGTGGCCTCGATTATTTCTGGGCGCTGGGGGCCGAGAACTCGCGGTAGAGCTCTTCGACCAGCGCATCGGTGGTCATTTCGGGAGCGCTGTAACGCTTCTCCCAGCCGAGAAGCGGCCGCCTGGCCTTCACCTGTTCGAGAGTCATGTGCTGCTTCCCGACCAGATTCCGCATGCGCTGGCCGAACTCGGTGACCATATCGCGATATTCAACCAGATCCGCCTGATCGCAGATGCGGCCGCGGCCCGAGATGATCATCGTTCCGCCCTCCTCCAGGACTTCGGGCACCGCGATGTCCACCATTTTGTTCAGCGCGTCGAGCATGCCCTGATACGTTCCGCCCAGCTTTGCATCGATCAGGGGGAAGTTGGTGGTGGTGAACAGATCGCCCGAAACCAGAACGTCGGAGGAGCGGAAGTAGACCAGTGAGTCGCCATCCGAGTGCGCATTGGGCTGATGCAGGATCTCGACGACCTCCCCGTTGAAATGCAGCGCGCGGCGCTCGTTGATGTATCCGTCAGTCGGCCAGGCCAGCGTCGGCCAGGGCGCCGCGCCATTCGGGCCAGGCGTGCTCATCCGGCGAAGCACGTTGTCCTGCGCGAGCGTGTTCGGCGTCGGGCCTTTGCCTTTGCCGTCGGTCGAGCCTCCGGCGAGAGCGGTCATCTTTTCATTGCCCCCGATGCGATCGGGTGAGATGGAGGTGTTGATGATGTAACGGATGGGCCCGGTAGTCACCTCGCGAATCGCGGCCAGGACCTCATCGGTCTGGCCCGCGGCGCCGGTGTCGACCAGGATCACCCCTTCCGGTCCGGTCTGCATCGCGATGTTGGCGCCCGCAATGGGGATGATCCAGACGTTGCCCTGAACCTTGTACGCATGGATCCCCGGCCGAGTTTGTACATTCGCCCAGGTGTTGTTCTGCGGGATGTTGATAACGTTTACCTGGGCGATAGCGCTGGCAGGAAAAATAGCGCTGGCAGGAAGAAAAGACAGGGCCGGCAAAAAGGCCAGAGTTGGCAGCAGAGCCCGGGTCATTTCGCGCGCCTCAGCTTGTCCTGATATTCGGGCAGCGCGGTTTCGGCTCCGCCCATCACGGCTTCCGCCGGGATGTTCAGCTGGTCGGCGAGCTCATCGAGAAACGGATTCGCCCACGGCAGATAAGCCGGGATCGCGTGCGGTTTGAGCAGTGTCTCTTCACCCGCGAAGCATTTGAAGAAGACACCGGCCGACTGGCCGACGGGCGGCGCCTCGAACTGCGCCAATGAGACGCGGGACCCTTCGAGGAAATCGACCGATTTGACGTAGGGTTCGGTGAGGTAGAGCGGATCGTGCACCAGCCACATAATGGTGATGACGTTGCCATTGCGCGTGTAGAACGTGGTGACCGTGGCCTGATCGCTCGCGGGCACGCCGTTGCGGCGAATCCATCCCCATTTCAGATGCGTCGTCTCGGTAACCAGCGTGTTGCCTTCCCAATGACCGGTGGTGAACCCGGCCCAGGTGTGGGGTGCAAAGTCGGGCGGATGCGGGCGGCCATCCATCCAGATGGTGCGGTCCGCGCGGCGGAAGGTGCCGCCGACGTGATAGGCAACGATGTCGAGGTTCTCATTGAAATCGGCCGTGATGCGCAGATTCGCCGGACCCCAGAACGAATACTGTGACGGGTGCGGCATGCACTGATGCTCCGGCACGCCGAGCAAAGCGCCATCGTAGGCGAGAGCGCGGGCGCGGCCCTCTTCGTTGAGCGGGATTCCGAGGTAGTCAACGGCGGTCGGGCCCGCCTGGCGCTCAACCGCGTCCTCCTGGAAATTGTACTGACTGCCGGTTCCAGGCTGGTTCCAGTAGCCGACGATATCGATTTCGGACGAGCCGGCCAAGGCGTAAGGGCAGGCGACGAGCAGGGTCGCGCAAAAAAGCGGTCCGACGACATAAGTTTGGGTTCGCAAAGTCAAGACTCCTGATTGTTCCCATGGAGCTTATTGAAACTTCGGCCGGTTGTCAATCGGTGGTGTCGTAAAGTGTCGTTAACATGTGATTTGTCCGGTCGAGTTAACAGGTGATCTGTCCGCTTACATAAAAGCGAAGTCGCACGCGAGGCTGGAGTGTGAGCCCCGGC
>Ga0302319_10001438_pt1 | contig 53139 bp, 75 predicted proteins | sample Bog_T0_2_FD_203319 | JGI IMG/M metagenome (GOLD analysis project Ga0302319, IMG submission 203319) | Peat permafrost microbial communities from Stordalen Mire near Abisko, Sweden - Bog_T0_2 | ecosystem: Environmental > Terrestrial > Soil > Wetlands > Peat | place: Sweden: Abisko, Stordalen Mire...
TTGGAAAATGTGACGTTCGTTGCTGATAAGAAAGAGCCGGACATTGAATAATTCGTATACCCCTCACTGGCAACAAAGCTGGCTGCATCAACCAGCGACATGCCAGAGGCGGACGGCAGTAACATGTTGTTATTTCTGATGTCGATAAAGGCGTTGTAAAAATCAGTGCTGTTGGTGAGCGCAACAGCATAAAAAGTATTGGTGCTGATGAACGTGCCAGTGGTGGGAATCAGCGGGTAAATATTGTTTGTGGCTGCTGCAAAAGTGTTATTGGTTGCCGTCACAATCGCAGCGTTCAACGTCACCACATTTGCTGCCAGGGCCTGCACCGCCTGGTTGGTGATTGATGCTGTGACAAAGCCGTTAGTAGTCGGAAGCCCAGTCAATCCAGCGCCATTACCCGCAAACACATTCGCCGTGTTCGTCGCCGTTACCTGCGCGATGAAAGCGACAGAGTTGTTGCTGTTCACGTTGCCGCCGCCGCCCCCGCTGCCGTTGGTAATGCCCAATTGAGCAGCCCCATTAGTCACGATGTAGCCATCTTTGTTGGTCGTCCAAAAGTTGTTGTAAACCGCGCTGGCGTTTAGGGCCACCAGCATTACCAGAGTTGAAATAATTATTTTCATATCAAGATTGAATGATGCCAAACCAAGATTGAGTCAAAACCGACCATGCGTAAAGTTGAATATTCGGGCTGTCTTGAACCCAAAGACCCGCTGCGTTTCCGGGATTGGGCGCATTTCCGGGGGCAGAAGATGTTCCACGTAGAACACTGCTATTGGTGGAAACAATGGGGAACGCGATGTTTGCCGCCGTGCCCGTGATGAACGGAAGCCAAATTTGCTGTTTCACACTCCACGCAAAAAGCTGGGTTTCCGGGTTGTCTTGATAGTACAACGCGGGCTGGGTTGGAATTGGAGGCGACGCCACCGGGATAGCCACGCCGCCGATGATGATTTGGCCGCCTTGCAGATAAAACTGGCTGGTGGCAATCGAAACTTCATCAACAATGACCGGGAGCCATGTGTTTTTGATCTTGCTCCAAAACCACAAGGACGGGCTTGCGCCATCCGTGTAATAAAACGCCACGCTGGCAGAGTTGGGGGGGAAGCAGACGCCAATCGGGTTTGGGCTGGGGCCAGCGAACAAACTTGGCGGGGGAGGTGGTGTAAAGGCCATGGGAGTTGTGACGGGGTTGCAGACGGGGGGATGGTACTCGGATTGCTCAATGGCCTCGCAGCGGAATCGGCCACCTAAAAAACGGTAATACCCGGTTGCCTGAATTTTGACTTGGAAAGTGTAGCCTTCGCATAATGGTCGCTTGTTGTGAGGGTCGCAAACATTCATGTCCGGCTTCGGCAAACCAATTCGAGGGCGAAATCCAGGGTCTGATGTGCCGTCATAATCAATGGTGAACGATGCCCACGGAACCCAGTCCGGCCACTGGTCCGACAGGTAAAAAATCTGAAATTGCACGTCACTGGTGATTGAGTCGATGTAAATCTCTCCATAAGTCAGCCGCTTGTATTGGTCGTGGCCCTCATCTGCCCCGCCGTCGAACAGTGCAGGAGACTCGAAATAGCTGGTTATCGGAGTAATCCCATTGTCTTCGGTCAAAACCAAAACTGGGTTGACGGTCGGCATGATCTCCACCAACTGAATAAACCCAAGCGTCGAATCCAAGGCCAGGGCAAAGCACCTCTCGCCCCCGTTGAAGGCGTCTCCGGTAATGAGTTGCAAGATGTTTGTCCCCTGCCATTCGCCATCATAAACGGCAGGCTGCTTTCCGGACATGCCGCTATACGGGTCGAAATTCAGGGCGATGATGGACGGGAAATAAACCCCCCGAGCCGCCTGAATGGGGTTGGCGGTCAGCAAGAAGCGGTTGTCAAAATTGACGGACGAGCAATAGCCAAGCAGTAAATCATTTTCACCTTCAATCAGGGTGGCCATTTCCCGGCTTACCGGGGTGTTCCCCCATCGGTCGAAGTCCAGACGGGCAAGTAATAGCGACCGGATCTGTCCGTCGTAAGACCGGAAAAGCAAATCTCCGCTGGCCTGAGTGACCGCGCTTTGGCTCACGCCTCCGGCTTCGGCGAGGGACACGGCTTGAATGGGGTTGGTCAGGCTTGCCCACGTTGTCCGGTCAACCGGCGCATTGCAGGAAAAAACCAGCTTGCTGGTGAGGACTTGCAGCGGCCCCTGTCCAAGTGAAACGTCCAACTGGGCAATGAACTGCATCGCCTGAATGAATCCCGAGTTACCGGGAACGGTAAACGAGCCACCGCCCGCCAGCATGTCGTTTTCCGAGACTTTCAACACCGAATCCCGCCCTTGGTAGGTTAATTGATTGCCCGACGCCCCGCCAACAATGTCCCCCGCCATGTAAGTTCGGCCATCCGGCAAAGACATCCAGTTGCGCCCCATGCCATACACGCCCATTTTTCCGGCAGGCAGTTCCGGCACGGTAGTGATGTTGGTTCCGTTGGCGATGATATTCCCCTGCGTGTCGTTGAGGTTTTGGACGTAGATGTAGCTGCCAGTTGTCCCGGTGTTCGGAGTGCCGACGCCCTGGATGACAAAATAGTAAACAACATTTTGGGACGAGGTTGCGGAAACAATTTGGTATTGGGTTGGACTTGCTCCCGGTGCGGCGATGAGGCTTAGTGCCGACTGAACTGATTGCGCCGAATTGGCAACCCCCGAACTGTTATTAGTCGGGTAGGTGAATACCGATGTTGGAGAATTTACAAATGCCGTCCCGTTGGCATTTTTGATAATTGTGACCAATTCCGCCTGAGTGCCGCCGCTTGGACTCGACGGGTTTATGGGTATGGCGGTGCTTTCCCCTGTCACCATCTGGCATTGAATTTGACTCCCTTGAATCGGACCAACAATCAGCGTCGCATTGCCTGAATTGACCGAGATGGTTTGCCCACTGATTTGACCCGTGGTACCATTCACGGTTCCCTGTGTCAGTCCCGCAACGGATGAAACCGTCAGGGTGACGTAATTCGTTGCCGCCCCAACCATGTTTTGCCCGGTCGTGGCGGTGAATGAAAGTGTTTGAGTATTGACGTTGCCGTAATTGCTTTTGACCGATATGGACGGAATGAAAACCGTGTAAGACCCTTGCGGGACGGACGCGCCGCCGGCTGGATAGCAGGTAATTGACGTAACCAATCCCGTCACAGTGCCGGAAGTCGTCAGCGATTGAACGATGCAATTAATACCGCCGATAACAATCGTTCCGCCAACATTTACTATGGCAAGCTGGCTCGCATTTCCATATTCGTAGGCCCCTGAAGCAACCTCCGTTGATCCATTGATGCCGCCACCGCCAGTGTTTGGCGTTGAAAAAGTAGCCGATGTGTAGGTGTTTACCGGCAACGCGGGAAATGTGTTTGTGCTGGACCCTCCGCTATTAATAGCCCCCAAAGTCGCCCCGGTGATAAACCCAAGAACATTGGAATCGGCATAAAAAGTCGTGTTTGGATTGATCGAATCGCCGGATGCAATCGAAGTCGTCACCAAATCCAAAGACACGGGATAATACCCTGATGACGAGCTGGTTGTTTGATACGATTGAAGGTAATAAAGCTGGTTGTTTATCAGCACGGTTTTCCCGGCATAGTTGCTGACGTATTGATTGCTGGCGGTTTGCTGGGCGGTGGCCGGTTCTATGGTGTAAAGCACCCAGCTTCCAATCGCGGGGACAATGTTTACGGAAGTCGTAACGCCCGTCGTGGTGGTGGTGTTCCCCGTCAGTTGGCCGATGGTTTGCTGGGTGTTGCCAATCGAGACGGAAATAAAATTCGAGTTCGGGTCGGTGGCATCATAAAACACCGGATTGTGAAGGCCGTCATTCCAGATAACCCAGCTTTCCGACTGCCAAAGCCAGTGTTGCAGCGCGGTGGATGATTGCTGAATTGGCATGTTATGAATTTATGACGGTCACAGAGCAAACAGTTGCCGCCGTTGGCCCGTTGCTGGTCGATGTTTCCAGATACATGCTGGTATAGGTGTTTGTGGCAGGTATGTACCCCGGCAAATAATATTCGGTTACTTGACCGCCAACATAAAAAGTCGGGTCGTATCCGGTGTTTGTGGTGTTGACCAAATAAATCTTGCCCGACGAAATTGAAAGATTGATATAAAATCCGCTATAATTTGAAACCGTGACGAGATTTGCCCCCAAGGTCACGCCATATTCATTTGACGCGACAGATGTTCCCAGCGGACCAACGGCTTTGACGGTGTAATAATAAGTGTTCCCCGCCGCCGCTGTTGCGTCTTGATAGGAGCTTCCAGTGATTCCCGTTGCGATTGGGGTTCCCGACTCTCCGCCGCTGGAGGTTCCCCGATAAACATTGTAAGAAGTGGCTCCCGATGATCCGGCCCAATTCACGGACACATATCCAGTTGTGAAACTGGGTGAAGATTGAACCGGTGCGGCCGGTGGGACAGAGGAAGGAGTGGCGCTGACTTCACTGGAAAAGGCACTGTAACCGACGGAATTGTGCGCTTTAACAACGTAAAAATATTTCGTTCCGTTGGATAGCCCCGTGTCTTGGTAGCTGCCCGCGCTTAATGCCGAGGCTATGGGTGTGCCTGACTCGCCGCCAGACGTGGTGCCCCTATAAACGTAGTAGGTCAATCCGGCAACCTGATTCCATGAAATGGTAATTGTCGTGTTTCCGGCCAATGCCGAAACGCCGGTCGGGGCGTTTGGCACGGAAAGCGTTGGGGTTGCGCTGACCTGCGTTGAATTGCTTCCCGTTCCTGATGCTGAATTTGCCGAGACGACGTAGTAATAAGCCGTGCCATTGATGGCGGTTGTGTCCAGAAACGAGTTTGTCCCCGATGCAAAATCAGTCCCGTAAGGACCGCCAGATGCGGTGCCCCGCGAAATGTTGTAGGACGTTGCGTTTGCAACCGCAGTCCAATTCAGTTGGACCTGACCATTGCCGGCGGTGGCCACCACATTTTGAGGCGTGCCAGGCAACCCGGCATCGGAGGCTAATCCATTTACCTGCGTCACAACCGCATTGCCAAAAGCATCCGGCACGATCTGAAAAAGGTTTCCACCGATTGCAACCACAATGCTTCCAACCCCGTTGTCTGGAGTGTAATAGCAAGCGCCTTGAAAAAGTCCGGTTTGAAAATTGGACTGAGCAACCGCCGCTGTTAAAAATGTTGGACAAACCGGGGATGCGGCGAACGTCAAATTGATGGCCCGCATGGCAGGCCGGGTTTTAACGAAATCCCCCCGGTTGGTGAGATTAAAAGCGTAGCCCATCTGGGACGGCTTGAGTTTCAAGGGGTCTATCCCCGAGTTCATTCCCAAGTCGAAGCTGCCAAGCGTGTCAAAAATTGGCTTTTTCTCGCTCATCCGTAGATAAAATATTGAAACGAACTGGTTTCCGTGTTGGACGTGGAATTTACCGTAAGCGTGCCCGCGCCGACATTTTGGGTGACGTACAGCGTTCCGACGGTGCCGGTTGCGGAGGTGCGCTGGACGACAATAAATGACGCGCTGGTAAGCACGGCGGAAATGACCGACGCCCCGGCAACCAGTGTTCCGGTGCCAGTTTGAGGGGCGGGTGCCGCCGCGCCTTGTGGTCCGGGGATGTTGACCGGAGCCGGATTAACCGAACAACCGCAAGTGTCGTTTAGCATAAAATATTGAGTTTCTAAGCAAAAATGCTACGTTGCCTTTAGCATAAGGCTAAAAATCGCAATGTCAAACCTCACAATTTCGCGTTACGGGAAAAAATGGGCTGGTTATACGTCTCTTCAAATCGAATTTTATTGCATCCAACAAGGGGCCAAATGGTGCAAAGAGCAAGGCCGTTCACTTTTCCACCACTACCGGGAAGCATTCAAAATACTCTGGCCGGAAGACGACTTTCACCGTTGGAATGAGTTGGTTTTGAAGCGGTATTGCGAGCAGGATATTTTGGTACTCCTTGGATCGTCAGATTCCGGCAAAACGGATTCTATGTCCAAGATAGTCTTATGCGACTATTGGGCGTTCCCTCAAAAAACTCTCTGGCTGGTGTCCACCACGGAAGGGCGGGGGGCGGAGTTGCGCATTTGGGGGCATATCAAAGACCTTTTCAACCGGGCTTTGCAAGCTGGCCACGATCTACAAGGCCATCCGATTGACCACATCAAAACCATCACCACGGACACGATTGACGATGACGGCGAGCTTGCCCGTTCGCTGAAGCGCGGAATCATCATCATCCCGTGCAAATCCGGCGGGGTGGCGTCCGGCCTTGCGCCCTACATCGGAATCAAAGCCCCGCGCCTCCGCCATTGTGGGGATGAAATCGCGGTGATGACCGATTCGTTTCTCAATGCCTATTCCAACTGGTACGGGAAAGCCGACTTCAAGGGAATCATGGCCGGGAATTTCATGGAGACAGACGATCCGCTAGGCATTGCTTCTGAGCCGGTGGATTCGTGGGACTCGTTTGTTGACGACAAAAAAACGCAGGAATGGCGCTCCCGCTGGTACGACGCCTGGGTGATTGCCCTTGATGGCCGGGACTCGCCAAACTTTGATTTCCCGTCAGACCCGCCGCGCTACTCATATCTGATTTCTGAAAAGAAGCTGAACATGATTAAGCGGACTAAGGGCGAGGACTCTTGGGAATGGTATTCCCAGTGTGTCGGAAAGCCGTCCAAAGGCATGGATGTTTGGCGGGTTATCACCAAGGCGTTTTGCGAGAAAAACGGGGCGTTCGGTGACGTGATTTGGAAGAACTCAAATCACACTTTGATTTACGGACTTGACCCGGCTTACGGCGACGGGGACAGGTGCGTAGGCCGCATGGTGGAATTTGGCGAGGACATTAACGGCAATATAATATTGAAAGTTTACGAGCCGGAAATAATCCCGATCAAAATGAACGCCAACGCGGAGGCTGAGGAACAAATTGCCATTTACATCAAGTCGCGATTGGACGCGCTGGGCATTCCTCCGGAGAATTGCTTTTACGATTCGTTTGGCCGTGGCACTTTGGGGTTTCAGTTTGGCAAGTTGGGCATCAACCCAGTACCCATTGATTCAGGCGCACAGCCCACCAACCGGCCCGTCCAGTCCGATTTGTACATCGAAGAATCCAACGGGCAAAAACGGTTGAAAATGTGCAAAGAGCATTACCGCAAGTTCATTACGGAAATGTGGTTTTCTGTCCGCCTGGTCGTGGGTTGCGGTCAGGTCCGGGGGATGGACTTGGACACAGCGAAGGAAGGCCAGTCCCGTAAGTTCACCAAGGACAACGGACTGATTGAGGTTGAGCCGAAAAAGGACATGAAAAAGCGGCTGGGTCGGTCGCCTGACCTTTTTGATAATCTCGCCATTTGCGTCGAGGGTTGCCGCCAGCGCGGATTGAAAATCAAAATGCTTGGCGAGATCACGATTGAGCCGCGCAACGGCGTGATGGATTGGTTTATTGCCAGACAGAAAAAGTCCCTTGAAAACCGATTCAAGGGACAGTTGCAGAATGTTTAACGATTACCTGCCGCCAAGGCGTCAAACGCCTTGTCAACGTCCGAAAGACTGGCATTGCCGGATGTTTCCCGGTTTGGCGCGGTTTCCTGGCCATTTCCCGGCTGAGACGATTTAAATCCGTCCAGCTTGGATTGCAGGTCTTTGACCTGTTTGGCCAGTTGCTTGTTTTGGAAGCGCACCCGGTCGAACGCGCCCGCCTTGTTTCGGATGGCGGCATGAAGTTTGACCTTCGCCTTGGGGTGGAGTCTGCCGTTTACCATGTCCTTTTTAACAAAGTCCGGCAGCTTTTCAAACTCGGACGGCGGCAGGGCGTCGAACGCCAAGTCAGCCAGCCGGTAGCCGCGATCAAGGATGTCGTTTTCCTCGTTTGCGCCTTCGGTCGGCTTGAAGATTTCCGGCAAGCCCTCCTGACCAGACCGCACAGAATCCCCAAAGTCTTTGGCCAATTCCTGCTGGAATCTGGTTTGCTGCTCCATCTGCTGCTTTTGCCGTTCGCTGCCCTTGGTTTTCCACTCGTTCAGGGCGTTGTTGCGAGCCTCAAATTTTTCCAACACCGCTTGGCGAGCGGCGTTGATGGCGGATGCTTTTACGCCCGTGCCAAAAAGCTCTTCAATCTTGGCGGCGGCGGCGTCCGGGTCGCTGATTTGCATGATGGCGTTAAAATCTTCGGCGGTGGCGCGGCGAACGTTCCCATCCTCCCCGGTGATGTTGTACTGACTGGCGATTTTCTGCCCGCGCTCGAAAGCATCATTGAACGGCTTGACAAATTGATCCTGGTACTCGGTTGACTTGGAGTAGTCGGAGAATTTGACGGCCTCCTCAAGCTCTTGCGCACGCTTTTCGGCGGCGGTCAGCTTGGCGGAAAACTCTTTCTCCTTTTCCTCATTAGGCTTCCACGTCTTTTCCTTTTCCTGATACTCCTGCAACTTGCGGTCAAGTTCGGCCCGCTCTTGTTTCAGCCTGTCGTAGGCTTCCCGGAGGCTTGCGGCTTTCGCCGGTTTGGCGGCGGCAGGTTTCGAGTCGTCAGCCTTCGGTTTGTCGGCCGGTTTTGCGGCAGGTTTGTCCGGCGTTTCGAGTGGGGCATCATCCTCGTTGGGTGTGTCATTGGGTTTCGGGGCGGGGGGTGTTGGAGTTTCCGGCGGGGTGTCGGCATCCAAAGCGTCAAATGCGCTGTATGCCGTGTCGAGATTCGGGGTTGAGCGGATGCCGCTATTGGGTGCTGGCGCGTCCATGACGGCAGCACCACCGCCACCGGTAGGGGCATCACCAATCAGATTCGGATAAAGTCGGCGCAGCATAAATCAGTTCTGTTCGGGGTTAATAACCGCTTTGGCTGTGATGACGCGATAGGCACCACTCACTATGGAATGAAGGCACGGGATGCAAATGGGAGCAACCCAAAAGTCAGGCAGATCCGCCGGGGCGACGAGCGGCTTTTTGACTTTGACCGACAGTTGGGCGTGAAGCATCGCGGTGCAATCTTTCCCGTTTGAAATCACGACAAGGTGATCGGGGAAGTTTTGAAACGGCTTTCCGCACACATGGCACGGTTGCGGTTCAGGTGGGTTGGAGTTCGCCTGTGCTGGTACGTTTTTGCGGCTCATTGGCTAAGGTTAGGTTTTGGAGTGTGGAAAGGACGGATTTTGCACCCTGCCGCCGCCATTCGTTCGCGGCGGCTTGCTCAGTGGTCGCCGGCATGTCAAGGGTGACGGTGGTAAATTGGAGCAGGGCAGCATCCAACGCGGCTTGGAATTGGGCGGAGTCGGCAAGATCCTGCCACGTTTTACCGTGCGCTGACTTTAGAAAGCGTTCTCGGGGTGTCATTTCTTTGGCCCCCCGCCGCCAAATGAGCGCGTCACGGTTTGCATGAGGGTTGCGGGCGGGCGTCCTGCCCCGGCACGTTTGCCGCCCCGTCCGGGTCCAGCAACCTGCCCTTTGGCCTTTTTAGTGGCGACTTTGAAAAGGATTGCGCCCGCCTTCTGGGGTGTCATGCCGGGAGGATACGGAATCCCGCCGGGATACGGGGTTAAATTTGGTGCATCAGCCATAAGGTGAATATAGGTGAATTGCGTTGAATGTCAAATGACTTTGGCGGGGTCTGGCAGTTCAATGCCGATACCTTCCGAATCTTCCATTTTTTGAATGAGTTCGACAAGGGCGGTGGTGTCCGAGCTTACCCCGTCCGGCAACTCGCTAATCCGGTCTTTGAGGGTGTCAATGGCTTCCTCCATGGTGTCGCCCGTCGCCACAATCCAGCCGATCATGGAATCCCGGTCTTCCGTGGGCGGGAAGCACAATTTGCCGTCAACCTCGCAACAATTCCCGCACTTCACAAACTGGCGGATTTCCTGTGGAAATTCAGCAATGCCCCAATGCCCGGCATCGGTTTTAAGATTCAGCGTGGTTTGGCATCCGTATTTGTGCTCGTGTTCCATCTGGACCAGCTCGCCATGGGCACCTTTCCAGATAATTTCCGGCCAGTTGGTAACGAGTTCCGCCATGACCTGCGAAGGTGGCGAGCCAAGGCGACAGGTCGGGTCGATGAAGAAAAACGAATCATCGGTTATCCGGATCTCGGTGGAAAAATTGTTGCGGTAATGCAACTTTTTGAACATCGGAGAAAACGCCTCGCTGACTTGGCGGATTTGCTCAGGCAGTTTTTTGTAATCCCGAATCTCGCACAAGTAGCCCTTGTCCTTGTTTTCAAAGCCATAAATGGCTTGGTTGGGGTATTGGCCGTCAACGCAAAAACCGTCGTAACCATCCTCAACATCCGCGTCGATTGGGTCAAAGACCATGAATTTAATCTTGCTGCCAAACGGTCCAAACTTGGTTGTCCATTTGGCCAGCTCCAAATAGCTGGCGTCCCAGTTGACCCAGTGAAAGGTTTCAAACGTGCCTCGGAATTTTGACACTTTGATATACTGGTGTTCGCGGCCTTTGAGAAACTTAGCCAAGTCATCCAATCCGGTAACTCGCTCATGTGGAGCCACGGGCAGGCCCACGCTTTTGATGGCGTCCATGAAATAATCGCGGTAAACCTCCAAGTTGTCACCATGGCGTGAACCCCACACCGGTTTTCCGATGGACTCTAAATAGGTTTGGGCGTCGGCATAGCCAATGTCGGGGAAAATGAACAGGTCAACTTCGTTTATTAAACGCGGGATGGCGTTCACGGGATCACCCGCCCGCTCCACGTTTTCAAACCCGTCGCCAATAGTGCAAGCCCCGATGGTTGGAAATGAGCATTCTTCCGGTGAAGCGTAGTAGGTCTTCTTGAACGTGCGAGAAAGCATGTCCGCCCACGGGAAAAACAATCCGTGGTCGCACACCAGCACCGAAAGTTCTTCAACGGATTTCATGGAAGCTCGTTAAGTTTCCGCTCGTATTCAGCCCAATCAATCCCCAATTCAGCGGCGAGCAGCCTTTCCAAATTGGTTGCGAAAAAATGCTCTTTGCGGTAAGGCGCGGCGGGGTCATCTCCGGGTTCGTCTTTATTTCCCGGCTCTCGATGAAGCTCGAAAGACTTGTCAAAATTGTCCACTTGCTCGCAGGTTATCCCGCGTTCCTCACATAGCGCAACTTCGATCAACTCATGCAAGGCCACCAGCAAGGCGAACTTCTCGCCAATTTCCTCAGACACTCGAACCACCAAAGTCCCGTCGGGTCCGCGCCGCCAGTCGCCAGCGGTGGGGTACGCTTGTTTGTCATGCGGAATGGTTTCAATCACAATTCTCATGCTTTTCCTTTCTTCTTAGCCTTCGGATCACGTTTCAATTTCCGTTCGCGGGCATAGTCCTGCTTGGTTTGGCGCGGCACTTCCGGCAGCGGGGTTTTGATGGCCGTCCGGTATTCCAAGAATGGTCCGTTACTCATCGCCGCCCCCATCCGTTGGCGGCTGCGCCGGGGTGGCCAGCGCTTTCAACCGGCTATTGGCTGTTTCCACGGCGGTCTTGTGAACATCCTTGACCAGTCCGTGAGCATGTTCGGCGTCCGCATGGCGTTGCTTCATTTCCCAATCAATTTGACGCTGGGCGGCTTTTACCGCGTGTTCCTGCTGCTTGATTTGCAGCTTGGTTGCCGCCATGGCCTTCGTCGCCTGAATCTTCGCGGCATCTTTCGGGTCCATTTGCGGGGCACGGCCTTGCGCCTGCTTTTTCTTCGCGGCCTCGGCGGCTTGTTCGGCCAGTGCCTTGACCTGATTCATGATCCTGGCCAAACCATCTTTGATCTTCTTGATGGTTTCTTTCAACGTCTTGTCGTCGGCGCGGCCTTTGACGTGGTACTGAACCTGGCCCTCAAGTATTTTCAGATGCGCGGTGATACCGTTGCCGCCGGGTATGGGTTGGCCCTGGATGGTTTGACCGGCGCAGTTTTGCAATCCCATGACTTCATCGGGGGTGATGGGGACACCCTCACTTTGAATTTGACCGACTCGAACCGCCATGGCAGCAAGCAGGGCTTCGCAGAATTCGTCATGATTTACTCCTTCTTCAAGGTTCATTGGCAGACCAGACAAAAGCAATCCTGCCGCAAGCTGGGCGGCGGTGACGGTCAACGACGTTTGCGGCTCGTCCGGCACCAGCCGGTTAGCCAAAGCGTAATCGTCGGTGTCAATGGCCAGACCCATGCGCAAAATCTGGCGTTGGGCGGACGGGTCGAGCTTGGGGAAGTATAGCGCCATGATGCGACCCATCATGTTTTGCTGCATCACCTTGTTTCCGCCGCCGATGATTTTGGCAGGCTCGACGCTCCACCGCTCCACGTCCAAAGCCTCCATTGGCACCCCTTGACGCAGGCAGGCGGCGCGGAATTTCTTGGCGTCAACGCTGGTTGATTCTTCCGAATCCATGCACATGCGGCGGCAAATTTCGCGGTATTTGATGCGCTGGTAAAGATACGCCTGGCCCAGCATCGCAGAAATCATGGACGAAGAATTTGCCGCTTTGGCCATCGTCCGCGTGGCCGTCTCACTGTCCCCGCGCTCCGAGTCAAACGCATTGACAAAGCTCTCTGAATTTTTGGCGATGGTTTGGCCGGTCATTTGCATGACTTGCGCCATTAATGCGGCGGGCGGCTCCCATCGCTGATCTCGTGGAACAAACGTGAGTCCATCCGGCAGCGGGGTTTTGTCGGTCAGGTTAACCCGCAAAGCCCTCTCCGCATCCGCCAGATTGTTGATTTTGAAATATTGCATGGACGCTTCAAACGCGGATTCGGTGAATTTGCATTTAAGGCGGTTTTCCAAGTGGCACACGGAATAAAGCAGGTATCCCATGGATCTGACCGAATGATAAGGAAACGGGGCGACGGCAGAGCAATCAGCAAAACTCCATTGGGCTATGTGCTCCAGCTTTCCAGCATACAAAGGATTGTTGCGCCTTTCGGAATCGTAAAGGAATTGAGACTTTTCCAATCCGTATCGCTTGTAGTCCGGTGATTTGCTGGCCACGTCCGCCACCAGTCCGCCCGCCCCCGGAAATCCCCACACGTCCAACACCATTTTTCTCCGCCAGCCGGTATGCTTGTCCGACTTGTCGAAATAAAACAGGTCGTATACGTCCACGGTGGGCACGGTGTCGCTGGCGTACAGCCCACCGTCTTGTTTGATGCGTTCGTTTTGCTTTTCCGGCGACCACACTTCCGGCCAGTTGTTGCCCAAAAGCATTTGCGCCTGCTGGTCAACCCAGCGAATCGCCGCCTCGACGACGGGGATGTTCCAACCGGGGTCAACATTGGGGCCGCTGATTTGCTGAACCAACTCGCGGGCGGTGTAAGAACGAAAACGCGCAAAAAATTGCAGGTTTTCCATGGAGCAAAGAGTGTTTGACGGGACGAGGGAATCCTCGATGGCATCCGAACGGGGGTAGGGCGTGGTTTCGTCCGCCCAAGAAAACGGGTCGATGCCGTGCAATACTTTTTGGGCAATCCCGCTCCGCTCGTTTTCCATGAATTGCAGATTGTTCCGCAATATCCGGTTTAATTCCTTGGTGATGGTCATCCCCCATCCCTGCCGCTTCCACGCGGGGCCGTGATCGACTTCGACAATCACCAGCGGGTCGGGCACCAAAAACGCCTGCGTGAATTGACGGCGGCAGTCATGCGCCAATTCGGGTCCCGTCAGAAAGTTGTTGTTAATGGCAATGTTGCCGTCCTCAACCTCTTCGCGGGTATAGGGCGGGGCACCGTTGAAAAGATTGTTGATGAGGGCGCGGTTCTGGCGTCTTGGCCAATCAGCCAAAACTAACTCAAATACCACCTGTTCAACTGAGGATGCCGTGTCGAACTTCATATCGGCAAAGTACCCCATTTCCTTGCGTTGGCAAGGTTGCTTTCAAGGTCGTGGTGCATGGTCCACTTCAAAGACTCGACTTCAAACCGGAATCCGGGATGCACCGGGACGCGCTCGGAAATTATTTTTGTTCTGATGCCCTTGCGCTTGCAGTGCCAAGCCATCCACCATTCAAAACTCCCCAAAGTCCCGTCTTCGCAATTGCACTGAAAGTCTTTGAACACGTTGCCAAATCGGGTGTCGGCAAAGAAAATGTCCGTCGAAAGGGACGGCTCATCCTCTTTCCACTTGTTCCCGGCATACCCCGCCGCCCGGTATTCCATGTCGTTGAAAATGTCGATGATAACCCGCTCATCGCATAGAAATGAATCCAGGCAAACCTTCACATACCGCGTGGTTTCCCTGTCGATGTTTCGGAAATACTGGTATCCGGTTTGCATCTTGCAGTAATCGCCAAATGACCAGGCCTCTCCGCCAACATTTACCGGCGACGGCTCAACGATGATTTGCTTTGCCCGCGTCAGTCGCAAATCCTCGTGCATGTCCGAACACACAAACACCGCTTGCCAGAGCAATTTGCGGTAGGACTTCAAAACCTGATAATAAGGCAGCAAATAATCCTGCCGGTTATGTCCACAGATGATGAAGTTGACGCGCATGGGATTTAAGAAATCTTTGGGCATGGCCGCAATTCGCTCGCTTACAGTGGTCACGCTCATCGACCGAACTTCCTTTCACGCTCCATGCGGCGCAATGCTTCAAGCGGGGTTTCGCCGGGAAGCATATCAATTCCACACCCAACACACCCGCCCTTCCATGAACCAGTCCCTTCCCCAACTTCGCCGTCAAACTTCACATCAATCGAAGTTCTGGATTTTGACAGTGGAATAATTGGCCACCACAACGCACGCCATGTCATTCTCGACACATGAACTGTTGCCTTCCGCCGCTGGATTTCGCCGTTTTTTCTGGTGTAGGTGTAATCATAAACTTCCGACACTGTTTTTTCGACCAGCTCCCTTTCTTTCATCCGATAAAAAATATCCTGACCCAACCTATTCAAGTGCCTGCCTTCAACGTAAACCGGCTTGGCAACATTCTCCGCTTTGTGTTCCAAAACTTCGGTGGTATAATGCTCCAAATCCCAAGGAAAACGGTAGGTGATATTCTTCTCCCACCACGGCATTCCCCTGCTCCATGAATGCTCATCCACCCATACCGACAACCAAAGAGTGTTGCTGTGGATGGCAATCCCGCATTTATGCGGAGATTTCAGCCGCACCACAAACGGAATTGAAAGCCACACCGAAAACAGCCATGGGATGCCCAATGCGAGCATCAACCCATCGTCAGAATCTCCCGCCGAAACATAGGCATGACAGAAAGTTGAATTGCGACCAATTTGCCACTCAATACGAGAGCACGCCGCCCCGCCGACGCGCCGTAGCCACGCCCGTCCGGACCAAAATATTGATCGAGGTTCGTTTAGATTTTGAGATGTTATTTTCATGTGTTGTAATTCGAGCTTATGAAGTTATTCAACTTGCCCAGCAACGCCCTGGCTTTCCGATACCGGATGGAAGTCATGCAGTTTTTGGACGGGGCGGACATTCCCCAATCCCCGTTGGCATCATGCAAATAGGCGATAAACCGCACGGGTGACGCGGCAGCAAGATGCAGGTGCATGGTATCAATCGTCACCAGCAGTTTCGCGGCGTCAAACAGGCCCAGAAGGTCATAGGGTTTTTCCGCCACAATCTTTGAAAGGTCCACCAGAAAATATTTTTCCTTCCATTTGAAAATTTCCTGTTCCACCTCGGGCCGGGCGGCAAGTGACGACGTGTGCCCCTGCATGGCGTAGAGCAGCACAGGAAGGTCTTTTTTGTTCGCCCGCAAGGTTTCGGCCACCAGCCGTTTTTCCCGGCTCCGGTTGCGGCTGTCGAACACGAGCGGAAGGCGGTTCATCAAGTCCAGCGGAACGCCCGTCCGGTCAAAAATGGCGTGCTGGTACGATTTCCACTTGGTAAAATTGACGTGGTACGTTTTGCCGCGAAAGCTAACTGAGGAATCCAGCGGGTTCATGGGGGTTTCCGGAACTTCTTTTCGAGGGTCCATCCAAAATCGCAACACGCGGGGATTCAGTTTGTTCTCCAATGCGTATTGCGCGGCCAGCTTGTAATTTTCGCCCGTGTCATCCGGTATCACCGCCGTTTCAACGTAGCCCACCCCGTCGTAAATACCGGCGAATTTTGAAGAGGTTATGACCAGCGGCTTGACGCCATCGCTGTCGGCAATGTGGCGAAACGCGGGCAGCGCGATAATCGAATCACCGTACCGCCCCAGCAAGGTGAAGGCTTTTTGATTTTTACTCATTGGTGATCCAGCATTGAGGATGAAGTTTTGCCCGCAATTCAACCGGCATGTTCAATTTAATCACCGGCAACGGGCACCAGATTTTTATGTTCAATGGGCAATCGCAACCCGAGCAGGTGTGCAAATGAGGATCAAGGGATGTCTGGCATCCGTTTTTCCTCAAAGTCTCCCGGATGCCCGACAAGGTGGTAAAATATTCCGGCCAGCGTTCATGCCATCGGGCACGGTTGTTCATCGGGCAGGTTCCACAGATTGCCGCCCGCTTATCCGCCAGCCCAGGCGGCACTGTTTCCAAACCGGCCCCAAACCACGTGGCCAGCGTTTCAGCGCCGATGATGAAATTACGCAACGTCACTTCCCGCCCCCGCAACAAGTTTTCCCAGCCTTCACATCCGCCCGCAAATTCACATTCACATTCTCCGGCACCGGACGGCCATCGACTTGCACAATGTAGGAAGCCGCCCCCGGAATCAAAGCCACCCGAGCCGCGTTTTGCTCGTCCACAATGTCCGCCACCACTCCGGCGTCCGTTGGTAGTCCGAGCTTGGGATTGGCGTTCGCCACCTCAATGTAACCCGAAACGGCGGCGTTAAAACTCCAATACTGCTGCTCCGCCTTAAGCTTGCGGAAACGCACGATAAAGCCATTGGGTGGCACGGTCTGGCGGTTTTTAAGGCGATATTTCACGGCTTGCCCTCCACTCTCACCGGCTCGACCGCCACATTCAACACGGGCTTGAACCACTCCGCAATGATGTGATTTGCCACCGCCGTCGGACTCGGCCTCGCCGCTGGTTGCGCCACCGGCAAGGCCTCAATGTAGTCGGATATCCGCCGCTCATTCTCAGGTGTCAACTTGATTTGCACATGCGCACTATTCACCATCATTCAATCAGTGTCAACTGCAAACAGGCGGGTCCGGCATGGCGGGGACGGTCCGAGCGGTTCCAAAGGATGGTTAATTTTCCGAAACATCCTCCGACTTTCCGCCCGGTATCCGCTGAATCCATTGCCACTTCACAATCTCCATCACCCCGCAGATTTGAGCCACCGTCAAATCCGGGAACTGGTTAATCGTCGCCTCCAATGCCTTTTGAAACTCCCATGTGTCAGAAGATTTGTCGGAAGGAAATACGTTCAGCATATGTTTAAGAAAGGGAGCTTAGTCGCCTCGCTCCATTGGTTCAGGTTGCGGCTTGTGTCGAATCGGGGATTGTTGCCGCCGCGATGTCGTCAATGTGCAGACAGTTTTTCAGGTCTGCGTAATGAACGTTTGTCATCGGCCACGGTATGATTACCCCGTTGCAATCACTGCCACCTTCGGCTTTGGCTCCCGTCAAAACACCGGCAGCAAGCCTGTCTCCGGGATTGCTGCTGAGGTGTATGATTAGGTCGCCGTTCTTTGCTTCTCTGCCGTTTTTATAGTGCATGGTATTTGACGCTCCCTAACAAGTTGCTGAAGCCAACAGCGGGAGTTCCTGCTGGTTCCAGATTCGGTTTGCACTCGAAAGTCATTTAAAAATGTGCTCTCAAATGTGTTACTGTAACGCCTACCGCGTGGCCGTCCACCGAATCCGGTCCCCCCGCCGGGTGGGGTGGGGGCGGTCGCCTGAAAAAAGAATGCTTGCCATTGGTCCCGGCGTCCAACCATCGTATATTACTTTAACGATAACCATAATGATGCACAACATCTCTTATCTTCACTTCACCAATAATGGCGCGGCGATCACCACTCAGGCACCGGCGGCGGCAGGCTCGCAGGGCCAGCACCACGGCGGGAGGACTGGCGCGGGCGCATGACGCCGGCTTTGGGGAGCACCATTGACCACAACCTGTCCTTTGCGGCGACCAGGCTGCACAACGTCTCGACATCGACGGGTTGGGCCAGCAGCCGGTCAATCACATCAATTTGCGCGAGAGTCGTTCCAGACCGCAAATCCAACTGCTCTTGCGGGGTGCTGGCGTTGCGGCGAGCGGCGCGGCGAGCGTTTCTGGCTGCGGTGGCGCGAGCTTGCATTTCTCGGGCATTTTGGCGGGTAAATGGCGGTGCCTTCATTTGCAATGACAATGCAATGACTTTGCGGGTTTGTCAACAGGTGACTTGGTTCCACCGGGTGAGGTGATCGGATGGGAGACAGATGGGTTCAATGGTTAATCTCATGGGGACTGGTCCTGGTCGTGAGACGTGAACGATGACCGGGGGACAGCGGCGGGGGGAGAAGCCAAAGGCTCAAAATTCCCGTCTTTATCTGTATCTGTATGCGTTTGTCTTGCATTTTGTCTGGACATTTGTCCTAGACAGTTCTATACTTGTCCTGACTATGACACCGAATACACTGAAAACATTGAGGAAAATAAGGCACCGATTAATGCGACTTGAGGAAATGGCGTGCTGCACGGGCGGATTTGACAGCGAGATTGAAAAAATGGAGCATTACCGGGAGAAGACGCTTCAATTCATCATGCAGCAGATTGATGATGCTCACGCGGAGGGTCTCGGGCTTGGTAGGCATGAGGCTCAACAGGGGGATGCGCGATGAACGGCTTTGCGTTGCTTTGGGGCAAGATCCTGGATTCGTCACTTTGGCGGCAGGAGTCGAAGGAAACAAGGCTGGTCTGGATTACCATGCTGGCCATGAAAAACAGTGAGGGGAAACTTTGGTCGTCGGTTGTCGGGCTGGCGGATCGGGCAAAGGTCACACTGGAGGAATGCAAAGAGGCCTTGGCAATTCTCTCGTCACCAGATGCCGAGGACACCAGCGGCGTGGACGAAGGCCGGAGGATTCGGCAGATACAAGGCGGCTGGGAGATTGTGAACCACGACATGTATCGATTCAGCACCGAAGCCAAGCGGGAATTTTGGCGGCAGCAAAAGGCGGAGCAAAGAGCGGCTGAGGCGGCAAAGAAGGCAAGGCGGAAGGGGCGGCGCAATACCGGCGATGACGGCAAACCGGCCAGCCATGCTTACAAGGCGAGGGAGCGGGCAGCAGTGGCCGAATACGAAAGGAGCGGCACCGGAGAGGCGGCACCGCTCAATGCTGGGTAACATTTCCCCCGCTCCTAAAGCGGGGTGATGGTCAGGCCGTGCAATGTTCGTAAGCTTTGCGCCGGCGCTCCATCTCCTGATTTTCTTCGGCCATGAATAATTGCTCGTGCCTGGCCTTGGCCTGCCTGGTTGCCAATTCTGCCGCTGCCAATGCCCTCCGGGCTTCATTCTCGGCTGTCCGGCAGGCGTTCAGTGATTCCTTTGCCCGGCGCAATCTGGTTTGGTTCTCAGTTTCGTTTTGCATAATATTGTCAATGGGTGGATTTAGGGGACTGGATGGCATAATCACCATCCGAACGGGTTTCAAACCACTTTGCGACCCCGTTTTTCACGATGGCGAATTGATTGCCGGTGTACCAGCGAGGCTCCCCGCCAACCCGGCGAAAGATTGCCCGAGGGAATAGGTGATGGCCTTTAGCTTCATCCTTGGCCGCTTGGCGGTCGGCGTGCCAGTCGGCAATTGCGAGTTGAGCCGCATTGGGGAGAATTGTTCCAAGTGGAGCTATCATAATTTGGCGGGGTGATGGGAGGGCTATAAGGTAATTTTCCACCCCGGATGGCTGAACACTGAATCTCCAATCCAGTGCTTTGGGGCCGGCAGCCATTTCTTGTGTACCTCGTCAAAATATGTCGAGGTCGATTTAATGATGAGGTGGGGAGACATATCAGCCAGGCCCAGGATGTTTTTAAAACGGTCAGGTTTTTTCATAATTTGGCGGGGTTAAATTTTCTCGATTGCAAAATTGCCCGAATGCGTCCCGGTCAGCCGGTAGCCGAGCGTGAGAAGCCGGTTGCTACCCCAGCCGAGATATATAGAGCCGGAGATGATTCCTGCGAGCGTGGATTTGGCCTGTTGTTCGTTTGTCATATTTCAGTTTCGGTTAAATGTTTTTCGTTCCAACAGGGACAATTTACTACAGGATAGTGAGCAATGCAAACAAATAATGAATAAATCTTTTGGCGTTATTCCGTGCCCGTTTCCACTTTATACACCTGCAATCCGTCCAATGTTTGCAACGGTTTTAAAGCATTTGAAATTATTTTAACATTTTTGTTGCATTCTTACTACAGAATGGTAAAGTGATTGTGTTGGTAGAAACAATAACATTACTTTAGCTATGAATATTTTAACCTCTCCCGTCCCTCATTGCGGAACCGTCCGCCTTGTCCGCTTTGTCCGGCCTGCCGGTGTCCCGACCTCGTTGTTGCTCGTCAAGGGCGATTACCACCCCGATGACGCGACCGTCATCCATTTTTGCCACGAATCTCCCCGCGTTGCGTACCGGGCATTCTCCACGATTGTGCGGGCCAAAAATAACGACCGCCGCAAAATCACCCTTCCCAAAATTTGCAGCAACTAACCCCACAATTTAACCAAATAACCAAAATAACATTATGCAAGCCATCATCACAAAATTCCTGCCCGCCACAAACTTCAAAGGCAGCCGCATCAAAGCCATTTGCGAGCGCGGCAGTATCACCATCAGCGCGGACAGCGCATTGAGCGGCGAACATGCCCACATTGCCGCCGTCAACGCGCTGGTTGCCAAATTCGTCAAAGAGGATAAGGCGCGTTACGGGGACGAGCGCAACCCGTGGCAGTGCGTCCGCGCCTGCGGGCAATTGCCGAACGGCGATTATGCGCACGTCGCCGCCGATCCTGAAAAGCAGGTGATTGTGGAATTTCCGAATCACGACGAAAAGACGCGGTTTAAAACCTACCTCAAAGACATTCAGGCGACTACTTCGACAGTCACCGGGCTATCCGCCGGCCTTGGTTGCTCGTCCCTCCGGCATGTCCTGATTTGAATCCCCCGAAATCGCCGGGCGCGTGAGTGCCCGGCGCGGTCGGTGAATACAAACCAAACAGCCGGGCGACCGGCGGAAAGAAAAATATGAAAACGATTAAGCCTGTTGAAAAATTGACGGAGAAAAACTCGCCCGTTGGAAAACGAATTGTGTCGGGGGCCTATGGTGCCGGTCTTTGTATTGGAGCAACTAAGAACTTCTTGGCCGTTGAGTTTGACAGTGGTGTTGAAACCACAGTTGACCGGAGTGGCAACCTTCATTTTGAGCGTCCCGCAAAATATTAACTACCTCCTCCCGGTTCGCCGGGGAATAAAAACCAAACCAACAGCCGGGCGACCGGCGGAAAGAAAAAATATGGCAACTAAAAAAGTAAATATCAAAAACAAAAACGCTGGAATCCGCAATGCTTTTTACCAGTCCACCGGCCGCAAGGCAAAAACGTTGCGGGAAGCAAAAGCCTATTTCGGGATCAAGTAACCCCTGGCCAATCCTCCATGAAACACACATTCGCCATAGAAGTCAAAAGGGGCATTACCGCGGCACGGCTTAAAGCATGCATAGATGCTTATGTCAGGTTGCACTTTGACGCGCAAGCCCCAGGCGTTCCGGGTGCAATCCATTTGAAATCGTCGCGGCTCCTGTCCGAAACAAACGAAACCAAAACAATCGAAATTGAATCCGAGTTCGTACAAACCCAACCCCCTCCCGGCGGGCAAGCCGGGGAATAAAATTATGAATAAAATCGAACACACTCCGCCACCTTTGGCGCAACCCCTATCATTTGGCATGACCCCATGGCACATGGGGGCCGACAATGATGGATGCTGGGGAATCTGGACACGCAAATGCGAAAAGCCCGGCAGCCTGAATCATTTTGCGATTGCGGTTGGAATCCAGGACGAGCGCGAAGCCGCTTTCATCGCCACCGCCTGCAATGAACACGCCGCGCTGGTGGCTGTGGCCGAGGCGGCGCGCAACCTGACGTCCGACAACGGCGGGCGCGCGCTGGATGCCGCGCTGGCGCGTTTGGCCGAGGTACAGGGAGGTGCAAAATGAGCGCACCACTTTACACCGTGCGCCACACACCGGCGACACTAACCGCGAATGAGCGTTATTACGCCAAACGCGGCGACGAGGCGGAAATGCTGCCGTGCGCGACGCCAAACGAGGCGCTTGAAATCTCCACGTTCCTCAACGAGCCGCATCGGGCGGCGGAACTATCCGCCATGTTTTGGCGCGAATTTCCAGGCAAAATTGACCCCCTAAAATAGTCGCTTAATTCTTTTGACATCTCACTAATCCGTGGTACTATTTTGAAAATGAAAACATTCCAAGACAAAATCACCCAAGCGCGTGCGCGTGCGGGGCTGAACCAAGAGCAGACAGCCGCACTGTTGGACGTGTCCCAGCAAGCCGTGTCAAAGTGGTGTGCGGGCGTCTGTGAGCCGTCAAAGTTGATGCAAAACGCGGTTCTCGAAAAACTCAAAGCGAAAGGAACAAAATGACCATCCCCAGCGACAACAACCCTTTGAAGGACCACGGCGACGCTGACGACCTGTCCCGCGAGGGCATCAGCGAACCTCATCCGCTGCCCGAGGATTATTACCACGACCAAAACCACAAGGACAGCATCTGCATTTTTTGCTGGGTGATTGTCGCCTCGCTGGTGCTGGGACTGGTCATGTTGATCGCGCATTTTTTCAGCAAATAATTTCGGTAAACCATTAACAAAAAAATATTATGGGACTGGACACTTCACACAACTGTTGGCATGGACCTTATTCGTCATTTAACAACTTTCGGCGCAGCATCATGCTGGCCCTTGGAAATCCACCGCTTGACAGCATGGAGGGTTTTGGGGGCAATACCCCTTGGTCCGAGATTAAGGACAAATCGCTAAACGCGCTGCTGAATCATTCGGATTGCGACGGCAAAATTGACAAGGAGGGCTGCCGCGAATTGGCCTTGGCGATTGAAAAGGCGTTGCCCCTCTTTAATGATGAGACTCGGCGCAAGGCTGCCCGATTCGCAGCAGGATTGCTTGAAGCGGCAATGCTGGGGGAAGATGTTATTTTCAATTAATCACGGTTGCGCGTGCCTTCTCACGCGCTCATTAACCAGAGTGCCGATTACGGCATTCCGTTTAGCGAAACAAAAACATTACATTTATGAGCGATACCAAAACCATTGAATTAGAAATTGTCGAGACCGATCAAAAGCTGGCTCAAGCCGCCCAGCAAACTGGACTGGAAAAGCCCGCAACATCACAACTTGTGGCCGCATTCCAGCCGATTTACGCGAAAGCCCGGACGGCGATTGATGCCGCCAAGGGCGTGGCTGAATCTGTGAAAGACGCAACGTGCGTCACGCAGATTCGCAAATCCCGCGAATGCCGTCTGGCGATTCGCGCCGTGCGCATCGAGAGCGAGAAAACGCGCGTGGCGCAAAAGCAGCACGCCCTGCTTTACGGAAAAGCGGTTGATGGGTTTCATAACATCCTCATGGCCGACTTGTCCCCGGTGGAAACAGCTTTGCAGGAGGCGGAGGACTTCGCGGAGCGCGCCGAAGCCGCGCGCTTGTCGGAACTCAAGGCCGAGCGCGAAAAGGTCTTGCTGCCGCTGCTGGAATCGCCGGTTGTGACCGACCTGTCAATCCTCACGGAAAGCGATTTTGCCAAGCTGGTGGCCTACGCCAAGCTTTTGAAGCAAGCCAAGATCGAAGCCGCAGCGAAGGCGGAGGCCGAAGCCAAGGCCAAAGCCGAGGCGGAACGGTTGGAACGTGAGCGCATCGCCGCCGAAAATGCCCGGTTGAAAGCGGAGGCCGAAGCCCGCGAAGCCGCTGCCAAAGCGGAGCGCGAGGAAGCCGCCCGCAAGCTGGCCGAGGAACGCGCGGCGGCGGAAGCGGCTCGCAAGCTGGCTGAGGAAACGGCCCGCAAAGAGCGGGAGGCCATCGAGGCGAAGGCCAAGGCCGAACGCGCGGCGGCGGAAGCCAAGGCGCGGGAAGAACGCCTTGCCGCCGAAGCGCAAGCGCGGAAGGAGCGGGAACGGTTGCAGGCCATCGCGGATGAAGAGCGCAAGAAGCTCGCTGCCGCCGAAGCTGCCGCCAAGGCTTTGCGCGACGCCGAGGCCAAGCGGGTGGCTGATGCCGAAGCGGAAGCCAAGCGCCTGCGGGACGCGGAAGCCAAGCGATCCGCCGAGGTTGCCGCCGCCGCACGGAAAGCCGCCGCCGCGCCGGACAATGCCAAGGCAAAGGCATTCGCGGAACACCTGCGGGCCATGGACCTGCCGAAGTTCAACGCGAAGGCATTCGACCTGCTGCCCTCCAAAATCGAGGCTCTGGCCAAGTGGGTCGAGTCGCAAATCTCAACCGGGGAGCTACTGTGAAACCAGCCAGCGAAATAGCGGTCGTCGAGCCTCAAGCGGTGGCGATTACCGGACCTGCTCCGCAACTGTCCATCCAAGCCGCCTTTCAAGCCATCATTTCCGGCGACCTGTCGCATGAGAAGCTGGAAATCATCCAAAAATTGCTGGCCATGGATGCCGAAAAGCAGTTCATCCAAGCCTACAACCGAATGATGGGGCGCATCCCGATCATCGAGGCCAAGAGCGTTATCCCGAATCGCGGGAAGTACGCCAAATTTGAGCACATCATGGAAATCATTTTGCCGATTTTGAAGAGCGAAGGGTTTGCCCTTTCCTTCACCAGCGAAATGATTGAAACCAATCCCCCGAAGATCAAGGCGACTTGCACCATTTCGCACACGGGCGGGCATAGCCGCTCGGGTTCATTCACCTGCCGTGTCGGCGGGCGGTCTGACTCGGATACCCAGTCCGATTGCAAAGCCGCCACCACGGCCAAGCGCAACGCCATGAACCAGCTTTTAAACATCGTCATCACCCAGGACGTAATGACCGAGGAGCATGATGCCGGGATGGAATCGGAAAACTTCATCGACACGGCGAAGGCGGCGGAGTTTGAAGAGCGGTTGCTGGCCACGGGCAGCGACTTGGACGCCTTCCTAAAATGGGTTGACGCGCCGAATTTTGCGCGATTGCCCATCGCCAAGCTGGCCGACATTGAAAGCATGATTCGGCGGAAGGAGAAAACATCATGAAGGGCAAACGCATTAAAACCTTTGAGCAGTTGGCCAAGGCGGCGGACGAGCGCAAAAGCATCGTTTGGGGCAGTACAAACTACAAAGGCTGGAAGCCGACCCCGGCCATGTGGGCATTGAATTGGAGCGGCGGTTTTATTCGGAACGTTTTGCATTGCGGCATGTGGATTTACAAAAAGGCCAAACAATGAAAATCCACACGGAATTTTCCCAAAATTCGGACGCATGGTTTTCCGCCCGCGCCGGGGTCATCACCGCCAGCGAGGTTAAAGCCCTTGTGACGCCCACTTTTAAAGTGTCCAAAGGCGACGGGGTGCAAACCTATCTGGCGCAAAAGCTGGCTGAATGGTGGCTTCAGGCCCCTTTGGACAAGTTTAACAACTTCGACATGGAGCAGGGCCAGATACTTGAAGCCGAGGCGCGGCGGACCTATATATTTGAGACGGGCGAGCAATTGCAAACTGTTGGTTTTATCACGTCGGACGACGGGGTTTTAGGTTGCTCGCCGGATGGCCTGATGCCGGACCACGGCGCGGAGATCAAATGCCCGCAGGCGAAAACTCACACGTCCTATTTGCTGGATGGGATTTTGCCCACGGAATACGGGCCGCAGGTCCAATTCAGCATGTACGTCACCGGGTTCAAAACGTGGCGATTCATGAGCCACCGCCGCAAGTTCCCGCCGTTCATTATCACGGTTGAACGCGACCCAGTTGCCCAAACGGCGATCGCCACCGCGCTGGCCGGCTTCCTGCCGATGTTTGAAGCGGCCAAGGCAAAACTGCTTGCCCTTAACGGCGGAGTGCGTCCACCAAAGCCCGAGGCTGCCATAACGCCCGAAGAATACATGCGGCGTAACCCTGACCCCAACTTCGACGGGAGACATTAACCCACGCGATTTATGCCCATATCTCAATTTGAACTCCAGCAGATGCAAGCGCGTCTGGCGATCAACCGCAACCAAAAGGCCGCGAGCGCGTGCGAAAGCACAGCCATGGGCGTGGACAAGGAAAGCGATTTGCACAGCGACATTCTGGCCGATTGCCGGCAGCGGGGCTGGATTGCCCTGCATGGTTCCATGGCGCAGACCACCGGACGCACAGAAGGCGAGCCTGATTTTTGCATCCTTGCCGACGCTGGCCGCGTATTTTTCATTGAGTGCAAGACGAGGGTTGGGAAGCTGTCCCCGGCGCAACATGCCATGGCCCATTTTGCGGAAAAACTCGGGCACAAAATCCACCTTGTCCGAAACATGGCTCAATATTTGGAGATTGTGAAATAATTATGACCGTTAACCACACCATCACACGCGACGAAGTTGAAATTGAAATCACCTGCGAGGTTAAAATGTGGGGCGGGGCGAAGGGTGCCCGCGATTCATTCGGGGTGCCGCTTGAGCCGGACGATGAGCCTGAGGCGGAGATAATTTCCGTGACGCCGGACATTGAATTGACCGAGGACGAAGAATGTGCGATCCGCGAAAAGGCTTTTGATCAAGCGGCGGATGAGGCAAATGATTTTGAGGAATGACATGAAACTTTACAAACAACTGCCCAATCCGCCGAAGTCGCCAATCATCGGACAGTTTACCGTTCATAACAAAGTGGCGGACTTCTGGACGCCGGACGCCACCAAGGGCAGCTTGGTGGCTGAGTTGCGATTTCCTGAAATCGTTCACGCTTCGAGCGAGGGCATTTTCCTTAAAGGCTATGAGCCTGCTGGCGTTGACAAAACCGGACGGGAAATCACGAAATATCAGGAGTGGTGGATGCTTTATTGAATTTACGGTAACAAACAAAAACTATGAAACCAAAAACTGCAAAAGACTGGGAGAATCTGGCGGAAGCGGCGATGAGTGCCGGGCTTAAAGTCCTTGCCAAGGAGGCTAAAAAGAACAATGCACCTTTTGAAGATTACGAGGATTCCCGGTGGGACCTCTTGAAATCGTACCAGAAATCCGGGTGGATCGCCGCCGCCAAATTCATCGCCCGCAAACTAAAATGAAAACGACACCTCTATTATTCAAAGCGGAGATGGTCCGCGCCATCCTTCTCGAAATCGACCCGAAGACGCAGACAAGGCGCACAGAGGGGTTAGATGCTGTGAATGCCGCGCCGGATGATTGGAAGCCTCTTTTTATTCATCCCGTTACCTGGATTAAAAACCAAAAGCCCACCGTTCAGTTTTTGAATATTCGGACTAGATTGATTGTGGATTGCATTTCTAAAAAAGGAATGCCCGGCGATCAAATATGGGTGAAGGAGACGTTTTGCTACGACGACTTTGGAGACCCGATTTACCGCGCCACCGAACCGGATCAGGGGTGCAGTCACCCAGAAGATATGTCGCCATGGAAACCCTCAATCTTCATGCCGCGCAAATCCTCCCGCATCACCCTTGAGCTAACCGAAGTGAGGGTGGAAAGGCTGAATGAGATCAGCGAGGCGGATGCCATCGCGGAGGGGGTTAATCCGCACGTTGAGGCCAAATGGTGGCAGGGCTACCGCAAAGACGACCCGCTCATGCACACCTGCGCAGAGGCGGACGAAAACGGAAACCCGCCCGATTGGATAATCGAAGCCAAGCCTTATCGGGATTTGTCCCACCTAAATCGAACCGCAAAGCAGGAATACGCAATCCTCTGGGAATCCATCAACGATCCCGGCTCCTGGGCGGCAAACCCTTTCGTATGGGTGTACGAGTTCAAAAAGCTATGAGACGCTTCACCAATAATTACAATTCGGACGGCAAGGAAAAACGCCGCCAAGCACGGGAAGCGGCTGGGAATAAATGCATCCGATGCGGATCGCCGTCCGTCCCCGGAAAGATCCTCACCACCCACCATTTTGACGGCGACAAATCGAATGATGAATGGTGGAATTTGCTGGCACTATGTCAGGTTTGTCACTTGCAAATCCAAGGCAGGGTGGACCCGGAAACGCCGTGGTTTCTGCCTCACTCGGAATGGATCAAGCCTTATGTGGCTGGATTTTACGCCAGTAAATATGAGGGCAGGAATATTACCCGCGAGGAAGCGGAAACCCGAATGACCACATTGCTCGCCTATGAACTTAGAGCGTAACCCCATAACCATCGCCCGCGAGCAGGGTCGCAAGGCGGGACTGGACCCGAAGCTGCATCTCGGATTAAACCCCCATGTCAAGGGACGCGAGCCAGCCTTATGGGAAGCATGGCGGCAGGGATACGAATCCACCGTTGAGCGGTTCACCGTCCAGACAAAGGCAAAGTTTGACGGCATTCCGCATGGGGGCACGGAAGATTTCCCCAACAAACCACTTGACGGATGAAAACACTTGTGCGGTGCTTTGAACGTCAGATGCTCATTAGCGTGAGCGAAAGTGATCGATGCAAAATTTCTCCGTGTCACGGGGTAAACTTCTTCGACCGATCCACCCACGCTAACGTGACACGGGAATACTTTTCCCTCTCTGACCGCGTAACCACTGGAAATCGCTTTGGGCGAGCCACTGGCGAAGGAGCGGCGCTCATGGACAGCCAACATGGGACAGCGAGTGCTGATAGCCGCAAGCGGCCCTTTTGGCTTAATGCGGGGTGTTCGGGTAGTCTGCGAGAAAAGACTAGGGTCGGCTCTGGTGAACCGTTGCCCGTGGCCCGTAAAAAGCGAAGCGAACGACCGACGGAAACGGTTGCGCCAAAGCTAATGCTTCCCAATTTAAGGTTGGGGGTATTATGCTCGCTCACTCCCTCCGAAAACTGTTGGTCAAATGCGGGTGAAGTAAAGGTTTTAAGTCTTTGTCTTATGTCTTAATTCCCTTTCTTAACTTTTTATCTTATTATGAATTGCAGATATTGCGGACAATTAATAATCGGTGATTCCGTAAAAACATTGGCTTACTGGAACCAAACGACGGATATATGCCACGCCGAATGCAAGGCCATCGGAGAGCGGACAGAGGCTTTTGATTGCCAGACCATTGATGCCGATTGCAACGACTGCAAGCATTTTCAGCGCGGCAACCTGATTCAAAACTGGCTCTCCGATATGGCGGACGGGAAAGCCACAAAGCGGCTGGTCAACATGGGAATTTTTAACGGAATGTGCCAGCGCTTTAACACTCCCGCGAAGGCTTTCCCGAAAATGTCAACCGGGAGGAGCTGCTTTGAACACCGAAGAAATATCCCTAGAGTTGTCGCATGAGCTTTTGCAACCGAGCCGAACCGAAGAAACTACATATCCAATAACAATTAACACAACAACATTATGGGACTTGAGACTACACACAACTGCTGGCATGGGCCTTACTCGTCATTCAACCAATTCAGGTGTGCGATTGCCCTTGCAGCCGGGTTCAATCTTGAAGAGATGGAGGGATACGATGGAGGGCGCAAATGGGAGTCGCTTCCACCAAATAAAATCCATTTGCTTTTAGATCATTCCGATTGCGAAGGAAGGCTTGATTGGAAGCAATGCGGGCATATCGCGGAATCCTTCATTGAGTTGTACCCACGTTTAGACCCTCGATGGCAGGTGGAAGCTAGGCAATTCGTCAAAGGACTTCGACTGGCCAGAAAACAAAAGAAAAGCGTGATTTTCAGCTAACTAAATAGGGATGGTCCACCTAGTCTTTTGCAGTTGTCTTTAATTCTTAAATATTATTATGGAAACAACATCACACATTAACGGTCCCCACTCTCTGGAAACACGGGAGAATCAGGTGGATTACGAAATCATCAATCGGCCTTTTGAGGTCAGGGCCGAGGCAGTTCTGGCTGCGTGCTTTATCGGAATCCACCATTGCCCTGAAATCAAAAAGGCGTCCGACAGTTGGTCAACGAACATTTTTAGCGGCCAACTCTCAACCTTTGATTACGACCAGTTGACGCGGCTTGTTTTCGCCGCGCACAAATATTGCATCCGGGTATCCATTCACAATAGCGGACCCAGATTGGTGAAGATTATTGTGTCTGACCGGAAAACCCGCGTCGGTGGAATCTCAGAGCGGCATCCAACATTGGCCGAGGCGATTGAATATATTTTGCCAAGGATTTAACCAACAACCCCCGTCGCCGCCTGACCAATTACAACAAGCAATGAGTTTATGAGCGAACTTGACGAAATTATAATGCCGGAAGATTTCTTTGCGAGATATGTCACTACTCGCAGAAAAATGCGAAAACTGTGTGACCGTGTTTTACGGCAGGAAATGGCTTATTGGAATTACCCGTGGCGGGGCCGTCACGATGCGGCAAACGTGCTTTCCTGCCCTCACGAATCCTATCTGGCAACCCTTTCCGTTAACCATTAACCAACAAATTATGAGCAAACAAAGTGAAGCAAAAATCAAACAAGGATATGTCCCGAAGGCTATCCCTCAAACGTGTGCAAATTGCGCATCCTTGGAAATTCTACCTCAAACCAGTGATTTTTCAGCCGCTGGATTGCGCTGCAAAATCGGCGGATTCGCCGTCAAGAAAATGGGCACCTGTAATGAGTTCAGCGGGAAACCTTGATTTTAACCAACAAATTATGAGTGAGAACGAGATGAAAAAAGCCGGTGATAAAATATACAGCATCCTGCAAAAAGCAGGGGCAACCTTTCAAGAGGGATATTTTATTTTGGAGTCCGTGCGCGTGGTGATTAATATTTACCACCGCAAGGACGTTGAGGAAAAAGTCAGAAACCCTAACCCACCCACCCCATGACTGAAAAACAATTCAAGCCACCATGGCAACCGATGAGCACCGCGCCGAAGGATGGCCGTGTCGATTTATGGTGGATAGACCGCCGTTTTGTGGACTGTTACCGCGACCCTATTGACGGAGGATACAGGCACATGACGCACTTTAACCAGCTAATCATGGTTGAAAGCCCCACCGCATGGATGCCACTGCCCGACGCACCGAAGGAGATGCCATGAGTGAAACAAAATGCCAGTGCCGCCGATGCCATCGGGAGCGGACAGACTCCGGTCCATTCCCGAGATTTGCGACCTTCACCGTCTGCGAATGGTGCGGCAACAAACGGTGCCCCCATGCGGACGACCACCGATACCAATGCTCCGGCCACAATGGCACAAACCAAATCCCCAAACTGATACCCACCTGATTTATGATCGAAAACACAGCCGAAAATCGGATAATTGCTTGATTTAGTGGAGCTTTTGGGGTATGTTCCCCGCGTCACCGCAAGGTGTCCGGGGTTGGAAGCCCTGAGAAAAATGCAGTCTATGGTACACAATAACAAACATTCAAGGCACTCCATGCCGACAACGGTCCTTCGCGGGTTCGCTCGCAAGCTGCTACCGCTTCCAACGGTATGGAGTGCCTTGAGTCTTTACCCCCTATGCCCCAACGCTTCCTAAAACCCGGAATCCGCCAATCCCGCCGCTGGAATCGAGTCGGCTGGCTTGCCCAGTCGCTTTACGTCCGGCTGGTGACGCTGGTTGACGATTTCGCCCGGTACGAGGCGGACCCGGAGCTTTTGCGGTCTGAATTGTTCCCCTACGGCGACCCTGACGGCAACCCCATACAATTGACAGCAATTGACAGCGCTTGCGAGCAACTAGCAGAAAAGGACATGGTTCACTTTTACATTCACGATGGTGTAAAGTATTGTCAACTAAAGCGTTGGACGGAGCGGACAAGGGCAGAAAAAAGCAAATATCCTGCCCCTTTGACAACAGTTGCTGTCAAATGCCAGCAAACCGCAGCAATTGCTGCTTCCCCGTCCCCGTCCCCGTCCCCGCCATCGACAGAAAAGAGAGAGAGAGAGGAAAACTTCCATCAATGCCCGCCAATGACGCGAACGGAATTCAACACCCTTTGCCAGTTGCGAGCGGTCCCCGCGGACTGCGCGGAGTGGTTTTGGAACACGCACGACGCCGTGAACTGGTTGGACGGACAGAAGCGACCAATCCAGAAGGTCGAGCCGCTGCTGATGCGCACGCTGGCGAGCTGGCGCGCCAATGGTGGGGCCGGCAATGGAAAGGCACCGAACGGGACGGGTCAATCGCCCAACCGGCCTAAAACCCCGATGGACTTGAAAACCATCATCCAGGCAAAAGAGACGCTGGCCGGGGAGATCCGCAAAAAACATTGCAGCGATGTGGCCATGGGGGACAGTTGGACCAACGCCGAAAAGAAAGCCGAATATTTCAAACTTAAACGCGAGGTTAAAGAATTGAACACCCAAATCTCATCCATGGCATGAAAAGCGTAAAAATTATCCTGAACCAGTCCGGCTACGGGAAGCAAATCCAGTCCGAAAAGTGGATTCAGTTTTCCAAGCAAATCCGCAGCCTCCGCGACGTGTGCGAATGCTGCCGCCAAGGCGACCGGCAACTTCAGGTGCACCACCTGTTTTACGACCCGGCCCGAGACCTTTGGGATTACACCAACGAGGAATTGGTGGTGCTTTGCGATACCTGCCACCGCGATTTACATGAAAGCTTGAAAGAGTTTCGGAAACACGTTTTCCGCTATTTGACACCCCGGACCCTGCAAGTTTTAAATGGTGCGCTGGAGGTCGGACTGACCCGCTACAATCCTCTGCTTTACGTTCACGCGCTGGCGGAGTTCACCGGCAACGAGCCGCTGGTCAATAATCATGCGCGGGCGTTTGGGGCGAAAAATGCGAAAGAAATGCGGGAAAACCAATAATACACCTATGAGCAAAACCAAAATCAAACCGCCGAAGGGCTGGCGGGTGTTGCGGAAAGGCAAAAAGAAATGAGCGCGAACAAAGTTAAACCGCCGAAGGCGACACTTGGACAGCTTGTGACCGAAGCGCACAAGGCTGGCGTAAAATTCAGCATCTCGCTTGAGGATAAATCCGTGCATCACCCCGCGCACTACACCAGCCATCCGAGCGGCGTTGAGTGCATCCAAGTCACCCAGCACATGAACTTTTGCCGTGGCAACGCCATGAAATACATTTGGCGGGCAGGGGACAAGGGCAACGAGGTTCAAGACCTTCAAAAAGCCATCTGGTATCTCGAATGTGAAATCAAACGTATCCAGACTGAAACCACCAAACAAGCGGCCAAAGATTTGGCAATGGCATCCTGATTTATGAACCCGAACAAAACAAAGCAGTTGGCCGAAAAGATGGGGTGGAAACTCCGAATCAAACCGAAGTCTATTAAGCCGGGCGACTGCTGGATGATTGGCGATCAGCTTGTGATTTACCCGGCGCATGGAAAGTCTCGTCGCTACTGGAATCCTGAAACCAGAAACGCTGACATGGTGGAGTTGATGGAGAGGCTTCTGAAAACTCACCCGTGCGGATTTACAATCCACGGTCAAGGGGAGGGATTTGGGATTGTCGCCAAGGAAGATGTTTACGCACCCACCCTCCGCGCCGCCGTCGTTTCATTCGCTTGCAAAGTTTGGGGGATCGAAGAATGAACCCAAAATTCGCCAAACCACCAGAGCCAACGCCGTGGGACACCGGAACGCTGGTCCCCATGAAAACCACGACCGACGCCCTGCTCGAAAAATACCCGTTCGCTGATGCCGAACGCTTGCGCCAGATCGAGGCTGAAGCCGATTTTGAGCGGAGGGGGGAGGCATCTCAAGTGACCTCCATCGCCATCAAACTCGGATTTGACCCTAAAGCGTTCATGGCCATCAAGCGAGAGACTCGGATGGTGCTGTTTCCTCAAAAGACCAAGAAAAAACACGGGCCGTCAAAAGGGCAGGGCGGACGCCCAAACAAATTGGGGCTGGCCAAAGGTCTGAACGCCAGGGACCACACGGAATATGTCAGACAATGGCGGGCGAAGCGGAAGGCTAAAATAAATTTATGAACGAATCTAAAATAATTGGAAACCATCTACTTTCGGAAGAATGTCGCAAAAAATTCGCAGTCGGAGAGTTTAGCCCGCGATGGAAATTGTTAAACTCACGACGATTGACAGCCGGGCCATATGCCAGCACGCCGGAGGATGGTTTTAACGGCATGTTTTTTCTGTCCATTTTTGGAGCCAAGGTTAAGGCTATGGCGTCCGATGGTGGTGGGTGGCGTCATGTGTCGGTGAGCATTGATAAATGCTCCCAGCCGCCAAGCTGGGCTATAATGTGCGCGGTTAAAGACCTGTTCTTTGAGCCTGAGGACTGCGTAATTCAATTTCACCCGCCGAAATCTGATTACGTGAATAACCATACCGGCTGCCTTCATTTATGGCAACCGATTGGCGTTCCTATTCCAATGCCGCCGAAAGAGTTTGTTTAGCGGTCCCCGGCGAAGGCGAGGATTAATTCACCACCCCACCGGCAACAGCCGGGGCGAGTGACCAAGCTCAGCCGGTGAAACCTTGGAATCCTCACACCGGATTAGCGGCAGCAACGCCGGGGCGACCTTGCGAATCGCCTGCATGTCCGCTTCTGAGCAAAACACGTTCTGCTCATCGGTCGCGGGCAGATCCAGGGCGTACTCAAACAGCCCGGCGATGCTGTACCCCTGAACCGACGGCCCGCTCGTGGTGATGTCGAAATATCGCTCAAACTGGGCGGCAATGTCTGGCGTCATGCCCTCTAAGGTGAAAAGGTCGATTCCCGGCACCTCGGCCGGGTTTAAGGCGCGGCAACGCATCTTCGGGTAATAACACTCCCAAATAGTCTTGCCGTCGCTCCTGAGCCAGCCTGCGTGCGTCCATTGGCCACGGGTGATAAATTGGATGGGTTGACCCAGTATGTCCCCTGGGTGGACGCGCCAGAGGGCGATTAGCGGCTGAGGGAATGGGAGGGTTGCGAGGTTCATAAAATCAAAATCCCGCCCGGAGAACTGGAAAACTCCGAGCGGGTGTTGGTGGGCGAAACATTAAAACGCCCGAAGGTTAAAGTTTCAGGCCGTCCGCCGTCGGTTCGATCTTGGTGTTCGACGGATCTTTGCTGTTGGGGTACGGGTTGGGCGACGCGCCGGGATTTTCCTCGTTGATGCGCTTGAGATCCATACCCAGCCACATGACCGCCTCCGTGAGTTTGGTAACGACAATGGACCGCTGCGGAGATTCATCCATGGACTTGACCACTTGAATCGTTTGGTCAATATCCCGCCGCAGGCTTTTGACCAGCGAAATTCCATTAGCGATGCGGGTAGGCTCGTCAAAGAACACGGTTCCGGGTTGATTCAATTCGACTGGTCCACTTTGAACGCTAGGGGATGATGGCGACATGTTTATTTGGTGTTTTTGGTTAAGCGGTTTTCGCCGGGTTGCGTGATTAGTGAGTTGCGCCCGTGGCTGGAATGACCGCCGTGCTCGTGATGGCCGAATTTGTTCCACTGCCCTGATTCACGTAAGCATTCCCGGACGCAAACTGGCCATTCAAGCCGAACCAGAAGGGCACAGCCTTGTTTTGCAATCCCCCGGCCTCAGAGATGTTCGGCGCATAAATGGCGTTGGTCGAAGTTGGTATCAGCCGGAAAGTGGAGTGGTTCAGCCCGAGCTTCACATTCGGGAAGGTCGAGGAATAACTGGAAAGCGTGGCGGCGAATCCGTAAACGTCTTCCTCGCCCAAAAGAGCATAACCGTCGGGCAGGAAAAGCCGCGCCTTCGTGACTGTGGTAACGGTCTTGGCGGGCGTGATGACATTGGTCGAGCCGGTGAGGGCATAGACGGCGGGCGTATTAACGGTGATGGTTTCGCGGGTATAGCAGCCGGTGATGGACACGACCAGCGAGACGGCGAACAGGGAGGATAGGAGTTTTTTCATGTTAAATTTTTGAGAATCGGATTGATTAGCCATTAATATGAACACATCGCATTTACAACGCTGGCGTCACACACATCAACCCTATTGACATTCTCAATTGCCATTGGAAAGGGCATTGTTTATGCGAAATTGGCGGCGCGAGCAATAGTCAGCTTGCAACTTCGGCTGGGTAAGCCGACATGTTTTCCATATTCCAGCTTTCGCCGGTCAGTGAACCCTTACACCATCACGCCATTCTGTTAAATCACTGTGGGCGAGCGGCACTTTCACAGCCCTTTCGCTGCTGCCGCCTGCCCCTGCGGTTAAACTGACCCTAACACAATTCCGACGACTGTCAAATAAAATTAGCGCGGAAATATAAAAGACACCGGCCAACAGGCGATTGCAGTCCACGCAACCTGTTGGCCGGTAGGGACGCGGGGCTCTACAATTAACTCGCGACAATTGACCCTAATGCAAAGCGGCGAATTGTCAAATAAAATTAAACCGTCACGCGGTCGTGGAAACGGAAAGCCTCGTCCTCGGTGAGCTTGTTCCGCTTCATGCGGGCATAGATCGTGTGGTACTTCACACCCTTGGCCGCGCACTTGGCGCGTAAGCCTGCGGGGTCTGCCTTGCGGCCTGATTTGCCTTTTTTGCCTGACATAGTTTGAAATTGGCTGGGAGATAGCGATTTGCGCGCCGGACTTATTACGGTCGTCAGCTTACATGCCCTATGACCGCTCTATAAGTGTCGGTTGCGACCCGACCGTGGGCCTAACCCACGCTCACTCCCAATAAATCGATTAACCAAGCCATGGCCCGCCGCCAAAAGTTATGCTCTGCGGGTCGTTGCAAGCCGTCTGGACTAGGAGCACCGCCCAAACGGAACTTGGTATGCCAAACCCTACCATGCTCCCGCGAGTTGTCAATGGATAATCCAACTGTTAGGGGATTCCGAATGGTTCACTTCGGCGGAGCCGTGCCAGCCGCCGAGGTCTGCGATTCAGGAACGACGGCTTGAAGCGTATCCTTCACCACTGGCTGACTGGGAAGGGACGCACCGGCAACGTGCGCCACAAGGCGAGCCAGACCACTAGACCCCTCCGCCGTCGAATTTTTCAGGGCGAAATTACGAATGTACTGGGCAATCGCCTTGACCGTGAGCGCCGCAACGAGCAGGGATGCCCCGTCGATTTTGATGCCAAAATCACTCAGCAGCTTGCCAAGGTCTTGAGCAGTCGAATCCGGCACGGGGACGGCATTGGTTTGTGCCGCGCATGAAAGCGCGGTCATGGCGATAAGGGCGATGGTTATTTTTTTCATAAATCAGTCGAATCAATGCGGTCAATGTCCTCCGGCGTGAGTTTCCTTTTATGCTTTCGGTGCGGGTTCTGCTCGTCTCTCAAAAACTTGTCCCACGCCTTTAGCTTCAAATGACGCAACCGGATTTTGTAGCAGACCAGAATGAGGGCACCTACGCCCAGCAAGAGCGCAACCAGTCCATTGATGGCGTCCACCAGATGAGCGGCATAGCCCGACAGTCCAACCCCAGCCGCCAGCAGTCCCCAATTTTCTTTTAGGTGTTGCATCATAAATCCCTCACGCCCGGTTTGGGTTGTGTTCATTGGGCATTAAAAGTCAATGTAAACAGGTTGGTTCCGCCTTGCGGATTGTTTACCGATGTAATCGTAAGTGTGTGTTGTATTCCGGGCGCACCAAAGAAAGCATTAAGAGTCGGCCCCGGAAACGTCTGCTGCCCCGCCGCATTCGTGATGGCCGCGAATTGGTTTCCCCAGTAGACGGCAGCCGCTCCGGTCAATGTAACGGGCACAAAAACGACGTTGGTCACCGTTACGGTGTTAGTCGTCACCTGTTGACCATAGACTGATAACGTCAATAATGATAAGAGGATGATGAATGGCTTCATGTTTTTATTGCTTGTCTACAAGAGTTTGGTTGATTTGCGCCACCCCGGTGGCATTCGTCAATGCCCACAGCGAGTTAGGGGATACAACTTGGGTCGTCACCCAATTGGTAATTATCAATGCTCCAACACCATACGTTGCACCCCACTGTGAAAACTGAGGCTTTGTTATTCCGGCCGTTGTCCAATCAGCGTTACTTACGATTATATTAATTGCCGTGGACAAGGTTGCGTTTTGTGTAACTGTGCCCGGCACCGTCACAGAGAACCTTGCATTTGGCCCAATGTTCCACGCTCCCGGCATCGGGTCGTTGGTGGTGCAATAAACGTTGGCTGTATTCGTCGGTGCCGTCATTGGATAGATGGTGACTGATGTGCCGACAATGGAGGTTGTCTTTGCAGCCGCGCCAAACGTTGAAACCGATGGGCTAAGGACAACGCCATTTGCCCCGCCGTCTTGTAAATCAAGGGTACCGTCCGGTGCATTAAGGACACCAAACCCACCATGTAATAGCACGGTAGTGTTTGCAGTGGACGCCCCGAGCGATTGCGTTTGGGCAGTGTTCGTGCTCGCTCCGATGGTTGGATACAGCCCGAAGATCGTCACCCCGTTAGTCTGGTGTAACTCGTTTCCATTAGTGCTGGTCACAACCCCCACTGGTCCACTTGCGCTGGTAATCAGATTACTAAACTGGGTTGCGCTGGCTGGTGTCAGATTGGTAAACGCACCACCGCCCGTGGCGTAATTCGTGCTGCCGGTGAATACGCCAGGATTGCCACCGGTACTATTCGTCAGAACCGGCACACCGTTGACTGTGGGCAACGCCCCGACGGTTGCCAGCGTGTTCGTAATCGTGCCGGTTAGTTGCGCGGCATTCAGGCTGGTCAAGCCCGCGCCGCTGCCGAAATATTGGCCAGCGAGCAGGGCCAGACCGTTCGTGCCCAGCGTTAGATTGATATTGGTGGGGTTGGAAGCCGTGCCGATTCCCCAGGCGAAACTCGCGTTTGTCCCCTGTCCGGTGGGGATGACCTGGTCATTCCAGACCGACGGGTCCGCCGTGCCCCAAACCAGGCCAACGCCATTGGACTGCCCGCCGGTGATTTGGTTCGTGTAAAACGGGCTGTTGTAGTACGCCCCGAAATAATTGCTCACTGGCTGGTCAGTGGTGACTCCTGGCCGGTTGATATACCAGCCCGTTTCCGCCGCGCCGTTGGTGCTGCCATTGAAAATTTGCGGGGCGACATACGTGTTCGTGTTGCCCGAAATGGTCATGGCAATCAGCGCATTGTTGCTGACAGTGATGCCGGAAGGATTGTAACCAATGGCCGTGGCGGTGACGTTGGTCAGGCCGGAGCCGTTGCCGGTGATGACTCCATTGGTTGAAATGCTCGCCACCACCACCCCGTTGGAAATCAGTTCCAAAGTCATGTTGGTCCAGAGCAGGTTCTGCGAGGCCTTCCAATTCTGCCCGTCCCAATGCAGGAGGCTGCCACTTGTGGGAGTGTTGGTGGATAGTTGGGCTTCGTAGTTGGTGGCACTGAAGCCGCTCAGGGCCGCGCCGGGCACGATCCCCGTAAGCTGGCCAGCCGGTATGCTGGTAAGGCCCGATCCTGAGCCGGTAAAGGTCAGTCCGACGATATTTCCAGAAACATCAATCGACGCGCCGCCACCAAAACCAGAAAGCGAGGAAAGAGTTGCGCTGCCAGCATTCAAAATGCTCCAATTTCCGCCAACGCTGGATTCTCTAACATTTCCATTGGCGTCGATTCCAAACGTAATTCCGGTGTTGGTAACACCAAGTCCCTGCTGGAAATTTACGCCGCCCGCCGGGCCGACTTGGGGCAATATGCTGCCGGAATTGGTTGTCCATCCGTTGCGCTGATAGCTGGTTTGAGAAAACCCCCGCAACCCAAGGAGGATTACGAGGGTGAAGATGAGCTTTTTCATGGTTAGAATATTTGCGTCCAAGTCGTTCCGTTATTTTGGGACACCCAGCCAGTGCCCGCCGCTGTGTTGACGTAAAAAGCCCCCGTGGTTGTGCCGTTGGTTGGGTTGACGGTGCCGTTTGAAAATCCGCCCGAGCCGCCACCCCCGCCGCTCACGTTTTGCCCGATGATTTGCAGGAGTGCCAGCTTCAAGGCGTGCTGTTCGCTGGCGAAGCCGGTGTAACCGGCCACGTTAGCAGCGGACAAAAGAGATTGGTAGTCAGTGGCCACAGAGGGAGCAACAGTGAAGGCGATGTATCGCAACAACGCCAGTTCCAGAACATCCGCCTCCGATGCGAAACCGGAGTAGCCCGCCGCGTTGGCGGACGCAAACAAAGATTGAAAATCGGTTGCCATGGTTCATTTGGCCATCGCGTCAAGCCCGCTCATGGCGGATTGCATGTCCCCCGAATCTTCGGGCGCATTGCTGTTTTCGTCCTTCGATTCGTCTTTTTTGCAGTATTCAACCTCAATTTCGTCGCCGTGAATGGCCACGATTTTGACGCAACACTCCGCGCCCGGCTCCAAGTCGCCAGCCTTGCCAAAAAAGGATTTCGGAAGCAAGGATGTTTCCGCGCCATCGTCTTGCGGCTTGTCAGCCATCGGCTTGTCGGCAGACGTTTCACCGCCTTCGTTTGGGTCCATGTAATCAGGCATAATGAGGCAAGGTCAAAAAGGTTGAAAGGGGTGGCCAGTTTTACCCGGCCACCCCACTAACTCAGGTGGTCGCGCCCCACGGGATCTCCACGTCGTAGCAGGTGCCCGTAAGCGTGATTTGCGTCCCGTTGGCGGCAGCAGCCCAAGTGCCCAGCACGGCGACCTGAGCGTTCAACGCCGCAACCAGGAGCGGGATGGTGTTGACGATGCCCTGCACGGGGTCGTTGTTGACGTAACCAATCTGCTCATGATCGGTCGGGTCGTCGTTGCAGGTGATCGAGTTGGCCGGGATGTAATACCCGCCGTTGAACGGAGAATATCCATTCGTGACCGCCACGGGGGTAAACGTGAGTGTGTTCGTAACCGGACCCGCGCAAGTCGGGGGCAGGGAACTGTAATTCTGCACGGGATACGGATAGTTGGAATCCGGCACGCCGGCCGTGATTTCCGCCACAATCGCCGCCGTGGCCTTGTGCATGATGAGTTCGGAAAACTCGACGTATTTCGGCATGTAGGCCATTTTGAAATCCGCGATGAACTGGCCTTTGTTCCGGCGTTTGTTCTCAATGACGTTGCCATTGGAATCCGCGCCGAGGTTGTCCATTACGAACTGCCATTTGCCGCCGAAATTGCGGGAGCTATACGGCATTTCCGGGTTGACCGGGGTGGCGTCCGCCATCAAGCACGCACCCGCCGCACGGTGCCAAATGACCGTCCAGCGGTACTGAGCCGCCGGGTAGGCCGGGTTCACGTCGTCTTTGGTTCCCGCCGCGCTGCCAGCGCCGGAAGACGTTTCATTGATGTACGGCAACACGAGGTTGTAGCGGTAGGAGGTCGTGCCCCAAGGGAACGATCCGCCCACGGTGCCGACGTAATTGAACCGGAGTGAGAACGGGTCAACGCGCACGGCGTAATTGCCGAGCTTGCCGGTGAAGTTGTACTTCCAGTATTTGGAAGTGGCATCCCAGCTTTCAAAACGCCAGTTGCCGGAAACTGAGGGGTTGTCGCCGGGACCGACGCCAACCTGACCGCCGAGGTGTTCCAAATCCCACAGGGTTTCAAGGTCAGTCACCAACTCGATGAGCGGGGGCATGTCCTTGAACGGCTGTTTGCCGAAATAGCCGATTTGCATGAGGGGTTGAACCCGGCGTTGCAACATCTGCGGGGTGAGCCGGTAAATGGCACTCGGATTGACGTTGGTATCAATGTAGGCTTCCGACAGGGTGCCGCCGTTTTCGACGGTTTGCAGCCATTGATATTGGAAGGTGCCCGCGCCAGTCGCACCGCTGGAAGTGGTGCCGGACGAGGAAAAGCCGAAGAACTGGTTGGCAACCCACTTGTTTTTGCAGTTTTGCGCCACGCGCTTCCGCAAAAAGTTGGAATTAATTGCCGAGGTCGCCGGTTTCAGAATGTCGGAAATGATTTGCCGAAATTGCTGCTTGGCATGGGTGACGTGCATCTCCTGATCGAAGCACAGAAGCGGGGTCGCCCAGTATTGCTGTTCGAGGAAGTACACCGTCCGGGTGCTGCCCCAAGTGATGTAGTTTTCCGTCTTGTCGCAAGGGGTGCCGAGACAGTTGCCAGCCTGAACGGGCGTCCAGACCTTGGTAACGTCAGGCCAGACGTGGTTGAAACGGTCGAGGGTGTGTTCGGTGCCGGAATAGGCTTCAAACGTCCCAGTTTCGACGTGGAGAATCCAGCCGTCCTCGGGCCGGATGTCCTCAAGGATGAGCTTGTCGAACACAGGTGTTTGATTCACCAACAGTTGGGTAAATTGCTTTGCGCTTAAAATTCCGCTTGCCATAGGTTGTTACACGATAAAGGGTTAAGTTGTGGACGTTGACCGTCCGTTTATCCTTTTGTGTGAAGCCAACCACAGGCAGGGTGCCTTTTCCCGCGTTTACGGGAGCTAAAGTTTGGTTGCTGGTGCCAGTAGCGCGAGGGCAAGGTTACGAACCTTTTAACCGGCGTGGATACCGGATTGCCAAACTTTCCGCAAATCAAAGAGCTATGGGAGAACTAACACGCCTTTTGCGCATTGTCAAATTTATCTTTTCACGCCAAGCAACTTGTCTACCTCCCGCTGGACTCCCGGCGGCAGTTTCTCAACTTTGACAGGCAGCTTCTCGCGCAAAAACGGCAATCCGCTTTCGAGGTATTGCGTCACTCCATGCGGATCGCGCTTAATGGGATTCCCGTTTGCGTCGCGGTCCTGATAATTTGCCGCCTCCTGAATGAGTTGCGGGATGAGCAAGCTTTTGACGTGCGTCCCAAGGGCGTAATCTTCGCTCGACGGTCCCGATAACTGGCTGACAAATTCCGTCGCGCTACCAACGGGGGACTGATTAAGCAACCCAATCGAACCAGCCACAAGGCCAGCCGTCAACCCGCGTTTCTCGCCGGTCTTTTTGATCTTTGACGCGGCGATTGCCCCAATGGTGTGCCCAAGTTGAGCAACCGAAATCATGGGATTATGCAAAAGTAATCCGGGGATGTTGTGGCCCATAATGCGGGCACCGGCAACCCCAGCCTGATCGGGCCGACGCTTTTCGCCGGGTTGGTAAAACCCGCCAAACGTGCCGTTTCCGCCGTTGTTGTATCCGTCAAAGAATCCCCACAGCAACATGCCGAAGCCGATTGATCCGTATTTGAAATGTCGGGCGATGGCATCTGCTTCCTCAGGCTTGAGATTTTCCAGTCCAGCCTTGACAGCCGCTCGATATTTGACGGTGCCCGTAATCAGTCCAAACGCATTTTCCAGCGTTTGCTTCATGTAATTGAATGGCACGGTCAGGATGGGGAATTCAATCCGGCCAACCGTGGCCAGTGCTTTTCCGGTCAAAGTCGGTTTTCCGGTTGCCTTCGACGGATCTTCCCACCGTTTGAACATCTGCCGGATGCCGTTGGCAACCTTGTTCTGCTCCAAAAGCAAAGCCCTGTCCGAATCCAAATAGGCATCTTTGGCCAAAGCCAGTTGGGTAAACGGGTCGGTAATGTCCGCGCCATTCTTGGCCGCAAAGTTCATCCGTTTGGCAAGGGAGTTTTCAAACGCCACCCGGCGCAACGGGGATTTGATAACCTCGTGGATTTGCTGCGGGATGTTATGCCATTGCCAGCCTTCCTCAAGTCGGTTGGAGTACGCGGTTTTCAGGTCGGACTTGCCCGTTCGCAAAACGCTCCATGCGTCTTGGATGCCTTTAGTAAAGCCTTTGGCTACCGCACGGGACAGAATCGGCAAACTGTTTTCGCCTTCGCTGGGTGCCTTTTCGGCCACGTTACGCAAGCCGGGGAGGCGGTTGATATTTCCAGTCAACTCCCCGCCAATCATCGTTGCAATTCTGGTCGGGGTGTACGCCGCCAGCTTGCCCAGCACGTTGACACCGGACAGCACGGAGAACCGCCGCACATTTGAAACCCAGTCAAACGCCCGTTCGGTTTTGGGCAGGTTGGCCCGTTTCCAGTCGCGCAGCCGGGCTTTGAATTTCTTGGAAATGGCTTCTTTTTCAGCGAGCAACTTTTGAGCTTCGGCATCCATTGTGATTGGACGTTTTGGCTTGGTCGCATAATCCTTTTCATCCAATCGCCGTTGGTATTCCTCAATGGAATCTTGCGCTCGCTTCTTCCATGCGGCCAGCCGCTCAGCATCGGACATGCCCGCCCGTCCGAAAATAGCGTCGAATTGCTCTTTCAGGGCGTCGCGCTTAGCCTTCAACGCTTCGATTGCTGGATTGGTTGGGCGTGTGGATGGCGTTTTAACGTCTCTGGTTTTGGACGATATTTGACGCTCCAAATCATCAATCCGTTTTTTTAAGGCTTTTTCTTCGGCGCGTAATCCCGCCGCCAACGCATTAGCGTCCCTCACTTCGGGGACAACGGATGGCTGGGAGCTTTCGCGCAAAGCCGCCCGGCGGTCTTTTAATTCCTGCAACCGCTGGCGTCGAATCTCGATTTCAGGGTCAAGCGGACCCATTTCCCCACTCGGCTTGCCCGGTGGAAATATTTCTCCCGTTTTTAATTGTTCCTCGACTTTTTTAATCTGACTGTCAAGTAAAGCGGTTGCGCGTTTGACCTTTTCCGCGTGAGATAATTCCGAGTTGAAAAACACCTCGTCATGCTGCTTTTTAAGCTCATCCCGTTTGGCCTTCAAGTCAGTCAACTCTTGATCTGGCACAAGCTGGCGGCGTTCTTTGACAATCCGCTCGCGCGTCTCTATTTCTTTCGTCAGGTCTTTTATCTGATTTTCGACAACGGTTTTGGCCGTCTGCAAAGCGGAACGCAACTCCGATTCAGGGTCGCGTGACGTGTAGCCACCTTCCTTTTTCTTTTCAGCAACCTGCTTTTGCAACCGGCGTTCTTCGTCGCTGGGTGTCCGGCGTTCAAACCCAGTCTTGAGCGGTGCCTTTCCTGCCGCCATGTCCTCAAGTTTTCCAACCTGCTGCATCTGGCCTTTTAAGTCACGCAACACGACTGAAATTACATCCTTCGACACTTGGCGAAAATCCCCGTAACCGCTGATGGCATCCATAGCCTCGCGGCGGGTAATCTCAGGGTCAAATTCCTGCAATGCCTGATGCACGGCATCAATCAAAGCGTCACGGCCACGGATACCCTGCTCGACAAAGGTTTTGGCGAGTTGTGCCACGTCGTTGGTAATGTCCCCACGCTTCCCGGTTTTGAATTTCTCGGCAATCTTCGCTTTGATGGTTGTTTGCTTCGTGGGCACGTCCATTTTTGCAACGACGCGCTTGACCTTGGCTTTGATGGGCGGTGGTGCAGTCTCCGCCAAGTCGTCAACTTGCTTCTGGCTGGCTTCGTAAATGGTTTGCAGATGAGGCTTCACCGCGTCCCCGAGGTCTTCCACCATGCGGGCGGACCACTTAGCGAAATCCAGCCCGATGTGGGCAATGTGCGATGCCCCGATAATGGCGGCATCGGATAGCATGGTCGGGTCAATGAATGCGCTGGTGCGCCTCCACCGCTCCATCGAGCGTTTGCGAGCCGCGTCCGCCGCCGTGTCCAACTTGGCGACAAATTTCTCCGCCGTTTTGATGATAATGTCAGGAATGGTCGGCTTGGTTGACCGCTCAATATCAGCCAGCACTTTCGCCGCTTCCAATTCGGAAATGCGTTTGTCCTTTTCGGTGATGTGCTGCTGCAAGGCATCCGAAATGCGCTTGTACTTGGCGGCGTCTTCCAAAAGTTGCTGCCGTTCCGAGTTGGTCAAATCGCTACCCTTGGCGGCACGCGCCAAACGCTCCTGAGCCGCAAACGAGTAATCCTCTTGTGCCACGGCCTGCCGCCAGCGGCCCTCGCGCCCCCACTCGCTGCCCCGCTCTTTGATGGCGTCGAGCAACTTATTGAACTCATCCGAGAACCGGGCAACTTCAACTTGCGCCTGCGCTTTTCCTTCCGGCGTTTTCTCCGTCCACGTCCGTTCCGCCGCGTTATTCAGAGCATTGCCCAAATCCACCTTGTACTTGAGCAGCAAGGCGGATTCGTCGCCGGTCAATGACCGCCTGGGATTGGCCATGATGGCATCCGCAATCCGCTTGGCTTCCAATGGATTCGAGTTGACGGCCTTCTGCCAAGCCGCGCCCATTTCCTGCCGGTCGGTCGGGGTCGCCTCGGGCAATCCCATGGCGACGCGCTCCAAGTCTGCCGTCGCATTTTTGAGTGATGTGCCGCTTTCGAGCGATTCAGGAAGCTCGCCCCGCGTGCCTTCGCTCGCCGTTTTAGCTCCCGGACCTTGGGGGATGGGAGATGGATCTGTCTGTGTTTTTGGCTCAATCCCAAGTGCGAGTTTTGCTTTTGCCGATTGCTGTTCTAAATCCTCTGCGGAGCGGTCAAAAAACTCCATTCGTTCTTTGGCGGACGCGAGGTGTTTTTGCTCTTCCGCCAAATCCGATTTATGGTGTGGTGTTTGCTTTTTGAGGCGATTCAGCTTGTCAATTCTGGACTGCGAATCATTCATTGCGTCACGCCGCTCTTGGGCTGTCTCCCTTGCTCGCTGCGCCTGCGCCTCTAGCCGTGCCGCGTCGGTGTGCTTGTATAATTCTTCGGCAAACGCTTCGGCCTGTGCTTTTTCTTCGGGGGTTTCCAGTGATGCAATTTGTCGTTTAGTCGCCATGTAGGCTTTGGATGCACCGCCAAATGCTTCAATGGCTTTTTCGGGTGTTACTTCCCGTTGTCCAGATGGAACATGGACTTTGCCAACCGTTTTAGAACTGGCATCAAGAGCTTTAACTTTCTGCCAAAGCGATGTCAAAGTGTCCCCATCTCGAAAGCTTTTGGTGGTGCCGTCTCCGGGAATGTCCATTGTGACCCTTCCCTCACCAGACGACGCCAGAGCCTTGATAAACCATTTAGCCTCTTCTTCCGTGTCAAAACTTGCCCGCTTGGTATCGCTATTGCCTCCCGGTCGTTTGGCAGTTGCCTTGAATTTGTTTCCAACTTTCTCAATGGTTCCAAAGGACACGCTTCCAAGGCTGCGGGCAGTCCATTCGCCGGGGTGATCTGCAAGTGGTTCAATAGTCGTTTGAGATTCCTCAATGCCCTTATTGATCTCATCCTCGACCCTTTGAATATAGGCCGCTTTAACTTCCTTGGCCGGTCGCATACCCTCGTTATGAACCACGTCGGAAACGTGTTCGGCTACTTTGGCGGTGGCTGAGGCAGGAGTGTCTATGGACTTGGCTCTTGGTGCCTTCCCTTGATTTTTAGAGGGTTCTCCCGTAGCTTTCGGTTGGCCGGGCTGCTTTTCTACTGCTATGTCTGGCAACTTCGCTCCTACGGGAGACTCCAAAGATGGGGTGGCTTTCTCAATCGCTGGTTGAGGGGGCTTGACGCTTTCAGGCGGTTTAACCTTAGTCCAAGGACTATTCGGACCAACACGCTCAATCTCACCAGTTTTTTGAAGTGTATCAATCGCCGCTTGCGCACGGGCATAAGGCAACTTCGCTTTTCGCTGTAACTGGGACAGTCCAATCGTACCGTATTGATCGAGAATTGAACGCGCTGCTACTAAGTCCGGTTCCGCCCCCCCGGCTGGTGCCGTGGCCGGAGGGGACGGTGGAATTTGAGGTTTCTCAGCAGGTGTTACGGGTGGCTCCGAAGGTTGATTTTTGTCAGAAATACTAGGTATTTTTTCTGACAGGGGAGGGGTGGCAGTTGTTAAATTTTGCTTAACAACTGGCCCAGTTACTTGCTCTTTGGACGGAGCAAGGTCGTCAGGGTCGGTCCCTGCGTCCACAGCGGGCATCACGGGAGGCTTTGCGCCTTGGGGGGTTGCCATCACCCTGCCAGTGGCCAACGGGCCTTGTACGGGCGAAATAGGGGGCTTGGCGGCGGTCGGGACGGGCTTTCCTGTTAATTGGGTGAACTCATGTTCTCCCAGCTTGCCCGCCATGAATGCACTCAGGGCGACATTTACAATGGTATCGTTTACCGCCTGAATATCCTCGTCCGTTGCATGAGCAGGGTCGTCCGCAATCTTATTGACTTGCGCCATCAGGCTTTTACCGCCTTCGACTGCCCCGCCAACCATGTCGTACAGAAACTTTGCCCGCTGGACCAACCCAACGCCGGGAGTAATCGCCGCTGCTGATTGGGCAATGCCCATGGGGGATGTGAGAAACTGGCCCAAACCCGCCGCGCCACGTTCTGCCGCCCGCACCGGAGCCATCAATCCTTTGCCGCTGGGCACCTTGTTCGGGTCAATTCCAAGCGGGGAAATGTTCAATTCCTCGGATGTCGCATCCCAATTTCCGCCTGCCTGCGGTGGTCCGCCTGCGGTGGTGGATGGCCTGACCGGCATCGGTCGCAACAATGCTTCCGACGTTATGGGCGAGACTTTAGGGGTGGGCGCAGCAGCCCAATCCGGCACTGTTTCGGTTTCTTGCGCCCAATCTGGAATGGTATCGGCCATGGCTCACATTGATTGCAGAATGGCGTCTGATGCACCAGCTCCAAATTTCGCATCAAACTTCGCTTTAAGCTCTGGATGCGCCACAAGGTAAGAAATGTCGGAACTACTCGGTTTTTGAGATTCTGCCGCCGGTTTTCGCATAAACTGCAACTGCCCAGGTTGTCCAGGGTGGGGAAACATATCAGGAACTCCAACGCCATCCGGGTGCTCCAAGGGGGACACATTCGGCGGCGGGGGCGCTAATTTATTATTATTTGGGTTTGAATTATTTGCCCCTGCAAGGATGGTTTTTATTTCATCGACTGTTAACGGTTTGGGTTGCGAAGGAAGGGAATGAGCTTGGATGCCCGCCTTGGGTGGATTGGTTGCGGTGATCGCCCCGCCTTGGGTTGGCGTGCCCGGTGGCGGCGGTGGATTTCCAGCCAGGGGCAACGCGGCATCGGTGGACACCAGCGCTTGCGCGGCTTGCTGGTTCAGTGAAACCGCTTCATCCGCAAGTTTTTGGGCGTCGTCGTTCAATTTCTGTTTTTTGGCGGCATCTTGCTCGCCCAAGGCTTGCCCCCGCAACTGACCGGCCAGCGTGAGTTTTGCGCCAGCTTGAATTTTGTAAGATTCGGCTTGGTTCTTGCGCTGCAAATTTTGCTCAATCGCCGCCTTGGCATCCGCCTTGGCGTCCGCTTGCGCTTTTAGCTTCGCTTGCGCATCACTCCGAATATCGCCCTCTTTGGTAGCCGATTGTTGGAATTTAGACGCCGCTTCTGCCGCCTGCTGTGCCAGCTGGTCTTTTTGAAAGCCAAGCTGGCTTTGACGGTAGGCGCTCAAAACATTGTCCTGCTGCATTTTAATCAGGAAGTCATTCTGATTCTTTTGTTGGGTCACTTGCGCATTAACCGCCGCCGCTTTTTGGATTTGCTGCAATCGCTGGTTTTCTTGAGCAATCGCGGCGGCTTGCGAAATGGCCCGTTGCTGCTCTTGCTGCTGGAATTGGTCAACGCCAATGTCGGTGGCGCGTTGCGACTCGCCCGCCCGATCGCCGGATTCGGTGGCGGCAAGGAATGAATTAGGAGAAACGTCCAACCACGGCGGAATTTGTGCGGCCATATCAGTATCCCCCTCCAAAATCGTAAACCGCGTAGGGGTCCGTGCTTGTGTCGAACTGGCCAGCCCCCGGCGCGGTGAAATTGTTCAAGGTGTTGTAATTGCTGGCGTCGTAGCCGTATTGCGGGGCGACGGTTGTTGACGCGGGCGGAGTCACGCCGGGAGCAAAGCCCGCCCCTCCCGTTGTTCCTGTGTTCATGTTCCCGCCGAAGCTATAAGTATAATACGGGTCCGACCCGCCTCCGGTATTGCTTGCCACGTTGGAAGCGTAGTCACTGTTGGCCAAGGTGTTCGGATTGGTAAACCCGGCATAGCTGGGATTGGTCGAGTACCCGGCTCCGTAACCGCCGCGAGCTTGAACAAGCTGCTGCTGATAGTTTTTTTGCAACTGGTCCGCCGCCGCCGTTGGATTGGGGGCCGCCGCCAGTGTGGCGTTGGATTGGGCAACATCAGTTGCCAAGGCTGGGTTGGTTGTCGTTGAGCCAACGCCGGTCAGGAATGACAGATAATCCGCCGTGCCCTTTTGGGTCAACGCTTCCGAGTTTAGCCCCAATGACTCCAAAAGGTTATTTGTCGCCAGTCCGCTGCCGGGCGCACCGGATGCGACTCCCTGAGTTGCCGCCGCCTCTTCAAGTTGCGATTGGACCGATCCAGGAACCTGACCCGCAATCTCGCTTTGGATATTGGACGCCACACCAGATGTCAGCGGATTCAGTCCGCCGGGCACAAGGTCGTTTACCTGCGTGTAGGTATTTGGGGCAACGGTTGTGGCCCCCGGCACGGCCCCGTAGGCTCCGCTGCCGGTCTGCGGGGCGGTCGGCAACGCGCCATACGATGTTAGCGACGGGAAAAGCGGGTTGGACAGGCTGGGTTGGGTGGCCATAATTCAAATCATTGTTCCGATGTTTTGGCGTTCGGGCCGCGCATTTCCAAACGGGCGGAAAGAGACGTTGAATTGCTCAATCGGATATTTGTTGCGAAGACCGTAATTTAGCTCACGAATCGCGGAAAGCTCGTATTTCTGGCCTTCGTCAATCTCCCCTGCCTCTTTCAGCTTAATCGCGGAAACCATGTCAGTCAGTGCGTCCGCGTCTTCTATCAAAACCAAGTCTTGCGGGTTGGACACGGGGACGAATTGCAATTTAACCAGCGCCTCCACGCGGTAAGGCGCGGACGGGCAATGTTTGCGCCCCTGCAAGTGGGAAACGACGTAATCAGGATTGGTGTCCGTTGGCCGGTAATAGGCCAAATCCCGCAAAACCGAATTGGCGGTGTCGATGGCAAATCCGCGCACCACCCCGTTTGTGACCGGCTTGACGACGCGGGTAACGATTTGGAAACAAACTGGCGTGTCAGTGAACGGGTAGGCCAAAGTCACCACCAAACCGTCCTGCCAAGTGCCGTCTTGGCGAAGGGTGTTGATAATTTGCCCGTTGGCATCCTTCCCCAAAATGGTGATGGTTTTTCCGGCGTCCGTCGGGTTGTCGATGTAAATCCGCAGCGGCATCGGATAAAGCGGGTCCAACTGGTTGAAAACCGGACTGGTGGCGTTAAAATCCGCTCGTAATTCCCCGTGCTGATACACCCGTCCAGCCTGTTCGTAAGCCCACGCCCATTCCCGGTGACGATGTTCGTCGTAAGGCATGAACTTGTACCAATGGTTGTACAAATCCACATGCCGCCCACAAACATTCATGGCCAGAATGGAGCCGACGTAATTTGGCCATGTCACCGTATTTCCGTAAGCCGCGCAAACAATCGGTTGCACGGTGCCGTAAAAATTCCCCCGCTTGAGCAACATGCGGGTCGCCTTGTTCACGAGCGAGATAAACTCCGTGCTGTTGCCGCAAGAAGACGCCACCTGCAACAACCTTTCGTTGTTGCTCTGCAAATCCGCCAATGTGGTAAGTGACATATTATGATACGGCGATAATGTTTAAAGAAGCGTCCAAAACAGTGGTTGTCGGCACAGGGGACGGATTGTAATTTGACGGAAAAGTTACAACCGATGTTGGCGTGCTGCCGGGAATATTCACGCTTAACTGGGTGCCGTCCGCAAAACTCAAAAACGCGGCATTGCCAAGGCTGGTCCCGGTTACGGTGATAATCCAAGGCCCGGAGCCGGAAACCACGCCCAAAGAAGCCGTGGGTGGTGCCACGTCCAAAATATTCGTAACCGCATTGGATTGCGAGGCTATCAGGCTGTTTATCAGATTTGCAATAGTCTGGCAGTTTGCGTTCAAAAACGTAAATGCGAATCCGTAAGTCGCGCCATTCCCGGTAATATTGAACGCAACCGAATTGCTGCTGATGCCGCTTATCCCCGCGTTGACAGCCCACACGTTTGAGATTTGAGAAAGCAAAAAACTTTGCTGGTTCCCATTCGCATCTGGCGGAAATATGATTGTTCCGGTCATGGCTTTAATTCAATTTGCAGCACCGCGTTACTGTACCACAACAGCACCGGCCAGCCGTTTGAGTTGGCGAATTTGTATCCGCCCGTGGTCATGCCATTGGTGAGCGCGGCCAGATTGGCGGGCCACGAGTTGGACGGGTAATAGTAGTTGGTCAGGCCCGCGCCATTGCCGATGAATGAACCATTGTACTGATTTCCACCACTGGAGATATATAGTTGGGCCACTTCATTCGTGGTCAGTGCGCGGTTCCAGACACGTCCACGAATGATCGTTGCTCCCAAATACCCATTGGGTGTGCTGGCGAACGTCATGAAATTGGTTGTGGAATTAGTAATCCAAACCGCTGGACTAATAGCGGTGCTAACTTGAGGCATGCCGTCAATGTAAATAATCGCATTGGCGGTTTTCTGGTCATAGGTGCCAGTGATCTCATGCAAGCCACCAGTCTGAATTTGAGGTGCACTGATATAGGTTTCTTGAACTCCGTTCAAATACAAATAGGTGTAGCCATTATTATTCATTATCAAGCCAGACATATTTGAATTGTTGGTCTGATAACCCCACAATGTTATAGTGTTGGAGATTGAGCCTATAAAATCAAAAGTGATGGCATTGGTTGGGAACCATGTGCAATTCGGCCCAAATTGCAGACCATTGTAATTCGGGTCGATAAGTGCCAATATCCCAGGACCCCAAGCGGAGTTGGTCCAAGTAGCGTACCCACTGCTATAATTTCCCACCTGTCCATATTGCGATCGAGAAATGATTGTGCCGGTGTTGGTAGAATCCGCGCCCGCATCCAAAAGTAAACCAGCCTCGATCGGCACTCGCCCAATTTCACTTGATAAATTATTACTGAAGGTCACACCGCCCAGCAAATTAACGCCGTATGTTGCTCCGTTGGTGATGCCAGTACTGCCGCTGGTGGTCGATTGAATGTAAGTTGAAACCGGACTATCGACAGGGTAAAAGCGCAAGGCTAACACTCCCTCTGGTCCAACGGAATTAGTAAACCCGGCAACGAACACGCCAAAGTTGGTTTGATTAAGCGCATCTCGAACGAGGATTTGCCGATAAGGGTTCCAGCCCACATTGGTCCAGTTGATGAAAACAGTTTGCGTGGTATTGGTGGTTCGGTTTACAAAGAAAATAGCTTTGCTGCCATCTGCCAGGTACTTGATTAGCGGCTCAAACGTGTTGCTGCTCCCACAACCATTGTTGTAACTGGATGGTGGCTGTCCCACAACGTACAGTGGGTCATAGGATATATCCAATAGCTCGCTATTCGTCACAATGGCCA
>Ga0302319_10001439_pt1 | contig 53112 bp, 57 predicted proteins | sample Bog_T0_2_FD_203319 | JGI IMG/M metagenome (GOLD analysis project Ga0302319, IMG submission 203319) | Peat permafrost microbial communities from Stordalen Mire near Abisko, Sweden - Bog_T0_2 | ecosystem: Environmental > Terrestrial > Soil > Wetlands > Peat | place: Sweden: Abisko, Stordalen Mire...
TTGGCTATCAAAGCGCTCTCGAGGTCGCGACGGCACATGGTATGATCAAGGCAAAAGAAACAAAAAAACTGCCGGAGAGCAGTTGCAATTGAGGGAGGAATTTACCAAATAGTAACTAGGAATCATTTTATACCTATTCCAAATATTTGTCAAGTGCGCAAAGGATGCCATATCCTGAGGCTTCCGCAAGAACACTCGCATCCTCTTTGAGGGGCTTCGGAGCCGCCGAAGGGCGGCGAGACGGAGCGCGCGGCCAGCAGGCCGCGACGCGTACCCGAAAAGAGGATGCGAGTGTGCTTGCGGAGTCGAGTATGGTATACTGTGTGCAAATCAAATGCTTCAGATAGCCTCGGACACGCCGCTTTTTGAGGTAGTGGGAGCGAGAGTTCCCGCTTTGCGCCATCTTGAAAAGATGGGCATCAAAACCGTTCGCGATCTGCTGTGGCACTTCCCCACTCGCTACGAAGACTTTACGAAAGTCTATTCCATTACCGAGCTCGAGCCCGGACAACAGGCCACGATTCAAGGGATCGTAGAAGAGGTACAGACCAAACGCAGTTGGCGGCGCGCGATGAGCATCGTCGAGGCCACGATCGCGGATGAATCCGGATCGATCCGCGCAGTATGGTTCAACCAACCGTATGTGGCGAATGTGTTAAAGACCGGGCGCGCGGCGAACTTTGCCGGGAAGGCGTCCGTGTCCGAGGAAGGCGAAATATATTTGAGCAATCCCGTTTATGAAGTAATCCACACGCGCGACAGCGAGCATCAGGAGATGAACCACACCGCGCGGCTTGTGCCGGTATATCCCGAGACCCGCGGACTCACCTCGCGCGGCATCCGCTTCGTCACACAAGCGCTTTTTAAGAAAAAACCGGTGATGAAAGAATGGATTCCCGCGGAGATTTTAGCGGAATTTAATTTTCCAGAGTTAAACGAGGCCATCCACTCCATCCACTTTCCTCATGTGATTGAGGATGCCACCGCGGCGCGGGCGCGATTCTCTTTTGAAGAACTATTCCTGCTCCAAATCTTGAATATGCAGCAAAAGATGAAGCTCGCGCAAGAATCCGCGCCGGTCATCATGGCGGATATCGAGCGCGTAAAGACGATGCTCGCCAAGCTCCCCTTCGAGCTCACGCACTCGCAGAAGCAATCGCTCTGGGAGATCATCAAAGATATCGAGAAGGCGCGGCCGATGAACCGGCTTTTGCAGGGAGACGTCGGCTCGGGCAAGACGGTGGTGGCCGCGATCGCGGCGGTGATCGCCGCGGAGAATAAATTGCAGACCGCGTTCATGGCGCCGACAGAAATCCTCGCACGCCAGCATTTTGAAACGATGAAAAAATTCTTTATTGCTATCAACCTCGGCGAAGCACAGCCGGTCATCGGGCTCATCACCGGAAGCAGTGCGCATATTTTCTATGGCAACGAATTGGAATCAAAAGTGAGCAAGCCGGAGTTCAATAAAAAAGTTGCTGCGGGCGAAGTTTCAATCATATTCGGCACGCATGCGCTGATTCAGAAAACAATGGAGTTCGCCGCGCTCGGGCTTGTAATCATCGACGAACAGCACCGGTTCGGTGTGCGTCAGCGCGCGGAGTTGAACGCAAACAAAGGCGATGCACCCATCCCCCACTTTCTTAGCATGTCCGCCACGCCGATCCCGCGCACGCTGATGCTCTCCGTGTTCGGCGATTTGGATCTTTCGCTCATCACTGAACTGCCCGTCGGGCGTAAAGAAATAAAAACAGAAATTGTCGCTCCGCTCAAGCGCACCACCACCTATAGCTTTATTCGCGAACAAATAAAAGAAGGACGGCAGGCGTTCGTCATCTGCCCGCGCATTGACGTGCCAGAAGAAGAGGAATCAACAAAAGTGCCGGGCGGCAAAATGGCGTTTGTTAAAAAGCTGGAGTTGAAATCGGTAAAAGAGGAATACGAAAAGCTTTCGCAGAAGATATTCCCCGACCTGCGCATCGCGATGCTCCACGGCCAGATGAAACCGAAGGAGAAAGAAGAAGTGATGCGCAAATTTAAGGACAAGGAATTCGACGTCCTTGTCGCCACGTCCGTCGTCGAGGTCGGCGTGGACGTACCGAACGCATCCATCATGATGATCGAGGGCGCGGATCGTTTCGGTCTCGCACAGCTCTATCAATTCCGGGGCCGCGTCGGGCGCGGCGAATATCAGTCGTACTGTTTCCTGATGGCCGACTCGCAGGCCGCCGTCGCGAACGCGCGACTGCACGCAATCCTCGAAGCCAAGAACGGCTTCGAGCTCGCAGAGAAAGATCTTGCGTTGCGTGGCCCGGGACAGTTCTTTGGCAACGTGCAAACCGGACTCCCCGACGTGGCAATGGAAGCGCTGCGCGATCCGGAGCTCGTGAAAAACTCGCGCGAGGCCGCGATCCGGGCCGTCACCGCCGACCCACAGTTCAAAAAAAACGCGGCGCTACGAAAGAAAGTAGAGGAATTCCGCGCGCGAGTGCATCAGGAATAATTAAGGGCGCGAAACGAACATCACACTCCACGCCCATTAAGGGCGTAGAGTGAAAAATAGTTGATTTAGCTTACATTCTAAAATCACAAATTGTGATTTTAGAATGCTGGTCTCGTGCTATATATATAAAGAACGGCTCTACTGTCTGCTATATTGTCCGTTACATTATTAGCGCAACGCGTCATTAATTCGTTTTTGGATACCTCCCCTTCGGCGTTACCCAAAACCCAAGCCGCCACTTTCCGCCCACCATCAACCGCGTCTGTGCCTCGAGTCCGGGAAACGCACCGAAGATGATCAGCGTAAACGGCATCAATACCCACTGCAAAATAAATATAGAATAATCCTTCATCGTCAGGCCGCCGGGCGGCTTTGGCAGGAGCATCACGCTCAAAACGGCGGAGCTTGCGACGCCGATCATCGAGAGCGCAACAATAAACCGCGTGATGTGCGGCAGGTTGTACGAAAGCACCGAGGTGCCAAAGTGTCGTCCACCGAGCGCGAGCGGTAACCAGCCCAAAGCAAAAATTATCAAAGAGTTCGTGGCCCACGAGTGGAATCCCTCGATCGAGTTGAACGTCCAATAGCGCTTTTTCGCCGCCGGGATTATTGGATCATGCCGGAATCCTTCCAACATGTACGGAATGTTCTCACATCCCCAACCCCAACGCCGCTGCTGCTTATAAATATTTACCATCGTCCCCCAGAATGTCGGCGCCACGTTTACATCCATTGAAACGGGATAGAAAAGCGGCTCTACGCGGAAGTCGCTGTGATATTTTAAATATCCCTGCCAGAAAATGCGCGAATCCTCGGACACGATGCCTTTATCCCACCAGCCAATATCGAGCAAGGTGCTGAGCGGAATGGACTGCGACGAGAACGACGTCAGGCGCTCCGGCCGCGACTGCTGCATCATCTGCCAAAACGTCGTCGAGAACGCGACGACCCGCGCGAGCATCGGCGCCTCGTAGACGTTGTTGGTAAACAAAGGAATCGGCTGATAGATCGCGTGTGTGCGATTTTCCGCCTTCAAAAAAACATAGGTGAGCCGGCTAAAATATTCCGGGAAGACCTGGGTGTCGCTATCGAACACGGACACTAAAACATTTTCCGGTGAGACACCTTCGGGATGCGTCGCGGTTTTGATACCGATGATCTCACGAATCGCCTGTTGACCCGCCCACACTTCGTTCGATCCCTTTCCCGGGATCTCATCCGGCAATCCCGCCGGATGGTGCGTTACCAAAAACTTCCCGAATGCCGTGCCGAATTCCGCTTCCAGCCTGCGACCGGTTTCACGCGCAGCATCCCCCGCCTTGTCCTCGAGCGCGAGCACCACCAACATTTTTTTTGGATCGTAATTGACGCGCGTAAGTGACGCAAAACTTTCACGCACGACTTCGAACGGCTCGTCATACATCGGCAGAATCACGAGATGATATATTTCCGCGAGCGTCGGCCGGGTCCTATCCGCCGCGCCCATCGCCACTACCGCGTTCCCCTCCGGGAATTCGCCGCGAATCTCCGCGAGCCAATCGATCTTCATCACGCGGCGCATCTCCGTAAATGTCGCGCGCAGGTGCAACGAAAGATACACCGTCTTTAGCACCCAGTAGATATCGAATAAAATAATAAAAATAGACACCCACACCGGCAGGAGCCATGAGAAAAGCACCATACATATCAGCGTAAGCCACGCCAATATTCCCGGCAGCATCTCAAAGAAGCGTTTCATAACGTTGGTAAGGCTATCACTGATGGATTAAAAGCTCAAACGCGAGCGCCACTTAAATAAGGAACCATCCTCCGTAGAGGGTAAAAAATATCAGGAGCATTCCGAAGATGAGCATATCCATTTCCCATCCGGCAACAAACGGCATCTTCTTGAGCCACTTCCAGATGATGATCACCACAAACTCGCCCATAAACAAGAGGCACAGGTACGGCACCCAAAGCCCGAGCACCAATCCGATGCCGCCCAAGAATTCGAGCAGCGCCGAAATCGTTCCCCACAGCGTGCCCGGCTTGAATCCCATGCCGCTAAAGTTCTTCGCATTCTGTCGGAGGTCTTTTATCTTTGGCCATCCATGAACGATGAGCATCGCGCCAAGAATGATGCGCGGGATCACAAATCCCCATCCCCCATACCAGAAAAGCAGTGTAGACATTGTTTTTGTAAAATAATGTTGATGATGGCTGACCGCTCACGCGGCCACGACCTTTCACGCACGCTTTCAAAAATCCCTACTTTATTATAGTATAGCATCATCGCCACTCCCCGATTTCGGGTTTATGGCTTCATCGTCTAATGGTTAGGACGGCGCCCTTTCACGGCGTAAATGCGGGTTCGATTCCCGCTGGAGCTACTGCAAACAAAAAGAGAGCATCCCTATCGCCTCCTGAAAGATTAATGTCGGCGATAGGGATGTTCTTTTTTTGTTTGGTTGTTTTTAGAGGGAATCGAACGGCGGAGCAAGAATTTTCAGTAGAAAATTCTTGTGAGCCGGTGCCCAGACCAAATGCGAGCGGCGGCGAGCATTCGAGTCGCGAGGGATTCCCTCTGGGGAGCTGTTCCGAGAAGCCGAGAATGGGAATTCTGATGATAGTAAATAACACACAAGCACAAATTGCAGAACTGTTTTCATCACCGCTAACCAGTCGAACAACACAATAATGGCCCAGCGCAAACCAGCGCCGGGCCATTTCTCTATCGTGATCGGCCTCCGCACAATTTGCTATAATAACTCTATGAAAATTTTCATCGCGTCCCCGTGGAGAAATCAAGAAAAAGTGCTCAGGCTGAGCGAGGACCTCACTAAGCAAGGCCATCAGGTCTACTCATTCCTCCAGAACGGTGAGAATCTTTTGACGGGCACTTCCATCGGGGAAGAACTCCGGACATTCGGCACCGCACTCAAAAACTGGGAGAATGACCCGAAGATAAAACGTATCTTCGACTCCGAGCTTGAAGGATTAAAAAAGAGTGACGTCCTATTACTCCTTCAACCCTCCGGCCATTCGTCGCTCATCGAAGCGGGCATCGCGTATGGGATGGGGAAACGGGTGATAAGTATCGGCCCTGTTGAATGGCCGGAGGTGTTCTATCTTATCTGCGAAGAGATCTATCACGACACCGAAACCTTCCTAAAGGAATTCCATTAAACGATCCGGGGAAAGCGGAGAACCTTTTTGCCGCATTTCGTAGTATCCTTAAAGAACGTGATGCGCACTATTCAACAGAGCAAACTTTTTTTTGCCGCGATTGCCGCAGTCGTGCTGACGCTCGCCGCAGGCATTTTTATTTTGAGGCTCACGGCGTTCGCGCAAACAGCCGCGAGCACTTCCACCGAGACCACCGCGCAAAAACAGCAAGACCTTGAGAATCAGCTTGCGGCGCTCCAGGGGCAAATTGACCAATATCAGACGCAGATCACCGCGGACCAAAAAAAAGGAACCAGCCTCACGGGACAGATCAACACGCTGAACGCGCAGATCGCCAAGCTCAACCTGCAAATTCAGGCGATCAACCTCTCGCTCCAGGAGATCGACAGCCAGATTGCGCAAACCACCTCGCAGATCGGCGTCACGCAGGGCGAAATCGCGAGCGAAAAAGTGACGGTAGGAAATCTTTTGAATGCGCTCTACAAGAATGACCAAACCGGATTTTTGGAATCGTTTTTGGAAACTCCCCAGATCTCCACGCTGTGGAGCGACTCAGAGAATATCACCCTTTTTGAATCGAACCTCGAAGCCGATGTTGCCCAGTTGGACACCTTAACGGGACAATTGCAGGGACAGAACCAGCAGCTTGCGATCTCGCAAAGCGCGGCGCAGACCGCAGAGCAATACGCCGCGGCACAAGCGCAACAGGTGACGGCGAGCAAGGCACAACAGGCCCAGTTGCTCGCCGCGACCAAGAGCGACGCGGCGGCAAAGGCCGCGCTCGCGGCGGCGGCAAAGGCAACCGCGGCGCAGATCCGCAATCAGATCTTCCAATTACTCGGCGGCGGCTCACTCACCTTCGGACAGGCCTATCAATACGCGCAGGTCGCGTCGCAAGCGACGGGCGTGAATGCCGCGCTCATCCTTGCGATCCTCAACCGCGAATCGGCGCTCGGACAGAACGTCGGCCAGTGCAGCTATCAAACCGCGATGAGCCCGTCAAATATCCCTATTTTCCTCCAGATCGTCCAGCAGCTCGGATTGAATCCGACGCAGATGCTTGTGTCGTGCCCGAATGCGGATGGTGTATACGGCGGCGCGATGGGACCGGCCCAGTTTGAACCGTCCACGTGGGAACTCTACGTATCGCAAATCGCCTCCATCACGGGCGACAGCTCCCCATCCCCATGGAGCAACGCGGACGCATTCGTGGCAACGGCACTCTATTTGAAAGGCGCGATGCAAGGATGTGAAGCGTCCTATAGCGCACAGCTCGACATCGACCGCTGCACCGCGGCAAAGTACTATGCCGGCGGAAACTGGAAGAGCTATCTCTGGACGTACGGTGAAGCAACAGTAGAGCAGGAACAGACATTCACGCAGGATATTGCGACGATCACGAGCTCGTAGGCTCGGACGAATAGCACAACACACTTGCTCTGCGCCGTTTTATCTATTTTTAATATCAAACTGCTATAACGAGGTAAGAACTTTCACAGTGAAAGGAGTTTTATGACGCACCGCAACAAGAATATGTTCGACGAATGGGATGAACAGCTGGATATGTTCACTCCGATAAGAAACGCTTTCCTGCGTTTCTTGAGGGCGATAACACGCATGGGAACGTTGACGCATTAACTCTTTGCAAGTATAATAATGACAGTATAGCTGTGGCGAGGAGGAAGCCATGAAGCTTAGGGGTATCGCTCGACTGATCGCATTTGCAACGCTCATCGCGGTAATCGCCTTCGGATCGCCCATGGCATCCGCGCACGAAAAATCGCAATGTAAGAAAACGGAAACTGCTTGCTGCTACCGAGTTGCGTGGCGAGGCCATCATCAGCACGGCCAGTGGACTTCGCAAGAAAATGCGGAAGCCATCCTGAAGGCCGTGCGAATGCAGATCTCTGTGAATTTCAGGGATTACTGGATGCAGGCAAAAAAAGGTTGCCGCATAAAGCCTTCTCCCCGCCCTGTCGAAAAACATTGATTCACAAACTCAGCCAAAGGGCCGACAACCACGTCGGCCCTTTTTTCTATCCATCGGGTGTGTTAGGTTGTACAATAATACAAATATTCCATCCGCTCTCATGAACATCCTTGCGATCGAAACATCGTGCGACGAAACGGGTGTCGCCCTGCTTGAGGCGGCGGGCACCATCCACGCGCCGCGCATCGAGGTCATCGAGAATCTCGTGACCACGCAGATCCCTATTCACCGACCATTCGGCGGTGTCGTTCCCAACCTTGCCAAGCGCGAACACCTTAAGAACCTGCCGATACTCCTTGCGCGACTTCTCGCCAAACATCCGCGTTTAAAACCCGATCTGATCACCGTCACCGTCGGCCCCGGCCTTGAACCGGCACTCTGGACCGGCATCACCTTTGCGCAATCACTCGCAAAGAAATATCGCGTGCCACTTATCGGTGCAAATCATCTCGAAGGGCACTTGTACAGCTTCTTGCTCTCTTCGAAGGAAAAAGTTGCGTTTCCCGGCATTGCACTCATCGTGAGCGGCGGTCACACCATTTTATTAAAGCTCGATTCGTTCTCCAAGTGGAAACGGCTCGGCGAGACCCGCGACGACGCTGCGGGCGAGGCGTTCGATAAAGTGGCACGCCTCCTCGACCTCCCCTACCCCGGCGGCCCGGAAGTAGAACGCCTCGCCCGCGAGGGCGATCCACGAGCGATTGCATTTCCCCGCCCGATGCTCCATGAAAAGAATTATGACTTTAGCTTTTCGGGGCTCAAAACATCAGTGCTCTATTATATGCGCGATCATGCGGAAAAAGCACAAGGCAAAGATAAAAAAATGACGGCGGGAGCGAACGCCGGCGCTAACAAAGCCGATGTCGCCGCATCATTCCAAGAAGCCGCGCTCGATGTGTTGGTAAAAAAGACCATCCGCGCCGCACAGAATTTTGGCGCACAATCCATATTGCTTTCCGGTGGCGTGGCCGCTAATAAGGCATTGCGCTCTCGGCTTGCGCGCGAGGCAAAAAAGATCGGCTGCGCGTTCCTCGTGCCTGACTTTAAATATAATTTGGACAACGGCGCAATGATCGGTGTCGCAGGCTATATGGCATATCTCCGCAAGAAGCGCTACAAAATCAAAGCGCGAGGCGATATGGAGATCTAATGCGCAACGCTTAATGAATTTTTAACCATTCCATGCCCACTTTTTTTCAAGCGATCGTCCTCGGCCTTACCCAAGGAGTCACCGAACTCTTCCCTATCTCGAGCCTCGGGCATAGCGTGCTGATTCCGGGATTGCTTGGCTGGAACCTCAGCCAAAATTCCGCCGCATTCCTGGAATTTTTAGTGGCCACGCACCTTGCCACCGCAATTGTGCTCTTTATTATTTATTTCAAAGATTGGGTGCGAATTATAAAGGGGATATTCCGCTCAATCGCCGCGCGAGAAATAAGCAACACCGACCCGGACGCAAAGCTCGGCTGGCTGCTCGTCGTGAGCACAATCCCTGCGGGCGTGCTTGGCCTGCTTTTAAAAGACCAGATCACCGGCTGGTTCCTTTCGCCGCTCTCCGCGGCGATCTTCCTTGCGTTGAACGGTCTCTTGCTCCTGCTCGCCGAACAGCTGCGCAAGCGCGCCGGCCGTGCCACCTCAGCAGCTCCGGCAGAAAGCCTGCAAAACAACGACACGCGGATTGCGCACCGGCTCTCGTTTTGGCAATCGTTCAAGGTAGGCATCCTGCAAGTGCTCGCGCTTATCCCCGGATTCTCGCGTACCGGCTCCACGCTTGCGGGCGGTTTGATGGTGGAATTATCGCACGAGGATTCGCTCCGCTACTCGTTCCTTCTCGCAACGCCGATCATCGGCGCGGCGGCGTTGCTTGAGATCCCGCCACTGCTCATGTCCGGCAATATCGCGCTGATTGAGGCCTCGCTCATGGGCGCCGCCGCCGCCGCCCTCGCCGCGTGGTTCGCCGTCAAGTTCCTCACGCGCTACTTCAAGACAAATACGCTCACCCCGTTCGCGGTGTATTGCATTGCGGTCGGGATCGTAAGCGTGCTCATCATCCGCTAACCCATCGCCCTCCTATGGCCCAGCCGGTGCACTATTCCCCATACATCCGCACCCGCGCCGCTTCAAGTTCTTTTATCACCGCCTCATCGCTGATCTTTTTGAATCGCGGGAAGGTTTTTCCTCCCTTCGTAATATACTCCATAAACATTTTGAGCGGGCGCAGATCAAAGAGCTTTCCCGCTTTGTACACCGCCGCATCCTCATAGAGCGGCCGATACACCACCATGTGCATATCCTCCACTGTGGCATAGTCCTCGGTGTGATGGCCGACGCCGATCACTTCGTACGCATAGTTGTTCACCGCGCCGTCCGGATCATGCTTGTAGTGATAATAGAATCCCTTTTCGGGGACTTCCTTTGGTGTTTCTACCATGGCCGAATTAAATTATTATGAAACTTTCTTTGCACTCGCAAACCAGGCGTAGACCAAGAGTGCGAGGCCGACGACGAGCGATGCGATGCCATGCTTGATATGCGGCGTCGTCATGGCAATGTCATAGCCGGGCAAAAATATCGGCAACATGTCCGCAGGCGTTATCCAGTAATAGATCGCAAGCGCGATGAAAATAATCCCAAACACCGTCGCAAGAATAGTTAACATTTTTTTCATATTTTTATAGTATTAAAATTTTATAAATATATCTCGTCGATGTAGCACCACATGAATTCCTCGCCAGGCGTGACCGACTTCATGATCGAATGCCCCGTCTCCTTGAAGTGCTTCGTCGCATGCTTATTCTTAGAGCTATCACAGCATCCCACGTGGCCGCACGTAAGGCACATGCGCAGGCTCACCCAGGTGTCGCCAATCTTTATGCAATCTTCGCACACCGTGATGTCCTTTGGATGGACGTCCCGGATCTGATCGCGATGGGTACAGGTTTTTGTTGGTTCAGGCATACGTCTATTATATCACGTCGCACGGCGTGGGCGCTTATTACGCATTCGCGGAGCGCGCGCTCTTTTTTACCAACCACTCCGAAATATAGCCCTTATATTTCCTGCGAATCGCAAGCGGGATAGTCTTGTAATCCCCAATGATCTTGCGGCAGAGCGGCGATCCGCACGTGCACTTCATCCGCCAAGTGTAATTCTCGGTCATGCCGTAATCCCAGGTGATCTCTTCGCCCGGCGCGATGTCCCGCATCGCCACAATCTTAAACCGGTCGCGGATGCCGCAATTCGGATCGCAGGAATGATTGGATAGCCGGGCAATACCTCTGGAAGTCCGCCAGTGCCGCTTATCAAATTGGATCGCGTGATTATAGAGATAGTCGGTCCACCCATCAAAGCCCCAGTCGTAAATCTCGCCATCAAACACGGCGATGACATCGCCTTTTTTTATTTTCGTGCGCGCGAACACGCCTTTGCCATGCTTGGGCGTCCCGCGAACAACGACTTTCTTGCTGTCCATATTTTAATCCACATATTATAACGCTTTCTTATTAAAACTACGAGGCATCTTCGAATGACTATTGAAATTTATAATATGCAGGTGATATAGTGCAGATAGCGACCGGAGCTTATCCGGAAGAAATGGGCACCTTGCCCCAATAACCCGAAAAGGAGACTCGAAATGAGTAACCACGCGCAGCAAAAGACTTCACTGATCAGCCTCGGAATTCCCGACATCCAATGCTTATGGGATCGCAAAACAACTGTTTTCGGAAAACACATCTTGGATTACACTGGTTCGTCAGTGCCGGAGAATAAAGGCGCCCCTTTTGAAGCAACCATGTGCAACGGGATGCTCAACCTCGTTGATACGCCGGCGACCCCGAAGGTTCGCTGCGAAAATTGCTCACTGACCATTCCAATTAATGGGAAGAGTCAATCTCACTCAGAATGGGAAAACATCATCTATGAATGGATGCGAATAGTTTTCTCATTTTCTCTGATTTTTTCGATGAGAACTAGGCTGGGATTAAAATTAAATTCTTTGGAAAGTGTTTGCTGGCACGAAAGCGGAGTGCGATCCCTTAAATCGTTTACGCCAGAGTTGGACGAGGTTGATCCCGAGGCTGTCTCGCTGTGCCTTGTTGGACTTCCACGAAAATCCTATCCCTTTCTACCACTCCTTTCTCAAAAAAGGGTTGCTGTGATAGAGGTCGCCGGGTTAGGTTATCCAGAAGAATCGCTGAGACTCTTTGGGATGACCGCCATGCTCATGCGACAACTTGAATATTCTTTCCAAGAGAGAATACGCAAGGCAGCGGTAGTGGCAGCATCGGCATCAGAATTTATGCACCCGACCACCCGTCGTTAATAGAGGTCCACTTCTTTTCTCTTTAAGCCCGCAAGGCTTTACCTTGCGGGCTTTCTTTATCCACTGGGCTCACAAAGACACTCTTCGAAAGGGCGTCTCGGAGCCGCGAAGGCGGCGAGAGCCGAGGCGGCCGATCAGCAGATCGGAACGCCGTACCTTTCGGAGGGTGTCGTTGGGGGGCCCCTTGACTTCATATAAGCATATGCTAATATATAAATATGTCTGACCTCTGTAACGAGATAAATAAGTTCGGCAAAGGCGTCGGCAATGCCGCGCGATACCGGATCATCGAGGCCCTGCTCAAAGGCCGCAAGACGGTGAATGAACTGACGCGCATCGTAAAACTTTCCCAGCCCGCCGTGTCCCAGCATTTAAAGACACTCAAAGCATGCGACCTCGTGATCGACGAACGCAGCGGCAAGGAAGTGTTCTACGCCCTCAACACGGAATATACGCTCAAACTCCTCCATAGTCTGGTAAACGATATGAATAAACAAAAATCAAAGTCGAAAAAACCAATAAAAAATAAATAATAATCATTAAAACCATGTTAAAAATAAAAGTTATTTTGGGAAGCATCCGCGAGGGCCGTTTTGGAGAAAAGCCGGCAAATTGGATAGTGGAAAAAGCAAAAGCAAAGGGGCTCGACGTCGAATTGTTGGACCTTAAGAATTACCCTCTGCCCATGTTCGCGGAGGCACAGGTCCCGGCGATGGTGAGCAGTAATTATCCGAACGAGGTCGCAAAAAAATGGGCGGCGAAGATCGGCGAAGCGGATGGATTCATCTTTGTGACGCCCGAATACAATCACGGATATTCTTCCGTGCTTAAGAACGCAATCGATTTCATCTTCGGCGAATGGAATAAAAAGCCCGCGGCATTCGTAGGCTATGGCGTGAACGGCGCTGCGCGCGCGGTGGAACAGCTTAAAATGGTGGTGAACAGCAACCTTCAGATGATCCCCGTGCCGATGGGAGTGAATATAAACAGCCCCTGGGGCCTGGTGAACGACCAAGGAATATTCGACACCTCTTCATTCGAGAAATCCGGCGATGTAATGCTCGATCAACTTATCTGGCTCGGCGATGCGCTGAAAGAAGCTCGGGCAAAGACCGTGGCATAGTCCCCTCTTCCATCTCTCGGTAGAAAACAAAAAGCCCCACTCTTTTTTGTCGGTCACGTTCCTCCGTGGCATTCCCGACAAAAAAGAGTGGGGCTTTTTGTTTTCTACAGCGGCTCGTCTGCGTCGAACTCCTGCAAAAACAATTCCTTTGTTGAAATAATTGCTATAGTTTATAGTTTTATTATTCGGTTTCTATTTTAGTTTTAATTTCTTTGAACTCGTTCTCCACCTCGACCAGGCGATCTTTGCTCAACTTGATCAACTCCCCCGCTTCGCGGATCTTTATGAGCGCTTCCTCAAGATCGATCTCTTCCTGTTCCTCAAACCAATCCGAGATCCGCTTGATGTCCTCCAGATATTTTTTTAGGTCGTGGGGCTTGTTTCCCGTTTCCGCTCCCGCCGCCGATTGTTTTGTTGTTTTCGCCATGATGCTGATTGTTAATACCGTGATTGATAGTTTTTATAACGGAATCGATTTCGCCGTCCGCAAGAGTAAGCAACATTTCGTCGCCGGGCGATAATCCCACCGTGCTCCGTACTACTTTACCATTCCTTCGCGCTATCGAGTAGCCCAGCCCAAGCTGGCGCGCCGGATCGTTATGCTTGATGGCCTGCGCGCCGAGGGCTACCATCCGCCGAGCACCCTCGAGCGACCGCTCGAAAATATTCACCAGTCCATTCCACGTGTTCGTGAGCGCGTTATCGACGCGCTGCAGTTCCAGCGGAAAACGATTGAGCAGACCGGCAAACTCGCGCACCTTTGCATACGCCTCCTCCCACGACCGACTGAGCAAGTGCGCGGCGGCGGTCGGCGTGCTCGTCATGTAGTCCGCGGCGAGCGCCATGAGCGGTACATCCTGATCGTGGCCGATGCCCGCGATCACCGGCACCGGAAAGTCGACGATCTCGCGCACGAGCGCCTCGTTGTTGAACGCCTGCAATGATTCGAGTGAGCCGCCGCCACGGATGATCACGAGCGCCTCGATGCCGGTACCACGCGAGCCTTCATCCTCTACCATCTCCCGCATCGCATGGATCGCGGCAAGAAGCGATGGCGCCGCCTGCGCGCCCTCCACGCGCGCGTCGATCACGTTCACCTTAAAGCCGAACTTTCCCAAATTATTTTCAAAATCATGAATGACCGCGCCTTTCATAGAAGTGATGACGCCGATGCGGGAAACATAATCCGGCAGAACACGCTTGCGCGCGGCGGCGAACACACCCTCGGCTTCCAACTTTTTGCGAAGATCGTCGTATGCCTTTTTCAACGCGCCCTCCCCTACGAGCTCCACCGTATCCGCCACGAACGATAGTCGTCCGTTGTTCGGATACACATTCGGATGGCCGTTCAGGATCACCTCCATCCCCACCTCGAGATTGATGCCGCACAGCTGATAGTTGCGCGCCCACATGATCGCATCGAGCGAGCCAGGGTTCTCTTTATCTTTGACACTGAAATATACGTGGCCGCTCGCCGCGCGTTTGAGCTCGGATATCTCGCCGATGATCCGCGCCGACTGCGACTTGAAGAATACATTGAGCAACTCGATGTATTGCGCGATGGTAAAAACTTTATCTTCGGTTAAACTCATAATATGTTTTAGAAAATTTTCACGTTTTCATTAACGATATTGAACATCTTTCCATACCCTATTCCATTAGGGTGAAGTCCATCCGCAAGATCCGCAAAAGGATCCAAGCGGTCGAACATTGGTATAAATATAACTCCGCAATCTCGAGCCGATTCCAACAATGCCAAATTATATTTCTCAATGATCTCATTCAAGAATCTTGTTCCAGTATGACGAATGAACCCGTCATCCGCCCTCGTCAGCCCCAACAGATAGATCTTCTGGGTATACTTTTGGGAAGATATTAACAATGCTTGAATATTTTTTTTAAAACGATCGAGGGGTACGTGCGTTTCTGTTTGGCCCGTAGAAATCTTCGCGTCGTTAAGGCCGACGCTGATTATAATGAGATCCGGAGAAATAGATTCTACCTCCGCCGAAAATCTTTTCAACACATCCTCCGAAGAGTCCCGACAAACGCCAAAATTATAAATTTCAATCTCGTCCTGCTTGAATAATGACGCCCGCCATCTGCCAACCCAACCGAGCCCCTCAGAATCGCATTTCCCATATACAATGCTGTCTCCCCATATGCCAATACGCATTTAATCGTTAAGAGAATATTTATTTATTTGCTTTCTCGTGCTGCGCCCTCTTATTGAAGTACGCACAATAATCGCAATCCACGCTCGCGACGGGAATTTTGCTGTCCATCAAACACTTGTGCAGATTCACGATCGTCTGCTCTATCCAATCGGTGTTGCCCACGTACGGGATCACTTTAATGTCGAACTCGAGCCGCGCATCGAACGCGGCGGCGTCCGCATCGCCATTGCAATACACGAAGTAACCGATTGGCGAAACTGTGAATCCGTTTTTACGGAATAACCATTGATATACTTCCATCTGCCGTTTGTAGCCGTCCTGCCACTCGGCGTCGAGCGTCACCTCTTCCGTTTTTGATGTTGCTTTGTAATCCACGATATATAACTCGCCCGTCGGTGCCACCCACACATCGTCCACACCTCCACGGATCAGCAGATTCGTCGGCTCGTGCAAAAATTGAATCCCACGGCGCAAAGAATCGCGCCACGCATCGAGTTCTTTGTGCGCGTACGGCACGGCGTCGATATCGTACTCTTTCATCAACGGATGCGCGGTGCCCGCGGCGCGATGGATATCAAACTCTTTCTTAAGCAGCGCGTCTACGGCGCTGTTCAAGCTGAACGGAAATCCCGGCGGACGCCCGGTGCCAAGGCGCTTGTCTATATAAAAACAGCGCGGGCACTGCACAAAAAGATCGATTCCACTCCGGCTAACCGTGAACGGCTCGTGCGACTTCGGGTCGAACAAATTCCGCGACCGCTGGGGATTATAGTAGGAGGACATGGTTGGATTATTTAATCTTATTATAATCTCTTGGCGGTAAAAAAATAGAGCGCCCAGATGAACGCTCTAACTCTTGCTCTTGCCGATAAAAAATCTTAATTCGCTCCAATCAACATTCTCCAATCGAAACGCTGCTAATCGATCGGCCACTTCATCCACCCAGCCACTCGCAACCTCGTCCGCAAATACGAAAAGTTCCTCGCGAGAATTATGACTATCGGACTCCGTACAACTCCATAGCTTAATCGTACTCGCAAGCACCTTGCCGCTGCGATTGGTATTGGTTGAAGTCATCTCAAATCTTTCCAGCACCAGTGCCTGTTTCCAATCCTGTGGGTAATACGATTTTTGGTGGACAGGACAATATTGCGCGACGCTCAGTTGCCATCCCCGAGGAAGATCAATTTTCTGATAAACCTCCTTAAGGAGAAACGAGAAGGTGAGGAACTGAATGAGATTTTCCACGTCTTCGCGAAGTTTCCTCAAAAATTCCGCATCCTGTCCTCCGTATTTATGGATTCTCAGGAGGCTTTCCGTGGCCTTTTGAAGATCAGATTTCATATATCCTCCTTATGGACATTGGATTACTGTCTTTTATATATCACGCTACCCGCGCTAGCGCAAACGGCAAATATATCCAAAAACGCAAAAGTCCGCTCCCCCGTCGGAGAGCGGACTTTTATCTTATAGACATGGATGTTCTTTCTTTTCTAGAGGCCAAATCCAAAATCGGCGGTCTGCCTTGCAAGTGCCATTCTGACGAGCTCCTTGATGAGCTGTGTTTCCACCTCAAGCACCGCCTTTATCTCCGAAAGATCCTTGAGAAGGCTGCGGTGGGTGTACGTTCCTTTTTTCTGGGTTCTGATAAGCATATTCGCGACGATTTGTTTGAGTTTATATATGAGCACGACCTTTGCTCGACTCCCGCGCGTTATTGCGCGGCATGTCTAGTACTACGCGCCATCCCGGCGGGATATTACAACAACCCTTTCGCAATCTTTAGGTGCATGTTGTCAACCTATGTGCTACAAAGAAAAAGTCCGTGCCCTTTATAAGAACACGGACTCGATAGATGCTTGATGGAATGTATTAGACTACTGAATATAGGTAGCCAAACTTCGGCAATTCGGCCCGAAGTTTCTCAAGCGCGTCTTCCCGTGAATCGTATGCAATGATCTGAACCACGGCTGGATTTCCACGAAGAAGCCGAGATAGTTTCCGGGTTTCCAGTTTTACCCGCTCGCAGAGAATCAGAACGGGAACGTCATTCTGATTGGCCATCTCAACCTCGATACCACCGCCCCAAGACGGTGCGATGGGAACGACAATGAGAAATGTGCTTCTGGTACAGACCTGAGCCCGTTCCGCGGCATCAATCTCCTGTGGAGTGTAGTCGGCATTTTTGATGGGGTCGTAATGCTCGTGAGGCACGAATCCTCTTGTGCCCGTCACTTCTTCGACAACATCTCCAATAGCCGAGTAAAAAACTTTGGCTTCCTCTTGTTCCGCCTTTGGGAGCTCGGTCAGAGGGCAACAGATATACGCTGATTTCTGATTCATATATCACCTCGTCTTTGGTTAAGTAGATTGTTGATGGTGGCTACTTGAGCTGTCTAGATTCAAGCAGAAAACAAAAGAGGGGTCAACGTTTGGATAGTGATTGCAGAATCACCCACTTCACGTCGTCAGATGTTTCAATCTCCCGATGCGGTGGCGTGAGTAAAGTCACTGGCTTGCTGTCGTTTGGAATTATTCTTCCTGCTCCACAGATTTTTCTCGTAGCGCAGAGTTCGTGAAACGGAATTTTTACAACGCCTTTCCCAAGTTCACTGTTGGTTGCACAAACAACTTCTTCACTATTAGCCATCAAGCAAACATGGCCAATGCCGTTATGTTCATCTGTACGCTTTCCGTGAACGAAAGGGCTACTCACAAAGAGCAAATCGCCAACTATAAGCAGTTCGTCTTGAGCTAGCTCTTTCCCTTCAGCCCTGCAAAATTCAAACTGCTGCCTTGGGCGACGTGGTATAGCAATGCCGTATTGTCCATATATCCACTTCGTAAAACTGGAGCAGTCGAAGTAGTGCGGCGCCTCCCACTGTCCTGATGGCAACTTCCAACTAGCTTTCCCGATGACGCTTTCCGATAGTGACACCATGTCTACGTCCACCCTACGAAAACCTTTCTCTTTAAGGATCTCGAATATGGCATCTTCATCCAGGGGCACGTCCATCGATTTCAGATCTACCGCACAACAATTGCCAACGGCTCGATACATCATCGTTCCCACCTCCCTGCATTTGTAAATGAACAAAAAAAACCGCCCGAGAGGGCAGTTTTCGAAGCCTTTGAAGATTCAAAGACTCCCCTCTCAGTTGCGGAAGTTATTGAGAGAAGAAGCAAAGCTGGACCAAGTGGAAATGTTCTTGTTTAAAAGCATAATTGAATTATATAGTCGCCCGCGCGGAAGTCAAATATCCAAAACTTTTCTATAAAATCCCTTTCGCAATCTTCTCCCGCATCTTTGCCACAACCGCATTAAAGAAAAATAGATTATGGAACGTGAGCAACGCGCCGCCGGTGATCTCATTCGCACGCACGAGGTGCGCAATGTATGCGCGCTGATATTTTTGGCAGACCATACATTCGCATTCCGCGTCGATCGGACCCTTGTCTTTCAAGAGCGCCGCCTTATTGAAATCCACGCGGCCTTCATGCGTGGCAATACCCACACCACCGGCGCCGCGACCGCGCACGCCACTTTTTTTGCTCACAAACGCGATGCCACGCCGCGCGTAGTGCGTCGGCACCGTGCAGTCAAAGGTGTCCACGCCACCTTTAATGATCAGCTCGATATCCTCCGGGTGCCCCATGCCGAGCAAGTGTCGCGGACGCTTTTGATCGAGCAATGGAATCACCCACTGCAAAACTTTCCGCGACTCGTCTTTTGATTCTCCAATATCGCCGCCGATGCCGAATCCATCAAAATCCATTTTGGTAATAAATTTTGCGCCCTCTTTGCGCAGGTCCTCAAAGTCCGCGCCCTGCACGATGCCGTACATCGCCTGCTTTGAAGTTCGCGCATCGAGAGAACGCTTTGCCCAACGGTGCGTCCGCGCGAGGGATTGCTTCATATACGTATGCGTGGCGCCTGGTGGCGGGCACTCGTCAAACGCGTACATGATGTCCGCGCCGAGTTGCTGTTGGATCGCAATTGACGTTTCCGGCGAGAGAAAAAGCTCTTCGCCGTTCATCGGCGAACGGAAATGCACGCCCTCTTCAGTCATCTTTACGTTGCTCGGCTGATGACCCTTCTCGATCGCCTTCTCCACTTTGCCCGGATAATATTTTATGGAAAATTTCCCCACGCCAAGATCGTGGCCGAATCCGAGACTGAAGACCTGGAATCCGCCCGAATCCGTCATCGTCGGCTTCGGCCAGTTCATGAATTTATTAATGCCGCCGCCGGCCTTCACGATCTTCTCTCCGGGCTGAAGATGCAGGTGGTATGTGTTCGAAATAAGCAGCTGCGTTCCTGTCGCCGCGATCTCATCACTGCGCAGGGCCTTCACCGCCGCAAGCGTTGCCACCGGCACGATCGCCGGCGTCATCACCTCGCCATGCGGCGTCTTGAGCACGCCCAGCCGCGCCGCAGACTTTTTAGACTTCTTTAATATTGAAAACTCGATCATCGAACGTATTGTACTCGAAAACTCAAGATAGAAAAACCCCCGGCGCGTTTTGCACCGAGGGTTTTTCTATCGTATGAGATTACTGCTGCGCCGGAATCATCGGACCGCCCGGGGTGCTTGTAACACCTCCCTGCACTCCCGTAACCGGCACGGCCACACCGCCGCCGCCATATCCTCCACGATCCTGCATCATCGGATATCCGCGATAGTAAGAACTACCAAACGCCGCATGAAGTTCATCGCGGAATTCTCCTGCCTTTACGCCAAGCGCAAACACAAAAACAAGAATGACGATTCCCACAACCCACCAGATCACGCGATGTCCGTGACCGCATCCACACCCACATCCGGCACCGCACGCGCACGTCGTCTTTCCCGTCGACACTATCTTCTGCCCGTCTTTTGTTTCATCCATTTTTAAATAATGTTAAAAACTGATTAATAAGCGACGACCTTTACTTTCTATCATTATACATTTATATTGACAATCAGTAAATCCACTGTGCGGGGTAAATTCTTCTATGGAAGATAACGCAAGCGATCGTTCGTTCACCGCTCTCCCCTCCTTTCAATCATACAGGGCAACGCGTGCAAAGGATCAATCGAGCGCCACATGCCTCAACCAATCCTGCAAGCTCTACAACAGAGCGCAATTTACCAATGGTCAAACCGTATGCCGGTCGTGCAAAACGCGATTTAACAAAGACTTGATACGCACGGTACTGACACCCGTCACATCGCCACCTTCTCATTTTCAAAACGGAAAGATGCCATCCGCCCATAAAAAGGAATTCGGGTTGAGCATCAGAAGACTTCGCGAAGACCGTGCCATCAGTCAACAGCAACTTGCAGAGGAAATGGGCGTTGCACGCACGTACGTTTCCAAAATTGAAAATGGCCACATTCTGCCCGGCATCGAACAATGCGTTAAGCTGGCGAATGCACTTAACATGAGGCTTTCCGAATTAATGGAAGAGACATTGGAAGCCATCATTTATCCTCCATTCGCTTCGGCGCCGCCATTCGAACATTGAGTCGATCATCAACCCATTCACCTCTCGCGCCTTTCCACGACGCGAGATTTTTTTCTGGAAAAAATCCCCGAAATCGGCTACAATCGAAGCATTATGGAACCGCAATACGACCACACGGAGGTCGAGAAAAAGATTTATAAACAGTGGGAAGATTCGGGATATTTTGATCCTGATGTTTGCATAGAGAAGGGCGTGACCGCGCGCGATGCGGAGCCGTTCAGTATCGTACTGCCGCCACCGAACGTTACGGGCACCCTGCACATGGGACACGCGGCGATGCTCGTGATCGAAGACGCGATGGTGCGCGTGAACCGCATGCGCGGAAAGAAAACGCTTTGGATCCCCGGCACCGACCACGCCGCAATCGCCACGCAGTCAAAAGTAGAAAAAGATATCGTCAAAGCCGAAGGAAAAAATCGCCACGATCTTGGCCGCGAGGAATTTTTAAATCGCGTCCGCGCCTTTGCACAGGAAAGCCATGATACGATCGTCAATCAGGTGAAGCGCATGGGCGCGTCGCTCGACTGGAGCCGCGAAGCCTACACGCTCGATGACAAGCGCGAAATCGCTGTTCGCACCGCGTTCAAAAAGATGTATGACCTCGGCTTGATCTATCGAGGCCACCGCGTAGTGAACTGGGACGTCAAAGGCCAAACCACAATCTCCGATGACGAAATAATCTACGAAGAACGCAAGGCCAAACTGTATACGTTCCGCTACGGCCTCCTTGCCGATGGCACACCATTCCCCATCGCCATCGCCACCACTCGCCTCGAGACGAAGTTCGGCGACACCGCCGTCGCGGTCCATCCATCGGACGAACAGTACAAACAATTCGTCGGAAAAACGTTCGACGTGGATTTTTGCGGCACCCCGCTCTCTATAAAAGTGATCGCAGACGAATCGGTGGAGAAAGATTTTGGCACGGGCGCGCTCGGTGTCACGCCCGCACACAGCATGATCGACTGGGAGATTGCCCAGCGGCACTCGCTCCCCTTCAAACAGATAATAGATGAATATGGAAAGATGATCGTGGAAAACCCGCTCGTCCACGGGAAAAAGACTGCCGAGGCACGAGAGATCGTCGCGGAAGAATTGCGCACGCGAGGACTTATCGAAAAAGAAGAAGAGATCGCTCAGAACGTTGCCACCGCCGAGCGCACTGGCGGCATCATTGAGCCCCTGCCGAAACTGCAATGGTTCATTGCAGTAAACAAACCGTTCGGTGATGTGAAAAAAACATTAAAGGAGCTGATGATCGACGCCGTAAAAAAAGATGGTGTCGTGATCCTGCCCGAGCGCTTCGAGCGGATTTATTTCAACTGGATTGAAAACTTGCGCGACTGGTGCATCTCGCGCCAAATCTGGTTCGGACATCAGATCCCGGTATGGTATAAAGACGATGAAATATTCGCCGGTGTTGCAGTGCCAGAGGGTGACGGATGGGCGCAGGATCCCGATACGCTCGACACATGGTTCTCGTCCGGGCTCTGGCCGTTCAGCACGCTCGGCTGGCCGGAAAAGACTGACGACCTCGCAACCTATTTCCCAAACGCGGTCCTCGAGACCGGCTACGATATTTTATTCTTCTGGGTGGCACGCATGATATTAATGAGCGAGGTGTTAATGGGCGGCGCGCCATTCAAGCGCGTCTACCTGCATGGCCTCGTCCGCGATGACAAGGGTCGCAAAATGTCAAAAAGCCTCGGCAACATCATCGACCCGCTCACGATGGCCGACAAGTACGGCGCGGATGCCACTCGTCTCTCGCTCGTGATCGGCGCCGCCGCGGGCAACGACATCAAGCTTTCCGAAGACCGCATCCGCGGCTATCGCAACTTCTCCACCAAACTGTGGAACATCGCGCGGTTCATTAACATGAACAAGCCGGCTGATTTTGAAAATGAAAAAACGACCGCAGAGGCCGCCATCGCCACGCGCGAAGAAATAAAAGAGTTGGACACGCTCAAGCTTGAAGTCACCAAGTATATCGACAATTTTGAATTCCACCTCGCCGGAGAAAAACTTTACCACTACACGTGGCACCGCCTCGCAGACGAAATTATAGAGCAGGAAAAGAAGACACTTGCCGATGGCACCGACGCGGAGAAAGCGGAGTCATATGCGTTGCTTGAGCATCTGCTCCTCGGATCGCTCACCATGCTTCATCCATTCATGCCGTTCATCACCGAAGAGATCTATCAGATCTTCCGCCCGGGGAAAATGTTGATGGTTGAAAAGTGGTAACTTGATTGACGAAATTTATAGAAGGATGTATTCTATTGCCAGCAGGTTTTTTTGTATAAATCACTAAGAGGTGGCGGGACATGAATATTGAAGATGCTATCGCGACCATCAAGATAGCTGCGTCGAAATTCGAGAATTTGTCTCCAAAATGCCGGAAAATAGCCGAGCTTATCGGAGAGAGATACGCTCCAAAACAGATCGCTTCTTTATTGGGAAAAAGCTTCGAAACCGTCCATTCCCAGATCAGGGTTTGTAAGGAAAGTATGGGGGTATTAACCACCTCACAGCTTGCAATAGCCATGTATTGGAGAGAACTTTCAGAAGCAAAGAATCTCACACCACCGACCCGACCCATCGCAGAGATCGTAACACCCCGCGAACTTGAGATTGCCTATTACATCGTTGATGGATATAGCGATCTCAATATCGCGGCGAATCTTGAAATAACAGAGGAGACAGTTGGTCGTCATATCACAAATCTTTCGGCTGCATTAGGGGTCTCCAACCGGACCGCAATCGCGCGCCGCGTTCTGTACGAAGAATTCTGCAACCGCAACCTGTCCCCGGTGCCTCAATGAGGCCCGGGGATTTTCATGATTAAATGGTAGAATAAAGCTATGTTGATGCTCGTCCTCTCGATCCTCGCCGGAATACTCCCGGGCTTTGCGTGGCTCGTTTTTTATCTGGGCGAAGCGACGCATGCGGAGCCAAAGCGGCTCATCGTGTTCACATTCATCGCGGGCATAGCGTTTGGATTCTTTACCGTTGCAATCGAGAATATCTTCAATGGATGGGCAACAGGCATCGGCATTCAGGAACTCTCGCTTCTCTCATTATTCGGCCTGGCCATCATTGAGGAGGTGATGAAGTTTGCCGCCGCGCACTTTGCGATCAACCGCGCGCCGGAGTTCAACGAGCCGGTGGACGCGATGATCTACATGATCGTCGCCGCGCTCGGCTTCGCGACGCTCGAGAACATCGGCGCGATAGCGAGCATCACGCCGTCGGCGACGCTCATCCCCGCGGTGCTCGAGACCATATCATTGCGCTTTGTGGGCGCCACGCTCCTCCATACGCTCACGTCGGGCATCGTCGGCTACTATTGGGCGGTCGGCATCGTAGAGGGCAAGGTAAAGCGCTTTCTCGTGATTGGCATCACGGTCGCCGCGATTTTGCACGCCACCTTCAACTATCTTATACTTACCTATGGAGGTGCCGTCTATTCTGTGATATTCTTAATTATCGTCGGGTTCTTCGTATTGAACGATTTCGAGGCACTCAAAGCAAAGCCGATAAACCTCATCGTATAAATAATTCATTAAAACAATATGATCATAAACAGCGAGGATGAGAGATTTTTCGAGGATCTTGCCGGGGCAAAGACGGAGGCCGACGGCGAATACGGCGTAGAGCTTGTAAAGGCATCGACTGGCGCCGTTACTGCCCGCGCGGCATCAGTCGCACCCAAGATGATCCACACCAAAGAAGAAAAGGAAGATCTCTGGGCTGATGGTGAACCGGAAGGACAGCTGACGGTCGACGTCTATCAGACGCCGGACGACATCGTGGTGGAATCCGCGATCGCGGGCGTAGCGCCGGATGATATCGACGTAAATGTCACTACCGACTCGATCTCCATCCGCGGATCGCGCAAGCGCGAGAAGGCGGTGCGCGACGAGGACTATCTCTATCAGGAATGCTATTGGGGGAAGTTTGGCCGCTCTATCATATTGCCGCAGGAGGTGGATCCGGAAGGCGCGGTGGTAAAATTTAAGAATGGAATCCTCACCGTGACCCTGCCAAAAGCAAACAAGAAGAAGATCCATAAGCTCAAAATCCGGGTGGATTAAGGGCCTACGAGGCATAGCTTTTGAAAGGACGGCGTTCCAGCCTGCTGGCTTGCCGCCTTGGCTCTCAGCGCCTTCGCGCTTTCGAGACACCTTTCAAAAGCTGTATCTCTTAGGCCCACAATCAAGACCAATTCATCAACTTGCGTAAATTATTCTTTTCCGCTATAATCTTTCAGTAATTTAATCAACCAAAGACATGAGGAAATGCGCACGATGCGAGAAAACTTCACAGATGGGCGGACACCGGATTTTGCTCCGCGGCCATTATAACCCTACGAACTGGACCCGAAAGTACCCGAATTTGCAGTACGCAACGATTGATGGCAAGCGCCAGCTCGTCTGCACCGGTTGCCTCAGAACTTTGCACAAAGCACCGCACAAGGTGGTAAGAAAGACGGCGGGAGCGGCTAAATAAGAAAATTTTTTGTGGTAAAATAAGGAGGTGAAAGAAAAATTCGAATCGCCACAAATTGAAAGCGATCCCGAGCTTGAATATCAAGCCCTCTCCGGGAAGGAGAAGTTTGAGCGTCTTCTTGGTCTTTTTGGAACCGAAGCTGCACGAGCGGGGTTTATTGAAACCTGTGAAAAATACGTCGCAGAACGAAGATTGAACTCTAGTTCAGGAAGAAGTGAATACGCGGGGACAAAGCAAACGTATTCTCCCCCAAAAAGAGCTGCGCTCCATAATAAAATTATGGATACGCTTACGAAGCTCGCAACACAACACAAAAAGATTGATCCTGTAACACGAAAAGTATTATTTGAAGCTGCTACCCGAGAAACGATGGCTTCTATCGCACAGGAGTGGGTCTCCGCAAATGAATACGGAGAAGATACAGACGAGGATCAACAGGCACGCAAAGGAACCTCTTCAATCACCGCCTTTTATCATTCAAGAGGGCAAGATTAATAATCAAAGCGGGCCGTAGTATACCGGTAGTACGAGCGCATGGGGTGCGTTTAGAGCGGGTTCAATTCCCGCCGGCCCGACAACTTAAAATAATAACAGCCCTTCGCCGAATTATTCTTATCACGAGGCGAAGGGCTGTTATTATTTTTCGAGTGTAATTAAATTATTCCCGTAGCCAATTCCAAATTCGCGTAAGAATACCTTGCGGTTTTTCCGCATGAGCGTGGCGGCGCGAACGGTGCTGCATCATCTCTTTTATCTCCGGCACTTTTGCGACGCCGGTGCGATAGCCTTCCTCGATGATCTCTGCGCTCTTCTTAAAATCGGACGGTGTGTATGCGCCGAGATCGGGCTCGATCAAAATATCAACATTCTGCGGAACAAGGTGGCGCTGATGGCTCGCAAGGATGCTTATGGTATTCGTCATCACATCGATTACATTTTTTACTTCCCTACGCGCATGCCAACGAACAACGTTCACGCCGATCCGTATTTCGGCGCCCATATCGTGCAAGGGGGAAAGCGGAAGATTTTCGGTCAATCCTCCGTCAACGAACTTTCTTCCGTCGATCTCTACGGGAACGAACATCCCGGGGATGCACGTACTCGCGCGTACGGCGAGCGCGGCGCGACCGCGGCGCAGAACCACCCGTTCGCCGTCTTCGATATCCGTCACGACGATCGCAAGCGGAGTATTCGCCTCCTCAATCCCTTTTTTTCCGATGTGCTTTTCTACTTCTGTTTCAACGCCACGATTAGATGCAAATCCAAGCAGTGAATTAGGAAAGCTCGATACGAATGACCAGTTCAGTTTGGCCGCGACGGCCTTCATCTCCTCGGTGGTCATACCAAACGCATAGCCGGTCGCGACGAGCGCGCCGGCGCTCGTTCCCGCGATGCAGTCGATGGGGATGTCGTTCTCCATGAGCGCCGCAAGCACCCCGACGTGCGCCATGCCGAGTGCCCCGCCACCGCCAAGCGCGACACCTATCCGCCGCCTCGTTTGTATTCCCCGCTTCTGCTTCATGCTTTTATTATACCGCTAAACAAAGCTTCATAGAGGGAGTACAATGAATTTAATCAAATGGAACAAACTTTTATTCTAAACGCCGCAAACGAACTGACGGAACACATCATGTACCACAAGCTCGCCTTGATGGAGAAGGAACCGGCGAACCGCGAGGCGCTCGAGCGGCTTTCGGCGCAGGAGAAGACGCACTACGAGTTTTGGCAATCACTCCTGCCGGAGGCGGAGGCAAAGAAGATTCGCGCGCGGTGGTATACCGTCTGGGGAATCTCATTTTTACGTATGGCATTCGGCGTGACGTTCATCACAAAGTTTCTCGAGACGCACGAAAAGGATTCCCAAAAAAAGTATGCAGCGATTGCGGCCGCCATTCCCGAATCGCACAAAGTTCGCTTTGCGCAGATCATAGAGGACGAGAAATCTCATGAGCGGGCGCTGATCGCCCAGCTCAAAGAGAAGCGCGTGAGCTACATCGGATTCATCGTGCTCGGTCTCGCCGACGCGATCGTGGAGATCACGGGCGTCCACGCCGGCTTCCTCGGCGTCACCGGCTCCACGCTTATCGCCGGCGTCGCCGGCGTCATCGTGGGATTCTCCGCGGCGATCTCGATGGGCTCAGCGGGATATCTGCAGGCCAAGCAGGACCCGGGGAAATCCGCAATCCTTTCCGGATTCATCACATGGGCGTCGTACTTCTGCTCTGTCATCCTGCTCGCGCTCCCCTACTTCCTTATCCGCGTGATGATCCCGGCATTCATCGTTTCTGCATCGGTCGGCATCGTGCTCGTTGCCGGATTCACCTTCTACGGCGCAATCGTCTTTGACCGAAAGTTCTGGCGCGAATTCGCCGAGACCGTCGCACTCATGCTCGGCACCGCACTCGCCACGTTCCTCCTCGGCGTCGTCGTCGGCAGCGTGTTCCACATCAACACCGCAAATTTTTAGAAGATCGACTGCTTAAAAATATCGGCAAGGCAAAGAGTACCGACGAGACGTACCGGCGGGTACGTTAAGGAGGCATGATGAAGCCGCAGCCATATTTTTAAGCAGAAGCCACCAAGCGTTGCATAACCACAAACAAAAATCCGACCGGATGGTCGGATTTTTGTTAAATCCCGTCAGATTTCTGGCGCAACAGCCAGGTGGGTAAGCTCAACTGCGGCCCACGGGCGGCAGAGATTTGCTTTCCCAATTAATATTGTTTGATCCGAAATCTGCGCGGGATCTAACTCTATTATACCACTGCCCCGGCAAAAGATATCAATGTGCATAGAATCATCCTGCCACAACACCCATTAAATCTATATTAAAAGAGTTTTGGCTTCCCTATTGCAAAGCATATTCTCATTCCTATAAAAAACGAAGACAGTGATTTTTTGACGCAAGGGGTATTCCGCCCGTCGATGTCATCAACCTTGATCTCCGTGTGAAAAAACTGGAAAAGAAGGCTGGATTGCAGTAGAATCCTAGTGCTATGAAGCCACAAACCCGCAAGCGCATATTCTATGTGTTCATTCTTTTATTTGTCGTCATCGGCGCGGCGGTCGTACTCTACGCCGAAGGGTGGCGCATCAATTCTTCCACGCTCGTGGCAGAGAAAGCGGGCGGTATTTACATACGCTCATATCCCAATAATGCGCTGATAACGCTGAATGGAAAACCTGTTCAGAACCAATCGGCATTTATGAGTCCCGGGACGTTCATCTCCGGTCTTTTCCCAAAGGTATACACGCTCACCCTTTCGGCTCCGGGCTATGACACATGGACGGAGGATCCGCAGATCGTGCCGTCGCTCGTGACCGAAATGAAGTATGCCGTGCTCGTGCCAAAGGCAGCGACGAACGTCGCGACCACCACTCCGGCAGTGGCAGATTTTTTTGAGGCGGATGGCGAAGTGGTCGTAACGAACGCGAGCGCAACGATCTCCTGGCTCGAAAAGACGATCGGATACGGTACGGTCGTAAGCCACAGCACCGATCTGAGGACCGCAATCATCCGCACGGTGAGCTCAAAAACTGGCATCGCCACCTATTCCGTTTATGATTTTAGCGCCGCCACGAGCACCAATTTTTCCGCATTGTTAAAGCAATCGGGCATCCGGCCAACGCCGACCACGAACGTCTTCGTTGACCCTTACGACGATACGAGTATGATCGTGCAGACCCCGACGCAAATTGTGGCCATCGACTCGGGCACGTATCGAGCTACGGTTGTCGACACCGCACCCGCGGGCGAGACGATCGAATCCCCTATCGCCGTATCGCCGTCGGTCATAGCATGGGCGCGCTATACCGCGGGAGCGGGCGGCGCTACTGGCTCTTCCAGCGCTTTGAACGCCCACGGCACTTCGCAGATTGTCGTCTACGACAAATTCTCCGGTAATACGATCGATAGTTCACTCACTCTTAATGGTTCAATAAAGCAGCTCGCATGGGTGCGCAACAACGTCCTCGGAATACTCGCAAGTGACAACACACTTTATCTCTATAACGTGCCGAACGAGCAACTCTCCACACTCGCCGACGACGTGAAGCAATTCTATCCCACAAACGACGACACGGCGCTCGCGGCGCTCGAGTACAACAGCCTGGAGGTCTTCTCTTTCGCAACACAGGACTATTATCGCTTTGCCCTCCCCGACGTTGCAGATGCGCAGGGACTCATCTGGTACAAAGACGATGCGCACCTCTTTGTGCAATATCCTGGGCGCGTCGCATTCCTTGATCTTGCTGATATCAACCTAAAAAATCTCACCACAGTCTCTGCGGGAACGGACGCGGCGTACGATCCGCAGGAAAATGCCCTGTATCTTATCGATCAGGGTCAGAAACTTCTTCGCTTCGATTTTCCGGAATAGTGTTGTTCGATACGTGACGCCGCGCGCGGACGAGTAGCTCCTTTTGCACCAGTCGCGCCTTGGTCTTTCCCACCGCCGGCAGAACGATCTTATTATGCGCCGGATCATGCTCCGAACCGATCATAGTGATGATGATCTGGCTCACGCCCGCCATCCGATCCAGCGGGCCGCGCTGGATGCTCACATTCTGGATCTGGTGATACAACGCCGCGAGCTCGTTGCGCACGATATATCCGCGAGTCATGACAAATGCCTCGTCGGTAAACATGTAGGTGTAAAAGCGGTATTCCATGTATGTCCATAAAAGGACCATCAAGAAATAAAGCGCGCTTATAAGCAAGAGTAATTGCGCACCGTAATCCACAAACGGCACATAAAATGGCGGTGTCCATCGCTCGCCGTACCAGAGTGCCGCGGTCAGGACGAATAAAAAGATAGCGACCTTGATCCGCTTCGAGAGGAAGAGAATGAATGCGCGCTTGCCGAGAGAATGCTTCCGTTGGTTTTCCATCCCTATAACTATTATCGTATAGATATATTATAATACATTTATAGCACCTGCATGAAACTTCCCCACTCGCTCCGCGCAATCATCCTTTTACTCCGCATCGCGCTCGGGCTCAACTTCTTTTACCTTGGCTTCAGCGTGCTTTTCAATCATTCGCTCGGCACGCAGATCCGGGCGCAGTCTTTTGGCAATCTCTACTCCTGGCTCGCCGCGCCGGTCGTCCAGGGCGGCTGGGTGCAGCCGGTGGCACAATGGGCGTTCCTTATCATCGGCATCTGCCTTATAGCCGGATTACTCACGCGCCTGGCGTCCATTGCGGGCATTATCCTCACATTGCTGAGCTATCTCCCCACCGTGAGCTACGCCGCGCTCAGCGTCTCGCAATTCATCAACGACGAGGTGATCGTCGTCATCTGCCTGCTTATTCTTGTCTTCGCGAACGCGGGAAGCTACCTCGGGTTGGATACCTTTATCCACTTTCACCGGCCGACGAAAGTGCAAAAATAACCAACACTGTTGAGCGAGTGAGTGTGCTTACGCTGGAGCGAAACAGTGTTGGTTATTTATTTTCCTGCTTCTATTTCTAAAAGGCGATTATACTTTGCCACACGCTCCCCACGCGCAGGTGCACCAAGTTTGAAACCATCTGCCGCAACACCATAAGCGAGGTCGGCAATAAAGTCATCGTTCGTCTCGCCGCTGCGATGCGACACGACGACCGCCCAGCGATACTGCCGCGCAAGGCGTACGGCGTTCAACGTCTCCGTGACGGTCCCGATCTGATTCGGCTTGATGATAATGGCGTTAACGCTCTTCTTGGCCTGCGCCATTTCCATGCGATCGGTGTTTGTGGTGGTCAGGTCATCACCGGCAATCCAGAGCTTGGATTTTACGCTTGCATTATTTTCGACATTCGCCGCCGTGAACGCCGCAAAACTCTTGAAGTCGTTCTCGCCGAACGGATCTTCTATATAAAGTGGTTGATATTCTTTGATGAGCTTCTTATAAGTATTATTAAGCTGCTGACGCGATAATCCTTTGATGTCCGTCGCGGCGGCATCGATGCCAAAGTCTATTTTTTTATCCAATGTTAATTTCTTGGCTACCGCGCGGAGCATCTGGAATGGCTCGAGGTCGTTCTTAAAATTTGGCGCAAAGCCGCCTTCGTCGCCAAGGTTTGCCGCGCCACGGCCCTTTGCCCTTACGAGCGCCGCGCCAAGTGCGTGATAGATCGCAGTGCCAACATCAACCGATTCCTTGAATGTGCGGCATTTTGGGATGATTAAATATTCCTGAAAATGCAGATTGTTGCCCGCGTGCAGGCCGCCGTTCACGACATTCATAAAAAGACGCGGGTGCAGGGTCGTCGCCGTCGGATCCACCCAAAGGCCGTAGACGTCGCGGATGTGCTTCCAAAGCGGCACTTTTTTGGTACGCGCGGCGGCGCGGAGGAACGCGATCGAAACGGCAAGGATGGCATTCGCGCCAAGGCGCGACTTTGTGGGCGTGCCGTCAAGGCGCACTAAAAATTCATCCACCGCCGCCTGATCGAGAAAATCCTTATGGATGATGCGCGTGGCGATCGTCGTCTTGATATTTTTTACCGCCGCCGCCGCTGGCAAAGCGTGCGCCTCCGTGGCGCCCGTGCTCTTGCCCTGCGGCACCGATGCCGTGGCGCGAATGCCGTTCTGTAACGTAAGCGCGACTTCCACCGTCCATTGTCCACGAGAATCGAGGATCTGACGCGCGCTGAGGGAAGTTATCTTCATGCGATTGGTGTCGGGAGTGGAACCGGCGCAGGCGGCTGTTGCTTTGGTGGCGGGACAACGTTTATCGGCGCACCATTCACAAACGCAACGATATTGTCGATTGTGGTATCGAGAATGCGAAGGAACGCTTCGCGTGTGTTGAACGCGTTGTGCGGCGTAACGATGACGTTTGGCATCGCAACGAGATCGGCGTCGACGCTCATATCCCCTGCTTTCATCTCCGCCTCTTCTTCCAGCACGTCGATGCCCGCTCCGGCGAGCGTGCCATCCTTCAACGCGCTCACGAGCGCCGCCGTTTCCATGATCGCACCGCGCGCGGTGTTGATGAGGATTGCGCCGCGCTTGATCAGATGAACATTGCCTGCATTGATGAGATGATGCGTGGATGGAAGATACGGTGCGTGGATCGTGATGACATCGCTTTGCGCAAGCAGATCTTCCAATGACAAGTATGCAAAATCCATTTCCTTCGCGAACGCGTCGTCGTGGTACACGTCATACGCGACCACCTTCATATTGAAACCTTTCGCCATGCGGATCGCGTGCTTGCCGATGCGGCCGGTGCCCACGACGCCGATCGTTTTGCCCGCAAGGTCAAAGCCCGTTAGCCCGTCGTTCGTAAATTTGTGCTCCACGCGGATGCGGTCGCGCGCTTGGAATAGCTTTCGCGAGAGCGCAAGGATAAGCGCGAATGCGAACTCGGCGACGGTGTTCTCACCATACCCGGGAACCGACGTGACGGGAATCCCCCGCGCGGCGGCGGCGGCGAGGTCAATATGATCGTAGCCCGTGGAAAGCGTTGTGATGAGTTTGAGGTTCGGCAACGCGGCGATCGTCGGCGCGTCCACTGCGGAGTCCATAAAGACGGCGAGGATGTCGAAGTTCGTGTCCGTGGGAACAAGGCTGTTGTTGATCCCCTCGTCCACGAACGCCACCTCCACGCCCGCAGCCTTGAGCTTCTCGCTCGCCTCCAAATATTTCTCGCCATCGTCCCCCACCCGCTTTAAGTTAAAAAATATTGCTTTGTGTGTCATAGAGATATTATACACCAAATATGCCCGCGTGGGGGCTAGTAGAGGATGTTCGGACTTATTTTTTCCTCGATTTTGGAGTGTGGGATGAAGTTCAAATAAAATTATCGAATCCCTTCATAAAAACTATTTTTTAAATAACACTGAACTCCGAGCTTACTGGCATCAAAATGCGGCTCAGGGATTTTTTTGGGATCGATCCACAACCATGCTTCGCATTTATCTGGTTCCATGAGTTTCAAATCACCCTCATATTTATCGGCAAGAAGAACCACAGAAATATAATGCTTACCTTCCTCTTTGTAAGTTTCAAGATTATTCGTTATTGCTATCACGCGAGGATTCTTAACATCTAAATCTGTTTCCTCTTTGATCTCGCGGATAGCGCCAGCTTCAAAAGTCTCTCCCAAATCAAGATGTCCTCCAGGAATTGAATATTTCTGAGCATGGCTCCCTTTTCTTTTCCCTACCAAAATTTCTCCCCTGCTATTAACAATAACGACACCCAGCCCAACTTTCGGTCGTTCTTCCATATAAAAAGCATACCAAACAAAAGTTAAAATGTCTTTGCGGGCAGCGTGGAGCAAAGTTCAAGCAAGTTTAGTAATAAAAAAGGGCTTCATATTGAAGCCCTTGCCTTCCTAAGCCTGTCGGAGGCAAAAGAAAACGAAGCGAAGAAGATGAAGTAGTCGAGTAGGATCGCCCCTAGTATTCCGACCGCGAGGCACCACCAGAAGGCCATGCGATCTGCTTCTGCGAACGCTGTCGCCACTTCGGGGTCGAACGAGAAGTAGCAGGCCAGCTGGTAAAGCCAGTACAACCCTACGGTTGCCGCCGGGCAGATAAGCCATGCGGCTGCCATCCATCCGAGAGACTTCTGTTTTTCCCGTTGCCAATGAGTACATTCTGAAATCATGGACGCTCTCCTTCTAAATCATAGAATAAGATAGTTAGCGAGCTATGTCAACCTGGTGGAGCGAGGGATTCGAACCCGCTTCTCTTATTTGGTAAAAGTAAGATCTTACCAATATAAACGACCACCCCACAACAGAATAAAACATCAGCCATTAAAACTATCTAAAACAAAAACAGCCGCATTTGTTGCAGCTGTTTTTGAGCCAAATGGGGTTTTCGCCTACAGATTATGTAGACCCTATTTTCTTCATCATTATACTCTTCCCACTCGCCAAGTCAAATAAGATTTAACGGTTTTTTAATCTTATTTCGAGCGCTATTTCGCCCGCTTCCCCTTCATCTTGGCTTCCTCTTTTGCGATCGCGATCGTGGTCGGGACGACGGTGTCCGGGTTCAACGAAATGCTCTCAATCCCGCGCGTCACGAGGAACTGCGCGAAGTCCGGATAGTCCGACGGCGCCTGTCCGCAGATGCCGATGTACTTTTTGCGTGCGCGGCATTTCTTGATGATGTCGCCAATCAGGATCTTCACCGCCTCGTTGTTCTCATTCGCGATCTTGGTGACGATGCCGGAGTCACGGTCGAGTCCGAGCGTCAGCTGGGTAAGGTCGTTCGAGCCGATGGACATGCCGTCAAAGATATCGAGGAACTTGTCCGCGAGTAAAACGTTCGATGGGATCTCGCACATCACGTAGATCGGGGTAATCGCCTTCGCGCTCAACTTCTTCTTTTTGGCGATATAATTCGTCACCAATCCCGCCTCCGCCATCGTCTCTTGCACCTTGATGCCCTCATCCACCGTGCGACAGAACGGTACCATCGGGATCACGTTCGTGAGACCCATATCCTCGCGCACCATCTTCATCGCCGCGACCTCCATCATGAACGCCGGCTTGAACTTGGGGTCGTAGTACCGCGACGCGCCGCGCCAGCCGAGCATCGGATTCTCTTCGCGCGGTTCATATGCCTCGCCGCCGAGCAATGTACGATATTCGTTCGTCTTAAAGTCCGAAAAGCGCACGATCACTTTGCGCGGATAGAACGCCGCACCGATCTTTGCAATGCCGTATGCCAAGTTGTCTGTGTAATATTGCTTCGGATCTTTCCAGCCGACGATCTTCTTCTCAATCGCGGCACGCACGATCGGCGCCTGGTCCTTTAAGTTAAGCAATGCCATCGGATGCAATCCCATCTTGGATGCAATGATAAATTCCTCGCGTGCAAGGCCCACGCCATCGTTCGGTAAGAATGATATCTCGAATGCGCTGTCCGCGACGGCGACGTTCACCATTACTTTTGTTTTGGTCTTTGGGATCTTCTTGAGGTCGTGCTCAACAACTTTGAACTTGAGCGCGCCCTTGTAAATATTGCCGCCGCTGCCCGTGGTATCCACAGTGATCTCTTCTCCTGTTTTTATCAGCTTCGTCGCCTTCTCCGTCCCCACGATCGCCGGAATGCCAAGCTCGCGGCTGACGATTGCCGCGTGCGATGTTCGTCCGCCCTTGTCTGTGACGATCGCCGATGCCATCTTCATGATCGGCTCCCAATCCGGGTCGGTCATCGTCGTCACAAGGATCTCACCTTTTTTGAAATCACCGATGTGCTTTGCCTCCAAAATAATATGTGCCTTGCCCGTCGCGATCTTCGAACCGACGGAGGCGCCGGTCAAAATTGCCGGCTTCGTTTCCTGTGGAACATATTCCGTGAGCTTTGAAAAGTCGCGGCCGGCCTGGATCGTTTCCGGGCGCGCCTGCACGATGAAGATCTCACCCGTCACACCGTCCTTTGCCCATTCCATATCCATCGGCGTCCACTTTTTATAGTGGTCGGTGTAATGCTTCTCTATCATAGTGCCCCATGTGGCAAGTTGGGCAACCTCTTTGTCTGTGAGCACGAACGAATCGCGCTCTTCCGTACTCGTGTTTACGATCTTTGTCTGCTGAATGCTCGAGACGGCGGTGCCCGCGTGCGGGTGATAGATCATCTTGCGCATCTTTACGCCAAGCTTCCGTTCAATGATCGGACGCTTGGTCTTTGCCGTAAGGCCTTCCTTCCAGATAATAAACTCATCCGGCGTCACCTCGCCTTTTACGATCATCTCGCCGAGTCCCCACGAGCCGTTAATGATGACGATGTCTTTGAATCCTGATTCTGTGTCCACCGAGAACATGACGCCCGAGCACGCCTTATCCGAGCGCACCATCTTCTGCACACCGGCGGAGAGCGCGATCTTCAAGTGATCGAAGCCGCGGTCCGCGCGATACGAGATCGCGCGATCGGTAAAGAGCGATGCCATGGTCGCGCGGACCGCGACGGCCACCTGCTTCGCGCCACGGATGCCAAGGTAACTCTCCTGCTCGCCCGCAAAGCTCGCGCCCGGCAGATCCTCGGCGGTCGCGGACGATCGCACGGCCACATCCGCATTCTTGCCATACCGCTTCTCTATAAAATCGCGATACGCGTTCACAATGTCCTCATCCAGGTCCTTCGGAAATTCCGTAGCGACGATCTTCTCCCGGATCAACTTGCCCACGCGCTCGAGCTCCTTCAAATTCTTGGTATTAAGGCCTTTTAATGTTTCTTTAATGAACTTATCGAGACCGGTGCTCGCCAAAAAGTAATAATATGCATCGGCGGTGACGGTGAATCCCGACGGCACCGGCACGCCTTTCGAGCCAAGCGTTCGGATCATCTCGCCGAGCGATGCATTCTTGCCTCCCACCATCCCAACATCCTTAATGCCCACCTCTTCGAACTTGAGAATATATTTTTTCATATTTTTTTAATTTTTATTGTTTAATTGAATTTTTAATATTTTAAAGCAATGATCAAATCCGACACATTCGATCCCGTATCTCCCGTCATCACGTAATTCCCGATCTTTTCGAATAACGCGTACGTATCGTTCGCCGCGCGGAACGATTCCGTGTCAACACGAGCGTCAATCGCGGCCTTTCTTGTTATAGTATCGCATATTGCGCCCGCAAATGCGCCATGATCCCGGCCGTCGGACGCGAATGACAATACCTCCTCTCCGTCGTCCACGAATCGCAGGGCGGAGGCGCAGAGTTCCAGGTTTCTCCCGCCGCGACCGGCGGGATTGCGCACCGTCACGGTCGTTTCGCCCGCCCACAGCAACGCGGTATGCGGTGACGCGGCGCGGATCGCATCCACAATCATCTTACCGACATCGTCCGCGTCACCCGTGAGCTCGCTGCCGCGAATCTCCGCCGCAAAGCCAAGCCGCGCCGCCGTCGTTTGCATCGCCTCGAGCGCATGACGGTTGGAAACAACGAGGATATTAGAAACCTTTGCAAAATAATTATCTTCCTTTGGGGTCTCAATGAGACCGCACTTTTCAAGATTGCATGTTTGGAGCACATTATATTTTACAAGTACCGCGGCGGCATCCTCGATGGTCGTCATGTCCTTTACCGTCGGCCCCGAGGCAATGGACGAAAGCTCATCGCCCACGACGTCCGAAAAGATGAGCGATACCACGCGTGCCGGATATGCGGCCTTGGCCAAGTTGCCGCCGCGGGCGCGCGAAAGATGTTTACGAATGATGTTGATCTCCTGGATCGTCGCGCCCGCATTGATGAGCGCGGTCATAATAGGAATCTCCTCGCGGCTTGCCGGATCTTCCGGGAAGAAAAGCAGGGTCGATCCGCCGCCGGAGATAATAAATATCACGAGGTCTTTTTCCGTCAGTCCGCCGAGTGCCGCGACGATCGCTTCCGCCGCGCGCAAATTCTCCGTCGAAGGCAACGGATGCGTCCCGCAAAATATCTTAAGGTGCGCGAGCGGCGGACATACCGCCACATCCACCACGACGCCATCCGCGATCCGATCGCCCAATAATCCTTCCGCGAAAATTCCCGCCACGGCGGCACATTTTCCGACGGCGACAAACACGATCCTTCCCACCAGGGAAAGATCGATCACCTGATCCGCAAGCGATAATCGCTCCCCTTCCAGCCGCATCGTCTTCTGTAACACCTCTTTTGTATCGATTGATTCGTACCCTGCCTCCGCAATGTTCAAGAGTGCGCGTCGCGCGTCGGTCGTCGCAAGCTCGTCAAAGTTTTGGATCTTCATGATGGTATTAGTTTATCACGGACGCTCATGCCGCGACGGCGGTCCCTTTTCCAACCGCATCGGCGATCGTTGCATACCCGTCACGCGCAAGGAGCTTCACGAGTCCCTGGTTGATCCGCTTGACCGCCATCGGACCGCCGTAGATAAGGCCGGTCACCATCTGCACGAGCGATGCCCCCGCTTTGATCTTTTCGTACGCATCCTCCGCGGTGAACACGCCACCGAGCCCGATCAGAATATATTTGCCGCCCGTCTTTTTATAGATATGACGGATCATCATCGTGGAAAGCTGTTTTATCGGCGCACCGGAGATACCGCCCTCCGGAATAACATCGAGCTTCTCTTGTGACGAACGCAGATGCAAAAGGCTGCGATCCTTTGAAAGATTCCCGAGCACAAACCCATCCACCATAGGATACTTTTCCACGACCGCGACAATCGCATCCACCTCGTCCATCGCAAGATGCGTGGAAAGCTTAAGAAATACCGGCCGCAGTTTTTCCACGCGTGAAAGCGCGGCAAGCAGCGAGTCCAACATCGCCGGATCCTGGAATGTACAGCCGTCCTGAGCGTTCGGACAGGAAACGTTCAGCGTGACGTAAGAAAAATATCGCGCGAGCATCGTATACGTCGCCACGTAATCCTCCACCGATTTCTCTCCTTTGATGTCCGCGCGATTGGTCTTTGCAATGTTAATACCAACGGGAAACGTAAATTTCATCCGCTTCAATCTTTTTTCGATCGCTTCCGCACCGGTATTTTTCAATCCGTAATAAACAATGAGCGACTGGTCGTCCGGCAGGCGCGCGAGGCGAAGGCCTTTGTTCCCTTCATACGGAAAATGCGTGATCGCACCGACCTCCATAAAACCGAACCCCACTGCAGGCATGATCTTCGTCAGTTGGACGTCCTTATCGAACCCTGCGCCGAGTCCGATCGGATTCTTGAAGTCGATCCCCAAGACGCGCGTCGCGAGCGACGGATGTTCGTAATCGCATGACGCGGCAACAATCCAGCGCGTGAACGCGAACGCGCCGAGCATCGCGCCGACCCACGTAAAAAAATCGTGGACATGCTCGGGGTCGAACCAAAAGAAGATCGGTTTTAGGATTTTTTCATACATGCGCTTATTATAACGTATAGCCGCAACCCCCGGATATTACTTACCGGATCCTCCCGCGATCGAAGCCTCGACGTGCACATCGTCGATCTCGCACACGCCGCCCACGCATGCCAATTCTTTTTTGACGTCGGTGGAATCCGTCTTTTCGTAAAGCAATATCTGAGAAAAATCGATCGCCGGAAGCGCCGACGCCATCTCCTCATAGCGCTCCTTCGTGATCTCTTCATACGGCGCGAGCAGGTATGCATGGCTCTCGCGCGGCAAAAACGATAACCCGCCGATCATATCCCAGTGCTCATAGATCCAATGTGCGACCGCAATCCATTCGTTCTCACCGATCGAGACGGTCACCGACGGATTGTGCTCGGTAAAGTTTACCTTTACCTTGCGCCAATATTCCAGCTGATCGATCGCGGAGAGATCATCTTTCAGCACCGCACCTTCCGGTGCTTTGACCGGAAACTCAAACACGTACGTGGAGGCCGACGAGATCGATTGTCCGACCTCCGGGAAATACGGCACCTTCTGGTCCTTCATCATGTGGAACAATGCGTCGGTGGCCGAGATGCGCACGCGGCGGATGTAATACTGCGCGTGGCGCGCATGCAATCCCGATGCGGCATCCACCGTCTGCGACACCGTCCCCGACGGCTTTACGCACGTAACGGACGTTGACGGCAAGATACCGAAACGCTTTGCATATTCTTTATTGATCGCGAGCGCACGATCGCGAAGCGTCGAAAGCACCGCCTCGCTCCGCACGGCCGGGCAATCCCACTGGCCGGTAATAGAAACACCAAGCAAGCGCTCGGCTTCACAGTTTTTCTTCCAATCCTTGGAAAGATAGGGAAAGTTGGTGAGCGTGGATTGGTACGTGCCGAGGATCGCCGCGATGCGGATTTTTTTAAGCAAGGTCTCTTCCGTATCTTCCGCGCGTGCAACCACCTCCGACAAGTTGCAGAACTGCTTTGGCTGGAGAAGGATCTCGCCGCATGGATTGGTGCCGACCTTCAATATTTTTTGTCCTAATGCGCGCTTCCGACGGTTCGGGATCTGATAGACCAGACTGCCGCGATTGAATATTCCCCGCTCACCGGTGCGGCTCTTTGCGAGCGAAAGCCATTCATCCATAAACTGCTCCGCGTCCGGCTTGCGCGTGTACACCGCGGAGTTGTTCGCCATGGAACGCTGCGGGTCGGCAAAATAGAACTGACCCGTCTTTGCCGTACGCATCTCTTGATCGTCGAGATCCGAAAGCGAGATCATCGCGCTGCGGCGCACGCCGCCCGCCACCACCACCTCGCCGATCTTGCAGCAGATGTCGTGCACGTCGAGGTTTGAAAGGCGACGGCCCTGTTTGGCCAAAATCTTCGCGCGAGCGAACGCAAGAAGCGAGCGCAGCGGCTCCGGACCGGAGCTCTTGCCGCCCATCGTCTTTAAGCGGGCGCCAGCCGGCCGGAGCTCCGAGAGATCGAATTCGATATCTTTGCCTTCGAACCATGTGCGCAGGCCGAGCGTGAGCGCATCCGCCCATCCCTCTTTGCTGTCCGCCACCACGTGCGTCTTTATTTTCTTTCCCGTCTTGGTTGCCTGTCGCTTGATCTGAGGAAGTTTCTGCACATTCTGGCTCTCCACGGAAAATCCTACGCCGGTGCCGCACATCGAGATATACATGATCTCCGCAAAGTCCTCCAGCCTCTGCGGCGCGGTGAACGAGCAGTTGTACGCGCACACATTCGTGGCCCGCGCCGCCGTCCCGGCGAACTGCAAAAGTCGCATGGACGGCATCGCTTCCTGGTGGAGGATCGCATCCTGCACCTCCGCATACTCATCCGCGGTCAATTTATCGCCCAGATTCTCCTTCATAAAGGATATGTAACGCTCCACCGTCTCGATCCACGTTTCGCGGCGGCCTTCCTCCGGGATCCAGTTGGCATACGTACGATAGTATACAAACTCCGCCAATTGATTATGAAAATAATGTTTGCTCGCCGCCGCAAGTTTGGTGACGTATTCCGGGATCTCCTTCTTGTTCTCACGCAATTGCGAGCGATCATTACGATATAAAATATAAGCCTTTGCGGTCTTTTGAAAATCCATAAGGATCAGCTGGGTTTCCACCACGTCCTGGATCTCTTCGATCGTCGGTACGTGCCCTGCAGGATATTTCTTCATGAGCGCGCCGATCACCTGCTCCGACACCTTTTCCGCGCTCTGTGCGGAACCTTCTCCCGTTGCCGACATCGCGCGCGAGATTGCGCTCGTAATCCTGTCCTGATCAAACGCCACAATTCGACCATCCCGCTTTCGCACCTCCGCAAAGCTATTATTTTTTGTCATGATATAAGTATTGTCATCTCGAAGTCCGTTATCACCTAGCAAGCGGCTCCTGTGCATAACCGAACGGCGTTGTCATATGCGCGCCGAGCATCGAAAAAACCTCCACTTTTTCTTCATAAAACGTCTATAAAATATGACAACATTTTTGTCATCTATTCTTCAAAATGTGCTATAATTTTGAAAATATCCCCAAATGCATATAAAAAGCGTCATAGAACAGCTCGGGTACTCCTCCCAGGAGGCGGCAGTGTACCTTGCGGCACTCGAATTGGGCGGCAGTACCGCCACAGACATCGCCGCCAAGGCTCGCTTGCCGCGCACCACGGTCAACCTTATTATCACCGCGCTCAGTAAAAAGGGACTTATGAACGCCTACATCCAGCGCAAACGAAAGATCTGGGCGGCGGAGAACCCGGAACGCCTGATGATCACACTCAAAGAGCGCGAAGCGGCGCTCAAGCTCGTACTTCCCGAGCTACAATCGCTCCGGCACGACACCGGCGTCAAACCGACCGTGCGCGCGTACGCCGGCGTGGAAGAGATTCGCCAGATCATGAACGACATCCTTGAATCAAAGCACCACATCTCCGCGATCCTTTCGTGGGACGAATGGAAGGCACTCCTCGGCGAGCATTATATGGATGACTTTATTGAAAGCCGCTACCGGCAGTATCTCCGCATCCGCATCCTTACCCCAAAATCAAAAGCTGCTGCCGAGCTCAAGGCGCGCGACGGCGAAGAGCTCCGCACGACGCAGTTCCTTCCCTCATCCCTCGAGATCAACAACTGCAACTTTATTTACGCCAATAAAGTGGCGATCATCTCGCTCAACAAAAAACGCCCTGTGGGCATTTTGATCGAAGACCAGGACATCCACCACACGATGGAAGTGATGTTCGAAAGCTTGTGGCGCGAAAGCGGCGGCGCGTAGACTTTGACGCGCGTATGCCGCACGCCAAAGTCTGGGGATTTCTTTTTTTTTATAGAATGCAATAATACTATCAGCGGTGACAGGAGGATTCCGGACAATGAGCTTAGCTTCGAACCAGAATTCCCAATTGTTACAGTTGACCCTCTTATTTAAAGAGGCTCTCGAGCCAAATACTTCACACGTTTGCCGAAGGGCAGATTTTTTCATGCAGAAAGACAAGGATTCTCCCGACTCTGTGGCAAAAAATAAACGCCTACAGGAGATCGCGGACAATCTCAACACACCGGCGACATGATATTCTCATGTCGCCGCACTTTTATTTTAAATTTTATTTTGGTGCTATCTCTACAATTTTCTCCTTTGCCGTTTGCCCGGCAACGATCCGCACGCGGGACGGTGCAACATTGAAGTGCTCCGCAAGCGCCGCCTCGATCGCGCGATTTGCCTTGCCATCCACCGCACGCTCGTTCACGGCCACCACAAAACAACGCTCGGCGTTCTTACCGCTAAAAAGATCGGTTGTTTCTTTGACATACGCCTTCTTGACACCGGGCTTTGCGCGCACGGATATCTTCATCGCAATGGTACCATTGATTGTTATTCCTTTGCGTCACCGTTATCGTCCGTTGGAGTATTATCCGTGTTTGCCTCAATATCCTCCGCATCGATATCGTGCTCCAATGCCTCGTTTTCATCTACATCTCTCTCTGTTGCGGTATCTTCATCGCTTGCCATAGTAATATTTTATTATTTTTTTGGGGATTCGACGACCTTTCCTAGTATTGTGACGTGCTTATATCATACCTTATTACACCTTAAATCTATCTAAAAATCCGCCACAGGCATCTCGTCGATGTCGGTGTAATCGATGCGCAGGTCATCAAAGACGGTGCCTGCGGCGTTGTGGCCGTGCGGGCCGGATTCCTCGCCGGCGCGGCGGATGAATTCGCTTTGCGCGGCGCGGAGCTCGTCCGCGCCAAGCGATGCCACGTCCGCCTCGGCGCGCGCGGAGGCGGCGCGGAAGCCGGCGTCGAGCGATTGCACGCGCGGGCTCACTTGCAACGCCACGGCGTTGAAGCCTATCAACGATATGTTCTTGAGCTCGCGCACACGCGAGAGCGCCACGTAGCCCATGCCGCGATTGAAGGCGCGGCCAAGGTCGATCACGGCGGCGTCGAGCGTCATCCCCTGGCTCTTGTGCACCGTGATGGCCCACGCGAGCTTGAGCGGCAGCTGAGAAACGCTCGCCTGCGGATCCTTGCCGGTCTTGCCGGCTTTGGCGCGCCCGCCTTCCACTTTCCACTGGAATCGGCCCGGCGTGATGCGCTTCTTGTCGAACGTCATGATGACGGGGTTGGCTTCGGTGGCCGCGGCTCCTGCGGTATTGGGGTCGCCGTCTCCCCCGTTCTCAAACCCAATCACTTCGCCCAGCGTGCCGTTCACGTATCCCATCCCCATATTATTCTTGGTGAACATCACGCGCGCGCCGATCTTGAGCACCAGCTTGTCCGGCACGTCGTTATCTTTTTTTAACTTCTCCACGAGCGCGGCGGGGCCGTTCTGGTAGACGTCGTACACCACGTCCGGCGTGGTGAGCTTGCGCAGCTCCGCGGTGTTGATCTCGTCCACGTTCTCGCGATGGGTGTACAGCCGCGCGATGCCGATCGGCGCGTCAACGGCGGCGCCGATGCGCGCGCTAAGCTTGGCCACGATATCCGGCGTCACATCGCCCGCGCGAATGGCGGCCAAGATCTCCAAGAGTTCGGCGCCACTCGCACCATCGCCGCTTGCGGCGGCAATCGCGGTCTGCCGATGCTGCTCCGTCAAATAGCACACGCGCATCTCCGCGTTCTTCCACGCAGCGGAGTCGATCACAAATTTTTCGCTCTCACCGTTGACCGGCGGGATCTGAAAGAAATCGCCGCAACAGATGAGCTGCAATCCCCCGAACGGCGCGTGATCGTTCCGCGCGGTGCGGCAGATGAGGTCCACACGATCGAACTGCTCGGGATGCAGCATGCTGATCTCGTCTATAATAAGCACCCGCGCGCGGCGGATGCGGTCGGTCAGATACTCGTTCGCGCGCACGCGGTCGATCTCTTGCGCGTCTTCGTGCATGGGCCCGCGCGTCAGCCCCGCCCACGAATGGAGCGTCCGCCCGTTGATGTGGCTCGCCGCGATCCCGGTGTACGCCGTGACGGCGGCCTCCACCTCATGCTGGTTCAGAAAGTCGATATATTGATTGAGCACGTATGTCTTCCCCGCGCCCGGCGCCCCGGTCAGGAATACGTTCTCGCCGGTTTTGAGGATGGCTAAGGCGGTGGATTGGAGCATGTGGGGAATTATAACCCCGCACCAAAAATTCGGCTAAAAATGACCAAGTCCGCTATTTTTTAACTCACTTTTGATACTTAGATAATCCGGAATCGCCTGCGCGACAAGCGCCCAAAACTTTCTTGAATGGTTAAATTCTTTAAGATGACACAGCTCATGCACAATAATATAATCCTGAACTTTCGATGATAAAAACAGCAGCTTATAATTGAAATTCAAATTGCGCTTTTTAGAACAACTCCCCCAGCACGTTTTCTGGTTTTTAATATTCACCCCGTTGTAATGATAGTGGTAAATAGCATTAAAACTTTCGATCTTTTTCTCCACAAGTGCCAGCGCTTCGCCCTTATACTTTAGATAATCTTCGCGACTAAAACGAGCAAGCGGTTGCCCGCGAAATTGGCTGAAAAAATTGAGCTTAGAAAAAAGCCATTGCGCTTTCTCGGAGATAAATGTTTCGCCGACGCCTTCGCGCACATCGGAAGGCGTCGTCAATACGATCGATCCATCGCAATACACCGCAAGCCGCATTCGCCGCGCACGAGCGCTTTTGTGGAGCGTATAAGGAATCTTTTTATTTTGTAAGGTGATTTCTTTCTGCATGGTGATCAAACTTTACATCACTCAAGAATTTGGTCAACTTCGCTTTAATGAATTTTTAATCTATGCAGCAGAGTTAAAACTTCTTTATCACCACATCAATCAGCCGATTGAGATATTTATGGAAGTCGTCCACGTCGATCTTCGTGCGATATTCCTTTAGCACCAGCTCCTGCACGATGCGCTTTGCCTCCTTTAAAAACTCCTCGCGCTTGGAGGACTGCTGCCAGCCTTCGTCGAGCGCCTCCTCAAGTCGCCGCGTCATGTCTTTAATAAAGTCCCGCACCGTCGCGGCGTCATCGCCCTTAACAAATTCCTCCGAAATAACATACAGCCCGTATTCCTTGAGCGAATAGCCAAGCTCTTTTGCCTCATCGCCTTTTTTCTTGATGTCGCTCATCAACTCCTGATACCGCTTGATGCGCTCGGAAAGATCGATCTGGTTCTGCTCGAATTCCTTGCGGATTGCCGCCAGCCGCTCGCTAAACTTCTTATACGCCGGATTGGTATCGATATTGATGGAAATCTCCTGCTTGAGCATCTTCTCAAGATTCAACGCCTTCTCGTCATCGTCCATCTTATTCAACCGCTCCATCACATAAAGGTCGTTCACGTTCAGCTCGCGGAAATTCTTCGTGATCCCTTCGTAATCAACATGCTGTTGGATAAATTGCTTTACCTTCTCGCCATATTCCGCCAACAGCTCGGCGTCAGAAACCTTTACGCCATATTCTTTCTCGAACGCAACATACACACTCGCCAGCCATTCGAAAGCACGGATATGCTCGCGCAAAAACGGGTCCGGCGAAAGGATTTCGAACAACAGCTTTAACCGTGCATACTTCCCACGGAAGAATTTTTGCTTATCCGGGCTCTCCGCAAAAATCTTTAAGCATCGGCGCAAGTTCTCTATCGACGGATCTTCTATATTCACGCCCGCAAACAATCCCATCGTTTCGCGCAACACCTCCACAAATTCCTCCTTAAGCTTGTCGATATTAATCATCGCGGAATCCACCACGCTCTCGTCAAAGTTAAGCGCCTTGTGCAAACTCTTCGTGATGCCGTAATAATCGATCACCTTTCCGGCGCCCTTGTTGGGATACACACGGTTGGTGCGCGCGATCGCCTGGAGCAGATTGTGATCCCAAAGCGGCTTATCAAGATACATCACCTGCTCGATCGGCGCGTCAAAGCCGGTCAGCAGCATGTCGCACACGAGCAAAAACTTGAGCGGATTCTGTGGGTCCTTAAAATTGCTGATGATCGTTTCGCGGCGCGCCTTCGTTGTGTTGTATTTGCGCAGATCCTCGGCTTCCGTATTCGGATCGCCCGGCGAATATACCACCTCCGACCATTCCTTCGGGATCAGCGCATCCAATAACTTTTTATACTTTGCCGTCGCCTCGCGATCGTAGCACACGATCTGCGCCTTGAACCCCGCCGGTTCAACATACAGACGAAAGTGCTCCACGATATCCCGGGCCACCGCTTCCATGCGCCGGTCGAGCTTTACCACCGCCTCTTTTTTGCCATATTTTTTAGAGAGGGCATCGCGATCTTTTTCCGAAAGTCCGGCCGTCAGCTCATCGAACTGCTTATCAAGCTTCTCTTCGTCGATAAAGAATTTGGAGAGTCGCGCTTCGTATGTCACGGGCAGCGTTGCGCCATCATCAACCGCCTGCTGGATCGAGTAGTAATCAATATAGCGCTCCCCTTCCTCGCCAAAGTTGCGATGGGTGTTGAGCGTTGCGCGGTCGATCGGCGTGCCGGTAAAGCCAAAGAAAAATGCGTTACCCATCGCGCTCCGCAACTTGATCGCCGAAACGCCCTCGTTGTCGCGGTGTGCTTCATCCGAAAGCACGATAATGTTCTCATCCAAATTTTTGACGGAATCGCCAAGCTCGGAGAATTTCTGGATGGTGGAAATAAAGATTCCCCGCTCCGGCGATTGGATCTTTTTCTCCAGATCCCGACGCGATTCCACGCGCACCACGTTCTCGCCGCCGCAGTTTACGAACGTATCATAGATCTGGTCATCAAGATCGATGCGATCCACCAGGATAAATATCTTGGGATTTTTGAGCCGCTTATCAAAGCGCAGCTTCCACGCCGTAAAGAACATCGTGAGCGACTTGCCGGAGCCCTGCGTGTGCCAGATCAGGCCGCGCTTCTTCTTGCCATCCTGCACGCGCTCTACAATCTTATTCGTCGCCCGCACCTGCTGGTAACGCGCGATCTTCTTTATCGTTCCCGTCTTTTCTTTTTCAAAGACGATAAAGTTTTGGATTATGTCGAGTAGGCGCTCCGGCGACAAAAGCGCCGCAAGCGTCATTTCAAGCTTTCCCTCCGAAAGCTCAGCGCCGCCATATTCCTTCTCCAGCGCCTCATCGCGCCATTCAAGGAAGTACTGCGCGGGAGCGTACGTTGCGCCATAGACGGTCTTAAGGCCGTCCGTCGCGATTGCAAAGCAATTCGTCCAGAACAGCTTGAACGCGTTCCGCTCGTAGCGCTTGATCTGCCCCACCGCGTTCGAGTAATCAACGTTGCTCGCCGCCGTCGGACTCTTTGCCTCAACATCCACCACCGGCACGCCGTTCAAAAACACCATCACATCCGAGCGAACATTTTCTCCATTGCCTTCAAAATAGAATTGGTTCGCAACCACGAAGTGATTGTTCGCCGGATGCTCAAAATCAACCACGGCGTAATCCCGCATCTTGCCCGTCTGCGGATCCTTCAAGTTCACGCCATAGCGCAGAGCGTGCAAAAATTCCTGATTGTTATCGATCTTTTGGACCTCTCGAAGCACCGCTTGCGCTTCTGCGTCGCCATCCGCATCATCCGCAATCCCGTTGATCTTTTTTATCGCAGCCAGAAACAACGGCGCAATGATGTACTCGTTCTCAAATTCCCTCAGCTTCGCAAACTTCTGTGGCGGGACATATTCATAGCCAAGATCCTTTTGCAGGAACTCGATGATATAGTTTTCGACGGTGAATTGTTCGTTGAATTTCATGGGTTTAAATTTGGCTTGCTTTGTATAATTTTATCTGGCTACCAACTTCTTGCTTTATTCTCTTTCTAAGCCCCCCGTCCTCTACATATATTTCGACCTGTTCTAGAAAACCGGGCAACGGAAGAGCTTGTCGATTAATTTTCTCCAAAGCTTCAAGTATAGTTTTTGCTAAAGCGATTAGCGAAATATCCCCGAAACCCGTCATATTAAAGAATGATCTTCCTCCATATTTATTCAGCATTTCAAAATAATTCTTAATATATGATGCCTCATCAAATCTATTGTCTATGGTGATATTTTTTATATGACTAGGGATACTTTTTTTAAGGATTGTTAAAGCCACTAACATTTCTTGCTCAATGTCAGGCGTTATAAAATAATCCTCTCGCAATGAGATATTGTTCTTTAAAACCTGATTTATTGTTGAAGTGTCTATTAATTTCATAATCCAATTTGAGAACGATATTCTCCATACTGCTCTTTACGCACTCGTCCAAAAATAAGATATTGTGCCTCAATGTTTTGGAGAATTCCGCGGCCGATCCCATCATTTATATAATTAAAGGCTTGGCTTCCACAAAATTTTTTCACAATGGTTGTAACTCTTGGTTGCTTCCGTGGTGAACTTGGTACCTTTCTCGGTTGGTAAGGAGGCGGCAATAAATTTTCACGTTCTTCCCATGTTATAATTTTTCGTCGCGCCAGAGTAAAAAGAACGGCACGTGGAGTTATTTTATATTTCAACGCAAGCTGAGATATAAGCGGGCTAGTAACACTAGAATTTTTTATTTTTTCAGTTTCTGTCTCAGGTAGAAGAATGGCGGCCGTCAGATCATGCTTTTTCGCCTCTAACCCCAGAACTTTTGGCTCGCTTGCTTCAAAATCGCTATCAATAGAAAAATCATATCCGTTCAATCCTATACACATTAATAGATATATAAGGGTATAAATTCTTCTAGCCATAACTTCGTCGGGATTTATCTCATCCGGCAGGAAAACAAACGGGATGCGATCATCTTTTATCACAAAGCCACTAGTATTTTTATAAACACTATTAACGCTTTTAACTTCTGGCAAAATGCCACCTTTCCATACTCCCCGGGAAATATTAATTCCTTTTATTTGAATCTTATCTATCAAATAATTGAGCGCATTTTCCGATGCCTTAGATCGAAACTCATCTAGATTAATATTGAAGAAATCCAAAAAAGAATCTACACACTCACTATGTGGCTTCCCAATAAGAGCCCCGCAGAATTTATTTTTGGGAATCGAATAATTTTCAGTTATGTAATTTTGAAGGCGAACAAGCCGATCAACAATTCTTTTCGATGTTACATCTCCCGCTCCCTTCCTTTTAGCAAAGAATTTCTTTGAAAATTTATATTTTCTCAACTGATTGATATGCCCCAATTGCTTTTTAAGATTTTCTGGCGTCAAAAAGAACATCTGCCAAGAAATAAGTATCAAATCGCATTCGTCTAATAGGTTTTTATAACTAATATGCCCAACGCGAAAGCCGTCATCAAAAAATGGCCGCTTGGCTAGCTCTTCTTCGGGATAAATATTAAGCACGCCGCGAATAACCTCGTCGTAGATTTCCACCGCAATCTGTTTTCCAACTTTTATTTGCATATTTTACATCCGCACTCTTCCACTCAGAAGATCCTGCATGAGCCCCTTCTTAAGCAGGTTAAGTTTTTCTTTCAAATCTCTATTGATGGAAATTTTTTTACCAACCGAAAAAAGAATTTCTGCTATTTCCTTTTGTTCTTTAATGTGAGGAGCAGGCATGGAAACATTTGCCATAACATTATTCATTAGCTTTGGATTTGCCGTTTTCACAACGTGACGTTCCGCACACCTTGGAAGTAGATAAGAAAAAAATCTAATATCCATATCAACTTTTTGCTTTAACGTTCCGCAAACATTTGTGCAATTAAATTTGCCGTTCCGATAAAAGACCGCCCCGGCATAAATACCGTCAGTGGTCCATGTTAGATATTCACCTTCAAAGTCATAGGTTCCCATTCTCCCGAATTCTCCATTATTTGAAGTTTGAGAAGAAAAAACAGGATATGGCCCAGGATTTTTTTGAATTTCTATCTTGCTAATAACTCTCCCGCGACCAATTTCAAAAAGGTCGCTAACTTTTTTCACGCTCCACTGCTCCGGAATCTCCCCGATCTCCGTCTTCTTGAATTTCGTATGCCCAATACCGCGCGTGAAAAGCTGCTGCATCAAGCCCTTCTTCAGTTTTTCAGTCGCAGCGATAACGTGATCCGTCTTTTCTATTTCGCTATCAACGCTTTCTAGGATTTCAACAATTTTCCTTTGCTCGTCTTTTTTGGGTAAAACGATCTCCAATTCCTGGTATTGGGAAATATAATATCTTTGATGATTACTCACTGGAAACTTAATGGACTTTATTTTTTCGTATAGAAATTTAAGGTCAGAATTTTGATCTTTATTCTTTAATATTTTTATCGCCGATGATTTTATTTTGAATGGAAAATCGACATATTTACTGTCGGTTGTAAAATCGTCAAAAATGATTGCTGGAACGTCCTTATATATTCCAAAATTCTCATCGGTGTAACCCAAGACAAATGATTTGTTTGCCGTAAGCACGGGCGTTCCCACGCTTTCGCTATAATCCGTGCTTTTTACAATATATTCATCGGGACGCTCATAATCGAGGAGATCCCTGAATTTCTTTACCTCCCATCCTTTTGGAATGGTTTTATCTAGTTTATCCATAGTCGTCATGTGCAGAATTTAATCTGCTATTTTGCGACTCAAAACCCGCTTCTTCCTGCTTCGTCCATCTGTCAACGTACACGCCAAACTTTATTCGGCTTACCGTAGAATTTTTAACTTCTTTCGCTGCCTCGCCGCCGCCCTCAATAACAGAAAAAACTTTTATTCCAGCTTTGCCGGCAGCAGACGTTATATCTTCAGCAGTAACCGCGACATCGAATTCGACAGTTCTTTGATCTTTAAGATTGTCCAGATGCATATCACGCGTCGAAGAAGTACGAGATTCCTCGACGGCTTCTGTTATATCTTTTAGTACGCCTTTTATAAATTCTTTAAGTTCCATGGTTATATTATTTTTTCCAAAGACTTTGAGCTAACATCGACTTTAAGTTAGGATCAATTTGTATACAAAATTGCTGAGCAATAACGAGAGCGTGCGCCTTAATATCTCCCTGAACACCATCACGCGTTGAAAGTCCAAATCTCTGTTGATAGATCCCATGATTGGATCCGATATGAATCCGATAAACCATATCAACCCATCCTTCTCGGATTCCTTGCGATTCCACCCATCCACTTACTTCCGTTGGACCAGAAATTGTTACTCGCGGTTGAACCAAATTAAGCAGATCTTCCAAGGAATTCTTAAGTAAATCGATTTCTTCGTCAGTTAATTTTATGACCCATTTCATAATTTAGTATTTTATCGTTATATCCCGCTTTTTCATTTCTTTAACACCCAAATATTCTCCAGCCCATTTTTATCGATCTCGTCCGCCCATGCGTCGATGCACGCATCAAGCTTCTCGAACCGCTCGTCGCGGGTCATCGCCTTGATCTCGGCCGGGGAATAGCGCCGATAGAAATCGCGCTCGCCAAGACGGTCAATCAACTCATCCCAAAAGATGTCCTCGTTATATTCCTCCATGAGCTCATCCACGTCGGTTCCCTGCTCAAAAAGTAGTGTCGGGAAGAACTTCCCTTCCTTCGCATCCTCCGGATCGTCATCCAGATACTCATCAAAGCCAAACTGCTTGGCGAACGAGAAGATGTGGTCCTCAATGCTCTCGTATTCCTTTTTGCGCGGATCCCTGCGGCTACCATCGCGATTGGCGTTCGCCATCCAGTTGCCCAAATAGACCGCCTTGAGCAGAGCAAGGAATTGCGCGCGGGTAAGGGGGATGCTGAGCTTTTGCTCTTGTTTTGGCTTTATTTTGGCCATAGTTTTAGATATAATGTCTTCATAAGGAGTAAGACCTCTTGTGTTGGGATACCGAATGGCGTCTCGTTAAAGCAAGGGGCTTTCTTATAAGGATTGGTTTTATTCATATTTTTAGGGGTGTGGATAAACTGTTGACATATTTAGCTGTTTGGTATAGTATAAGCATATGGATTGGGGTGTCTCCCAGTCGGCAAAGGGTCCTCGCAAGAGGGCTCTTTGTTTTTTTATGGAAAAATTTTTAGCCCATACCCATCAAAATTTCCACTCTGGTTGCAATAAATTTTTTCTTTAATAATCTCGAACGGCACGTACGGTTCCTCCGAGCTAAGAACATGACGAGCTAATGGATACGCGCACAGATCGGCGATCTGCAAACCAATAATATTCTCGCGTTTTGAAGCAAATTGAAATTCACTGATTCTTTGTTTTACACGATCCGATTCAATATAATAAGTTCCTTTATTCAAAACCACGTCGTATTGCCCGAGCAACTGTTCATCTTCCTTCCTCCCGCGCTTCTCAATCCTGATATCAACGGTAGTTGCATCGTCACCAGCGGCATCCAAACAAAATATCAATCGCTCGATAATAAAAGTTAAAGAGATCCCATAGGGATCACGTGCACCCTTACCATATTTTTTGATATGTTCCACCTTATTTACACCGGCTCCGATGATGGTAAACTTCGCGTCGCTAATAATTTTATTTAGCTCTTTATAGAACTTTTCTTTTAGTGCGAGATCGAAGAGTATCTGAAAAGCTCCTTCGCATTTTCTGATG
>Ga0302319_10001441_pt1 | contig 53091 bp, 49 predicted proteins | sample Bog_T0_2_FD_203319 | JGI IMG/M metagenome (GOLD analysis project Ga0302319, IMG submission 203319) | Peat permafrost microbial communities from Stordalen Mire near Abisko, Sweden - Bog_T0_2 | ecosystem: Environmental > Terrestrial > Soil > Wetlands > Peat | place: Sweden: Abisko, Stordalen Mire...
AGCACACGCTCGCCAACCGTGACCAGTCCCCGCGCGCCGGTCTGCTCTTCCGCCGCCAGCCGCGCCATCGCCCGGAGTCCGTCGTCGGTGAACATCACCTCGATGCCGTAGGCGCGGAATGACTCCTCGTATTGATGGATGAGCGAGCCTTCGCTCTGCTTGAGGATCGAGAAAAGGTCATCAACCTGCAATGCGCTGCACGCGACGCGGACGGGCAGCCGTCCCACGAATTCGGGCTCCATGCCATAATCAATCAGGTCGCGCGTTGTCGCCTCGGCCAGCACCTCGTCGATCCTCCGCTCGGGCCGCGCAGCGGCGGCAAAACCGATTTCGCTTTTCGAGAGCCGACGCTTGACGATGTCGGGCAACTTGTCGAACGCGCCGCTGACGATGAAAAGGATATGCCGCGTGTTGATCGTCTCCTTCTTGACCTTGCCTCCCCGCTTCTGGAATTCCATCGCGGCCTGGAGTTGGGATTGCAGATCGGTCTGGCTGCGCAACGGCACCTCGGTTTCCTCCATCAGCTTCAGGAGATTCGTCTGCACGCCGCGCCCGCTGACATCGCGTCCGGTCCCGACTGACGAACTGGCCAGCTTGTCGACCTCGTCGAGATAAACGATGCCGTATTGCGCGAGGTCCTTGTCGCCCTCGGCCTGCGTGACGAGATCGCGCACGAGGTCCTCGACATCGCCGCCGACGTAGCCGGTCTCGGTGAATTTTGTCGCATCGGCGCGTACCATCGGCACGCCGATCAGCTCGGCGAGGCATTTGACCAGGTAGGTTTTCCCCACGCCGGTCGGGCCCATCACGAGGACGTTTTGCTTGATGTAATTCGGCAGCGCCTTGCCCTGGCTCATCGCCTGGACGTGGTGGTAGTGATCGCACACCGTGATGGCCAGCACCTTTTTCGCCTCGTCCTGCTTGATGACGAAACGGTCGAGATGCTCCTTCACCTGGCGGGGAGTCAGGTCGAAATCAAAATGGGATTTCGCGGAGGGAGGTGAAGCGGTTTCGTCCTGGCCGGGTTGCTCGACTTGCGGCACAAAGCCGCTGCCCGGCTCAAGATTCCTCCTCAGGAATTCCTGCAGGCGGGCGTGGAGCGGATCGTTTTCGGGAGTGGACATCTTTCAACTTCCGATAAATTCCCTTTTGCGCAAGAGCGCGAGTGGGTGGGATGACCTCAAATATTTTCGCCGATATGCAGCCCGCACTCGCGCTTGAGACCGAAGAAACGGGTCTCTTCTTCCGTCATGTTGGCGGTCAGCGGCCGCGTCGTGTGGACATCGCCGATGGAAACGTAGCCCTGCTCCCACAGCGGATGATAGGGAAGATCGTGTTTTTTCAGATATTGATAAACCATACGGTCCGTCCAATCGATGATCGGCTGGACTTTCACCAGGCCGTTCTGCAATTGAAGCACGCCCACTTGCTTGCGGGAATTCGATTGCTGCCGGCGCAGGCCAGTGATCCACCCCTGCGCGCCTAGTTCGCGGATCGCCCGTTGCATCGGCTCGACTTTATTGATCTGATTGTACTTTTCGATGCCGTCGACGCCATGTTCCCAGAGCTTGCCGTGACGCGCCTCGAGCCAGGCCGCGCTGACGTGCGCGCGATAGACCTTCAGGTTGAGCTTCAGCCGTTCCGTCAACTGGTCCGCAAACCGGTAGGTCTCCGGAAAGAGATAGCGCGTGTCGATCATCACGACCGGAATGTCGGCCCATTGCTGCGTGACCATGTGGAGCAAAACCGCCGACTGCACGCCGAAGCTCGTCGAGAGCATGATGTGGGGACGAAACCGTTCCAGCGCCCAGCGCACTCTTTCCTCAGCGGAGACTTTTTCCAGGTTCGCGCTGATTTCGCTCAGCGCCGGTTCGCGCTGTACGATTTCAGATTGGGCTAATTCGAGTGTTTCTTGCATGGCATCTCATCCTTAAAACTATTGTTTATCGGGTATAGGGGGAATACCCTACCTGATCTACCTGAAGAATCAAGCCAATCGCCGCAAGACACTCCGAAAGAGACACTTAAGATTGAGTAGACTTACTCGGAGAGGTCGGGCCGATCAGTGCCAGTGAGGCGGTGTATCCGTGGGCGAAGCTGCGATCACCCACCGGCCCCAGTTGGACATTGGCGAAAAGCCCCGCCAGCGGCATGCCGGGAAAAAACTCATTCACCAGACCGGCATCATGATCGGGTCCGCCGAAAAGCCCGCGCCCGCGCCCATGGCAGGTGCAAAGCAAACCGGCATAGGGAGGCGGCTCCATGCGCGCGATCTGCTCATGCAAAAGGCGTTTCAGTTCGTCCGTCGCCACACGCGAATCGCGCAATTGGTACTGCAACGTCTGGCCCACGCGCGGAACCGCGTTGATCGCCACCGCGCCGCTTTTCGGATCGGCGCCGATGATATTGCGCACAAGGAAGTCACCCCGCTTGTATTCCTCCAGATATTCGCTCACCGCGATCCCGGCAAAGAGATGGCCGCGCGCCTGCTCGCGTTCGGTGTCGGTCAGGTCCTTATAGACGTCGCTCAGGACTTCATAGGCCGGGCGCGAACCAAGCGTGAGCAGCACGTTCTTCTCGGCCTGCGTCACCGTCAACGGCTCGCCGATCGGCTTGCAACCCTGCGAGACAACGGAATGGACGGCGATATCGCCCTGCAGCGCGATGGCCACCCCGCCCGGCACGACGCGATCATCGCAAAACACCCATGCCTCGGGATCGCCCGGAATGCCCCCCGCCATGCCGCCAAAGACAGGCACATGCGGATAGGCCTGGTTCCATTGCTTGAGCCAGATCTCGACGTTGAGCGAAAAGGGGTTGAGGAAAACCAGCCACGCCTTCACGTCCGCAGGCTTGAGGCCGGTGTGCTTGTGCCAAAAAGCGGGGCCGGACGACGCCTCGACCGTATCCTGCGAGAAGGAAAACGAGTTCGCCCTGCCTGCAGGCACCGAGACGAGCATCAACGAAAAACCGGAACCTTCCTCCTGCTCCTGCGCGCGACCAACCAAACCGGTACCGCTGCAACCGATGAGCGTCGGCACATGGCCATAGACGCGCACGAGTTCGAGGAGGTCATTTGCCTTCTCCGCGTAATCGGGCGTGACAAAGACGAGACCAAACGTCGGCTTGCCGCTGAGCTGTTGGCGCAACTGCACGGCGGTCTCGCGGATCACGCCCTCATCGAAAGGGCCGGTCACCAGCCGCGAAGCTGCGAAGTTAGGCATCCCTTAATCATCCGGCCCCTTAAGCAAATGTCAATGCGGCTGACGGTAGGATTAATGACCAGTTACTTCATACCAGTGACTCCACCACATGCGACTCAAACCTCCCTGCCCTTTGTAGGTGATAATTTCTATATTAACATCCTGATCATCCCAACGAGGTAGCACGTTCAAACACCGACCATTCGCGAAACGCCATTGGATGACACCTACGCCTTCGTTAGGGGGCATCCATCCAGGTCCAAGATCATCCAAAATCATCTTCATGGTCATGCCGTCCTCGATCAAAATTTCCTTGGCGGATTCAATGGGCTTTGAAGGGAGGGGCGAAACAACAAAGTATTTCCTATTTGATGCGTTGTTGTCGGCGCTCAGATCACTAAGTGCCGAAAAAAACAACAATAGTGACAAGTAGACGACTATTTTCTCCATATTTAATCCCCAAAATAAAAGACCGTACTCACACCCCCTCCATCGCCTCGGGCTTTAATTCCGATTCGGGCGCAGTGAAGGAAGGGCCGCGGGCGAAATCGGCGCCCCAGATTTCCTGCGCCAGGCGGAAGCTCTCCGGCATCAGCGTGTAGCCGACATGGCCCTGCGGAAAACAGGCGAAGTGGGCGTTGTCCCACGCACGCGCGAGTTCCTCGATTTCCTCCGGTGGGGCAATCTGGTCGTATTGGCCCGCGAGCATCAGCATGTGACGCCCCGGCAGGAGCGGCTTCAGCTTGCCGGGACAAACCAGGCGCATGTTCGTCGCCGTATCGTCGGGCCCGAGGCCAACCTTGCGCATCGCCGCGCGCAACGCCACGGAACTCGGCGCTTTCCAGATTGCGTTGTCGATATTGAGAATCGGTTCGACCAGAATCAGCCGTTGCAGCAGCGGCTCAAAACAGGCCAGCAGGGCCATGATCCAGCCACCGTAACTCGTGCCCCATCCACCAAAAAGATGTCCCCCTTTGCGGCGTAGCTGCTGTAGCACGATGCGGCACTCCACCACCGATTGCCGGATGCCCGCCCCGTTGCGCAACATGTCGCCGCCGATGCACAACTCGCCATGAAAATGCCACGGCAACCGCCGCGAGTAGTGGTAGGGGAGATGGACGAAGACCGCGTTCCAGCCGCGCTCGTTCAGCCGCCGCGCCCAAAGGCGATAGCCGATATCGCTCACCGACATCAGCCCGTGCGCGAGGAGCATGGTCGGCGCGGTCCAACCCTCCTTGCAGGAAAAGAAATCGAAGGCCGCGCGATTGTTGGCGTCATGCTCGCCGGGGTAGGGACTCGGAAACAAAAGCCGGCCGTGGTCGGGCAATTCGGGCGGCACGAAGTTGTCGGGCACGCGGTAAAATTCCCCGACCGGACGCCCGGCCCATTCGGCAGAGAAGGCGTCCCATCGTGAGCGAAAGTCGTCCGAAAGTGGATGCCGCGCCTGCAACAAATTAACAAAGCCGAAGCTGACCCAGTCGAGCGCGAGGGCGCGCGCTTCATCGACCCGGGAAAGAAACGTGCGCTGCTTCACGAGGGCAGATTAGATGAGACCCCGAACAGAGCGCAAGACCTCGGTGGTCAAACCCATAGACCACGAAAGGACATAAGGATCGCAAAAGGGAATACCAGCGCCCACGTTCTGCAAAACCTCCATGTGTTCTTTATGATCTTTTGTGGCTATTAAAAGGGCTGTGAAACAAATCCTCGTCATCGGAGCTGGCCTGGGCGGACTCGCCGCCGCGATTCGTCTCGCGCGCGCAGGCCATGTGGTCGAGGTTTGGGAGAAAAATGACGAGCCGGGCGGCAAGCTGAAGAACCTGCGCATTGATGACTTTCAATGGGGCACGGGGCCATCACTGCTGACCATGGCGCACGTTTTGCGCGAGCTTTTTGCCGCCTGCGACGAGCGGCTGGAGGATCACCTCGAACTCATCCGGCTCGATTCGGCCTGCCGCTATTTCTGGACCGACGGCACGGTCATCGACGAAGACGCCGCGTTCTGGGCGCGGCCTGATGTGGCGAAATTTCTCGACTACGCGCGGGGCATTTACGAGCTTTCGGGCGAGGCTTATCTCAACCGTCCACCCGGCGATTTCTGGCGCGCCTTCACTCCACGCAACTGGCCGAAGCTGCGGCATCTCGGCAAGGTCGCGACGACACGCACGCTGGCCGCCGAGGTCGAGCGCCGCATTTCCGATCCCCACCTGCGCCAGATTTTCCTGCGCTTTGCCACCTACAACGGCTCGTCGCCCTACCTCACCCCCGCGACGTTCAACATCATACCTTATGTCGAGGCCGAATTCGGCGCGTGGTATGTGCGGGGCGGCATGGACCAAATCACGAGGGCCTTATTCGATCTGGCCCAACATCAAGGGGTCACGTTTCGCTTCAATAAAACCGCAACCGGCTGGGACGGAACCGAGGCGACCGCGCAGGATGGGGCGCGCAAAAGGGCCGATTTTCTCGTCTGCAATGGCGACGTGCTCAGCGCGCAGACGACATTTCTTTCCAGTCTTTTTAGCGAGAAAAACCAGGAAAAGCTTCTGCGCCCTCCCCTCTCCACTTCAGGCTTTATTTTATTTCTTGGTGTCCGCGGCCGCGATCCACGTCTCAGCCATCACAACATTTTCTTCTCGGATCATTACGCGCAAGAGTTCGCCGAAATCCACGACCAGCACATCAGTCCCACCGAGCCGACGATTTATATCTCCGTCAGCTCGCGCACCGATCCTGGTCACGCGCCTCCCAGCCATGACAATTACTTCGTGCTCATCAATGCGCCCGCGCGCGATCCCAACCAACCGTGGACGCAGGCCGAGGCGCAGGGCTATCGTGATCTCGTGTTCCGGCGACTCGAAAAACTCGGTTTCGACGACCTGCCGCGCCGCATCGTGGCCGAGCACATCTTCACCCCGAGCGATTTCGCCGCGCGCGATCTCGCCCATCACGGTGCGCTCTACGGCTGGGCTTCCCATTCGATCCGCACCTCGCTCTTTCGCCCTCCCCTGCGCGCGCCGGGAACGCGCAACGTCTTCTTCGTCGGCGGTACCACCCATCCCGGCGGCGGCATTCCCCTCGTCCTTTTGAGCGGGAAAATGGTCGCCGACCTGATTCAACGGGAGAAGGCATGAGATCGCTGCCACGGATCGCAAAACCTAAAGTCGTAGGCTGGAATCTTTTTGAAAAAATCTGTCTCGCCGCCTTCCTGATCTGGAGCGCTGCCGGATTGATTTTCACCATCGATCACATCACGCCCGAGGCCATTGCCAACTGGTCCGTGCCCGGCTGGCTGGCCCGTTTCGTCGAGTTCTGCCTGCACAATGGCGACCCGGTCCTGATCCTGCTCGCCTTCACCAACACCCATCTCCATGCCGCGCGGCAATGGACGGCCGCCATCGCGCGGCGCTGGGCGCTGATCATTCTCCTTTGCGCGTTCGGCATCGAGACCTTCGGAGCGACCACCGGCTTTCCGTTCGGCTTGTACCATTATACCGACCGCTTCGGCCCGATGCTCGGCGTGGTGCCGCTGACCATCCCCTTCGCGTGGCATGTCGTGGTGACTAACGCCCTCTTCATCGTCCGCTCCATCGCCCCCCATGCATCCAGGATCGGCGAAGCGCTCGTCGCCGGATTGCTCTGCATGCTTTACGACTTCATCCTGGAACCGTTCGCCACGACCGTGAAGCACTACTGGATTTGGACCGAGGGAACCATCCCGCCGCTCAACTATATCGCCTGGTTTGTCCTCAGCGCCCTGCTCATCCGATTTTTTGCACCGACGCTTTCCAGCCGCTTCCGTTTCGATCCACGCCCCTCCTTGGTTCTTGTCGTCACGATCCTCATTTTCCTTGCGGGCGAATTTCGGGGATAACCGACGAAAAGAAAGATGGTTTATCACCGCCGGGCCTCTTATTCTGCTCCGTTGTTACCTGCCATGCCATCAACCTCCCTTTCGCCCCGATCTGATCAACAGGACCGGGCCGTCTCGGAATTTCTGCAACAGCTCGAACAGGGGCGCGGCGTTTCGCCCAACACGATCCGTAATTATCGCCAGGCCCTGCTCGAATTCAAGGCGGGCGTGCCCGACAAAGCGTGGTGGGAACTCAAGCCCGCCGACTTCAAGGCCTATCTCTATCGCCTCGCGCGCGCACAGCAACTCGGCCCCGGCACCATCCGGCTGCGCTTTGCCGCGCTGCGCACCTTTTACAGGCTCGCCGTGCGCGACGGGAAAATAAAACTCAATCCGGTCTCCGATTTGTCGCTGCCGAAACTTCCACGGCGGCTCCCCGTTTTTCTCAACCAGGAACAGATTGCGGCCCTCCTCGACGCGCCGCGGCAGCTATGGAAGGTGCAGGAAAAACAGCAGGCGTCCGGCGCGCGCAGGAAAGATCGTCGCAACGCGCAGAACTGGCAGATGCTCCGCGACATCGCCTGGCTCGAACTTTTTTACAGCGCCGGGTTGCGCCTGTCGGAACTGGTCAAAGTGCGGCGCGGCAATCTCGATCTCGCCCAGGGAACCGTGCGCGTCATCGGCAAGGGCCGGAAGGAACGGCTTTGCCCGCTGGGAAATCCCGCCCTCCGCGCCCTGGAAGCCTATCTCGACGCCTGCCCCTTTGACGTCGACGCGCTCTTTGTTTCCGCGCAAGGCAGGCAGCTCAACGGACGAACCGTCCAGCTCGCCTTGAAGCGTTACCTTGCCGTGGCGGGCCTCGATGCCAAACTCACGCCGCACAAATTGCGCCATACTTTCGCGACCCATCTGCTCGATCACGGGGCCGACTTGCGCAGCGTGCAGGAATTACTCGGCCACAGCCAGTTGACCACCACGCAAATTTACACGTCGGTCTCGGTCGAACGGCTGAAACGTGTCTATGATCGCGCCCATCCGAGAGCATGAAAGCGTTCCTTAAATTTACCCTGCAGGTGCTTTACAACGTCGGCTTCATGACGTTCTTCTTCATCACGGGACCCTATTTTCTCTTCACGCTTTGGCGCCGGGGAAAGCTCCTGCCTCAATTCGGCCAGCGCTTCGGTTTTTACTCGAGGGAAGTCCGGGAACGGATGGCCCCCGGCGCTGATCTCTGGGTCCACGCGGTCAGCGTCGGCGAAGTGAAGATTGCACGGGTGCTGATCCGCTGCCTGCGCGAAATGCGGCCCGACCTGCGGGTTGTCGTCTCGACCACCACCGGGACGGGCTTCACCGTGGCAAAAAAAAATCTCGAAGACGCCCAGACCTCCATCATCTACAATCCGATCGATTTTCTGTGGAGTGTCGTCTGGGCCTTCAAGGTCATCCAGCCCAAGCTGCTCATCCTGGTCGAATCGGAAATCTGGCCGAACTACCTTTGGTGCGCGAAACGGCGGCGCATCCCGATTTATCTCGTCAACACGCGCTTGAGCGACCGCAGCGAGGAACGCTATCGCCGCATCCGGTGGCTGGCCCGCCCGCTCCTCCAGGAAATCGACCTCGTCTTCGCCCAGGACCAGACTGATGTCTCACGCCTCACGCAGGCTGGCTTTGCCCCCGAAGCGGTCTTTGACCTCGGAAGCCTCAAATACGACGTGGCCGCGCTTGATACTGCGACCGAAAAAGACATCAGCGCCTGGTGGGACCGCACCGGCTGGTCGGGCGAACAGACCATTCTGCTGGGCGGCAGCACCCATCCCGGCGAAGAGGAGGTGCTGGTCCGCATTTACAAGGAACTGCGCGAGCAATGGCCCCAGTTGCGGCTGGTGCTTGCCCCCCGCCATGCCGAACGTGGCGCTTCGATCCGGGACATGTGTGACCGCATGGGGCTGCGGGTCGTGACCCGCAGCCAGCTCGCCGCCGCCACTGCGCCGCTCGGCAATGGCAGCACTCCCGAGGTGCTGGTGGTCAATTCCACCGGGGAACTCAGCTCGCTTTACAAGCGCGTCACTCTCGCCTTCGTCGGGAAAAGTCTCCGTGGCCACGGTGGCCAGAATTTCATCGAGGCGGCGCCGGTCGGCACGCCGATCGTGGTGGGCCCGAACATGCAAAACTTCAAGCTCATCACGCGCGAATTCATCAACCAGCAGGCCATCGTTCAAGTGACCGATGAATTCGAGCTGGCGAATTGCCTCCATGCTCTTTTTGCTTCGGATGAAATCCGCAAGGAACTTGGCAGCCGCGCCCAGGCGACTTTCCAGGCTAATCTGGGCGCCGCCAAGCGTACGGCGGAGGTCATTGTCCGCTCGCTGGCGAATCTGCAGAAAGACGAGAAAATAAAAGAAGAGCCCACGCCCTTACCAGCGAAGCCAGCGATTTAAACGGCTTTCAGCGATGGGTCAGCCTGCTCGCGAGCCAGCTGGCAGGCGCACGCGGCCTTTTGTAATTTGGAACAGGGTGTCTCGACAAAATAGAGGACGGTCTCATAAAAACCGAGTTGTCGCTGGAGCGGATGGCACGATACCACCACACCGGTGCAGCAGTGCCTTTCGCCGCGATGATCGAAGGCAAACTCAACTTCCGCCCCCACGCGGAAGGGCCATTTGGTCAGGAGACTGACACCTTTGGGCGACCACTGGACCTGATCCTTAATCAGATTGATCGAATCAGAATAACTAACCGTTACACGTGTTCCCTCCGGCGCCCGTGTTTTAGTTTGAATCGCCATAAACTGCATCTTGAAGGCTATGTGTTACTTAACATTTAATCAGGGCCTGTCAAATGTGTAAATCAATACTGGGCCGCATTAATTAAAAGCTCTGTTGCCAATCGTTAGTTTATCGTCAATCGCACCCCGCAACCGTTGCCTTAATCCAATAAATTTTTGAAGCGAACTCAGCAAATTAACCGATAGCCAATATAGGCACAGAATCCGATTTCTTCATGATATTTTTCTAAATCCCGGGTGTTCCTTTCCAAGGGGCCAGTCAGGCGCGCGGGTGGAATTGGCGATGAATCTGCTTCAAGCGGGCCTGATCGACATGGGTGTAGACCTGCGTGGTTGCCAGGCTCGCATGGCCCAGCATTTCCTGGATCGCGCGCAGGTCGGCTCCGTGACTGAGAAGATGCGTGGCGAACGAATGCCTCAAGAGATGCGGCCAAATCTTTTTGGACAAACCCGCGAGTTTCGCCATGTCGCGCACGATCTGCCAGACCCGCGCCGTGGTCAGTCCCCGGCCATGCTCGCCGAGAAAAATCTCCCCGCCCGTCTTCGGCTTGACCAGCAGTGGCCGCCCCCGCGCGAGCCAGGAATCAAGCGCCCTCACGGCCTTTTCCCCGATGGGCACGACCCGCTCGCGGTTCCCTTTCCCGATGACGCGCAGAAGCTTTTCCTCGCGCAAATAATTCTCCAGACGCAGCCCGACAATTTCCCCCGCCCGCAGGCCGCTGGCGTAAAGCACCTCAAGCAATGCGCGGTCCCGCAAACCCAGCGGTGTCTCCGGTAGTTCCAAGGAGAGCAGCCGGTCGACATCGGCCTCGCTCAACATTTCGGGCAGGAGCCTTTCCAGGCGCGGGAGATCGAGCGCGGGCAACAGATCGTGCTCGATCAATCCTTCGCGCTTGAGGTGGGCAAAGAAATGGCGCAGCGCCACCACGATTATTTTCATCGACGAGGCCGCGAGCCGCTTTTCCGTTCGCTGCGCGCGCAGGTAAGAGCGGATGTGTTCCTTGACGATCAGCCCGGGCTCGAGCGCGGAGTGATTCTTCTCCATCCAGGCGGCAAATGATTCCAGGGCGATCCGGTTGATGATTTGCGTATTAACCGCGTGGCTTTTCTCCGTGGCCAGATAGCCGAGGCAACCCTCCATCGCTTCTTCCCATTCCGGGTTCATAAGAAGCAGGACGCCGTTCTTTTCATCAACCTAAGTCTGAAGCAAGGCCTTCAAATTTTCCAGCATCTCGGTCGAAGAAACGGGCTTGTGCCACAAAATAATGGCCCCCTGTTCAAAGACTTCCAGATGCGTGCCCGGTTGCGCCCCGGTCAGGACGATCAAGGGAAGATTGGGCCGGACCCGGTGCATTTCCTTGAGGAGGGAATTACCTGAAACATGCGGCAGTTGGAGATCAACCAGCACAGCCGACCATTGATCGGGGTTCTGATTGAAAGCGAGCAGGCCGGATAGACCATCGGCGGCGTTCGTGACTTCATAGCCATTCGATTCCAGCAACGCGCTTACCGCCCCGGCGACTTCCGGGTCATCCTCGATATGAAGGATGTGTTTTTTGGCATCACGCGGTATGACCTGGGTCTGGAAATCGAAGCTATCCATGCGGGTCTTATTAGCCCATAGCCCCCAGGAACGCAAGACACGCCTCGCATGCTCACTTGGCGTGCGCAGCTTCGGGAGCGGTCGCCACGATCGACAAAAAATGCCAGTCGTTTGCCACGAGGCAATAGAGCACCAAAAGCAGGTTCGTCACCCCATGGGCGAGCATCACGTTGCCGAGATTTTTCGTGCGGACAAACCAGGCCCCGTAAAGCACGCCGACCACCACGCCCAAAGGCCACTCCGAGCCATGGACCAAAGCGAAGCACCCCGTCGTCAGCCAGAACGACAATGGCTGGTAAACCCCCAGCGGCACCGAGGTAAAATCATCCTTGATCAGCCATCGCATCAGAAATCCACGCCAAAATAATTCTTCCATGATCGGCACGCAAAGACTTATCCCCAGCAATCGGAAACAAAAGAGTATCCAGGCCTCATGCGTCGGATAAAGCTCAAAGGGATTCCGTCCAATCAGCGGTTGGTCATAGTGAACCAGGAAGGGATCGAGTCCCACCCAGAGCACCACCCCGGCCACGCCGACCAAAATACTTTGCATCGGCAGGTCGGGCTTGAGGGAGGGCAATACCGGCCAAAACCAGACCAGCACTGCCGCCACCAGGGCCGTCTTGATGGGATAGAGAATGTAATGCTGGTCCGGAAAATAACCCTCCACCGTCAAGAAAAGCATGTAGACAAACAGCGGGGCCACAAATGGCGCAGCTTGTAATGACCAACTCTTACCCTCGGCATGGCTCTTCATCACGGGGGGATTACTATGCTCGCATCAAAGGCGCGGACAAGAAAATCAGATCAGTTTCAGTGGAACGCGATCGGCGCGCGCTGGAACGCACTTTGTTTCAGACATTCAAAAGTTAACCTTTCCTTGCAACCTACCGCCAAATCTACTATAGAATGCACGCTTCATGTCAAATGAGCGCGTGGTTATTATCGGCGCCGGACCGGCTGGACTCACGGCTGCTTACATTCTAGCCACCCGATACAACATCCCCTCGACCATCCTTGAATCCGACTCGATTGTCGGCGGCATCAGCCGGACTGTGGAACGCGATGGCTGGCGCTTCGATATCGGCGGCCATCGTTTTTTCACCAAGGTCAAGGAAGTCGAGGCGCTCTGGCACGAAATCCTGCCCGATGAAGATTTCATGCTCCGTCCGCGCATGAGCCGGATTTACTACAACGGCAAATACTACGACTATCCGCTGAAAGCCTGGAACGCCCTGACCAATCTCGGCCTTTGGGAGGCTTTTCTCTGCGTCATGTCCTATGTCTGGGTGCGCATCAATCCTCCCAAGGATGAATCAACCCTCGAGGGCTGGATCGTCTCGCGCTTCGGCTGGCGGCTCTATCACCACTTCTTCAAGACCTACAACGAAAAGCTGTGGGGCGTGCCGGTCAACAAATTGCCCTCCGATTTCGCGGCTCAGCGCATCAAGAACCTTTCGCTTTCCAATGCCGTGATGAATGCCCTGCTGCCGAAACGGAACCAAAAGAAGATCACCTCGCTCATCGAGGAATTCCAGTACCCGAAATTTGGTCCCGGCATGATGTGGGAACGCTGCCGTGATCTTGTGGAGAAGCGCGGTTGCCAGGTCGTCATGAACAGCCGGGTCGTCGGCATCAGGCACGAAAAGGGCAAGGCCGTCGCGGTGATCTCCCAAACCAGGGAAGGTGTCCGCACCGAGCATCCCTGCGATCATGTCGTTTCGTCCATGCCGATCTCGCAATTGTTAAAGGCCATGGACCCGCCCGCACCGAAGGAGATTTTTCAGGCGGCGGACGATCTGCGCTATCGCGATTTCATCACCGTCGCGCTCGTCGTGCCGGAAAAATACAGCTTCCCCGACAACTGGATTTATGTGCACTCCAAAGATGTCCAGGTGGGCCGCATCCAGAATTTTGGCTCATGGTCGCCCTACCTCGTGAAAGAAGGCCGCACCTGCCTCGGTCTGGAATTTTTTGTTTTTGAGGGCGATAAAACGTGGACCAAGCCCGATGCGGAACTCGTCGAGCAAGGCAAACGCGAACTCGAAATTCTCGGGCTGGTGGAAGCCTCCAAAGTCGAAGCCGGTTACGTGGTGCGGATGCCGAAGGCCTATCCTTTCTACGACGAACATTACAAGGCGAACGTGGCGAGGATTGTCCAATGGATGAAGTCCGCCGTACCCAATGTCCATCCTGTGGGCCGCAACGGCATGCACCGCTACAACAACCAGGACCACTCCATGTACACCGCGATGCTCACGGCGGAGAATATCGCCACCGGCACGAAGCACGATGTCTGGAGCGTCAATGTCGAAGAGGTTTATCACGAGGAAGAGAAGAAGAAGCCGGACGATTCCGCTTCCAACGGCACGCGTGGAACCGGTCGCGACGCACCCGTCATTCGCCGCGAGCACTACCCCGCCGACCATCCCGTCAACAAACCGGTCTCAAAATAATTTTGGTCGCGGGCCGCTCCCCGTTTCAATCGTAAGGCACAGCTCCACGGTGAATTTTGGTCAGGGTGATGCCGTATCCCTGCTCATCAATCTGTACCTTTAAGCGTTCATTCAACCCCCAATCATCCGTCTTAACCTTGGGTCGTCGATCGACAATTTGCGCCAGAAAAAGATTTCGATTGGATAAAATCTCCGCCAGCAATTGCTCCGGTTCCCGCCGCGAAACCGGACAAACAAAAATGCCAAACAAGTCGGGATGCTTCTCATCTCCCTCCTCAAATCGCGTGGTATGGGCATGGAACGTAATCCAATTAAAAGCTTCAGCCATCTTCCGACATTGAAGAGGAGACTTGTGAAGGCCAGTCCTTTTTCACGCGGTCCCCTCGCCAGAGAGCCGGATTTGCGCTACGATGTTTTTTTGCGCCCATGACCGTTCTGCCCCATCCCCAAGCGCCCGTTTCCAAGCGCGAACTCTACACCGTTTTTGCCGGACTCATGCTGGCGCTCACCCTCGCCTCGCTCGATCAAAACATTGTCAGCACCGCGTTGCCCCGCATTGTCAGCGACCTCGGCGGTCTCGCCCATCTCTCGTGGGTCGTCACCGCCTTCATGGTCACGTCGACCATCAGCACGCCCCTCTACGGCAAGCTCAGCGACATGTATGGACGCCGTCCGCTCTACTTCACCGCCATCATCATCTTCCTCATCGGCTCGATCCTCTGCGGCGTGGCCCAGACGATGCTGCAGCTCATTCTTTTTCGCGCGCTCCAGGGCCTCGGCGCGGGCGGACTCGTCACCCTCGCCCAAACTACGGTGGGCGACCTGATCGTCCCGCGCGAGCGGGGAAAATACCAGGGCCTCTTCGGCGCCGTCTTCGCCTCTTGCAGCGTCGCCGGACCGCTCCTCGGCGGCATCATCACCGACACGCTTTCGTGGCGCTGGATTTTTTACGTCAACCTGCCGGTGGGCGCGGCGGCACTTTTTCTCATCGCCATCGGCCTGCGCACCAAATGCAACACGGTCCGCCATCGCATCGACTACACCGGCGCCGCGTTTCTCACCTGCGCCACGGTCTGCCTGCTCCTATTCCTCAGCTGGGGCGGATCGATTTATCCCTGGCTCTCCCCGGTCATCCTTATTCTTGCCGCCAGCGCCTCACTTTTTTATGGACTCCTTTTCCGGCAGGAACGGCTGGCCACGGAACCGATCCTGCCGCCGCATCTTTTCAGCAACCGCATCTTTGTCATCGCCGTCAGCGTCATCGGACTCAACGCCATGGCCCTCTTCGGCAGCCTGGTTTTTTTGCCTCTTTATTTCCAGGTCATTCTCGCCGCGTCCCCTTCCAAAGCGGGGCTGATGCTGGCGCCCATGATGGGCGGCGTGATCGTCGCCTCGGTCACGGGCGGACGGCTCGTTTCGGCTTTCGGTCGCTACAAGATTTTTCCCGTCATCGGGCTTATCCTGGGCACCGGGAGCTTCCTCACCCTCGCCTGGTCGGCCTTCACGGGCCAGCCGATCTGGCTGATCGAATCGGCGCTGGTCACGCTTGGCGGTGGGCTGGGACTCGTCATGCCCAACCTGACCGTCGCCCTGCAAAACTCGGTGGAACGCACCGACATGGGCGTGGCGACCTCGGTTTCGTCATTCATCCGGTCGCTCGGCGGCGCGCTCGGCGTGGCCGTGGCGGGAACGGTCGTCGCGATTCGTCTGCGCCAATTTCTCCCGGCCTCGTGGACCCAGAGCATGGGCTCGGGCGGCAGCCTGCTCGAGCTCGGCGTGCAACAAATCGCCACGCTCCCCGCATCCCAACATGCCCTATTGATCAACGCCTACCGTCATGCCATCGCGACCACTTTTCTTACCGGCGCGGGCGTGGCGGCGCTCGCTTTCACCATCGTCCTCTTTCTGCCCGAGCGACCCCTCCGTTCCACCCCCCGGCTCGAAACGGAACCCGTTTCGCGCGAAGAAGCTTCCGAGGCGGCAACCTATTAGAAATTGCCGGATTGAGAAATCCCCAAATGGGCGCATGATGATGAAGTGGATATGTCCCCTGTTTGATCTATGACCCTCCGCCGCGCCCCAACCCTCAATCTGCCGAACCAGCTCACCGTCCTGCGGCTCGGCATGTGCGGGCTGCTGCTTATCTCCATGTCCTTCACGTGGCCCTACGCGGCGACCACCGCCTTCTTCATCTTCACCCTGGCCAGCCTCACCGACTGGATCGATGGCGCCATCGCACGTGCCTACAACCTGGTCACTGACCTCGGCAAGCTCCTCGACCCGCTCGCCGATAAGATCCTCGTCCTCGGCGCGCTGGTGGCCCTCGTCGAGCGCGGCGTCGCGCCGATGTGGATGGTCGTCATCATCATGGCCCGCGAATTTCTCATCAGCGGCCTGCGCCAGATCGCCGCCAGCAAACAGAAAATCCTCGCCGCCGAAAAGATCGGCAAGCACAAGACCATCTCGCAAATCGTCGCGATTCTTGTCTCGCTCGCCTGGCTCAGCCTCGGCGAGTTCGGCCTGCAAAAAACACTGCTCGCCCGATTTCTGGAAACATCGCAAATCTGGTTTTATTGGATCGCCCTCATCATCACGGTGGTCTCGGGCGCATTTTATTTCTGGAAAAATGCCGCCATCGTCAATGAATCCTTGGAGGCCAATCCCGTTCCCGCAAGGAACAACGTCGTCCCGAAATCCCCCGAAGCCCTGCCCGAGCCCGTTTCGCTCCCCGTCAAAATCGCCACGCCGGCCTTCAAGGACTGGGAAGCCATCGTCGAGGCGCTGGGCCAGGGCGCGCAAATCATCATTCTCCGCAAAGGCGGCATCGCGGAGGGCCGGTCCGGATTCCAGGCCAGACATCCGAAATTCTGGCTCTTCCCGACCGCCTATCATCAGCAATGGGAAAAAACCAAGCCCGATTTGCGCCGCTTCCTCGCGCCTTCCGCCGCAATGGCCGGAAAAGAAATCGCGCTCCAATATTACGCCGAGGTGACCGACGCCATTTATCTTTCCTCGTGGGACCAGGTGGCCCGCCTCGACGATGCACATTTCTGGGGGGAGGAAATCATGCGTGAACGCTTCGACTACCAGGCACGGCCGGGCATGGATGCGGGACTTCACCTCCTCATCGTCCGGGTCTCACGCATCAACGTCCCGCACAAGTTGGAGCCTTCGCCCGAGTACGATGGCTGCAAATCATGGATCGAAGTGCCCGCCGATTGGCACCACGACATTGCCGCACCTGTCGTCCGCGCGGAGGAATTCGCCACGCGCCGCAGCCGGATTCTCGCCGCCATCGCCACCGTTTCTGTTTCGTCCTCGACCACTCATCTGCCCAAAGTCAACCTGACCCCGCGCCCCGCATGAGCGCGCTTGTCTTTCTCGCCCCCGGCTTTGAAGACATCGAAGGCATCACGGTGATCGACATCCTTCGCCGCGCGGAAATCGAAACCGTCGTCGCTGGCATCGTCACCAATCCAATCACTGCGGCGCGGCTCACCCGGCATGTCGCCGACATCCATCTCGCCGATGTCGACCCGGCGCGCGAATTTGAAATTGTGGTGTTGCCCGGCGGCGCGGAGGGCGCGAAGCGGCTCGGCGAAAGCAAGCTTGTCCGCGAATGGCTCGTGCGCCAGCGCGAACGCGATCAATGGGTCGGCGCGATCTGTGCCGCGCCCACCGCACTGCTCGCCCACGGCTGGCTTCTCTCAGAACAAAAAATCATCGCGCATCCCTCCGTCCACGCCTTTTTTCCTGCCGGACAAATCCAGGTCGCCAGCCGGGTCGTCGTCGATGGCAAACTCATCACCAGCCTCTCCGCAGGCAGCGCGATGGAATTCGCCTATGAGATCGTCCGCCAACTGCGCGGTTCAGATGCCGTCGCCAAGGTCAACCAGGGCGTGCATGCCGTGGTGTGAGGTAGCGGTTATAATTCCAACGGAGTTATGGACTTTCTAGACGAAATTAAAACCGACAATCTGATCTGGGTTGATCCAGAAAGAATGAATGGCGTTCATTGCTTTATTGGGACGCGCGTGCCGGTTCAAGCGCTAATAGATCATATAGTCGAGGGATCGTCGTTAGACGAATTTCTGAATGGCTTTCCCAGCGTCACAAGAGAGCAGGCGCTCGCCGTTTTAGAGCATTTTCAAAAATATCTACTTCGCAAGCTATCGGAATCGTAAACTACCGGTGAAGGAGATTGTTACCGTCCCCTTGCCAGCAACCGCTCGGCCTCGTCGAGGGCTTCCTGGCCGCCCTTCACATCGCCCAGTTCCTGCCGGATCGCGCCGAGATTATGCCACGCGCGCGCCAGTTCGGGGTCCAGCTCGACTGCCTGCTCGTAATGACGCCGGGCCTGGTCGAGTTCTCCCAGTTGCTGATGGGCTACCCCCGCATCGAGCCAGATCACGGCCCGTTCCGGCGTGAACGTCAGCGCCTTTTCGTAGGCGCGGATCGCCTCGGCGTACTCGCCCCGCTCATAGCGATGGAAGGCCATTTCATTCCACGCCAGCGAAGGCAACTCCGTTTCGCCCGGCGGCGTCGCGGCCATTTCACAAACCTCGAGCGCATTCTCCAGGCGATTGGTCCGGGCCAGCACCATCGCGAGATAGTGTCCCGCCAAAGGATATCCCGGGTTGATCTCAAGCACTTTGCGGAAGGCCTTTTCCGCCTCCTCCATGCGCCCTTCCTGGAAAAAGATCGTCCCGAGCTTGAAAGAGGGATCGGCGTAATCGGGCTTGTAATTCAAGGCCCGATGGCAACATCGCTCCGCCTCCGCCAATTGGTCCAAGGCGCAAAGCGAACCGGCCAGATTGTCCCATGCCCGCGCGTAATCGGGTTTAAGCCCCACCGCGCGGTTGAGTGAATCGACCGAGTGCTGGAATTCACCCAGTTGGAATTGCAACGCGCCCAGATTACACCAAATCTTAGACTGCTCGGGGTCCAGCTCGATGGCGCGGAGATAGCATTGCAGCGCCGGACGCAGCATTCCTTCCTCGTGCTGAATCATCCCGCCGTTGAACCAGGCCTGGAGGTTTTGCGGGTTGAATTCACGCGCGCGCTGGTAAGCCACCATGGCCCGCTTGCTGTCATGGTTATTCTGGAACGCCAGCCCCAGATGCGACCAGACCTCGCTGATTTGCTCCTTCTGGAAAGCTTCCGGATCGAGGTCCTGAAGGTAAGTCTCAGCCTCGTTAAGCGAACCCGCTTCGATCCATTCAAAGACATCCTCCAGTTGTGCCGGGGCGGGCTTCGGCGGCTGTTTTGCGGGTGGAGCAGGCGGGGGGGCCTTGGCGGTCGGAGCCAGCCGCGTCATCGAATCGCCAATCTCGTCCATCAGCGCCGTGACCAGCCGGGTCCGCTCGGAGATATCGTTTCTCGGCGCATCCTCCAAATTTATCGAGGTGCGGATATTGATGCCTTGCGCTTCCAGTGTCGCCAGGAAAAGCGTGAGATGGCTTTCGAGGAATTCAAGCCACTGCGATGGGGCGATGGAACGCGGCAAACGCATCGGACGTGGCGCGGTTTCGCAAATGCCCGCCGCCTGCGTCAGCAATTGGGCCATTCTCTCATCGAGTTTCTTTTGTATCTCCGGCCAGTTCTGGTTGATCGCCGAAGTCGTGCTCGCCTTGATGCGGCCCCGGTCGACGGAGAGACGACCGCTGCGCTTGATCAGCGCGGCTGCGCTTGGGCGATGGTGGGAGGGACTTTTAACGCCCATCGTTTCCGGCGTGATCACCGCGCCCAACTCGGCCGATTCGGGCTTTTTTTGCGGAGCCTCCTCGCGAATCTGCTCATTCAGGCGCTTGAGCCCATCAATGATCTTCTGCTCGACCTGGCTGTCGTCGGGATCGAGGGCCAGCGCCCGCTCATAGATCGCCCGGGCCGACTGCGGCAATTCAAAATCCTCCTCGAGATAAAGCCCAAACCGGTAAAGCAGGGCGGACGATTGCGGGGACTTGGCCAGCTTGATGAACATCTCTTTTTGCCGGACGTTCAAGGGAATGGAATGAACCGTCGAGGATGGCAGCGGGTCCTTGCTTCCCGTGGCCCGCTGTTTCAGCCGGGCCTCCTCGTAAGCATCCTTCGCCTTCTGCCGCTTGATCGTCCAAATCTGTTCGATTGCGGCAAGAATCACTTGCAACGTTTGGAGGGTATCGATCGATTTTTGATCGAAGCAAAGAATGAGCAGCTGACGCCAATGTCGCACTTCCGCCGGATCGCGCTCAATTTTGCCGAGAATGTCCTCGGCTGCTTGCGTGGTAAAATTCATGGAAACTAAATGACAGGTGATACTGCTTGATTAATGCTTTGACTGCAAGTGTGCTTAACCTGACTTGGCGCATATTTTTATTCATACGCTTAATTCATCGGCTGGCTTCAGGATTATCAACCAACTTGCTCATCAAAATCGTCCCGGGTGCGGTCAACGATCAAAAATTATTCTGCTCAAGCTCGTGCAAGCTCGCTACGCTTTGCCTCCATGTCCGATGCACTCACCCCCATGATGCAGCAGTATCATCGGCTCAAGCGCGAAATACCACCCGACGCCATGCTGCTCTTCCGGCTGGGCGATTTTTACGAAATGTTTTTCAGCGATGCCGAGGAGGGTTCCCGTCTGCTCGACCTCACCCTCACCCAGCGTCAGGGCACTCCGATGTGCGGGATGCCTTACCATGCGGCGGAAGGCTACATCGCCCAAATCCTCAAAGCGGGCCGTCGCGTCGCCATTTGCGACCAGATGGAAGCACCGCGACCCGGTCAGGTCGTGCGCCGCGAGATCACCCAAATCCTCACCCCTGGAAGCATCCTCGATGCGGGCCAGCTCGAACCGAAGCAGAATAATTATCTCGCCGCCCTCGCCCCGGTGCCGGACGGCTTCGGCGTGGCGGCGCTCGATTTGAGCACGGGCGAATTCTTTGCGGGCGACTTTACCACCCCGGAAGCCTTGCGCGATGCCTTAGGTCGGCTCAACCCGGCGGAGGTCGTCGTCGCCCAGGGGCACCGCCTCGATCTCGAAACGTCGGCCCTTGCCAACGGCGAGCGCCTGTCTTATCTCCTTGTCGAGCACGATGCCTGGAGTTTTTCCCCCGAAGCGGCCGAGCATACCCTGCGCGACCACTTCAAGACCGCGTCCCTCGACGGCTTCGGCCTGACCGGGACAGCGGGCAAAAATGCCTCCGGCGCGCTCAGCGCGGCAGGCGGCCTGCTCCATTATCTCGGCCACGAACTGCGTCGCTCGCTCGGTCATGTCCATACTCTCCGCCTCTGGCAGCGGGAAGACGTGCTCATTTTGGACGCCGCCACGCGCCGCAATCTCGAACTGGTCGACCCACTTCGATCCAATGTCGGCCCCGGCGCGGCTCAAACCACGCTCCTCTCCGCCGTTGACCGCACAGTGACAGCCGGCGGCGGCAGGCTATTACGCCAATGGCTCCTCGCGCCTTTGCGGAACCTGCCCGGCATCGAACGCCGTCAAAGCGTGGTCGCGTGGGCGAAGGCGAATCAACCCGAACGCAACGCCCTGCAGGAGCGCCTGCGTCAGGTGCGCGACGTGGAACGCCTTGTCGCCCGTCTCGTCCAGGGCAGCGGCAACGCCCGCGACTTGATCGCCCTGCGCGTTTCGCTCGAACAACTCCCCGCCCTGCGCAACGCACTCGAAAAACATCCGGTCGCCGCTCTGCGCGAACTCGGCGGCAAGATCACTCCCCTGCCCGATCTCGCCGATCTCTACGCGCGTGCGCTGGCCGATGATCCGCCTATTTTGCTCAAGGAGGGCGGCCTCATCCGCGCCGGTTACCACGCGCCCCTGGAAGAACTCCGCGCCGCTTCCGTCGAGGGCCAGGAATGGCTCGCCGATCTCCAGCGCCGCGAGCAGGAGCGCACCGGCATCCGCTCGCTTAAAGTCCGCTACAACCAGGTCTTCGGCTATTATATCGAAATCAGCACCGCCAATCTCGGCGCGGTTCCCGCCGACTACACGCGCAAGCAGACCCTGGCCAACGCCGAGCGTTTCGTGACGCCTGAACTGAAGCAAATGGAGTCGAAGATTCTCGGCGCGCAGGAACGCTCGCGGCAACTCGAATACGAACTCTTCCTCGATCTCCGCTCCGCCGCCGTGCCGCATCTGCGCGCGATCCAGGACACTGCGCGGGCGCTGCATGAGATCGATATTTTGCTCGGCTGGGGCGCGCTGGCCCAGGAGCGCGATTACTACCAGCCCGAGATGAACGACGGCGGCCTGCTCCTGCTCGAGGAAGCGCGGCATCCGGTCCTCGAACAACTTCCGGCCAACGAGAAATTCGTCCCCAACGACGTGCGGCTCGATCTCGACACGGAACGGCTGGTCATCCTCACCGGCCCCAACATGGCGGGCAAAAGCACTTACATCCGCCAGGTCGCGGTGCTCGCGCTGCTCGCCCATTGCGGCTGCTTTGTCCCGGCCAAACGCGCCGTCGTGGGCCTCCTCGACCGCATCTTCACCCGCGTCGGCGCCAGCGACGACCTCGGGCGCGGCCAGAGCACCTTCATGGTCGAGATGAACGAAACCGCCAACATCCTCAACCATGCCACCAGCCGCAGCCTCGTGATTCTCGACGAGATCGGACGCGGCACCAGCACCTTCGACGGCCTGAGCATCGCCTGGTCGGTCGCTGAATATCTCAACGCCACCCTCCGCGCCCGCACCCTTTTCGCCACGCACTATCACGAGCTGACCGAGCTCGCCCGCCTCCTCCCCGCGACGAAGAATTACAACGTCGCCGTCCGCGAATGGGGCGACCATATCGTCTTCCTGCGCAAGATCGTCCCCGGAGGCACCGACAAAAGCTACGGTATCCAGGTCGCGCGGTTGGCCGGACTCCCCACGCCCGTCCTGAAGCGCGCCAAGGAAGTCCTGCGCCAACTCGAGGAGGACCAGATCGACGACAAGGGCCTGCCCAAGCTCGCCAAGGCCCGGCAGAAAAAAGAAAAAGCCCGCGACGTCCTCCGCGAGCTCGATTTATTTGGGCGGGGCGAGTAAGCCCGCTCTCTCTCTCCAGCCTGAATTCTCTCAATCACCATCGACTTCTTGTGGCCTTTCGGCCACCCGGACTGCCGTCCGTTCATGTATTTCATGATTTCATGTCTTCCTGTTAAAACCTTCCCCTCTTCCATTTCGTTAATTTGGAAAATTTGGTCATTTGGTCCTGCCTTCCCTCTCCGCAGTCCTCTTCCGCCCTCTGTGCGAACCTCTTCCTTATTCCCGTCCATTCCGTTAATTCCGTCAAAATTCAGAATAAAACTTTCCTGCTTGCTCTTTTTACACTTTTAGCGTTAATTTTAATCCATGAAACGAATCCTCGCTCTGGCGATCCTTCTGGTTGCACCCCAAATCATGGCTTCGGCCGACATCTCGATGCCGGTGCGGGATTCCTTCTACGACAAGCTGGGCCGCGGCTTCGCTGACATTGTTTTATCTCCTTCCGAAATGCTTGATTCCCAATACGGCATGATTGACACGGAAGGCAACACCACTGCGTTCTGCAAAGGCTTCCTCGCCCAGGGTATTTCCCGCATGGTCATGGACATGGGCCAGGGCGTGTTTGAAATCGTCACCTCCCCCTTCCCCACCCAGAATTTCCATTCCTACCGCAGCCAGAAATTGCCCCCCTACGACTCGATGGTGGTCAATGCTTATCCCCCGGCTGATCTGAAGAACTGGTATTAAGCTTTAAGACTATCGCCCTTCACGGGCGATAACGAGACAACCGCCGCACACTCTGCGGCGGTTTCTTTTTGATGACACCCCCCGATTCCGACACTCTTCCGCCCGTCCCTGCCCGCGGGGAAATCATCGAGATCGTCATCGAGAAAGTAATTTTTGGCGGGGACGGCCTCGCCCGACTGCCGCAGGGATTCGTCATCTTCGTTCCCTTCGCCGCCGAGGGTGACCGGGTGCGCGTGCGCGTGGCCGAGAAAAAAGCCCATCACGCCCGCGCGGAGATTGTCGAAATTCTCCAGCCCGGCCCGGCCCGCGAAAATCCGCCGTGTCCCTATTACGCCAAATGCGGCGGCTGCCAGTACCAGCATCTCACCTACGCGGAAGAATGCCGCCTCAAGGAAAACCAGGTGCGAGAGGCCTTCAACCGCGTCGGCAAATTGTCCGATGCCCCCATCCTGCCCATCATCGCCGGAACCAATCCCTATGGCTATCGTAACCGGATCACCGTCCACGCCGAGTCGGGACGCATCGGCTTTCGTGGCGTCAACGGACGCGACCTCGTCGACATCCGCGAGTGCCTTCTGGCCCGGCCCGACGTCAATGCGCAACTGGCCCACCTGCGCGGAAACCGTCCCGCCGATGGCCATTACTCCCTGCGCGACGCCACGGTGCCGCCCAGCGGTTTCTTCCAGGCCAATTACGATCTGCGCGAAACCCTGCGCGACCTGGTCGCCCGGTCGCTGCCTGAATCCGGCAAAACGCTGCTTGAAGGCTATTGCGGCGGCGGCTTCTTCACTGAACTCGTCGCCCGTCGTTTCCAGCGCGTCCTGGCTGTCGACAACGACCCCCGCACGCTGCGCGACGCCCACCGGCTCGGCCTCACCAACGTCGAATGGCGCGACGCCGACGCCGCCTTTGTCCTACCGGAAGAATTGCGCGCGCTCACCGAAACGACGGGAAAGGAGACCAGCGTTCTGGTCGATCCCCCGCGCGAAGGCCTGCCGATTCGCCTGGCGGAAGCGCTCTGCCTCGATCCTGTCGCGCACCTCACCTATGTCTCGTGCGATCCGGCCACCCTCGCGCGCGACGCCCGGATGCTCTCAAAAACCTACCGGCTCATCTCCGTGCAACCCATCGACCTCTTCCCCCGCACGGCGCAAATCGAGTGCGTCAGTGTCTGGCAAAAATAAGTTACCAAACCAGCTTCAGCGCCCCGACCGCCGTGCAGACGAGCAGGAAGCGTTCAAAGATAAGTTGCGGCATGACCGTCGCCAGGTAGCGCCCGGAAACGAAACCCGCCAGCACCAGAGGGGAGAGCACTGCGGCCAAAGTCACCGAATAGGCATTCGTCAGTCCGAGCCCGGCACTGAAGGGCACTTTGCTCAGGTTGATGACGAAGAACAGCCAAGCTGACGTGCCAATGAGATTCCACTTCGGCAACCGCACGGAGAGAAAATAGAGATTCGAAACCGGTCCCGCCGCGTTGGCGATCATCGTGGTGATCCCAACCAGTACCCCCATGATGAGACCGAAGCCGCGCGACTCAAAAACATGGTCGAGCTTTTCGCCCAGCGCGCTCCGCAGGAACTGCACGGCAATCAGGCCGATAATAATCCAGCCGATCAGCGGTCCAAAGGCCGATTCCGAAATCCGTCCCATGAGGAAAAAACCGATCACAACTCCGGCCAGCGCGGGCGGCAGCAGCGTCCAAAATACTTTCCAGAGAACCACGCGCCGGTAAATCACCACAGCGCAGATGTCACCAACAATCAAAAGAGGCAGGATAAACCCGGTCGACTCCCGCGCCTGGAAAACCACGGCAAAAAGCAGCACGGGCAAAATGCCCAGCCCGGTCAGCCCGCCCTTGTTCAAGCCGATTCCGACGGCGCCGCCCGTGACCGCCAGCCAGCCCAGGCTGGAGAAGTGAAGTGACGGCAGGGAAAGCATGGGCAAAGATTAGAGATACACACGAAACGAAAGACCGCGAATTTTTTAAAAATTGTCGGCGATCAAGGGTTGTTATTTTTCCAATGAAATCTAGATTGACGCGATGTCCGAACAAATATTCCTGGCCCGACTCTTTCTGATCAGCGGCCTGGTGCTGGCTCTCCTCGGCCTGGTTCTTTGGTTCATCCTGCCCATTACCTCGATCTTTCCGCCCTACCTCGTCACCGCTTTCCTCGCCCTCGGTTACGGCGGGTACTGCCTCCTGCGGGGTCGTTCCTCCGGCGCCAGAAAGCCATGACCGAGGCGAACAAAAAAACCGCGCTGCTCTCGACCAGCCTGCGCCTGCTCTGCACCGATTTCGACGGCACCATTGCGGAAAGCGAGCCCAAGCCGATCTCGTCGGTCTTTTTTGAGCGTTTGTCGGAATGGCGCGCCCGCGGCCCCCTTTTCTGGGTCATCAACACGGGTCGCACCTTCGAAAGCCTGCGCGAGGAACTCGTTCGCCGCAAAGCGCCGATCTGGCCTGATTGGGTCGTGGCCGTCGAACGCGAAATCTGGCTCGTGCGCGAGCGTCGCGGCGTGGGCTGGTTCGAGTGGAACCGTAAATGTGAACTGCTGCACAACCAGCTTTTCGAGTCCGTGCAGCCGCTTTGGAAGCTCATCGAGGATTACATCTCGCGCCATACGAAAGCCCGGCTGGTCGAGGATCCGGGATCGCCGCTCGGCATCATCGCCAGTTGTGAAGAGGAGGCCGACGAGATTTCCGCCTATATCACCCCGCTCCTGGAAAACTGGCCCATGCTTGTCGCCGTGCGCAACTCCATTTACTTCCGGTTCAGTCACAAATTCTACCACAAGGGCATCTGCCTCGAAGCCATCGCCAACGGCATGGGCGTGCTCCCGCTGCAAATCATGGCGGTGGGAGACCACATGAACGATCTGCCCATGCTCGAAAGGCGCTACGCTCATCACCTCGCCTGCCCCGGCAATGCCGTCGACCAGGTGAAGAAAAAGATTCAGGAACAGGGAGGCCACATCTCATCCGCCGATGTCGCCGAGGGTACCGTCGAGGCCTGGGACCTCTTTTTCCCGTTGAAAAAGTGACCCCTTCAAACCCGTGCCTTGTTCGTCATAGCCCCGTTTTAGCTGAAGCCGACGCCGATCCACCAGCGGGATAATAATTATTTCCGTTGGGCGCATCCGCGTGAAAGGCCGGATAATTCTTCCACATCACGATCTCGATCCGGCGGTTTTTTTCCCTGCCTTCCGACGTCATATTGCTCGCGATAGGTTGCAAACCGCCCACCCCCACGGCATCGAGCCTCTTCTGGTCAACGTCGGCATCCACCAGCTTTGCCTGGACCGCAAAGGCGCGCTGGGCCGAAAGCCGCATGTTATCCGCGGGATCGCCCGAGTTATCCGTGTGCCCCTCGATGCGGAGAAACAAATCAGGGTGGTTCTTCATCATCGCCACCACGCGGTCAACGACGACCTGCGAGGAAGCGTCCAGCACATTCCTGCCCGGTTGAAAAACGAAGGGCATAATGACCCGGCCATCGCGGATCAGGAGGGCATAAAGCATGTCCCCCTTGGGATCAACCTGAACTGGAGGCGGCGCGGGAGACACCTCGACAACGGCAGGGCGGGGCGGAGGCGGCAGCGGCTTGACCGCAACCACCACCGGTACCGGCCGCTGGACGGGAGCAGGAACGATCACAGGAGCCACCATCGGGGGCGGCACCAGTGCCGATGAGACGGGTGGCGTCGCCACGAGGCGCGGCGGGAGTTCCGGAGTTGCCGCAGCCGCCGATTCCATGATCGTAAAGACGTTGAAGTTGATCGCCGGTTCGAGATAGACCCACGTCTCACGCCCTCCCTTGACAAGATGGAACGTCTCGGTCACATCACCCACGGCGCCGCTCTTGACCATCTGAAATCCCCCAAACGCGGCCAACTTCTCGTAATAAGTCTGTATTTGAAAAAGAGTCGGCGGTTGGCCCTTGGGCCATTCATATCGGATAACGTAACGATGTCCTTTCGCATGGACCGTATCGACATGATCCGCATCGAGAGGCAAAGGCTGTGCGACGGGGAAGTCAAACTCGGCCGGATTATCCTCATCATAATCGCTGATGACATAGCCCGGATAACGCGGGAAGCCGGGATAGTCGCGCGAGCTCTCCACGTCGCCCGGATCGGCACGAAGGGTCGGCGCTGCAAGGACAAGCGCGCAAAGGACCTGCGGCAGCAATTGTCTGCAAACTCCCATGTCAAAAATGTAACCCGTACTCATGCCATTCTGTCCAATGCAATCGGCACGACCCATGCTATGCTTTAGGTATGGAACTCCCCAGTGAAGTGGGAATCATGACCCTTCCCAATGCCATCCTGTTTCCGCAGGCGCTGCTCCCGCTCTACGTTTTTGAGCCCCGTTACCGCGCCATGCTTAAGGAATCGCTGGAAAACCAGCGCATGTTTGCCGTCGCCCTGCCCCACACTTCCTCCAGCCCGGCAATGGTCCCGCACCGGATTGCCGGGGTCGGCCTGATCCGCGCCTGCGTCGACAAGCCGGACGGCAGCTCGAATCTCATCCTTCAGGGCGTCAGCCGCGTGCGTTTCACCGATTTCGTCCAGGAAAAGCCCTTTTACGTCGGCAAGATTGAAATTCTCAGCACCGTTGAGTCGGATGCGCTCGAGGTCGAGGCCTTGTCGGTCAAAGTGCTCGAAATGATCGGCACGATGCACGACGCGGGCGACATCCAGGCCGAGGGCATTCTGAAATTCCTCAATGAGATCACCGATTACGATGCCCTTGCCGACATCGTGACCTACAGCTTTATCGAGGACGTCACGCGCAAGCAGGACATCCTCGAGACCTTGAACCTGCGCCAACGCCTGCAAAAAGTCATTGTGGGGCTGCGTCGGCAATCCTCCGCGTCAGGACCGAATTTGGGATAGAGTTGTTGGGGGTGGGTAGTCTTCGTGCCGTTCACGAGGGCTACCCACTTTTTGTCCATCTGCGCTTTTGCCCCGCGCAGGCTTTACTGCCCTCCGCAGGAGTGGTTCGATGTCGCGGTGCCGAATGAACGTCTTGCCGAACGCCTGAACGCGAAGCTTTACCGGCTCTTCGTTGTGCTGCTCGTCGCTTACGTGGTGCTCAGCAGTTTCGCCCCGATGATGAATCACGTCGATCTCGGCTGGCAGGTCGCGCAAGGCCGTTGGATTATCCAACATGCCTCGACCTACAATCACGACGTTTTCAATTATCCCAACCTCGGTCACCCCGTCATCAACGAATACCCGTTCTTCGAGGTCGTTCTTTATTCCGCCTGGAACCTCGGCTGGTGGGGGCCGTGCCTGCTCACCGCGCTCGCCTACGCCACGATCGTCGGTGTTCTGCTTCGCGGCGCTGATCTTCTCCAACTAAAAAATTCACCCCTCGTCGCGATCTCCGTCGGCTTGATGCTCCTCTTTTTCCAGATCGCCTTTCCGTTGCGCCCGCACTTGGTCACGTTTTTATGCGTCATCGTCCTCGGCGTTTTTCTCCTGCGCCATCGCGAGACGGAGAGATGGACCCGCTTCTGGCCGATGGCGCTCCTGCAGATCGCCTGGACAAACAGCCACAGCGGCTTCGTTTTCGGACCCGCCATGGTCGGTCTTTTCGGCTTCGAAATCACGTTGCGCCATTGGCTGCGTGAGAAATCGTTTCCGTGGAAAATAGCCCGTATCTGGCTTGGCGCTTTCCTGCTGATCCTGCTCGCCTGCTTCGTCAATCCCTACGGCTGGCTGCGCTTTTATCCACCCTTCTTCCAGGACAGCCTTGAATCGATTCGCGCCTATGTCAATGAAATGCAGCCGCTCGCCGGAGGCCTCGCCACCATCTACGGTTACCTAACCCTCCTCGCCATCATCGTCGTCGTGCTCGGAATGATTCAGCGCGGGGGTGCGATCTGCTTCAGCTTTCTCCTCCTCGCGTTTCTGCTCTATCTCCAGGCGCAATCGGTCAACAAAGCGTGGTCGGTCTTTGGCTTGTTCGTCCCTCTGTTGGTTCTGAGCAGCAGCACCTTCGCCCCAACTGCACGGAAATCGGATTCATGGCCCGGAGTCCTCGTCCTCTTCATCACCACCGTCATCGTCGCGATGGCTATTGCGGGACGACTCAACGGCGCGTGGGATTCGAGTCTCCAGCACCAATGGCATGAGTTCGACGCAGGCCGCAGCGAGCTATCCCTTGAAGCCACCGCCTGGATGAAAGCCCACGACATCGAGGGCCGTCTTTTTCAACGCTGCGAAGATGGCGGCCTGCTCCAGCAGGAGGGCTGCGACCACGGCGAAACCTATTCCGATACCGGCTTTGGCAAATACGATGAGGCCTTCATCCACGAAGTTGGCCTGGTCAACGAACGCCCCGCCTTGCTGCCCCGCTTCCTTGCCGCCTATAAGCCCGACTTCGTCGTTTGCGGCAACTTTTGTTTTCAGTGGCCCTCATATCTGCGCCAAAACGGCTGGCGGCTGATCTTCTACTCGCCGAACAGCTCCGTCTGGACGCGCCCCGATCTCCGGCCCGATTTACCCACCGTGACTGAGGGAGAAATCATGGCCTCGTTCGACCGTGACCTTGCCTCGAACGGCCTACCCTCCGCCACGTTGTTGGGACGCAACCTCATCGCCTTGAACTCACTCGGTCTGGAGGACTATGCCTTCGCCCGGCTGACCGGATTGCCGAAGGAAGATCACCGCGCCTCCTGGTACTGGGAAGCCGCGCGCATCATGTGCTTCGATCAGCCGCCTTACTCGTCTGCTCATCGCGACGCCTTGATGCACGAAGCTGAGTCCATACACGATGACAATCTCACCGCCGAGTTTCGCGCCTACGATCTTAACGCCGCCAATGATATCGAGGGTGCGCTGCTAATATTAAAAGCCATCCCGCCTAACCAATTGAGCAACTATGCGGCGGAACTCCTTCTCAAAATCGAGCTTGATCGAAAAATGCCTGAAGCCCTCGCGCTGGCCCGCCGCGCCGACTGCTTCAACCTCCGCAACGGCCATCATTGGCAATATCTCGCGGAAGCCGAAGAAGAGTTTGGCTCGCTTGAAGCCGCCCGCGCCGCCTGGCGCAAAGCCGTCTTTTATTATCCAGACGACGACGCACTTATGAAATCGGCCAGCGACTTCGCCTCAAGACACCACGACTCCGCGCTCACGAAAGCCATCGCCGAAAGCTGGTCCAATCGCTAAAAATCTTGCCGCCTTCGCAACGTTTTGTGGTACGGTGTGAAGATGACTCTCCATTCCTCTTCGGCGGAACGCCAGGCCTCGTGGCCATCTTCCGCATTAATTGCTCTTTTTATTCTGACCGCCTGTTTTCTCGCGGGATGCGCAACCTCGTCCAGCAACTTCAGCAGCGGAACCTACCATGTCGACGCCTACGCGCCAAAATCGCCCGGCGATGTCCGCGTCCTGGTTTCGCTCCGGGCCGAAATGGTCTACGTGATGGAAGGTGACCGCCCGCTTCTGGTTACACCCGTCAGCATCGGCACCTCGGATCATCCCACCCCCACCGGCCACTTCACCGTCACGGCCAAGAACCCGACCAAGCGCTCCGGTGAATATGGCTTTTGGGTCAATGGCAGCGACATTCGTTCCGGCAGCGCGGGAGCGCGCCCCGGTCCCGGCTATTCTTATGTTGGCTACCCGATGGCCAACTGGGTCGAGTTCGCGCCCGGCTTCGGTTTTCACGAAGGCTACGTCTGGCCCATCCCCCGTTCCCATGGTTGCCTGCGCCTCCATAAAAACGCCTCGGTCAAATTCTTCAGGCTCGTCCAGGTCGGCACGCCGGTCACGATTGCCGGGAGCCTTCCCGAGGACGAGACGATTGGCCGGAACGTGGTTCATCCGAGCGACTATAAAGATCCCGATCCCCCCGCCGCCGAAATGATCAGCCCCTCTTATTTCGACCAGCCGCGCGACTCCGAGCTTTTGACTGCGCCGAGTCAGGCTGGCGGAAATTAAGCCCGCGCAGGGATTCCGTCGACCTCCAGCCGCGGGCCACAAGCCGCGCCTGGGACTAGTTAACCGTCCGTCATTTGCTTTTCCAACTCGATTGGAAAAGCAATTGTCATCAGCAATCCACTGCCGCCTTTTCCCCTCCGCAGTCCTCTTCGGCCCTCTGTGCGAAACCTGCCTTCCCTCCCCAAATTTGGTAATTTGGAAATTTGGTCATGGTTCCCCTTAGGAGGATCGGGCAGCGTCCTGCCACAAGGCGATTTTTAGTCCACCGCTTTCCGCTTCTCCACCACCCGCGCTATCCAGATACACGCCTCGTAAAGTAAATACATCGGCACCGAGAGAAGCGTGAGCGAAAACAGATCCGTCGATGGGATGATGCAGCAGGCCGCGACAAAAATACCGAACGCCGCATGTCGCCGCTTGCTCGCCAGTTGCTCGGCGGAAACAATACCGAGCAGATTCAGCACGAGAATGACCAGCGGCAATTCAAACGCCAAGCCAAAACCCACCAGCATCTGCACCTCGAAATCGATCAGCCCCTTGGCTGTCCACATTGTGCTAAAGCCGAGATAGCTGCTGTAGCCGACAAAAAACATCAGCGTTGCGCGCAGAACAAAGCAATAACAGAGCGTGACACCCACCAGAAAAAGCGCCGCCCCCGCGAGGAAAATCGGCAGGAGAAAACGCTTCTCGCGCGGCGTCAGCGCTGGTAGGAGAAACTGCCCGAGAAAATAAAGCAGAAAGGGCAGCGAAAGAATCACCCCGCCAAAAATGCTAATCTCCATGTGGATCGAAAAGGGATCGACCACGCCGAAATTGAAAAGGTCCTTGGGATCGCGCCCCGCCGCGCGGTAGGGAACGTAGAGCGCTTCCAGAATTTGCTTGGCGGCAAAGGCACAAACGCCGACGCCCACCGCCAGCGCCACGGCACAGCGGATAATCGTCCAGCGCAGGTCCTCCAGATGAGCGAGAAACGGCTTCGTCTCCAACCCCACGCGGACATCATCGTCATCCGGTGGGCGATTTTGCGTCATCCCGCCAATCTGTCAGACCTCGCCGGGATAGGCAAGACGTGCGCCGTGCCCTGGAGGGTCAGACTCCGTCCTGACCCTGACTTTTTGCCTGTGCAATGCTTGCCAAGATTTGGCGTTGATCGCATAAAGGCTTCGTCGTGAGACCCATTGACCCATCCGATTATTGGACTTACGGCTGGGAGGTTGCAGAACTCATGCAACTCCGCCGAGATGCTGCCTGCTCCTTTCGGGAGAATCTCATTTGGTTGGAGGAAAAAAGTCAATTCACCCTAGATTTCGCCAGTCTGCGCTTCGCTAAAGGCCTGCATCCTCCACAGGTCTTACCCAACAATTAGTCTCTCACTTTCCCTTGCTTTCCCTGAGGAAATCCCCATAGTCATACCTCCCGTTGATCGGCCCGTCCGTTCGCCGGGAACAGAATTAACGCCGGTTTGGCCGGCATAATCACAAAAACCTATTCCGTAGAAACGGAAGCTGCGTCGGCCCTCATCGAGCGCCGCCGGAGTCATAAACCAGACAAAAAGCACATCATGAATCGAGTCGACATCAAGGAACTACTGGACGCCGGCGTCCATTTCGGACACCGCACCCAGCGTTGGAACCCCAAAATGAAACCCTACATTTTCGAGGCGCGCAATGGCATCTACGTCATTGACCTCGAATACTCCGTCAAGCAGCTCGAAGCCGCGCAGGATTTCCTGAGGGAAATCGCCGCCAGCGGCAAGAAAGTGCTTTTCGTCGGCTGCAAAAAGCAGGCCCAGGAAACCATCAAGCTCCTCGCGCAAAAGAGCAATTCCTATTACGTCACCGAGCGCTGGCTCGGCGGCACCATGACCAATCTCACCACCATCCGCAAAAGCGTCGCGCGCATGAAGTCGATCGACACGATGGAAGCCAACGGCACCACCGCCAAGATGCCCAAGCAGGAAGTCTCCGTCATGCGCCGCGAAAACGCCAAGCTCCACCGCAATCTCGATGGCATCAAGGACATGGAAAAATATCCCGGCGCCATCGTCATCGTTGACGTGCCGCGCGAGGAAATCGCCGTCGCTGAAGCGCGCCGCCTCAATATCCCCATCGTCGCCATTACCGACACCAACGCCAATCCCGACCTCGTCGACTTCCCCATCGCCGGCAACGACGACGCCATCCGCTCGATCAGCATCATTCTCGAAGCGCTCAATGACGCCGTCATCGAAGGCTCCATGAAGGGCGGAACGCTCGGCAAGGACTCGGTCAAACCGGTCGAGGAAGAATCGCTCACCGGCGTTTCGGCTTAATCCCGCCCTGACCCTAGCTTATAGTAAGTAGTGGCGGTCCCTGACCGCCGCTTCATTCACGATCCATCGTCAACCACCGCCACTCCCATGACCACTCCCGCTCCCACCACCGAAATCTCTCCCGAACTCGTCCGCCAGCTCCGCGATAAAACCAGCGCGGGCATGATGGATTGCAAGAAGGCCCTCGTCGAAGCCAAGGGCGACCTCGCCGCCGCCGAAACTCTCCTCCGCAAAAAGGGCGCGGCCTCCGCGTCCAAGAAAGCCGGGCGCGAAGCCAAGGAAGGCGTCATCGGCTCCTACATCCATGTCGGCGACAAGGTCGGCGTGCTCGTCGAGATCAACTGCGAGACCGACTTCGTCGCCCGCAACGAAAGCTTCCGCGCCTTCGTCAAGGACGTCACCCTCCAGGTCGCCGCCGCCACGCCCCTTTACGTCAAGCGCGATGAAGTGCCGGAAAGCCTCCTCGCCGTCGAGCGCGACGTCGCCAGCGCCTCGGTCAAGGGCAAGCCCGCCGCTGTGGTCGAAAAAATCATCTCCGGCAAGGTCGACAAATATTACAGCACCGTCTGCCTCCTCGAACAAACCTTCGTCAAGGACAACACCAAAACCATCAGCGACCTCCTCAACGCCAAGATCGCCGAGCTGGGCGAAAACATCGTCATCCGCCGCTTCACCCGCTTCCAGGTCGGCGAGACCCTCCCCGGCACGCCCACCGCGCCCGAGGAAGCTCCCGCCGCTTAACTTGCTTCTGTCAGAAAAAGGCCCGTCATTACTCGACGGGCTTTTTTTAATTCCGTTATCCTGTGCTTGTGGATGGCTCAGTTCCCCTCACCCCAACCTCGGCTGGCTGCGGTGTCCCTCCCAATTCTCGCCGAGAGTCGGCGACTGCGCGCAAAGATGGTAGGTGATCACCGTCGGCAGATGAACGCGGTTCGGGCGCGGCCATTGCTCGGCGAAGAGGATGTCGTCGTGCTGCGCGGTGCCGAGCGACCACGGATAATCCTTTTGCGCGCTCGCGTGCCAGAGCTGAAAAAAGCCGATCGGCACGTAGCCGCGCAAGGTGTCCACGTAGCGCGAACCAATCGGATGCTGATGCCCCGGGTTGAGCAGAAAACTCCACGCCGCCTGGGGTGATTTCTGCCACTGCTCACGCAACTGCTTCAGCTCGTCCAACCCCACCACGTCGATCCGGTCCGCGCCGTAGATCGAGTTCATGTCGAGGTGCGTGTGATTGAAAAGCACGCGCCGAAAATTGTCGGGAAGGATGATGTCCGAGTCGAGGTGCAGCCGCCAGCCGTGGTACTGGAAACGGCCCATCCCCGCGTTGATCGCCGCGCCCTTGTTGAAGTGGCGGCCGTTCTTGGTGAAGAGATCGGTTTGCACGCAGATCGCGCCATGCTTCTTCGCGACCTGCTGCGTCGCCCGGTCGTCGTGCGTCGTCACCACGATCATCGTGTCGAGGTGCGGATGATTCAGCGGCAGCGTCAGGTCGAGCAGATCGTCGAAGCCGACGCAGACGGTCACGGCTTCGAGCCGCAACGATTCAAGAGAAAATTTGGTGGGTAAGGAATAGTTCATGTGAGGTGAGTGAAGGGTTTGTGTTTGATGGGTGACACGGGTACGCGAGCGTACAGGAGGTCACTGATGGTATTCTCAAATCAACGGCCGACCTCCTGTGGCCTTCGGCCACCCGGACAACGAGTTGTCCGGGCCACCGAAGGCACGCTCAAGCCGCTTCCTGCCAGGCAGGTTCGGCGCCCGGTGCGGAAGCCGTCTCCGGGCGGGTTTGTGTCGTGATAAAAAATCGTTCGCCCTGGATAATTTTGATCCCGGCGTTGCGCAGCTCGACCGGGGACAGCTTGGCGAGGTCCGCGAGGATCGCCTCCCGGTCCACTTCGGGCGCGGGCACGCGCAGGTAACGCCGTCCCCAGGCCAGCCCGGCCAGCGTCAACGCGATGCGCGACCAGGTCCAGCGACGGCTCGCGCGTTCGATTCGCGGCGGCAGGGTCCGGAAGCCGATCGTCGCGTAAGCGCAGGCCAGCGAGCCATCCACCTTGAATGCCTCCGGATGCGCGCGCGCCCACGCCTCGGCCCAGCTCGTCTCCAAATCGAGATAGCGTTCCATCTCGGCCAGCGGCGCGCGGTAGCGTTGCCGCACGGCGTCGATCTCCTTTTCCTGCGCCTGATAAAGTTCGTCCCGCTCGCGTTGCAATTGCGCGATGTTTTCCAGCACCGCTTCCAATTGCTGATGCGTCTGAATGGCGGGCCCGGCGGGCTGCACTGGTTCATTAAGAGTCATGGCTGAAAAAACGGGTCAGGGTTCAAATGGATTCGCCAGCGCCCGGGTCAATGAATGGCCAAAACGCTTTTTGTAAAAGTCGAGCAGACTCGCCCGCGTGACCCGCACATGCCGCCTCTTTTTCACCGATGAATTGATTTCCGACGCCTCCAGGTCGCCGCTGTCGATCAGATGATGGACCGTATGGCGGGACACCGAAAGGAGTTCGGCGACATCGCGGACTTTGACCAAAGGGGGAACGGGGGCTTTCTGGTAATTATATACCTAACGCATAATGAGCCACAACGTCCCAACTAACACGCCCAAATCTTTAGCGGTAAAGGATTTCGGAAGTGACGTGAGCAAATGCCGCGTTCAGCATCGCCGAATGGACTTGGGCTTAGGTGAGATTCTGCGACACTTCGAAGAGCATTTTGGAAAGACCGCCACAAAAATACTCTTGGGCGTTGTTGGCTTTGCCGTGTTGGGTGGTTGCTTGCATCTCATTTGGGATAACATCGTAAAACCTATTTATGCGGGAGCGCATTGGTTTCTCACTGAGACTCACCTTCAATTTCCGAGCGGAAATGTTGTGCTTGCCAGCATCATAACTGGACTATCTGCCGCGCTGATTTTTTATTTTGCCTTCAAATTGATATCGAGTTCCATCAACGCCAGGATGATTAAACTGATGGCAGAGCTCAGTGAGGTAATAGACAAAAGCAAAGAGGCTGGCCTACAAGCCAACGTAAAGATTCAGGAGTTGAAGGAGGGGAAGACCGTTATAGGACGGCAGAGCATCGGTCATAATCTCGCTTCCATGTTTGACGTGCTGGTAGACGGCTAATTGAGCGGAAGGGCGGCGAATGTTGTTCAAAACTTTCAGCATGACGCGAGACTTACCCTTGGTGCTGTGGCGTTCCAGCAAGCCCTGGACTGCGCTTTTGCCGACACCATTAGATGCGCGGATCGCTTTCTTGTCGGCGTGCATGAAGCGGGCCTTTCCACCGATGAACGTTTCATCGACTTCCACGATACCGGAAAGCTTCGCGCCAAAGTTGCCAGCGTGAACGGCCTTGCGGATACGATGACCCATGTGCCACGCTGTTTTTTGAGTGACACCCAAAGTCCGAGCCAGTTCACAGGAGCTAATGCCGTTCTTCGCGTTAACAATCAACCAGACGGCAGGAATCCACTTGTCCAAGCCAAGCGGAGAATCTTCAAAAATGGTGCCAACTTTGACCGTGAATTGCTTCTTACAGTTCTTGCAGTTGCTTACCATGCGCTTGCCGGAAAATTTGCCAACCTTATCGGAATCGCAGTGCGGGCAGCGCACGCCTTTCGACCAGCGCAGAGAGACAAGGAAGTCGTGGCAGTTAACCAAATCACCAAAATGGCGAATGGCTTCGAGTGCTGTTTCAGGGATATTGTTCTCGGTCATGCGAAAACTCTATCACAGGTACGCTAGGCGTCAAGTATATAATTACCGGCTTTCTGAATCATGGTACTATTTGTAATCATGGGGTTGAGTTTCAAGATGTTTCATCTAAGTTGTAGTTATGATTCGGACAACCTGTGCATAAGATTAGCGATATTAGTCAACGCCACGGCCCTTTTTCTGTTAACTTTGTAATTTAATTTGTAATCATGTGTGCCGATTTGTCGCCACTACTTGCATGTAACACAGTAAAAAACTCGACAAATCTTTTAGGTGAAGTTTCTTTGATCTATGTTCACGGGACTTATTGAAGGCACCGGCCGGGTCAGCGCGCATCCCCAGGCGACAGGCATCACGCGCCTGATGATTGACGCCGGACCGCTCGCTGAGGGTGCTCAACCCGGCGACAGCGTTGCCATCAATGGCTGCTGCCTGACCGTCACGTCCATCGACGGCCCGCAACTCGGCTTCGATCTGCTTGAGGAAACGCTGGCGCGAACCAACCTCCGCCAGGCGAAACCGGGCTCCCTCGTCAATCTCGAACGCGCCCTGCCTGCGCAGGGTCGCTACGGCGGCCACTTCGTTACCGGCCATATTGACGCCACCGGCGTTATCCGCCGCTGGGAACAGGTCGGCGCGGACTACGAGTTGCGCATTGGCATCGATCCGGCCCACGGCATCTACCTCGTGCCCAAGGGCTGCGTCGCCATCGACGGCATCAGCCTCACCGTCGCGGACGTGGAGCGCGACGAATTCTCGGTCTGGATCATTCCGCACACGCGCTCCGTCACCGCGCTCCACCAACGCGCCACCGGCGACCTCGTCAACCTCGAGTTCGATCTTCTCGCCAAATACACCGAGAAGATTTTGGCCATGCGGGTTCCCGCGACCTGACGACGTCATGGTTAATCTCGTTGGGGTCTATTTGCCTCAAGCCTGCTTTGGCTTTTGGGTAGCCCGCGATCTCCGAGCGCGGGGGACGTGCGGATGGCAGAAAACTGCACCATCGCCCGGAGGTCAACGGCTACCTTCGGAGCCTTTTGGTAAGCTGGTGTAGATCAAAAGGAACTGCTCCGGGTAACGTCGTTCTGGGCGCAAATGCGACCAGATTTGCGACTGCTTGGGCTGCTCTGGCAGAAGTCGGCGGCTGCTCCGCTGAAACTCCGCCAGCGCTCTCGCAAATAAAGGCGGTGGATCTCTTTCAGGTCCGTCAGCAGCTCCAACGGGGCGCCCGAAGGAAGCCTAGGGCAACGCCCTAGGTAGAAGGATGAAGATCGCAAGCCCTGAAGGGGCGTACTAAATTCGAGCCATGGCGCAATCGCTCGCGAGCCTCCATGTCCACCTGATTTTTAGCACGAAAAATCGCGAGGCCTTTTTGTCGGAAAATATCCGGTCAGACCTTCACTCCTACCTGGCCACGGTTTTAAAGAATCTAGGATGCCCAGCCCTGCTCATTAATTCCAGGGAAGATCACGTCCACCTTCTTTTCGATTTGGGTCGAACGGTTTCGATCAGCAGCGCGGTTGAAGAGGTCAAGAAGACCTCATCCAAATGGATTAAAACAAAAGGAACATCGTTTTCCATGTTCGCCTGGCAGGCAGGCTACGGTGCTTTTGCGGTGAGCGAATCCAACGTCGCGGAGGTTCGCGCCTACATTGCCAATCAGGCGGAACATCACCGCAAGAGGTCGTTCCAGGAAGAATACCGGTCTTTTCTGGACCGGCACGGGATCGCTTATGATGAACGCTATGTTTGGGATTAGGTCTTTTCTACGCACGCCCTTTAGGCCGCCCTTTCAGGGCTCGCGGCGTTTATTGCCGATGACCCAGGGCGTTGCCCTGGGCTGCCTTATTTCGCCCCGTTGGGGCTGAGAGGCAAGACCACGTACGTGGTGCAGTTCACGACGGCGGCCTAGAAACCGCACCGCAGGCCAACCCAGCGCTTCGAAGCCAAACCGCCCCATAAAGGCAACCGCCGGGGGCGGTTTGGAAGCGAAGCGCGGCCTCCATGGCCGATGATTCAAACGTCACCTCGCAGGTCGCGAAGCCTCCTGCCTTGGATCAGCGATGACGCGAGATGCGCCGTCGCGGAAACGGCTTGCAATCCTGAGGGCAAATCGGCCTCCTGCTCGAGTTGAAGTCGCAGACGCTGAATCTCGGCGCGATGCTTTCGGCAAAATCGCGTAATGCTCGATTCAGAGACGATCACGCCGTGCTGCGCCAGCAAATCTTGAATCTGCGAGAACGTCGCGTCTTTTGCTCGGAGTATGAGCACGGTCGCGCGATGTCGTTCAAGTTCTCGTCCAGCTTTTGGCGAAACGACAAAGTTGTGTGCTGCGATTTCGAGTGCGTTCATCGCCAACTGATAACCCGAAGACGCTGGTGGTGCTTGAACTACCTGGTAGCGAATGGCGGTGACTGACGATGGTTGATGACGGCAGTCCTGACGGAAATGACTCTCTGCGACTCCAAAACCTTGGAGGTGGCGTGTCGTTTTTTTCTATACCCTGACTTCTCCCATTTCTGGTAATTGCATATTTTAGGCTGTTATTGGATGATCATCAAAATTTGTCTGAGAACGCCGAATGAGGACTGCCTGATATGACACGCGAGGAATTACACACCACCTTTTGCCGCTTATTTTCTGCTCCTGGTGAAAGAACATCCATAACCCTCGATGAAATTGCGCGAATCGAGGCGGAGCTAAAAATCACTTTTCCGCAGGCCTACGTGGACTTTGTCACGAAGTATGGGGCGATCTATACGCCAACTATTCTTGACCTCGTGACTGGGGGCGAATCCGAGATTCCTCCAGACGGCGCGAGCTTCGATGTGCAACAATTTCTCAGCGCCGAAGAGATTGTTCGGGATTCAAAGCTGTATTGGTCAGGAGGCATGGACTCCAACTTGGTGGGCATCGCCTCAGACTCTATGGGGAATATCTTCGGCTTTAAGCGAACCCAGAGCGCGGTCCGTCGTGACGATAGCCCGATACTTATTTTTGATCACGATTTTTGTAAGGTCCACGAGGAAGCGAAATCTTTCGATGCTTGGCTCGAGTCCTTTGTTCGGATGTCATTGGCATAGCGACGTCGATCATTTCGGGACTGACGCTCTGGTAAGATGCGACCAAATTTGCGACCACTGCGACCAAAAATGTGACTAGAGGAGCAATTCGGAGTTAGGTTGAATTTTCGCGAGTTCAGCTTGATTGCGAGGCGCTTCGGGCGGATAGTCGCGGCGTTCTAGAGTGTGTGGGTAGGCCGACGGCTACCGCTGCACCGGCCCAAGAGCCTGCGCCAGCTACTTTTCGTGGTACGACGGCCACCAGGAAATGCAAAAGTTTGAAGGAAAAGGCTTCGCGATCCGACGGGGCTGATTTATCTTCGGGCAACACAATGATCAATCCAACGGTCGAGGCGCTTTTAGTTTTGCAGGAACGTGACACCCGGGTCGCCGCCCTCACCGCCGAATTGCAACTGCTCCCGCGCCAGATCGCCGCCGTGGATGATGAAGTCGCCGCGCGCACGGCCAAGTTCGACGAACTCAAGACCCGCACGCGGCAGATCGAGGCCGACCGCAAGAAGATCGACCTTGATGTCCAGTCGAAGAACGCCGCCATTGCGCGCTACAAATCGCAGCAGCAGCAGACGCGCAAGAACGAGGAATTCGCCGCGCTCAATCACGAGATCGAGCACGCCGAGAAGGAAATTGCCGCGCTGGAAGATTCCGAGCTGGAATTGATGGAGGCCTACGACAAGGGACTCGCCGCCGTGGCCGAGGCGCAGAAGGAATTGCTCGCTTTTCAGGAGAAGGCCAAGCACAAGAAAGCCGACCTGGAAAAGCGCGCCGCCGGTGTTTCCGCCGACCTGATTGCCGCCGAGGAGAAGCAGGCCGCCGCCGCGCAGGCCGTGCCCGAGGACGTTCTCTCCCGCTATCGCCGGATTCTCAAAAGCAAAAAGGATGTCGCCGTCGTGCCGATCAATCACGGTGCCTGCGGCGGCTGCCACATGAAGCTGACTTCGCAGACCGTCCTCACCGCCCGCGCCGCCGAGAATCTCGTCGCCTGCGAAAACTGCGGACGACTCGTCTATTGGTTGGAGTAGCAGAGACAAACAAGGCGGTAAGCCTCTTCCCAAAACACATTGGGAAACCAGCGATTCGTGCTATAGTAAGTCGCTTTTCTTTTCCGCATGAAACGACTTCGACCTCTTCTCAGCCTCGCCCTCCTTTCCGTCTTCGCCCTGTCCGGCTGCAACCAATCGCCCGCCACGAAAACCGATACGAACGGTAAGCCCGTCGATTCCTCCGCACAGACGAACCCTCAATCGCCCGGCTTCACTCCCGAAACCGAGCCGCTGATTTCCTCCGGCGACGTTCCCCTGCTCGAACAAATCAACCGCGAAAATGTCCGCGTGGTCGCGGCCGCCGCGCCCAGCATTGTGCGCATCACCGCCATGGGCCCGGTCGACCCGCACGCCCAGATTTTCGGCGATCTCCCCTTCAAAATCCCCGGCCTGCCTCACAATCTCCGCACCCTCGAGCCTTCCTATGGCTCCGGCGTCATCATCAGCAAGGACGGTTACGTCGTGACCAACTATCACGTCGTGCAGGACGCCCAGACCGTCGAGGTGCAACTCGGCGACCAGCGTTCCTTTCCCGCGCGCGTCGTCGCGTCGGACGCCCCCTCCGACATCTCTGTGCTCAAGATCGCCGCGACCGACCTGCCCGCGCTGCCCTGGGGCAATTCGGATAAAGTCCAGGTCGGCGAGCAGGTCTTCGCCATCGGCAATCCGTTCAACCTCGATGACTCGGTCACCAAGGGCATCGTCAGCGCCAAGGGCCGCAACCTGCCCGATTCGACCAATTACGAGGACTACATCCAGACCGACGCCGCGATCAACGTCGGCAACTCGGGCGGCGCGCTGGTCAACATCCACGGCGAATTGATCGGCATCAATGCGGCGATCGCCTCGTTCACGCGCGGCAACGAGGGGGTCGGCTTCTCCATCCCCAGCAACCTCGTCCGCTACACCGTCAATGCCCTGCTCAAGGATGGCAAGCTCGTGCGCGGCTATCTGGGCGTGCAACTCCCCGCCCGGATCGATGAGGGCGTGGTCGGGCAGCTCGGCCTCGATGCCGACCACGGCGCGCTGCTCGCGGGTGTGATGCGCCGTTCTCCCGCCGACCAGGCCAGGCTTCGCCCCGTCGATTTCATAACCGATGTCGATGGCCATCGCATCGACAACGTCCCGCAGTTCCGGCTGATCGTCGCGCAAATCCCGGTGGGCAAGGAAGTCGTCGTCCATTACATCCGCGCCGGCGAACGGCAATCCGCGACGGTGAAGATCGCCGAACTGCCCAAGGACCCGCTGCCGCCGGAAGCAGAACCGCTTCTCGATCCCACCGCCGATCCCGCTTCGGACGCCACCAACGGTCCCCCGCCGCCACCGGCCAACGATGTCCTGAGCGGCCTGCAAGTCACGGACCTCAACGACAAGTCCCGCCTCAAATTCGGAGTCGATGACATGGTCACCTCGGGCGTCGTGGTTACCGGGGTGCAGGAAGGCTCGCCCGCCGATGCCAAGGGGCTCCTGCGTGGCGATGTGATCGAGCTCGCCTGCGCTCAACGGGCTTCGATCGAGCCTCTGGCCAGCGCCAATGATTTCGCCGGACTGACCAGGAAATTGAAGGCCGACCAGACCGTCGTGCTGCTCGTGCATCACGGCAAAATGAGCCCGGAAGACCGGTCGAGCAGCTTTATTTACCTGGCGCCCCTGCCCAAGTAAGGCCTACTTCGTCTTCATCGCCGCCTTGCCCAACTTGCCAGCGAGGATCGGCTTGCGGAACTTGGAACGCAGCACCTGGCCGACCGTGAACCAGATCGGATTCGGGAGCTTTTCGAGATCAGCCCCCCGGGTCGGGCGACGGTCGAATGTCTTGCCCAGGCCTTCATAGCGCACGCGAGACTTAAGCGAAATATTTTGGCGACTCATAGGTTTCAAACTCCGGACTATCCAAGTAAACTGGAAAAACGCGTCCTTGCAACCCCGATCCTTTTTTAATGCAATTCACTCGGTGGAACCGATGTCGGCAACCGCTTGCCCAAAATTTCCGCCTGCGAGCGCACCCGCTCAGGCTCGGAATCAAAGCGATACCCGTGACAGTTCGGGCAGGTCGCCGCCTCCTGCACCACAATCGACTCGCATCCCTCGCACACTTTATAAAGCTCAGGCTGTTTGACGATTTGCGCCGCGCGTTCGGCCCGGGCGGAGAGCGATTCATTATTCGACATGGGAAGTTAATTTAGCCGTCCATCCGGTCGCTTTGTCGAGAATGAGTTTCCTGCTCCCATTCAATGCGTATGCGCATCGGGATTCGAACGTCCGGTCAGCAGCCTTGAGAGGAAATCGCCATCGGAAAAAGCCGCCTCGTTGCCAAATCGGACGATGACCAGGTCGAGCGAGGGAACCATATAGAGCCTCTGCTTCTCCGACCCGATGGCCGCCACGAGATCCTTCGGTCCGCCCGGGTAAAGTTGATCGCCGTCGATGGCCAGTTGCAAATCGGTCATCGGCTGGAGGCGGGGGCTCGGCGGAGGCCGGTTCAGCCAGAAGCCAAGGCCGTAGGCAGGATTGGCATAATGTCCGATAAATAGTAACATAAGCAAATTACTATTAATAAGTTGCGATTGTTGGTTATTTCTAGCTCGATTGATGAATGTTCCAAATTTCGCCCATTCTTCCGCCGACATAGAAATGCCGCTATGGATCAGCGGATTGCCCGCCTCGTCATGCTTCCAATCCGCAATATCGATGTCGAGCGGGTCAAAAATCGCTTCTCTAATATAACCTTCCACACTTTGATCTTTCAGTCGCAGCTTGCGCTGGAGGATTTCGCCAAAAGCCTGGTAGCCGACCGCGCCATAATGAAACCGGCTGCCCGGCGGATCGATGAGCGGGACATGCACCGCAGCCGCCAGTTGATCGCGGTACGGGTAGATCAGGTCGCCGTCGGGATCGAGCCCGCTGGTGTGGGAAAGAAGCTGGTTCAGCGTGATCGACCGACGCCGGTCGCCGCGCCATTCCGTCAACGTGTCGCTCGCCTTTTCGTCCAAAGTGAGCAGCCCCTGCTGCTGGGCGATCAGCGCCGTCACCGCGACGAAGCTCTTCGTCCCGCTGAAAATCTTGTGGGGAGTCGAAGCCGAAAAGCCGGGCGCATAGCTCTCATAAAGCAACCTTCCGCCCTTTTCCACCCGCAGGGCCAGGCCGCCATGCGCGAGGGAAAATCGCGCCGCCATCGCGAAATGTTCCGGCGTGATTTCATCAGCGAGGACGGGAACAGTCCACAACAGCCCCAGCATCCATGTCAAAAAAATCTGCCGCATCACGACCAATCACGGCCCCTGTTTCCGCAGAAGGTTAAGCCAGAGCCAGGCCCAACCCGCGATCAAGATCAGACCGCCCAGTGGGGTCAGCGGACCGGCCCATTTTTGGCCCGGATCAAGCGCGAGGACATAAATACTGCCCGAAAAGAAAACGACCCCGACCAGCCAGCAGATCACCGTCCCGCGCCGCGCCGTCAGCCCCTGCCCCACGGCCAGCAGCGCCAGCGCATGGAACCACTGGTAAAAAAGAGCGGTATGCCAGTGATCGAGCTGCCTGCGGCTCTCAAGAAAGTCGTAAACCGGACCGTGGGCGGCAAGCGCGCCAAGAATCACGCCAAAAAGACCAAATAAGGCCCCAAGGCGCAGGGCCAGGCGGTCAGGAGTGGGTGCCATGCGAAAGCGTTGCTTGAGAGCGGGGCGCGCCGGAAGAGGAGACGCAAGGTCACTAAGTTAGCCAACAAAGCTTGTCACGCCAGTCTTTTTCTGCTAAAAAGACAAAATGATTACGGATTCCCGGCTTGCCCGTCAGACGGCGGAACGCCTTATTGGTTCGCGTGCGCAACTCCTTAAGTTCCAGTGTTTGCTGGGTTTTGACGGCTTCGTCGATGAAATATTCCATGTGGTCGAGCAGCGCCAATCGCCGACCAAATACACGCCTTTCGCGAGCATCAAAGGCTTCGGATCCAAGCTGACCTCGCCGACGGGAAAGAACGCCAATTTCGAAATCGTTCCGCAAACGAAAAAGCTCGGCGGCAACGGTCCCATCATGGCCTTTGCGTTGAGCACGCTCGGCGCGCCGGTCCATTACGTAGGGATGCTGGGATATCCGGAGTTGCATCCGGTCTTCACTGAATTCGCCAAGCGCACCAAGGTTTATTCCATCGCCGATCCAGGCCTCACGCAGGCCTTCGAGTTTTCCGACGGCAAGCTCACGTTTGGTCAGCATGGTTCCGTGCATGAGGTTTCCTGGGAGACGCTGAAAAAGCGCCTCGGCGACGTGACGTTCCAGAAGCTCTGGAACCAGGCCCACTTTGTCGGAATGATCAACTGGACGATGTTGCCGCATCTCTCCGCGATCTGGAAACGACTGCTCAGCGACTACATGCCAGCCAAGCCGACCACGCGCAAATTGATGTTCTTCGATCTGGCCGACCCGGGCAAACGGCTCGATGCGGACCTCCATGCCGCGCTGAAAATCATCGGCGAATTCCAGCAGCACAACGACGTGATCCTCGGCCTGAACGAAAGCGAAAGCCAGCATGTGGCCAAGGTCCTGCGCCTGAAAAAGACTCCGAATAATCCGAAAGGCACCGCCTCCCTGGCCGCCGCCATTCGCGAAAAGCTCGAGATTCACACGGTGGTGATCCACCCGATCCAGTACGCCGCGGGCGCCGACGCCCAGGGCGAGGCCTTCGTCAACGGCCCCTTCACGGCCAAGCCGAAGATCAGCACGGGCGCGGGCGATCATTTCAACGCGGGCTTCGTCGTCGGCCGGCTTCTCGGCCTCGGCGTCGCGCATTCGCTCCAGTTGGCGGTCGCGGCCTCGGGCTTCTATGTCCGGCACGCGGTCAGCCCCAATCGCGAGCAGCTGGTCCGGTTCCTGCAGACGTTGTAGAGCTTATTAACGCCAAGCTGTATTTGTCCCAGAGGGACATCCGAAATTAGCCCGGTGATTTATCGCCGGGTAACCTACAGATAAATAGCCCGTCCCGTCGGGACGGTTGAACGTGGATAGGTGCAAAAGACGTTCAAGCATCCCGATGGGATGTCCTGCCCGCTCGCGAGAGACCCGGCGATAAATCGCCGGGCTACTCTCACCAAGTCCCTAAAGGGACTTGCGTCGATCCTAAGATGATTTGTGCAGGCCCCAGCCACAATAGGTCAGCCGCTTTCATGAGCGCGGCTACTGCTCCTGGATCAACTGAAGAAAGATATCTTCGAGCGATCCATCGGCTTGCCCCGAGTGCGAGCGCAACTGTTCCATGGTGCCCTCGGCGATCAATCGTCCCCCGCTCATGATGCCGATCCGCTCGGCGAGGCGTTCGGCCACCTCCAGGATGTGCGTGGTTAAAATCACCGACCCGCCCTGCCGGAGAAATTCGAGCAGGATGTCCTTCACCAACCGCGCCGCCGAGGCGTCGAGGCCGGTCAATGGCTCGTCGAGCAAAATCAGTCTTGGCTCGTGGATCAGCGCGCTGGCCAGGGCGATCTTCTGCTTCATGCCGCGTGAATACGATTCGATCCATTCGTGACGGCGGTCCCATAGGCTCAGGCGTTCGAGCAATTCCTGGGCGCGTTTGCGCGCCGCGGCGGGATCCACATTCCAAAGCGCCGCGACAAATTCGAGATGCTCCATGGGATTGAGCTTCCCGTAAAGCACCGGGTCGTCCGGGATATAGGCGAGCGGCTGCTTGGCGCGTTGCGGATCGGCCACGGCATCGATCCCGCAGACCCGGATTTCACCCGCATCGGGACGAGTCAGGCCGGAGATCATCCGCAGCGTCGTCGTTTTGCCCGCGCCGTTGACACCGAGAAATCCGTAAAGCATTCCCACCGGAACCTTAAAGCTCATTTGGTCGACGGCTGTCTTGGGCCCAAACCGCTTCACCAGGCCGATGATCTCGCATGCATACTCCATGAACTCAAAGGGACAGGAAATCGGCGGGGTTGTCAAAGAGTCCTATGAACGGCAACCGGTCCTGAAGGATGCTTACGGCCCCGCGCCCGGCTTTGCCGGTGGAACCGGCGGCGGAGATTTCAGCGCGGCTTTCATCGCCGTCGAGGTGAAAATCAGGACGTGATTCGCCTTGTCGTAGAGCGCGGTCGCCTGGTCGGTGCGCATCCATTGCAAACAGGTCGGATCGTTGCTGGTCGTCACCGTCCAGGGTGATCCATCCGTATCGGCATTCATGATGTTCTGCATTTCAGCATCGGTAAAAGCGCTCTTGTCCTTCTTGGATATCCGCGCGCCGACCTCATGGTCGTTGAGCAGAAAAACGATCAACGTGTAATTGGCGGCGGCAAAGGCGACGGTACCAAAGGGAAACTTCGCGTTTGCCTCCGAGTATCCCACCGGCGTGCCGTAGCGCTTCACACATTCCGCCACCGATTCGCCCAGGTTTGCGCGCAGCGGAACGGCTAGTAAAAGGAAAAAAACAATCGCGGGTCGGAACATATCGATTTGCCGGACAGCCTTAGCTCATAAAGGGCGAACCGTCACGCCGCGATCTTCTTTTTGCCTGTCTCCCTGAAACGGTGCCAGTCCTGCAGGCTGAGCTTCAGCATCGTATGCGCCGCGGCTTCGAGCCAATCCGGCGCCAGATTTTTCCACGAAGCGAGAATTCGTTTGCGTCCCCCGGCCGTCCCCAGGTGGACATTCGCCATTTCCTGCCCCATGGCATGGAGCAGCGACGCGATGTCATCGTGATGAACCAGCTCATCAATATCAATACGGCTGCAATCGGGCGCCAGCCTTCGCACGAGCCAGCCGCGACTCACTTCATAATAGGGATCGGCGCAGCGCACCGCCGAACGCACAATCTTCTCCAGCCAAGGGTTGCCATCCTTGATGCGCTTCTCCTTTCCGCTCACCCAGACGCAGGCCGAGGCCACCACGGCTTTGGCCTCTCTCGCCATGTGCCCGCCCTGCCAGTCGATCAGTGCCAGGTAACGGCGGCGTCCCAGGCTGCCAAGACCCTTGGGGGATTTGAGGACACAAAATTTCAGCGCGGCGTCAACGGGCGTTATTTTGGCCAGTGCTTTCCGCACTGAGTCAGGCGGATCATTCTTCAACGGAAGGCACTTTGCCTCGAGCTTTTCCCAGAAAGCGGCGGGTTGCCGCAAATCCTGTATCGCCATCCGGCGCAGCTTCGGATGGGACTCCATCAGGACAAAGGGCGTTCCTCCCCGCTCGATCTCCTTCCGGTAGCCGTCGGCGATCTGCGCGCAGACTTCGCCCGGCTTAAGCTGGAAATGAGGCGACGATTCGGCCGCCAGCAAGGCGCTGACCGCCAGACGCACCAGGTCATTCGGGAACGCCATCGGATGCGCCTCGTCGAAATCATTCACACCCCAGACGAGCCTGCCTTCCGCATCGCGCCACGTGCCAAAATTTTCGATATGAAGATCACCGACCGCGAGGACTTCCGCGGCGCGCGACAACTTCGTGCAATGGGCCGGCCAGAGCTGCGCCCACCGGTAAAACGTCGCGCGAAAGAAATCAAATGGATTGGCGCGCATCCGCTCATGCTTGTAGGAAAGATCGCGATCCACCACCGTGATGCGTCCTCGCAACCATTTTTCAAACCGCCGCGTTGCCTCGACGATATCCATTGGCTTAAGTTGCAAGCACAGCACCATTTTGCACGAAAAAAGAGCTTGGTGAGATGCGGAATGGTCTCAGAGAAAGTTTATTTTAAGCGGCAAATTATTTATGAAATTTGGCACGCGATGTTTAATTTCTTTGCAAGTAACTTTATATCAATGAGATAGTAAGTAATGAACTGGCTTCTACCCTAACTAAAGAGCCTCAAATAGGCAATATATGCCCCATTTTGCCTAAATGATAAACAAATAAATGTGCATATTATGCCTTATTTTCTCTTGACGATGTACGATATTTGTCCTATTGGTAGTAAATAACAAACAAGAAAGAAGCACTATATGCCTATCGACTTCATCGCAGCCTCCGTTGCCACTCTCATCATTCTCAAGGGCCTCTCGATCCTTTTGACCGGTCTCGAGACCGCCGCCAAGCAAATTGAAGGTCGTTCGACCTGGGTCGCCAGCAATGGCACCGTCTTTGAGGAATTTGCCATAAGCGAGATCGAAAGCTCGCAGGTCATGTTACACGATTTTGAAGAAAGCCGTGGTGAAGCGCTTTTGGTTGGTCTTAATCCGCTTCACGCCAACGGATAATAATTTTACGCAGCAGTCCGCCCCAAGGCTCGAAACCTTCCGTCATGACGATGGCCAGCGTTCGAGGGCGGGAATGCGGACTGCTGCGTAGCTCGTTTCACCGCTGTAATCCGGTTGCCGCGCAAAGTCCTCATTAGTCGTGCGCCCGAAAAGAAAGCTGTCTAGAATGGCTTGATGCGTACCTGCCGGGTGCATTCCCCTCCTATCTGGCGAATTGTTTTAAGCACGGCCCTTGCGGCGACGTTCCCTTTCCAGCCCATCCTGGCCCAGGACAAACCAACGGGCGCGCCCCTGGTTCTCTCTTCCATCGAGACCGAGCAGGCCGTCCCGCTCGCCATCCTTCTGCCCGACGGCAAGACGGCCAAATGCGTCAGTATCAAGCTCCACTGGATATCGAAGCCCGATGTCGGCCCGAATGACGATGCCACCAGCTTTACGCTCGACCTTTCCGCCGACAACCCCGCCGCGCCGATCTTCACGGCGCAACTCTGGACCGCCTCGCTGGCCAGCGCTCTAGCCTGGCAGGAACCATGGGAGGGCGCCCGCTGGAAAGTTCTTGATACGCCGGTCACGGACGGCAGCGGTCTCGATGCCGCCCTCGCCGTGGGGATGATCGCCACCTCGGCGCGACGGCCCTATCCACCCAAGACCGTCGTCATCGGCAGCCTCAATCCCGACGGCTCGCTGGGGCCCGTTTCGCATCTGGTCGAGCGCATTGACGCCGCTGCCAGCGAGGGCATGACGCGCGTCATCATTCCCAGCGTCCAGCGCTTCGACACCGACCCCTCCGGCCAGGTGGTCAACATCGTGCGCCACGCTTCCGATCTCAACCTGGAGTGTGTCCCGGTCGACGATCTCGTCAGCGCCACCGAGACGACGATGAACGATCCCCTGCCCGACACGGCGGCGCTCGACACCTCGATTCCCAAGTACAGTAACGATGTCGCCAGCTACATCGACACCTTTGCCAACCGCGAACAAAGTGAGGCGACCAACGGCCTGAAGTACGCCCCTAAGGAATCGGATCTGGCCACCTATCCGCCGCGACTCGCCGCAATCTGGAAAAGCATCTACGCCGATGTCGATGCGGCCCAGCAAGCCTATGGCGCGGGGCAGGTCTATGTCGCTTATCAGTTGTTTTGCCGCGCCAACAGCCGGATGAATGGAGCCAATGCGCTCACCGGCCAGACCCGCATCAGCTTCGATGTCAAGGCGGCGCTCGCCGAGTCCGACGACCTGCACGATCACCTTCAGGTCCTGATGTCGCCGCCCTCGATCGACCAGGGCGGCCTGCAAAGCGCGGTACTGGTCTCGGAAATGGCCGATTGGGCCTACGAAATCAACGCCTCTCTGGAAGGCGCGCAACTCGTGACCAAGCAGACGTTCTCGCAGCGCTCGGACGCGACCGATGCGCAGAAAGATCGCGCGCGCGAAGCCATTCTTTTCGCCAACGAGCAGTGCAAGTATCTCCTCAACCAGTCCGGCTTCTATACCGGCCTGATCGACCACTTATCAAAGGACAATCCTGCGCCGGTCGAGGACAACGCCGCGAATCTCCTGCCGCAGTTGATCCCGGCGCAACTGGCCACCGCGCGGAGCTTTACCGAGGGAATCCGCGCGAGCGATCTTCGGGACGCGCTGCTCTTCGATCCGCGCCTGGTCGCCTATGTCAACGTGCTGCGCCAGATCAAAGCCGATTGGGATGTGCGCCTGCGCAAAAAGCAGCTCGATGCCCAATCAGAAGCCTCCACCAGCGATCAGACCCCGGGCACCCCTTCAGCGCCATCGACGAATGCCCCGGCGGACAATGCTCCGGTCAAACTCAACTCCAACGCCCCGGTCTCGGCGGTTGGCTTCGACCCCGAAGACACTTACCATCCCCCCCACACCGTGGTCGTCTCGACTGAGGACGCGAAGAAACTTAGCGACCCGGCGCTCTGCCTGATCTGGGTCAATCACGATTGCGAAATCGCGACGCTGGACGAGAAGTACCTCCGCCTGAACGGAACGGTCGATCCGGCCACGCACGAATGGCGGTTGAAGGACCGGGCCAAGCTCGATGCCCTGCTGCAAATGGCCGAGGTCGGCGCGCGCCATGGCATCGCCTTCGCCGAAAAGGCCGAGGTCGATCCGAGCGTGCTGGCCATGATTTACGAACGCGCCGCCCACGAACGCATCCAGGGCAGCGACGCCTCCGCGCTCGATGCCCTGCGCAACTATTGGCGTTGCGCGCTGCTGGGCAACATGTGCTGGCAACTGGCCCATACGCGCAAGGCCGAGCCGGTCCAGCTCAGCACCGCGCCCACCCCCACCAGCGGCAATCAGAACAGCAAGACCGACGACAAGACACCCAAAACAACGTCGACCAGTTCCGCATCAACACCCGCCGCCTCAACGAACACGGCGGTCGTGGTTTCCCCGCAAGGTACCACGAGCGCGACCAATGTCGTCGCGCCTCCCGCGCCACCGCCCGCCGTGACGAACACTGCGGTCAACGTTCCCCCTCCAACGGCCCCCGCGCCACCCGCTGCCACCAACGAGGCCGTTGTTCCCGTCGTGCCGGTTGCCACCAACCACGAGACGGCGGTGAATCCGCCGGTCACGCCTGCGACAACAAATGAGGTCGTCATTCCCGTCGCGCCCATCGCCACGAACGCCGATGTCCCGGTGAACATCCCGGTTGCGCCCATTGCCACGAACGTGGCGGAAACTCCCACGCCGCCGAGTCCTGTTCCCGCCCCATCGCCTATTCCGCCTCCTGCAGCTCCCTCTCCCACCGCGACGGACGATACCAATGCCGCGAACATCCCGGTCGCGCCCATCGCCAAGGTCCAGGATTATACCGGAGCCGACACGCCCGCCACGACCAACGCGGCGCCAATTGGCCCGATACCGCCTTCGACGCCCTCGACCAAGCCGGTGAATGGCGACGGCAATACGGGCTCGTTTCCGTAGGGACTGTCTGGGCCCTGTTTCGCGTGGGACCGTTGACGCGAACAGGAGGGACAGATCGTATCAGCGACCCGTGGCCCGGAAATTAGAGCAGGCCCTTGGTGCTGGGGATGCCTTTGACACGGGGGTCGCGACGGACAGCCAGCTCGAGGGCACGGGCGAGGCCCTTGAAGACGGCCTCAATGAGGTGGTGGGTTTCGTCGGAGTAGAGGACCTCGACATGGAGAGTGAGGCCCGCTTCCTG
>Ga0302319_10001442_pt1 | contig 53036 bp, 47 predicted proteins | sample Bog_T0_2_FD_203319 | JGI IMG/M metagenome (GOLD analysis project Ga0302319, IMG submission 203319) | Peat permafrost microbial communities from Stordalen Mire near Abisko, Sweden - Bog_T0_2 | ecosystem: Environmental > Terrestrial > Soil > Wetlands > Peat | place: Sweden: Abisko, Stordalen Mire...
ACCAGCGTTTCAACTTGCGACGGGTTGAGCGCGAACGCCTTGAGCAGATAGCGCTCGGCGATTTCAGGCCGGCAACGTTCGCGCTCCAGGACGGCAAGATTGACCCACCCCGAAACCAGATCCGGCCACAACTCGAGAGCGCGGCGCAGCGCGGCTTCCGCAAACACGTCCTGCCCCTGCTCCCGCAGCAAATTCCCCAGGTTGATCCAGGCTGCGGCAAAGTCGGGTCGCGCAGCAACGGCACGCCGGTAGCGCGTTTCGGCTTCCTTCACGCGTCCCAGCCTGGCCAGTGCGAATCCCGCGCCAAATTCACCCTCCGGCAGGCGCGGGCGCAACGCGAGTGCGGCCTCGTACTTTTCCAGTGCCTCCTCATTCCGTCCCAGCAATGCGAGCGCATTGCCCAGCCCCAGGTGCGCCGCAACCAGCGCCGGGCGGCGCTTGAGCGCGAGCTCGAACTCGGCGACAGCTTCTTCCGGAAGACCTGCCGCGATCTTCAGCTCGCCGAGGCCGAGGCGCGCCAGCGCATTCATGCCATCGAGCCGAATGGCGCGCTCGTAGGCTTTCGCTGCCTCCTCATGCCGCGTAGCGGCCTTCAACGCCTGCCCCAAAGCGACCCATGCCGCGACCATCTCCGGCGCAGAAGCTACAGCGGCAGACGCCATCTGCACAGCAGCCTCGGCCTGGCGGCTGGCCAGCGCCACCAGGCACATGCCAACCAGCGCCGCGGGTTGCGTAGGGTTCCGCTCCAGAACTCGCTGGTAGCCGCGCGCAATCTCGGTCAAGCGGCCTGAGAGATCAGCCGGTGGTTGCCGGGCCGATTGCTGCCGATTCTTCGCTCTCATTCGCGTTCCCTCGCGCCGCGGGATCTCAACCGCATCCGCCATCGACCTTGGCCGCCTCACTGCCGGCAAATTCTCCAAAGCGCCGGACATGCATTGAACATTAGTTCTGCTCGGATCGGACCTCAAGAGCGATGCGCGCATCGCACCGGCAAGCCGGAACGGAAATTCCCATCGTTGCTGCGCGTTCTGATTCGGAACGGAGACAGCCCGCTTCGTTTCCCTCGCGAGCGCCGGGCTATGATCGTTTTGTGGAACGTTTTGCGCACCCCCACTCGAATCTGGGCGACATTCTGGCCAACGCCATCACCCACGGCATCGGCGCCGCGCTCGCCATTGCCGGAGCGGTGTATCTCATCGTTGCTTCCACGCGCGGCTCGGCGCGGCTGATTGTCTGCTGCTCCATTTTTTCGGGTTCGCTGGTGCTGGTCTATCTCTGTTCCACGCTCTATCACTCGCTGGTGCGTACCCGCGCCCGCTACGTCTTTCACGTTCTCGATCACTCGTCGATCTACGTGCTCATCGCGGGCACGTACACGCCCTTCACGCTCGTGTCTTTGCGCGGCACCATGGGCTGGACTGTGTTTGGCGTGGAGTGGGCGCTGGCCCTGGCCGGGGTGGTGGCCAAAAGCGTGGCCATGGATCACTTCACGAGAGGCCGCCTCGCGGTGATCTCCACGGCCATCTATCTGATTCAGGGCTGGCTGATCGTTTTTGTCGCAGGGCCGCTTGTTCGGGACATCGGCTGGCACGCCATGCTCTGGCTGGGCGCCGGTGGCCTGGCATATACGCTGGGCGTGGTCTTCTTCGCTCTCGACCGGATCCGCTACTTCCACGCCGCGTGGCACGTCTTCGTGCTTGCCGGCAGCATCGCCCACTACATCGCGATTCTGTTCTACGTTGTCCCGGCACGCGTGTGAGAGGCATCGATCTCTAGTCCCTTAGTCCCTTAGTCCCCCGTCCCCGCATTTTGCCGGTTGGTAAGCGGCTGCTTCGTAAAGCGTCCGCGTATCTGGTTTACGGCCACCACCCAAGGTACGGCGACGGAAAAGGCAAACCGTGCCAGCACGGCCCTGACGCCAAAACGGACGAGATGCCTCCAGTCGCTGTGGAAGGCAAACCACGCTTCCAGCGCGAGAATCACCAACAAGGGAACGAAGGTCCAACGCAGGCTGGCAAACGCCAGCACCTCCAGCACGCAACGCCCCGCATTGCGGAAGAGACGGCTCCAGCGCACACCCGCCTGGCCGTCGCTGAGCGCGTAGCGCGCCATCTGGCGACAGGCCGAACGGAAAGTGTTTCCCGGCCGGTAATGCGCCTTGGCGTTCGCAATGAAGGCCGGCTTTGTCTGCCGCCGCGCCTCGAAATCGAATAACGTGTCCTCGCCGACCAGCACCTGCTCGGGAAATCCGCCAATGCGTTCCCACAGCGCTTTGGTAAACGCCATCGACCGCGCGGTGCACGACTTGGTCGGCTCCGTGGGCGAAAGGCGAATGCTGAAGAAGGGCGCCGACGCTACGTCCCACACCGTGCAACCGCTCGCGTCGAGGCACGATCCGCCCAGCGCGTATTCCGCCTCGCTGCCAACCAGCGGCGCAGTCAAATTCAGGAGCCAATCGGGCGCATAAGTGCAGCCGGCGTCGGCACAGGCGATGAGGCCGGATTTTGCCGCCTGAATGGCCACATTGCGCCCGCGCGAGACCGGCCCGGCCGAGAATTTCAGGCTGCACGATTCGTCGCGGATCGCCACCAGGCGCGGATCCTTTGCCGCGGCAGCAGCAAGCCACTCCCAGGTGCCGTCCGTCGAGCCACCATCGACGATGATCACTTCCGCAGCCGGAGGAACCTGCGCGAGGAGACTCGACACTACACTGCCAATGTCCTCAATCTCGTTGAGTTCCGTCACCACGACGCTGACAGGCTGCATGGAGGCAGTATAGCGACCTGGAATTCGTTGCTGCACCATGCCCCCCACTGCGCATTGACCCGGCCCGCGGTTTGACGATAAAATCAAATGGTTTGGCGATGCACCCCCGTTGCGGGTGCGCGGGATGTTTTGAGGGCTCTCTGCCCCGGCTTGTGCGGCCGCCTCCCGATGCAGTCTTCTGTATCCGCCCCAATCGAGCACACGGATTTGAGTTATGCGCCTGGCTCAAGAAGCCTGAGCGAGGAAGGTTCTGTTATGTACGCAGTCATTCGCACCGGGGGCAAGCAATATCGCGTGGCTCCGGGAGACGTGTTGAAGATCGAAACCGTGACCGGCGGTCCCACCGTTGAGTTCAGTGACGTGCTGGCGGTTTCCGGCGAGCCGGGAACCCTGGTCAAGCCCGCAACCGCCAAGGTGACCGCGGAGATCGTTGGCGAGGGTCGCGGCGACAAGATCCTGGTCTTCCATTTCAAGCGCAAGAAGCAATACAAGAAGCTGCAGGGACATCGGCAGAATTTTACCGAGGTGCGCATCCAGGCCATTGAGGCCGACGGCGTGACCTACGACGGCAAGAAATAGCTTTCAGCTCTCAGCCTTCAGCTTTTCATTGCTGGGGCCGGAGCGGCGGATTTTTGAAACGAATTAGCTGATAGCTGACGGCTGAAAGCTGTTAGCTGATTGAAAAGGGGATTCGGCAATGGCACATAAAAAAGGTGGAGGCAGTTCCACAAATGGACGCGATTCAAACGCGCAGCGGCTGGGCGTAAAGGCCTTTGCGGGCGAGCTGATCACAGGCGGTACCATCATCTCGCGGCAGCGCGGCACGCGCATCAAGCCGGGCCCCAATGTGGGCATTGGCTCCGACGACACGCTTTTTGCCAAGGTCACCGGCCGCGTGGTGTTCACCGACCGCGGACGCCACGGACGCTTCGCCTCGATCGAGCCGTCCACAGCGGAGTAGGAAAGCGGTAGTCGAGCGCATTTCAATACCAAAGGCCTCGGCAATCGCCGAGGCCTTTGGTATTTCAAGTCCCTTAGTCCCTAGTCCCTTAGTCCCTAGTCCCTTAGTCCCTTAGTCCCCGTTTTTACGTCTCGGACTCGCGTCCCTTCATGTTCCGCGCCAGCACCTTTTCAACCACGTGCTCCACATCGGAAAGGAAGAAACTGTTGGCAGGTTGCTGCACGGCGACCCTGGTTCCGGTGTGGCCCAGAGCGGATGCGATTTCGTTCCAGCGATAAATCGTCGAGTTCGCCGGCATCAGGATAGGCTTGCGGGTGGGCTCCGGCAGGAAGCAGTAAATCATCCAGATGGTCAGGGTCGCCAGAATCAGCGACTCGTAGATGAACTCCACCGGATCGTTGAGAGAAACGATGCGAGAACTCCAGGCAGCGAGGATGAAGTCTCCCGACGACATCACGCCAAAACCGAGCGCGATGCCAAAGGCCAAATCGCGCACCGTCAGGCGCAGCGCATTCATGCACAAGCAAAGGAAAGCCAGCAGACACAGCTCGAGAACGCTGACTGAGTGCATGAGGGCATAGGAAATGTCCGCAATGATGTTAAGGCCCTTATTCGCATAGGAGATCGACGACAGGCTCACGATCACAGAAACCACAGCCGCCCAGCGGAAAATCACGATGGCAAGCTTGGTAATGCCGGGGAACGCTGCCAGAGCCGAGCGAAAAATCTCAATGCAGATGAAGAATAGCAGGACGATACTCGCAAGGTAGGTTCCAAAAAAGCCGAAAATATAGATTTTGTGTAGAACGATACGATCGGCGCGGTCCCAGGGCAGCGAACCTTCGTGGAGCACAAACATCAAGATCGGCGTAGAGATCGCGCGCAGCGTCAGGTAGTAACCCATCGCCGGGAAACGGCGACGCAGCCCTTTGCTCCAGAAAAGATAAGCGAGCACGGCCCAGAGAAGAAACTCTGCCGCGTTCATCGCCGACATTGCGAAGTTTGGATGCATTAGGCTGCGGAGCGATCCTGTGAATGACCTTAAGGATAGCTCCAATCAGCCTAAAGTCCCAAACACAAAAGGGGAACGCGTTGTTGGCACTTTCGTGTTAGGTAGTCGATGCAGCAACGCGCCCAATGGAATCAGCGAATCGATGCCGACTGCACAAAGCAGGTATCGGTCTCTGAGCAGGGCGGGGGGCCGGGAAGGTCTGGCCCCGGGCCGCTCTGAGACATCGAGGCGTGCCGGGACAGGGTTTGGGTGGCGGCTGGGGCAAAGGAAGCCGCGGCCAGGCCAGCGATAGCGACGAGCAGGGCGAACACGCGAATGGCAGAATTCATCTTTGGTAACCTCATAGAGCTTGAGCTCGGGGGGATGCCGTCTCTCTCTATGCAGAAAACATATCGTAATTATTTGTCTAAGTCTATTTTTTTCATAAGGTTACAGAGGAATAACGTGTAATGGGTACTAACGTCACACCGCGCGAGCGTCCAGATGCTCTTGGTAATCTCGTGCACGCCTTTATCCGCTCCCTCCCTCCGCCTCGGCCGCATGGTAAAATAAGCCTAGGCAAACGGGCCTGATCACCTCGGTTTTTCAAGCGGTTAGAACGGTTCCAGAGTTGACAAGCCCGGCAGCGAAGGGAGGCGTTTTCTTAAGGAAAACGTCACTTGGCAACCCGGTTCCGGTGTTCAGCAACTCTGGAAACGCGGTATTCGCTCTCCAGCGTCCGGAAAACTTCTCCGGTGACCCTCGATTTGGCACACCTTGCGAACGGAATTCTATGGCGACTGATGTTGTGAGCAGCACCCCCATGCAGCACGGCGACAACGATAGCTACACCGGCGAGAACATCAAGGTTCTCGAAGGACTGGAAGCGGTACGCTTGCGCCCAGCCATGTACATCGGCTCGACCGGCGAAATGGGGTTGCATCACCTGGTCTACGAAGTTGTCGATAACTCTGTGGATGAGGCTCTGGCGGGCTACGCCACGAAGATCGACGTCGTCATCCATGTGGACAACTCCATCACCGTTGTGGACGACGGCCGCGGCATTCCCGTGGACATGATGGATCTGCCAGGCGGCGACCGGTTGCCGGCCGCGCAAGTGGTGCTCACCAAGCTGCACGCCGGCGGCAAATTCGACGCTTCAACGTACAAAGTCTCCGGCGGCCTGCACGGGGTGGGCGTGAGCTGCGTGAATGCGTTGAGCGAGGAGTTCGAGGTGGAGATCTGGCGTCCGGAAAGGCCGGGCGAGGCCAGCCACACCTACGAGCAGAGCTACTCGAAGGGTGTTCCCACTTCGAAACTGCTGAAGACCGGCACCAGCAAGCGCCGCGGCACCAAGGTGCACTTCCTGCCCGACAAGAGCATCTTCGTCACCGCCGAGTTCAACTACGACACGTTGGCCCAGCGCCTGCGCGAGATGGCTTTCCTCAACAAGGGCCTGGAGATTACGCTGACTGACGAGCGCACCGCCGACCCCAAGACCGGGGAAGCGCGCCGCGCCGAATTCCGTTACGCCGGCGGCATCTCCGAGTTCGTCAAGCACCTCAATCGCGGCAAGAGTGTGCTGCACGACAAGCCCATCGTCATGGAAGCGTCGCGCGACAACGTCGAGATCGACATCGCGCTGCAATACAACGACAGCTATTCCGAGACGGTGTTCAGCTTCGCCAACAACATCAATACCGTGGACGGCGGCACGCATCTTTCCGGTTTTCGCGCGGCGCTCACGCGCACCATCAACTTCATCGGCCAGCAGATGGGCCTGTTCAAAGATCTAAAAGAAAGCCTGAGCGGCGACGACGTGCGCGAGGGCCTGGTGGCTGTGGTGAGCGTGAAGCTGTCGCAGCCGCAGTTCGAAGGCCAGACCAAGGGCAAGCTCAACTCCGACATCGCCGGCACCGTGCAGGCCTTCGTCAACGAGCGCCTGGGAATGTATCTCGAGCAGAATCCTCCTGTGGCGCGCCGCATTATCAACAAGGCGATTGAAGCGGCCCGCGCACGCGAGGCGGCCCGCAAGGCGCGCGACCTGACGCGGCGCAAAGGCGCGCTCGATGGTGGCGGCTTGCCCGGTAAACTGGCCGACTGTAGCGAGCGCAATCCCGAACGCTGCGAACTCTACCTGGTGGAGGGCGAATCGGCCGGCGGCACAGCCAAGCAGGGACGCGATCGCAAGTTCCAGGCTATCCTGCCGCTCAAGGGCAAGATTCTGAACGTGGAGAAGGCGCGCTACGACAAGATGCTCGGGCACGAAGAAATTCGCGCCATGATCACCGCGCTCGGGTGCGGCATCGGCAAGGACGATTTCGATCCGGCCAAGGTCCGCTACGGAAAAATCATCCTGATGACCGACGCCGACGTGGACGGCTCCCACATTCGCACCTTGCTGCTCACGTTCTTCTTCCGCCACATGACCGAGCTCATCAAGCGCGATCATGTGTATATCGCGCAGCCGCCGCTTTACAAGATCAAGAAAGGGCGCTTTGAGCAGTACATCAAGGACGACCGCGAATTTGTGAAGGTGATGGTGAAGCGCGCGTCGGAAGGCATGGTGGTGCGCCACGGAGAGACCGCGAGCCGCATCGAAGGCGCCGAACTCACACGCTTCATGGCCACCCTCAATGAGTATCTCGGCTTTGTGGAGAAAGTGGACAAGCGCATCCGCAACGAAAAACTGACCGAGATGCTGGCCCGCGCCGAGCTGAAGAATCGCGCCGATTTTTCGTCAAAGGACGGCAAAGGAATTCCCGACAAGATTGCCGATCTGCACGCGAAGCTGGTTGAGCTTGCCGATGAGTTCCAGTTCAAGGTGAACAAGCCGGTGGAGGACGAGGAGCACCACACCTGGTCCGTCTGCTATACCGACGCCCAGGGCGCCACGCGTTGCATTGACTGGACGCTCGCTTCCAGCCCCGAATTCCGCCAGATGATGGCGAAGTACTCGCTCATCAAAGAGTTTCTCGAGCCGCCTTTCCTGGTGGAGTATGCGGTCAAAACTGCCGCGGCCGCATCGGACGACGAGGAAGAAACGGAAGGCGCCGAGGCCAAGACTGAAACCAAGACTCCCGCTCGCACCGCACGCAACCTGCGTGAGCCGGTAGAAAAGCAGACCGCCCGCGAGCTCTTCGCCTACATCGTGGAGCAAGGCAAGAAGGACTACCAGGTGCAGCGCTACAAAGGCCTGGGCGAGATGACGGCCACGCAGCTTTGGGAAACCACCATGGACCCCGAGCACCGCACCTTGCTCTCAGTGAAGCTCGAGGACATTGCAGAAACCGAGGCCATCTTCACCACTCTTATGGGCGAAGACGTGGAAGCTCGCCGCAAATTCATCGAAGACAACGCGCTGGACGTAAAGAATCTCGACATCTAACGATGCAGGGCGCGAAGGCTGGATCCTGGGCGAGTCTGATTGCAATGCAAACGAGAATGGTGCCCGATAGGCAATGTTCGAGTATTTGCTTGGGCAGCCTATCCGCAGAACCCATCGGCAACCTGCGTTAATCGGTCTGCCTTCCCCGCTCTAGTTTGGTGGTATCGTAGCCCTTGGCCGCCAGGCGGCTTGTAATTTCGGCATAAAGCTTGTCATCCATTTTCGCAGTGCGGCTCAAAATCCATAGATACTTCCGGCTCGGTTCGCCGACTACAGCGTACTCGTAGTTCGGGCTCAGGTCGATAATCCAATAATCCCCAAAGAACGGCCAGAAGAATGTCACCTTAAGCTTTGACCCGGTCTTCCGGTCAACAACCTGAGCCCAGCCGTTCGCTTGGGTTAGCTTGCCTTCCCGAGTCTTGCAGGTATTCACCACGCTGATTTTGCCGTCAGAACGGAGGGAATAAGTCGCCGTCGCGTTGCTGTCGCACTTGCGCTCGAAGCGATTGGGATACCTTGCGATTTCAAACCAGCGTCCCGTGTAACGGCTAAGGTCAACCTTCGGGACGGATTCCAGGGGAACCTCACCGAATACCGCTCGAACCACAGAAAACACCCCAACCAAAGCGAGGCCAAGATAGATGAGCTTCCGCGAATTCATTAAGAATCTCCACGGTCGTGCAGCGCCGGCACTAATTTACAACGGGAGCACCCACACGGTAGCAACACCACGCGACTGAGCAGTCAGCCCCGGTGCAAAGCAGCTTGAGTTCCTGCGCTACCTACGTTGTCAACTGAAGTTGCGATTTCGCCATTTCTGCCACTTCTTTAGCCCCCTTGGCATAGAGCGCCTCTTCGTCGGGAGCAAGCGCGTACAGCAGCTTCAGAAACTCTCCCGCATGAACACGCTCCTCGTCCGCTATGTCTTTGAGCACTGCCACGGCAAGTTTGTTTTCGGTTGACTCTGCAAGCTGCATATACATCTGAGTCGCTTCGTACTCAGAGGCGACCATAAAGCGAATCGCTCTCACGAGTTCCTCGTCCGTGAGTTTTCTGCCGTTCGCCAACTCTGAAAAGGGTGACCCGAACTGTGGCATATCGTTCTCCTTTGCTTCATGCACCTTCACGCGCTAAAGATTAAATTGCGGCTTTGAGTGCTATCACGTTTGTAGTTCCGTTACTTCCAGAGGTCTGAGCGGAATTGACCATTGCGGCAATGTCCTGCTTTTATTGTTGCAACTCCGCAATCTGGACGGAGTGATTTAAAGCCGAGGTCCTGATCGAGTCGGACACAGGCCACATTTTTGCGTTGTCAATGAGAGGTCCCGATGAAACGACTTGTCCTGGCCGGATGGCTCCTCGCATGCGCCGTTACGAGCTCTGCCGCCCAATCGGCCGGCACGAACCCCCTCGCCACCGCGCGAGTATTCTCCCTCAACGACACGCCCGCGAAGACCTCACCCAACGGCTCCGTGGGGCGCAATGTCTTCAGCGGCACGCTGACCACTGGCGAGTCCGTGGCAGTGCACGAGACCACGCAGCCTGCCGGGGCCGCGCCCAACCCCGCGCACCGCATCCAGCACTCGGAAGTGATCGTCGTCGAGGAAGGCACTCTCGAGTTCGAGCACGACGGCAAGGTCGAGCGCGCCGGAGTGGGCAGCATCATTTATGTAGCTTTCGGAACCCTGCACGCCGTAAAAAATGTGGGGGCCGGTCCCGCCAGGTACGTCGTCATACAGATTGGCGGAGATACGAAGAAATAACCGAGGGCCGCATTCACTTACGCCCCGCGCACATGGCCGCGCCCATGGCTCTTCACCGCATACATGCGCGCGTCGGCCGTACCGACGACGGCATGCACCTGGATGCCGTCGTCGGGCGCGGAGGCCAGGCCTACGCTGGCGCTCACATTCAGCTTCAGCCCGTTCTTCATGCGGAACTGCGTTTCCATCAGGGCGCGATGCATGGTCTTCGCCTGCTCGAGAGCGGCTACGGCATCGGTCTCCGGCATCAGGATCACGAACTCGTCGCCGCCGTAGCGAAAGCACAAATCCTGTTTGCGGCTCAACTCCTGAAGCCTTTGTCCGGTCAGCGCCAGCAGTTCGCTGCCGACAAGGTGTCCGTGTGCGTCGTTCACCAGCTTGAACCGATCCAGGTCAAGGAACGCCAGGCTTACGGGCAACCGTGTTTTTTTTGAGCGTCGCAATTCGCGGTCCAGCACGTTGTACAAATGGCGCACGTTGTGCAGGCTGGTGGTGTCGTCGGTAATGGTCAGTTGCTGAATGCAGGCCACGTCGCGCGCGTTTTCGATGGCGATGGCTGCGTGGTCGGCCAAAATATGAAGAAAGGCAATCGTGTAGTCCGACATCTCGGCGCGAGGGTTCAGGATCTCAATGACGCCGTGTATGCCCTTGCGTCCACGCAACGGCATGGCAATCGCCCCGCGCACGACATGCGAGCCGCCGGCGCCGGACTGTTGTAAACGAGAATCTTCTTCTGCCTCGGGAACGATAACGGTCTCGCCGTGTTCGAGAACCCATCCGGCAAGACCCTCGCCCACTTTCACTCGCAGACCCTTCAATGCTTCTTTCTGATCGCCTCCGGCAATGGCGCAATAGAGCTCCTGGCTCGGTTCGTCGAGCATGAGCAGCATCCACAACTCCGCCTCCACCATCCGCTCCATCTGCTCAAGGATGGTGCGCAGAATTGTGTCCAGATCGAAGCTTGAGGCGAGCGATCGCGCCAGTTGATGAAATACCAGCAGATCGGCGAGCGGGATGCGTCCTTCCGTTTCGTTTGGCATGTCTTAGCCCTGGGGAGTGGGTTTTCATCATTCTGACAAGCAGTTGAGCGCGCGCAACGGCTGCTTGTTAATTCCACGTCAAGTGCACCCGGATCGATAATCGTTGCGAAACCCAACTCAGCCGCCGATGTGTACCATCGAGCGCGACGGCTTCATGAATTCCGGTTCACCGATATGATGTCGTGCTTCTTTCCCATGAATGGTACGCACAATGTAGGCGCGAAGTTCGTCGTCGCCGGCTCCGGCCCGCAACCGTCCGTAAAGATCGTGTTCCACCTGCGAAAACAGGCAGGTGCGAATCTTGCCATCGGAAGTGAGCCGCACCCGGCTGCACGCTCCGCAAAACGCCTGGCTCACCGGGGCGATGATGCCGATCTCGCCCACGCCGTCCGCAAAGGTATAGCGCCGCGCCGTTTCGCTGGCCTCGCGAGGAGGCAATTCCGTCAGAGGCATCGTGCGGCCGATGCGCTCCACGATTTCCTTTAATGTCACCACGATCTCCGGCGTCCACAACCGGCCCTCTTCGAGAGGCATGAACTCGATAAAACGCACCACAACGTCTTCTTCCCGGGCGAAGCGCGCGAAACCCTCGACCTGTTCGTCGTTGAAGCCGCGCATCAGCACGCAATTGATTTTGAGCGGGGTAAGCCCCGCGGCGCGCGCGGCGCGAATGCCCCGGAGAACCACCGGAAAGCTTCCAGGGACGCGGGTGATCTTCTCGAAGGTCGCCGCATCCACCGCGTCCATGCTTACCGTCACGCGGTTGAGCCCGGCGGCTTTGAGCGGGCCGGCGAGCGACTCCAGCAGATGGCCGTTGGTGGTCAGGGCAAGGTCCAGCGCCTCGCCCGCTGGCGTGCGCATGCGCGCCAACTCCTCGACCAGCTCAACGACCCCCCGCCGTAAAAGCGGCTCGCCACCAGTCAATCGCACCTTGGTAATTCCCAGGCCGGCAAAAAGCCCGATCATGCGCAAGTACTCTTCGTTGGCCAATTCCGGATACTGCGCGCCCACCTCGCCCGTGCGGCAATACACGCACTTGTAGTTGCAGCGGTCGGTGATGGAGACACGCAGATCATGGATCACGCGCCCGTGGCTGTCGGTCAGCGGGGGGTGCGGCGTCAGGTTGGAAGCGACGGATGGGGAAGCGGAGGCCATCGGCTATCTAAGCCTATACCCTTTGGGGGCGCGCCTTGAAGGATGAGGAAGAACCGGTGGCGCGCTCGCGCAGGTCGATCGAGGAGATAGCATACAAAGAGCAAAGATGCCGCGGTCGCGATTGCGGCATCGAGATTTCAGCAAGGGATTCAGGAATCATGCCGGCAACGGGAGCCAGACCGATTGGTACAGCGGACGAAGCAGGCGCGGCGCGGGCCGTGCGGCAGATGTTCGACTCGATTGCACCGCGCTACGACCTGCTGAATCACGTGCTCTCGGCCAACGTCGACCGTCTTTGGTGGCGAAGGGCGGCGCGGCGGTTTCGCGATGTTCTGGCCCGGCCCGACGCGGAAATTCTGGATATCTGCTGCGGCACCGGCGATCTGACTATGGCTTTACTGAAGTTGCGTCCACAGGGAGCGCGGCCGGTTTTAGCCGGCGACTTTGCCCGCGCCATGCTGCGCCGCGGAGCGCAAAAATTTGGTGGGCCGGCCCTCCAAACGCCCGGCAACGGTAAGGAATCAGCGGCAAAGCCTTACGCAATCGCCATCGAGGCCGATGCGCTTCATCTCCCGCTGCGCAGCGAGTCGCTCGATCTGATTGTGACGGCCTTTGGCTTCCGCAATCTCGCCAACTACGCAGCCGGTCTCAGCGAGTTTCATCGCACGCTCAAACCGGGCGGCCAGTTGGGGATTCTCGAGTTCAGCGAGCCGGGCGGACTGATGGGCAAGGCCTATGCGCTCTACTTCCGGCGCGTGCTGCCGGCCATCGGCAGGTTGATTTGCGGCAAAGACGGTCCCTACAACTACCTGCCAAGTTCGGTCGGCGCCTTTCCGGCGCCCAGTGAGCTGCTGGAGATGCTGCGGCAAGCGGGTTATGTGGACTGTGCCTGGCAGCCCTATACCTTCGGCATCGCGGGGTTGTACACCGCCACGCGGCCACCGATAGTCTAAAAGGACCATGACCCCCACCGTCTCCAGTTCGCGGGCCACCGGGCCTTCCGCTCCGAGCTTCTCTGCCGAGAAGCGGCGCGTGGCGTTGCTCTCCATGGCGGCGGCGGCTGTGATGACGGTGCTCAAGCTCGGCGCCGGCCTGCTCTCCGGCTCACTGGGCGTGCTCTCTGACGCGGCGCACTCGGGGCTCGATCTCGCCGGGTCGGCGCTCACCTTCTTCTCCGTCAACGTCAGCGACAAGCCGGCCGACGAAGACCATACCTACGGCCACGGCAAAATTGAAAACCTGTCGGCGTTTGCCGAGTCAGGCCTGATGGCCTTCTCCTGCGCGTGGATCGTGTGGGAAGCCGTCGCGCGCATCATTTACCATACCGTGAATCTCCACCACTCCCTGTGGCCGGTGCTGGTGCTCGTCACTTCCATCGTCGTGGACCGTTGGCGCTCGCGGCAGTTGCGCGCGGTGGCTCTGCGCACCGGATCGCCGGCGCTGGCCACGGACGCCTTCCACTTTGCCTCAGACATTTGGGCCACCTTCGCGGTGCTGGCCGGATTGGTTACTACGTGGCTCGGATCGCGCTTCGGCATCGCCGCCCTGCAATACGCCGACCCCTGCGCGGCCATCCTGGTTTCGCTCCTGATTGTGCGCATGGCCTTCCGCCTGGGTCATGAAGCGGTGGGCGCGTTGATGGATGAGATCCCCGCGGAAACCCGGCGGCGGCTGATGCGCGAGGTGGAGCGCGTGGATGGCGTGCTGGCCGTGGAGCGCGCGCGAGTGCGGCGCGCAGGCGCCGGCTACTTTGCCGATCTCACGCTGGCTCTGCCGCGGCGATTCACCTTTGAGCACTCCGGCGAACTGGTCAATGCCGCGACGGCCGCCGTGCATCACGTGCTCCCTGGGGCCGACGTGACCATCCACACCATCCCCCGCGAATCCCGGACCGAGAGCATTTTCGATCGCGTGCGCGCCGTAGCCGCGCGCAACAATGTTTCGGTGCACGATCTCAGCGTCCAGTCGCGTCACGGGCGCATGCAGGTCGAGCTGCACGTCGAAATCGACGAAAACAAGAAGCTCAGTGAAGCGCACAGCTTTGTCACCGCAATGGAAGCCGAGATTCTGCGCAACGTCCCCGAGATCGACTCCGTGCTGACGCACATCGAGAGCGAGCCTGCCACGATCGAGCAGCCGGACGACTTCATTGTCGAAGACCGCCGGATTGAGTTGGCGCTGCACGCCGCGGCCTCTGGAATCCACGACATCATCGACGTGCACGCCATCGCCGTGGGCCGCACGCGCGAGCATATTTCCGTCACATGCCATTGCACCTTGCACGACGATCTGCCCATGCACCGCGTACACGAAGCCATCACGGAACTTGAAGACCGCTTTAAGCTGGAGTGCCCCGAGGTGTACCGCGTCACCATCCATCCCGAGCCGGTGACGGATAATACCCGATAGAGAGTGCGGCGCAATGCGCGTCCCCGATCAGAACTCATGAATACCCGCGCCATCGCGAACTTCTTTCAAGTAGCCTCGCTGCTGCTGCTGCTCGTGGCCGTAGCGCTGCTGGCCGCCATTGCGACCATGCATTTCGCCATTCACGGCGCCGAGGTGCAGGTGCCTGCGTTGATGGGCATGACGGTGGCCGACGCCCTTAGCGAAACCGCCGGCATGGGCCTGAATCTCGACGTCGACAACCGCTACTATTCGGGCGACGTGGCTGCCGGTCACATCCTGTCGCAGTCGCCCGCTGCGGGCACCGTGGTGCGCCGCGAGTGGCATGTGCGCGTGGCAGAGAGCCTGGGGCCGCAGAAGGTCGACGTGCCCGATACGGTGGGCGTGGATGAGCGCGTGGCGTCGCTGGAGCTGCGCCGCGCGGGTCTTGAGGTGGGTGAGATTGCGCGCCTTCCCGACAAGGATGCCGCGGCGGGAACGGTGCTGGCGCAGGATCCGCCCGCGCACGCGCAAGGCATTGAGCAACCGAGCGTGAACCTGCTGGTGGCTGCGCCGGACGATGAAACGCCGGATGGCTATGTGATGCCGGACTTCGCGGGATGGCCGATCTCCAGCGCCAACGCAGCGTTGGCGAAGGCCGGCATTCGCACCGGGCCGCCCCAGCTTGTGGATGTGCCGGTGGCTGCGATGGGCAGCGGAGATGCGCCTCTTCGTCCGCCGGCTAAGCCGGGATCCGTGCTGTCGCAGTCGCCCGCCGCCGGCTCGCGCATCGACCAGAGCACGATGGTTCATTTCACGGTGGTGAAGTAGAAGCAGACAGGAGAAAACGGCATGGCACTCAACGAGGACTTGGAGAAAATTGGCATCCAGGAGCGCGAACTGCACCTGCCGCGCCTGGACGCACACGTCGCCTGGGATCTCGGCACGCGCATTCGCGCCCTGGCGACGGAACGCGGCCTCAGCCTGGTGATCGATGTGCGGCGTTTCGGGCAGCCGCTGTTTTATTCAGCGCTCGAGGCCACCACCGCCGACAATGCCGAGTGGGTGCGTCGCAAGAGCAACGTGGTGTCGCGGTTCCATCGCAGTTCCTATGCCGTGGGCATGACGCTCAAAGTGAAAGGGACGACGCTCCTCGAGCGCTACGGCCTCCCGGTCGCGGATTACGCGGCCGACGGCGGCTCCTTTCCCCTGATTGTCGAGAACGCGGGCATCGTGGGCAGCGTGACCGTGTCCGGACTGCCGCAGCGCGACGATCACAACCTGGTTGTGGAAGCGCTGTGCGCGTTGCTGGGACGCGATTTTGCGGCATTGCGCCTGGGGCCGGAGAGCGCATAGGATCACTGAATCAAACCCACCGTTCTAGCAGCGCCACAAAAAAGCCATCGGTCGGCGATATGCCGGGCAACAAGCGCAGCGCGCCGTCTGGCGTAAGGCATTTTCGCAACGGCTCCGCTGCTTCAGGGCGAAGAATGCCATTCCGTTGCAGCGCATCGATGGCTGGCACGAGCGAAATCTGCCGCGTAGTCGGATTCTCGGCGAGGACCGCGGCCACCACCTGCTCATTTTCTTCCGGCTCTAACGAACAGGTCGAGTAAACCACGCGCCCGCCGGGACGAACTGTGCGCAAAGCCGCGCGAAGAATTGCGCGCTGGCGCTCGGCAAGCCGCGGCAAGTCTTCCAAGCGCAGGCGATGACGAATCTCAGGATTGCGGCCCAGCGTGCCAGTGCCGCTACAAGGCACGTCTACGAGCGCAAAATCGAACACGGCTTCTTCTTCAAGTTCGGCTGCATCGGCAAGCCGGCACTCCACGCGATCGGCATGCGCGGCGAGGCGTTTGCTCAAATCGGCAAGCCGCCGCGGACTCGATTCGCAAGCGACGATCTTCGCGTGGGAGTTTCGTTCCGCAAGGATGAGCGTCTTGCCGCCGGGCGCAGCGCACGCGTCGAGAATTTTTTGCTGGCCTTGGTTTGAATCTTTGCCGGCAAACGCAGCCAACTCCCCAATCAACTGCGAGCCTTCATCCTGCACGCGTGCCCGCCCTTCGCGGAAGGCCGCCGTGGCCGTCACATCGCCCGAAACGACGGTGCGCGCGGCAGTGAGCAGCTCACCGGGTGCAAGCTCGATTCCCGCCTCGCTCAATTCGTCTTGAACGGCGGGACGCTCCATGCGCGCGGTCATCCGTGGCTGGCTCTGGTCGTGACGGCAGATCGCTTGCATTGCTTCCGCGCCATAAACTAGAGCCCAACGCTCGACCAGCCACGCGGGGTGCGCCTGGACCGCCGCTAACCTTCCACTGTCCTCCTCCAAAGGGCTGCCCCGCGCAGTGGTGCCCCGCGCGGCATTGCGGAGAACCGCATTCACCATTCCGGCGGCAAAACGATGGCCCGACTTTTTCGTCAGCTCCACGCTCTCATCGATAGCGGCGTGGTCAGGAATGCGGTCGAGAAATCGCAATTGAAAAACGCCGAGGCGGAGAGCGATCAGGACTTCAGGATCGAGCCGGGCATTGGGACGCTTCAGCAGCGGCCGCGTCAGTTGGTCCAGAAAAATCTGCCAACGAAGTACGCCCAGCACCAAAGCCGTGGCCAAATGGCGGTCCGCGGGCGCGAGTTTGTTCACCGCGTCGGCCCGCAAGAGATCGTCAGCGTGGTCCTGGCCGCGCTCGACAGCCAGAAGAATGTGGAATGCGGCTTTGCGTGCGGGTGAAATGGCGGGCATGGCGCTCAACCCAGTCGCGCGCCTGCCGCGAGCGGGTTTCCATGCAGGAACTCGGGGGCATCGAGGCGCTTCTTGCCTTCGAGTTGCACTTCGAGTAACTCCAGCCAGGTGTCACCGGCGCAGCCGACGAACAGACGATGATTCTCAATGCGCACCGAGCCCGGAGCGGCGACGCCCAACCGCTCAGCAAAGCTCTCGTGCACAATCGCCATGCGATGCAAGATCAGCTTCTTGCCATGCAACGCAGTGAAGGCGCCGGGCCAGGGCTGAAAGCCTCGCCAGCGGTTGTAAAGCTCCGTTGCCGAGCGTGCGGCAAAGTCCATGCGGCCGTCTTCGCGGTTGAGCAGCGGCGCGTACGTTGCGCCTTCGTGATTCTGCGGTTGCGGCTTCAGCGTTCCATCGGCGAGTCCTGCCAACGTCTCGAGGACCAGCGGCGCCCCCGCGCTAGCTAGCATCGGAAACAGATCGGCTGCGGTTTGTTCGGGACCAATCTCGTGGGTTTCCTGAAGCAGGATCGGGCCCGTGTCGAGGCCTTCTTCAAGAAGCATGGTGGTGTTGCCGGTAAAAGCGTCGCCCATGGCGATGGCCCATTGGATGGGCGCCGCGCCACGATACTTGGGCAACAGCGACGCGTGCAGATTGATGCAGCCCAACCTAGGCAGCGCAAGCATCCATGGCGGAATGATGCGCCCGTAGGCGACCACGACAATGGCGTCCGGCGCGATGGCTTCGAGCTGCGCGCGAAACTCGGCGTTGTTGCGGATCTTTTCGGGCTGCGTGACTTGAAGGCCGGCAGCCAGAGCGGCCTGTTTAACGGGCGTTGGGGCAATCTGCCGATCGCGGCCCACGGGGCGATCCGGCTGCGAAACCACGACAGCGATTTTGTGTCCCGCCGCAACGAGCGCGTCAAAAGTTGGCACGGCGAACTGCGGCGTCCCGCAGAAAACCAGCTTGAGGCAGCGCGCTGCTTTTGTCATGGCTGCTTTACCAGGTGCCGTCGCTCTGCATCTTGCGAATCTTGCGGAGATTGAGACTGCGCTTGAGCGCGCTCATGCGGAAGATGAACAGAACCCCGTCAAGATGGTCGATCTCATGCTGGAAGCAGCGCGCCAGCAGCTCGTCGCCATCCAGCTCGAACCACTTGCCATTTTCGTCCTGTGCGCGAATGCGAACCTTTGCGGCGCGCACCACCTTCTCACGAATGTCAGGAAAGCTCAGGCAGCCCTCCTCTTCGTACTGCTTGCCATCCCTCACAATGATCTCGGGATTGATCAGCACAAGTTTCTGTGCGGGGTCCTTGCCCATGCTCAGGTCGATCACAGTGAGGCGCTTGGACACGCCCACCTGCGGCGCGGCCAGGCCGATGCCCTGCGAGGCGTAGGTGGTCTCAAACATATCGGCCACCAGCTTGCGCAACTCGGCGTCGAACTCCGTAACCGGTTCGCCGGGCTGTTCCAGCACCGGCTCGGGATATTTCACAATCTTCAAAATCATCTGCGAACTCTGAATCCCCCGTTCACGTCCCTCAAGCTAGCTCCGCTAACGCCGCTAGCCCCGCTAACTCCGCTAGAACTTCCGTATCTGTTCGATGTATCCGTCAAAATTTCGTTTCAATTCCACCAGCGAATCGCCGCCGAACTTTTCGTGAGCCAGGTTGGCCAACACCAGGGCTACCATGGCTTCAGCGGCCACACCTGCCGCAGGGACCACGCAAATATCGCTGCGTTCGTAACTTGCGCTAGCGGGCTCGCGGGTATCGAAGCGCACCGACTCGAGGGGCTGGCGCAGCGTCGAAATCGGCTTCAGGTACCCGCGCACCACGATGTCTTCGCCGTTCGAGACGCCGCCCTCGACGCCTCCGGCATTGTTCTGCGGACGCGTAAAACGTGTGGGCCGGTCGGGAGGATTCTCGGCGGCGTAATGAATGGGATCGTGAACGCGCGAGCCGAACGAAGCCGCGGCCTCCACACCACGCCCAATCTCAACAGCCTTCACCGCCTGCAAGCTCATCACAGCCCATGCAAGCTGGCCGTCGAGGCGATCGTCCCAGTTGGCGTACGAGCCAAGGCCGGCGGGAACGCCGTGCGCAATCACTTCAAAGACACCGTTCACGGTGTCGTCGGCGCGCGTTGCGGCTTCCACTTCGTCTTTCATGCGGGCTTCGGTGGCGGCGTCGACGCAAGACAGGACCACTTCCTCTTTGCCGGCGAGCGCGGCAATCTCTTCCCACGCCGCATCGCGTTCGAGGTCCACGCGGCCCACGCGAACTACGTGGCTTGCAACCTCGATGCCGAGTTGGCGGATCATGAGCTTGGCGAAAGCTCCGGCGGCTACGCGGGCCGCGGACTCACGCGCCGAAGCGCGTTCCAGCACGTAGCGCGCATCGGGGAAGTCGTATTTAAGCGCGCCGGCAAGGTCTGCGTGACCGGGCCGGGGCGAAGCCACCGCGCGATGCTTCGCGGGATCGCCGGTTTCTACCGGCAGTTTCTCCTGCCAGTTTTTCCAATCGCGATTGATGAGCTCGATGGCGATGGGAGAGCCAATGGTCCGTCCGTGGCGCACACCGGAGAGCACATGCGCCTGATCGGTTTCGATCTTCATGCGGCCGCCGCGGCCGTAGCCCTGCTGCCGGCGCCACAACTCGCGGTTCACAAATTCAAGATCGACAGGGACGCCGGCGGGAAGCCCAGAAACCAGAGCAATCAGAGCCTCGCCGTGGGATTCCCCTGCGGTGGAGAAGCGGATCATATAGATTTCATTGTAAATGCGAGTGGGGCGCTACACCGCTGAAAACACCAGCCGCGCGTCTTTCAAAAACGCCGCGTGCGGCACGGCGGCTTCGCGCACCTCAGCGCCATTCAGGGTCACGTGATTGAGGAACGCTCCCGGTTTGCTGCTTCGCGCTTCAATGCGAATCGCATGTCCGTCCGGAAAGCGGATCTCGGCCTCTTCGAACAGCGGCGCGCCCAGCACCCAATCCGGCTTGCCGGGGCAGAGCGAATAAATTCCCAGCGCGCTCAGGATGTACCACGCGCTCATCGAGCCGGTATCTTCGTCGCCAGCAAAGTTGTCGGGCGTGTACAACTCGTTCAACACGCGATGGGCCCAATACTGCGTGCGATCGCGCCGCCCGGCCACGGAAAACATATACAGTACCTGATGCACCGGCTGGTTGGAATGCGCATATTGCCCGAAGTCGACCGCAGCCATCTCCGACATCTCGTGGATTTCGCGTCCATAGGTGCCCACGTGAAAGACCGGCGCCTGCGTCAGCATGTCTTCGAGCGCGGCGACGAAGTCGGTCTTGCCGCCCATGGCTTCGATAAGTCCCTCTGGATCCCAGGGCACAGCAAAGCGGTACTGCCAGGGGCCGCCCTCCACATAGGCGCCACCCCATGTATGCGGATCGAAGGGCGACTGCCACGATCCATCGGTCATCTTGCCGCGCAGGAAGCGCGTGGCAGGATCAAAGATATTGCGCCAGTTCTGCGAGCGCTTCTCAAACGCGGCGGCTTCGTCCGGTTTTCCGGCGGCGCGGGCCACCTGCGCGATGCAGAAATCTCCGTAGGCGGAGTCAAGCGTCTCGGCTGCCGCGCCGGCCACGGCGCCCATGGGAATATAACCGAGCTTCAGATATTCCGCGACTGCCGGACGGCCGTACCCAAGCTTTGGCGCAACCGGCTGCGTGGCGTGCTTCTTCAAGCCTTCGAAAGCGGCCTGCACATCAAATCCTGTGATGCCCTTCGCCACCGCGTCGCCAAAAACGAAATCGGTGGGGCTGCCTGTCATGCAATTGCGATAACCGGGGCAGGGAAACTGCGGAAACCAGCCACCCTCTTTGTACGCGTTCACCCACGCCTGAAGAATTTCGGTTAACCGCTCGGGATAGATCAGCGCCATCATCGGGTACCACGCGCGATACACGTCCCAGTAGCCGTGGTCGGCGTACATGAATCCCGGTTCCACCTTGCTGCTGTAAGCGCTCATGTGTACGATGTTGCCGCCGGCATCGCGCTCGTGCCAGATGCGGGGAAACAGCAGCGTGCGGTAGAGGCACGAGTAAAAAACTCTGCGCTGGGTCTCCGATGCGCCGTTTATGCGCACTCGGCCCAGCGCCGCTTCCCAGGTTGCAGCAGCTTCGCTCTTCACCTGGTCGAAGGGCTTATCGCCTACTTCGCTCTTGAGATTCAATGCGGCCTGATTGGCAGAGATGAACGACGTGCCCACGCGTAACGTGATCGGCTTTCCGGCCTCTGCGATGAATCGAATCACGGCCACACGCCGCCCGCTGACGGGCTTAACCTCGAAGCCGGTGATTTTGGCGTCGCAGCGCACCGCATAACGAGTGGCAAACCCTTTGAGAACGCCGCCGTTGTTGTACGTCGTCGAGGCGTTGACGATTCCGTTGGCTGTGTCGCAAGTCGCCGCGGCATCATTGCCCGGGAGATCGATGAAGACGCCCGCAGGACCCGATTCCTCAAACGTGAATCGCATCGCGGCGCCGCGCTCCGTGGGCGCAAGCTCCAGCACGCAGCAGTAGCGCGCGAGCCGCACCTTCAACGCGTGCGGCGCAATCTTGAGCTCTGCCGGGCGATAGCTTGAAGCGCGTGCCGCAGCCTCCGGCTGGGGATCGCCCGATGAGTCGGTTTTGAACGGCATGAAGGTGGCGTAACCGTAATCGTCGAGCCAGGGACTGAGCTGGTGCGTGCAGCGAATGCCCTGGAGGCGCTCGTCGTGGGGTTGATAAAACCAGCTATTCTTGTCACTCGATTGCAGCGCCCAGTGCGCCATGGCGAACGGAACAGCAACGATGGGCAGCGTATTGCCGCGCGAAAAGAGGGATGTCGAATCCGTGCCCTGCAAAGGATTCACCCATTCCACAAGCGCCGTGCCGGCAGCAGCCGAATTCGCGCCGCCTCCGGCCTGCGCAGCGCGGCCGGAATGCTCACTGCGCCCGGATGGTGGAGGAGTTTCCGCAGTTGCGCCCACCGCGTCCAGTGTCGAAACCAGCGCGGCGGCTCCGCCTGCCATCTTCAGGAAACTCCTTCTGCTCGAACCTCTGTCCTCTTGCATCGCGATTTCTCCAGCCGGCCGTGTGTACAAGCGGGGTAGCTGCACCACGCGGTTACCGGTCTCTCCGCATGGTACCGGCTCTTCGTGGTTCCGGCAATGACTCTCGTTACATTCCGTTCCGGCAAAAGATTCATTCCAGTCGGGCCGTTGGGAGGCGAAATCGACGACGCCGATTCTCATGCGCGTACCCGCCATGCGCTATCCTGTGCTGGGAAGCGCCGCAATCTTCTCGATTACAAGGCCGGCAATTTATGGCAATCCAGACCATCGAACGCACCGCCAAACAAGTCGTGATGACCGTCCAGGAATACTCGCTGTTTGCTGCGCGGGCCCTGATGAATCTCTTCCGTCCGCCCATTTACTGGACAGATTTCCTCATTCAGTCGGACATCGTCGGATTCGGTTCGCTGCCCATTGTCATCCTCTCGGGATTTTTTACCGGAGGCGTGCTCTCGCTCCAGTCCTCGGCCACACTTTCGGAATTTGGGGCCACGGCCGTTACCGGTCAGTTCGTCAGTCTCACCATGATTCGCGAACTGGGCGCGGTGCTCACCGGCATCATGGTCTCGGGCCGTAACGCATCCTCGATGGCCAGCGAACTTGGCTCCATGGTTGTCACCGAGCAGATCGATGCCATGCGCGCCCTGGGTGTCGATCCCGTACGCAAACTGGTAACGCCGCGCATCTATGCCACCGTCGTCATGCTTCTGTTCCTCACCATCGTGGCCGACGCATTTGGCATTCTTGGCGGCGCCGCGGTCACCGTCTTTCTGAACCACCAGAACGGCACCCAGTACTTCAATAACGCCTACGAGCACCTCGCTTTGCCCGATATCGTCCAGGGACTCGTGAAGCCGCTGGTCTTTGGCTACATCATCGCTTCCATCGGCTGCTTCTACGGGATGAGGACCACGGGCGGCACGGAGGGCGTGGGCCGCTCCACGATTTCGGCCGTGGTGAACTCTTCCGTGCTCATCATCTTTGTCGATTTCCTCATCACCCACATCCTTATCTCGTTGTTGCCCTCATGAGCCAGGCCACTGTTCCCGTTCCCCAACCGCCGCCCCCGGCGCCGGAGGCAGGCCCGGTTGTCGCGTTGCACAACGTCGCGGCGGGCTTCGATGGGCCGCCGGTGTTTCAGAACGTCAGCTTCTCTGTAGCGCCGGGGGAGACGCGCATTCTTCTGGGGCCTGCCGGCGTCGGCAAAAGCGTCCTGCTCAAACTCATTCTCGGACTGTTGCCCCCGCTCGAGGGCAGCGTGGAGTTATTCGGCAACGACATCTCCCACATGCCCGAGGAAAAGCTCTTTCCCTTGCGGGCACGAGCGGGCATGGTTTTCCAGGAGGGCGCCCTCTTTGACTCGTTGACGGTTCGCGACAATGTCGCCTACCAGTTGGTTCAGGAAGGTGTGCGCGACGAGGAAATCGACGCGCGCGTGCACGATGCGCTGCGATTTGTGGGCCTCGAGGAGACCTTCGATTTCTTTCCTTCGAGCCTTTCCGGCGGCATGAGACGCCGCGTCGCCATTGCCCGCGCCTTGATCAACCAGCCCGAACTCATCCTCTACGATTCGCCCACGGGCGGCCTCGATCCCGTCACCTGCGAGACCATCATCGAACTCATCGTGAAGCAGCGCGATGTGCGCGCAACTCCATCGCTGCTGGTGACGCACAGGCTTCAGGACGCCTTCACGCTCTGCACCCACAGATATGACAGCGAACAAGGGCGCATGGTCCCGCTTCCCGAGGGTCAGATCAACCGCAACACCACCTTCCTCATGCTCAACGAGGGACATCTGATCTTCGACGGCTCTCTCCACGAGCTGACTCATTCCACAAACGCGTTCGTCCGCGAATTCCTGGAATAGCTCCCACTCCCTGCTGGCTGCTCCCTGGTCCCTGCTGTTCGCTACAATCTGATCTGTGACGACGAGCCTTTTCGATCTCTACAAGATCGGCGTGGGTCCCTCCAGTTCGCACACCATGGGGCCGATGCGCGCGGCCTGCCGCTTTGCGCAGGAACTGGATCGCAGCGGCCTGCGCGACACCACCGCGCGCGTGCAAACGGATCTTTACGGTTCGCTGGCCCTCACCGGCATGGGCCACGCCACGGATCGCGCCGTACTCCTCGGTCTCGCAGGAAACGAACCTGCCGCCATCGACCCTGCCGCTATCGAGTCCACGGTCGCCGCCATCCGCACCTTGCGACGCATCGCCCTCGCCGGAAAGCGCGACATTGACTTCGACGAGCCGCACGACCTCGTCTTCCATCGCGATCGGATGTTTCCTCCCGGCGCGCGGACGCAACACCCCAACGGCATCCGGTTCACTGCCTTCGATGCCAAAGGCGAAACCCTCGCACAGCGCACTTTCTTCTCTATCGGCGGCGGATTCATCACAGAGGATGGAGAAGCCGACCGGCCATCGCGTGAACCAAAGGTACCGTTGCCGTTTCCATTTCACAGCGCCGCAGAGTTGCTGGAGATCGCCCGCGCGCACTCGCTCTCGATCGACAGCGTGATGCTTGCCAACGAATGCGAGCGCCTGCGGGCACTCGACCGGAGCGCGAGCCCCAACGCAGGCCCCAACGCGAACCAAGACTCTCTCGAACAGCGCGTCCAGGCCGGCATCGAGCAAATCTGGCAAACCATGCAGGACTGCATCGCGCGCGGCATGGTCGCCGAAGGAATCCTGCCCGGAGGCTTGCAGGTGCGCCGCCGCGCGCGTCGCCTGGCCGAGCGCTTGCGCGCTCGCGACGCCAGCGGTAAGCAGGGCGATCCACTTGCCCCGCTCGACTGGCTCACGGTGTACGCCATGGCGGTGAATGAGGAGAACGCCGCCGGCGGACGCGTAGTCACCGCGCCCACCAACGGCGCTGCCGGGGTGGTTCCCGCCGTGGGGCTCTTCTATCAGCGCTTCGTCGAGGCAGCGAGCCGCGAAGGCATGTTTCGTTTCTTCCTCGTTTCGGCGGCGATCGGAGTTCTCTACAAGGAGAACGCATCCATCAGCGGCGCCGAGGTTGGGTGCCAGGGCGAAGTGGGCGTGGCCTGCTCCATGGCCGCAGCGGGATTGACGTCGGCTCTGGGCGGCAACGACGGACAAATCGAGCACGCCGCTGAAATCGCCATGGAGCACAACCTGGGCATGACCTGCGATCCTATCGGCGGCCTGGTGCAGATTCCCTGCATCGAGCGCAATGCCATGGGCGCTGCCAAAGCTGTGCAGGCCGCGCGCCTGGCGATGAATGAGCCGGAAGCGCACAAGGTCTCGCTCGACCAGGTCATCCGCACCATGTACCTCACCGGCCTCGATATGCAATCGCGCTACAAGGAGACCAGCCTTGCAGGCCTTGCGCTGAACGTGATCGAGTGTTGAGCGCAATGCACGAACACTCGCGCAATTCGTGAATGAACGCGCCGCCGCAAATTGCAAAAAGTGATGCGCCCGTGCGACGAACGCGATGCGCTCTTGCAAAAAATTCCTCGCGCACGTCGAATTTCGTCTCCGATTTCCTCTTCGTGCGAAATTTTTCGGTCCGACCATGTTGATCTTTTTTTCACTCCAATGTCGTTTTTTTCTTGACATCGATGATTGATGAATCTATACATTCTTCAACTGCAGTTTCTAATTGCAGAATCGATGCAACCCATCGAAAAGGGAGAATAGGCAAATGGCAACTAAGAAAGCAGCCAAGAAGGCACCTGCGAAGAAGGCGGCCAAGAAGGCCGTAAAAAAGACCGCGAAGAAAAAGTAGCGGATCGAACAACCCAAAAAGGCAACACAAAAGGGGGACGCTCAAAAGCGTTCCCCTTAGTGTTTATGCGGGCAAAGCAGATGCTCGCGAGCACCACGACGTACACTTTTGATGAAGGACACTTGTGAGATCGCGATGACACGCCGCCGCTGGATCGCCGAACATTGGGATGAAGCCACCGCAACCATCGACGGTGCGCAGGCCGAACATCTGGCCCGCGTGCTGCGCGCGCAACCAGGCATGGAGGCCGACGTGGTTGCCGGTGGCCGCGTCTTTCACGCCCAGGTGGCCGCAGTCACCCTGGCCGGAGAAAAGAGCGAAGTCCGGTTCAATCTGACCGCCGAGCTCCAGGCCGATCCTGCGCTGCCCGTTACTTTGGTGCTCGCCATTTACAAGTTCGATCGCATGGAATGGGCGATCGAAAAAGCCACGGAGCTCGGCGCAGCCGCCATTGCTCCCGTCATCGCGCGAAGAACAGAGAAGCGCCTGGCCCAGGCCGCGCAGAAGCGCGCGGAGCGATGGCGCCGCATCGCGCACGAGGCCTCGCAGCAGGCGCGGCGCTCCGATGTGCCCCTGATTCACGATCCGGTTTCGCTCAGCGCACATGTAGGCGCAGCTTCTGCCGCCACGCGCATCGTCCTTGCCGAGCAGGAACGCACCACGACCCTGCGTCATGCAATCGGAGAGGCGATTGCGGCAGCAAAAGACGAGATGCCTCAACTGGAAATCGCCATTGGCCCTGAAGGTGGATGGGCTCCTCAAGAAGAAGCGCTCTTCGACGCCAACGGCTGGCGCGCGGCGTCGCTCGGGCCCCGCATCGTGCGCGCAGAAACGGCTGCCATCGCGGCACTGGCCGTCATCGCGTCCTGCCTGGAGTAGTCAATCGCAATCAAGCGAGACCGAATTGCGGCGCGATCGCCGAGCTCTCTGTGGAAAAGTCGGACGAAACTTTTAGCGTCTTCACTTCTGTGGTTGGAACGATACGGGTGGGTCGAAACTCCGTGCCATCACTTCAGCGCCGTGCCCCATCCTTTCCGCGTTTTTTGCGGGAAGGGTGGGATGATGCGAAGCCGTCCTAACTCCGCTAACCCCGCTAACTCCGCTAACCCCGCTAACCCCGCTAACCCCGCTAACCCCGCTAACCCCGCTAACCCCGCTAGCTCCGCTAACCCCGCTAGCTCCGCTAACCCCGCTAGCTCCGCTAACTCCGCTTCTCTCTAGAAACGCGCGTAGTGCACCAGCAACCCCGCGAGCGCTCCTCCCACAAGGTCGCCGACGATCGGAATCGGCGCGTAGCGCCAGTTCGATCCACCCTTGCCGGGAATCGGCAGCAACGCATGCACGATGCGCGGCCCCAGGTCGCGCGCCGGGTTGATCGCATACCCTGTGGTCCCGCCGAGCGAGAGTCCGATACCCCACACCAGGCTGCCGACGAGCCACGGTCCAAGTCCCGCAGCCGGTCCGCTCATGGCCACGCCATGCGAAAAGATCGCGTTGGCCACGACCACCAGCACCATCGTTCCGATCAACTCGCTGGCAATGTTCGCCAGAGGGTTGCTCACCGCGGCGTTGGTACAGAAAACGCCGAGCTTGGCCGCGGGATTGTCCGTTAGCTTCCAATGCGGCGCGTAGTGCAGGGCTACGAGTGCCGCGCCGCTCATCGCGCCCAGCATCTGGGCCGACCAGTAGATCCAGATCTGCCCGTAGTTTCCGCTCGCGATGGCCGCCGCCAGCGTTATGGCCGGATTGATATGCGCGCCCGGACTCCCGAACGCCTGCGCTACTACCACGCCGCAGAGCACAGCCAGCGCCCAGCCGGTCGTGATGACCATCCAGCCGGAATCCGCCGCATAGGACTTGCGCAGCGTTACGCCGGCGTTCACGCCGTCGCCCAGCAGGATGAGAACCAGCGTGCCCATAAACTCGCCGAACCAAATTGAGTGCATCTAACCTTCCTTATGAGGGCTCGTGCGTCCGCCCGAGCGTTTCACTCGGATTGGAGCGCGCCCACAGTTCAGTTTTCGGAACCTTTGCATTCTGCACTGCCGGACCCATCTTCGCCAAGCGTGAAAAACGCCGAGCGAGCCAACGCCGGGGGTTGCTCGGCGAGCAACGAATCGACCGAACTAGAATGACCCCAAGCGGAATGTTTGTGGAGGGGGTTACGCATGCCAGGCGTTCTCTTCGTCGGCCTCTCGACGATTGACGTCGTCTACGATGTCGACGAGTTTCCGGTTGCGAACACGAAGGTCGCGGCACGAAGCCAGAGCGTGCTTGCCGGAGGGCCCGCGACCAACGCGGCCATTGCATGCGCTCACCTCGGCAGCAATGCGGCACTGGTGACCGTTGTGGGGCGCAATGTCCTCGCCAGCGTGATCCGCGAGGAGTTACAGAAGCATCTGGTTCAACTCATCGATTTGAACCCCGCCTTTGAAGATGCACCCGTCATTTCGTCCGTTACAGTGGATAAGGCCGGTAACCGGAATGTGATCTCGGCAAACGCAATGCGCGTTCCTGTGCCTGCCGCGCATGTTGATCCTGAGCTCTGCCGGCAGGCGCGCATCGTCATGGTGGATGGTCACTACATGGAGGCGTGTCAGGCCTGGGCGGCAGCGGCGCGAACTTGTGGGACGCCGGTGGTTCTCGATGGAGGCAGTTGGAAGGACGGAACGGAGGCGCTTCTCAAGAGCGTCCATACCGCCATTTGCTCAGCCGACTTCATGCCTCCGGGTTGCTCCTCGCGGAACGAAGTAATTCAGTTTCTCAAGAACTGCGGGGTTACAAACATCGCCATCACGAACGGTTCTGCGCCGATCGAGTTCGTCTTCGGGAAATCTTCAGGGAGCATACGCGTTCCTGAAGTCGATGTGGTGGACACTATGGGCGCGGGAGACATTCTGCACGGGGCGTATTGCCATTTCGCGGCGATGAAGAGAGATTTCGTTGATTCGCTAACGCAAGCGGCCAGGATCGCGTCCGAATCCTGCCGGCACGCGGGCACGAGAGAGTGGATGAAGCATTTCGCCGCCAGCTGAAGTTCCGATCTTGTAGGCGGCGGGTTGGTAAGCAGGATTCGGCGCTAGTATGAAAAAGAATGAGGGGGTCACGCGTGTGCGGAAAGCGACAGCAATTCTTATCGGCGCGGCTTTTGCGTGGGCGGCGGTGACAGGAGCTGCGCAACCAAAGGCCTCAGGTCACTGGGCGATCGTGATTCACGGCGGCGCAGGCGACATCGAGCGCGCCAAGCTCGGACCTGACGGCGACAAGGCGTATCGCGCCGCGCTCGCCAAGGTGGTCGAGGCAGGAGCCGCAGTTCTCGATCGCGGAGGCTCTTCGCTTGATGCCGTCGAGGCTGCGATTCGCGTTCTTGAAGACGACCCGCTCTTCAATGCTTCGCGCGGAGCTGTCTTCGATGCCGAAGGAAAGACGGAACTCGATGCCGCCATCATGGACGGCGCTACGATGCACGCGGGCGCAGTCGCAGACGTGACACACACGCGCTATCCCATTACTCTCGCCCGAGCGGTGATGGAGAAGACGCCCTACGTTCTCGTGGTGGGCCCGGGCGCAGACGCGTATTCAAAGCAAGTGGGAATGGAGCAAGTCGATCCCAGCTACTTTTTTACCGAGAGCCGCTGGCAGTCGCTCATCAAGCAATTGCAAAACGAAGGCCGCCCCATTCCGCCGCGTCCTGCGGGAGTTCCGCCGCAGGGCGCTCTGGTGCCAGTCGCCCAATGGCAGGAGGCGGCAAACAATCGCCGTTATGGAACCGTGGGCGTGGTTGCGGTCGACCGTCAGGGGAATGTTGCGGCAGGCACTTCCACTGGCGGCTTGCAGGGCAAGTTGCCGGGCCGCGTAGGCGATTCGCCGATCATCGGCGCGGGCACCTATGCTTCGAATCAATCCTGCGCCGTCTCCGGCACCGGCGTCGGCGAGTACTTCATCCGCTTCACGGTGGCGCGCGACGTTTGCGCGCTGGTGCAGTACAAGGGCTACACGTTACAGCAGGCCGTCGACGAGGTGATCCAGAAGAAGCTCGCGCCCATCCATGGCGATGGCGGCGTGATTGCCATTGCGCCCGACGGACAGATGGCCTGGAGCTTCAACACGCCCGGCATGTTCCGTGCGCGGCTGGCGGAAGGCGGCAAGATAGAAGTGCACATCTACAACGACGAGCCGTGAACCAGACGCGAGTCCGGCTCGCGGCTTTTGAACGTGGCGCAGCGCACCATCGCGTCTCCACTGCCTTATGTAAAATATTCCGCATGGAAACAATTCAGTACAACCTGCCGCAGAGCCACATTCCGCAGACGTGGTACAACATCCTTCCTGATCTCCCCGTGCCTATGGCGCCGCCGTTGCATCCCGGCACGCTTAAGCCGCTCGGCCCTGACGATCTGGCGCCGCTGTTTCCCATGGCGCTGATCATGCAGGAGGTCAGCACCGAGCGCGAGATCGAGATCCCCGGAGAGGTGCGGCAGATTTACGCGCAGTGGCGGCCATCGCCGCTGATGCGCGCCCGCCGGTTGGAGAAGGCGCTCGATACTCCCGCGCACATCTACTACAAGAACGAAGGCGTCTCCCCCGCCGGCTCGCACAAGCTGAATACAGCCGTCGCGCAGGCTTGGTACAACAAGCAGGAAGGCGTGCGGCATCTCTCGACCGAAACCGGCGCCGGCCAGTGGGGCTCTGCGTTATCGATGGCCTGCGCATTTCTCGGTCTCGACTGCAAAGTCTTCATGGTGCGCGTCAGCTACGATCAGAAGCCCTATCGCCGCGCTTTGATTGAGGCCTTTGGAGCCTCGGTGATCGCCAGCCCCAGCAACACCACCGATTCGGGCCGCGCGATTCTCGCCGAGCATCCCGATTCTCCGGGCTCGCTCGGCATCGCCATCTCTGAGGCCGTTGAAGTCGCAGCCAAGGATCCTGGCACCAAGTACGCGTTGGGCAGCGTATTGAATCACGTGCTGCTGCACCAAACCGTCATCGGCCAGGAGGCTATCGAGCAGATGGCCCTTGCCGGCGACGATCCTGACGTCATTATCGGCTGCACCGGCGGCGGATCGAACTTCGCCGGACTCGTGATGCCGTTCCTGGGCCGCAAGCTCAAGGGAAAATGCCACGCGCGCATCGTGGCCGTTGAGCCTGCCGCCTGCCCCAGTCTCACCAAGGGACACTTCGCCTACGACTTCGGCGACACCGGCCATCTCACTCCGTTAGTCAAGATGCACACGCTGGGCAGCAGCTTCATTCCTCCGGGAATTCACGCGGGCGGGTTGCGTTATCACGGCATGGCGCCGCTGGTTTCGCACGTCGTCAATCTCGGATTGGCAGAAGCGACCACCGTGCACCAACTCGACGCGTTCGCAGCGGGCATTCAATTTGCGCGCTCGGAGGGAATCATGCCCGCGCCCGAAGCCAATCATGCCGTCGCCGAAGCCATTCGCCAGGCGCTCGAAGCCAAGGCTGAAGGCAAGCCGCGCGTGATTCTCTTCAACCTCAGCGGCCACGGTCACTTCGACATGCAGTCCTATATCGCTTACCAGGCAGGCAAGCTGGAGAATTACGAATACCCCGCGGAAGAAATCGCCATGGCGCTCGCGGGCCTGCCCACAGTTCCGTAAATGGTCCCGTAAGCCGTACCATCGGCCGCAGCCGAAACCGGTTTTTCAGCCCTCGCTGTGTTAACGTGGCAATACGGTGTCTCTGCGCCGGGCCGTGCATTAAGGCAGCGGCCCAAAGTGCGCGATGGCCAGCAAGCGATCGCGACGCAAGTACATCGGCGATAGCGGACAGAAACAAACGAATGCCCCAACAGCAGCCGGAATCGTCATCATCTATACTCACGGCTCCGTTGTCTGGGCCGGCCGCGGAATCTGTTGCGGGCTCCACGCCCGAGTCCCAAGCCGCAGTGCACCCGCATCATCACGTTCCCCGCTGGCTGGAGCGCGTGGAATTGTTTCTTCGCGTCGTGCTGCGAATTTATATCGGTCTGGCGGTCTGCTATGCGCCGTGGTGGCCCGCTGCCTGGGACAAGAATCCGCTGTTTCTCGAGTTCCCCTGGCTCGGAAGCATTGCGACCGCCGGCGCAGTGCGCGGCCTCGTCTCCGGTCTAGGTCTGCTGAATCTGTGGATTGCGTTTCAAGATGCCATTCGGCACCGGGATGATTGAAAGATGAAGAACAGGGACCAGAGAACGGAGATCGGAGATCAGAAAGCCGGGAAACCAGCGGACCCTGGAGCAACTCCTCAGGCCGCGGCTGATGCAGCGCCGGCCCACGCCGTGATTCCCGGCAACGGAGGCCCTCCGCAGCTCGATTCCGCGCCGCTCGCCTACGAGAATTCGCCATTTCTCAACAGCGCCGACGGGCGGCCCATCCGCATCATCTCAGAATATCTGGAGCCGCTGGCGCGCTTTCGCCGCGAGCAGATTCAGGACACGGTAGTTTTCTTCGGCTCGGCGCGCTTTCACGGACGTGAAGAGGCCGGCCATGCCCTCGAGCTTCTCGAAAACACCGGCTCCGTGCAACCCGCTCCCAGTGAGGAGCAGCCGGCCAAAGCCGTCGAGATTGCAACGGGCAACGCATCGGACCTGCAACGGAAGCGCGCAGTGGCGGCGGTCGAAATGGCTCGCTACTACGAAGACGCGCGCCGCCTCGCGCAGTTGCTCACGCAATGGGCCAAAACCATCCCTTCACGCAAGCATCGTTTCGTCGTCACTTCCGGCGGTGGTCCCGGCATCATGGAAGCGGCCAATCGCGGCGCCTGGGAGGCGGGCGGCAAAACCATCGGCATGAACATTCTGCTGCCCTTCGAGCAGAGGCCGAATCCCTACATCACGCCCTCGCTCAACTTCGAGTTCCACTACTTTTTCATGCGCAAGCTGTGGTTTGCTTATCTGGCCAAAGCGCTGGTGGTCTTTCCCGGCGGCTTCGGCACGCTCGATGAGATGTTCGAGATTCTCACCCTGGCCCAGACCCAGAAGGTAAATAAAAGGATCACCGTCCTTATTTATGGATCGGATTACTGGAAGAAGGTTTTCAACCTCGAGGTGCTGGTGGATACGGGAGCGATCTCGCCCAAGGATCTCGATCTCTTCCAATTTGCGGAGACGCCCGAACAGGCCTTCGACCTTTTGCGCAAAGGATTGACCGAGAACTACCTGGCAACCGAACGCGCAGCCGTGCCGAACGCAAAATCGAAAGACGAGACGACGGCGCCCGACGAAGATTTGATGGCCGGCTGGAACCTCGACGACTTCCTCGGCCCCGAACTCGCCAAAACCAGAAAATCGTAGTTGCGTAACGCCGGCATCCTTGCCGGCTGTCGTGCGGGCGTCCTCGCCCGCACCTCGATGCGATGTGCAGTTCTCATGGCCCGCCCAACACACAACAGCCTTGTCATCCTGAGCGGAGTCCGCCGCGGCGGACGGAGTCGAAGGACCTGCGGTTGCTCTTGCCTTTGCATTTCGCGCGACAGCAGGCAAACCGACCGGCCTATTTTACTATTCCCTATTCCCTGTTCCCTATTCCCTGCTTCTACGCCGCGCTCAATCGCACGCGCGCACGCAATCGCTTATCCCCGCACCCTTCACACGCGCAAAGGTCACCACAAAGCCGACTAGTCGTTAGGAATCTCCTAGTGTTAGGTCCGGGAGTTTCCCTCCCCGGTCCCCAAATGCGAGGGACCGGGGGCACCCTCAGAGCGGTTTGGGAGTGATCATTAGGATCGGGGCCACCCGCCGGGTCGCCGACCTCCAGCAATTCTATGTCATAGTTCCATTCCAAGTTACACGCGGGATCATTCCTGAGCAGAATTGTTTCGACACCCCGCGGTCGATGGCTGCGACGAGGCGACGCATTTTGGCGATCATATCTCGGAACTCAACCAAACCAAAGCCAGTTGGGACCCTTCCTTCATGTGCAATATTCGTGCGCAGGTCGTTCAGCGATGTGAGGGTGAGTTTACCGTTCATCCTGCCGGTAGAATCCACAACCGCCCAAACCTGACTAACGCCAAGTCTTCTAAAGAGTTGGGGCAAGTTCTTCGGGGATGGATATTTCTTCTTGTCGAGGAAAGCCCACGCATCCAACGTGCCCGGCATGGCTCCTCCACGCCCCCAGACGGCGACTTTTCGCGCTGTCTGTGCGACTCTCTCGAGAACTGGCCCCTCATCTTCACTCTGGCTGAACTTTCGGTATTCGGATCCCAAGTTCTCGCCTTTGTGAAGGAGATAGGCAACCATCAAATCTGGCCATTTATCGAGCGAGGGATCGGACAAACTCACCGCGTTGAGGGTATCTTCGACAAAATTCTTGATGTAAACCTCGAGCTGGGCAAATGCGAGCACGTAATATGCAGCTAACAGACGCGCACCGTCATCGGCTCCGCTCTTCCGAATGGCCCTGTAAAGTGGCGTGATCTCGTGAAGTTCCTGATCAAGTTGTCCTTCAAATGCTCTTCGGGCGCGACTCGAGTGGTAGCTCATATGCTCTTCAAGAGACTTGAGATTTTATGAATACGACCTTGAATGGCGGCTTTGTCGCTAGTTGCGAGCGTGACGCTTCTAGAAAACTCAGCGTCATTTTGCAGGGCATCGTATGCTCTTTGAACTTGATGGGTTTTGGTGAGAAGGAATTTTAATCTGCCCGAGCTAATCTTTGAGCATGCGACCATCTGCGCGTCGAAGACCGCAGCATTGAAACGCGGTCGACCATCCTTCGAATAGGCGAACGTGTAAATACCGAAAATCTGAGTGGCACGTTTATAGGTGGCTAATATTTCGCTGGTCAATTCCTTCAATTGATCGTCGCTTGGATTTCTGTTTGTTTCAGCATAATTCGAGATAAACGTGGCGAGCGGCTTTTCGTATGCCCCAATACCTTCCCTAAGGGCCCAGTACCGTATGACCAACTCCTCAGCTTTCATTCTCTTGTCTTTGCGGTTCCCGAAGTGACTCTCGAGCTTTAGCCGTTTTGCAACATCGGAGGCCGCTTTTAAAAGAGTTCCGTAGTAGAGTCCATGCCGGAGTTCCTGCCGGGTCAACGCGACCGCACCGGAGTTCAGTCGCTCGAACACGTCAAACTTCACCTGAGGGTGCGTCTCTTTGAGGATGACTGTGCAGCGTAGGACGCGGTTGCTCACGTGTCTCTGAAATCGTTTGTCGAGTTGCGAGTACTTTAGGCCGGATAGTTCTGGGTAACTAGTGAGGCCCGACAGGGAAAACTTGTCTTCAAGAAACCGCTTCAGACTGAAGAGGCGCTGGTTTCCGTCGATAACTGAAAACGATTCATCACGCTCTTGGTTTAAATAAATTACCGGTATCGGGCACTGAATAATCAGGGATTCGACGAGCCGTGAAGCTTGTCGATCACTCCATACGTAACGCCGTTGAAATTCGGGGATGGTGACTTCGCGCTTCTCCATCATGCTTACAAGCGTGGATACAGCGAAGTCGTATTGCTCGGTGCGCAAGATACGTCGTTCTGGCGGAATCGACAATATAGCTTCTTCGAAATCGTCATCCACCTCTGCTGGGAACAGCGCATCTGCGAGCGCCTCCTGGTCTTGACTAAGGATCCTTTTCATGGCCATCATTTTCCCTCAGTGTGGATTGTGAACCGGCAATTAATTCAACATGTTACAGCAGCCTACGAAGGGAGGATAGCGTTTATTTTTCTCTCGATCCCTCAGAAAGCCCCCTCGGTAGCCAATTTGGGCTCTAAATGGCGGGTCCCGTTGGCCCAGGGCGCCCTTGGTCGAAATTACTCCTGAAACGCCCATCCCACCCCGAACTCACCCCAAAAATTTCCCCCCGCCATTTTGCAGATTATTTCTCCCTCCCGGCGCACACTATTCCCATAAGCCTTCAATGAGGCAGGCAGCCCGGCTCGACGGACCCTGATCCCCAAAACCGGTCGCCCGCCTCTAACCCCTTTGTTGTCTAATTTCTGCAAGCAACTATATGTCTTTTCAGATATTTACGCGGGAGCGCCTAGCGTAAAGCCATGAAAACAGGATATTTGCTTACAGAAATAGGGGGAGAGGGGGGTGCCCGGCCGTTGGCTGGTTACGGCCCCCGCGGCGCAGCCCGTTTTGGCGGAGGTTTTGGCCTTTTCACCTCTATATTTCAGTATCTTGGTAACTTACTTGATTCCGCGATAGCTTCAATTGAAGGGCAATTCGTGCGCCATTAACCGGGTATTTACCGCGCCAGCCCGATACTACCTGTGGAAATCCGAAAATCGATTGCGGATGACCAAGGAGCTGAAATGCCGACATCCAGTATTTCGTACTTGTGGCGTGACACGGCCGCCGCAAAGGGCTTCCGGACCGGCGTGTCGCTGCACAGTCATACCAATCAATCGTCTGAGACGCTGGATTTCCTGGCCAACTTCGGCAACCAGTTTCCGGTGATGCGGCCTTTGCTGTCGCGCCTGGAGCGCCGCGCCGAGCAGTTTCATGGCGTGCGCATTAATTATGCGGCCAGTTATTGGACGCCGCCCATGACACCCAAGCTGGCCTTCGACCTGGAAAAGAAGCAGATCGAGAAGCTCGGCCTGGGAGCGATGGTTTCCATCACCGATCACGACAACATCAAGGCGCCCATGCTTCTGCGCACCGTGCCCAGCGCACGCCAAATTCCGGTGTCGGTAGAGTGGAGCGCGCCGTACGCCGGCATGCAGTCGTTCCATCTGGGTGTGCACAATCTGCCCAGCGCGCGCGCGGCCGAGTGGATGGCGACGCTCGAGAAATACACCGCCAACCCCAGCGATGCGCGCCTGACCGAAATTCTGGTGGCCTTGAACCAGGAGCCGAATGTGCTCGTGGTCTTCAACCATCCCTTGTGGGATTTGTACCTCATCGGCAAGGAAAAACATCAGTTCCTGGTCAACGAATTTCTCCAGAAAAACGGCGCGCATTTTCACGCGCTGGAGCTGAACGGCCTGCGCAACTGGGACGAGAACCGCGCGGTGCGGCGCCTGGCGGAGAGGTGGAACATGCTGCTGATCGCCGGCGGCGACCGTCACGGCGTGGAGCCGAACGCGAATATCAACCTCACCAACGCGACCACGTTCACCGAGTTCGTGCACGAGGTGCGGCGCGAAAAGAAGAGCCAGGTACTTTTTATGCCGCAGTACGCCGAGCCTTGGAAACATCGCATCCTGCAAGCGACCGTCGATGCCATCCGTCATTATCCCGAGTTCCCGCAGGGCTCACGCACCTGGGACGATCGTGTCTACCATCCAGACGCGAACGGCGTGGTTCGTCCCCTGAGCGAGATGTGGCCCAGCGGTTCGGCGCCACGTGTCATGCGCTGGGGCATTGCGATGGTGCAACTCATGGGACAGGGCCTCGTGTCCGGCGGGTTGCGCATGGCCTGGAGCGAGTCCGACGAGTTGCGCCTGGCGCTCGGTGAACAGGAGTCGTAATTGAGAATAGCGAAGCTAACGCCGCTAACTCCGCCAACCCCGCTAACTCCGCCAACCCCGCTAAGAACATGACTGAACCGCGCGTCGCGTATTTTCCCGACTCGTTCCACGAGGTAAACGGAGTCGCCCACACCAGCCGCCACTTTGAGGCTTTCGCGCGGCAGCGCAATCTCCCTTTTCTTTGCGTCCGCGCTGGCAACAGGCCGCAAGCCCTCGTGGAAGACGGCAATGTTTGGACCCTCGAGCTACCGCGCGGCTTTCTTTCCTTCGCTCTTGAAAAGGACCTGCGCTTCGATCCCGCGTTTCTGCGCCACGTCCCTCTCATCGCCGAGGTGCTGGAGCGGTTCCGGCCTGATCTGATTCACATTACCGGCCCCAGCGAAGTGGGACTTCTCGGCGCACTCCTGGCGCGCCGGATGCATGTGCCACTGGCCGCAAGCTGGCACACCAATGTGCATGAATACGCGGCGCGGCGCGCCGGATGGTTCCTGCGCCTGCTCCCCCTGCGCCACTCCGCCGCGACCGGCCGAAAGGTTGAAGCCCTGGCAATGGCGACCGCGGCCTGGTTTTATCGCAAGGCAAAAGTGCTCTTCGCTCCCAACCCAGAACTATGCGCGCTGCTTGAGAGCAAGACGGGCCGGCCCTGTTTTCTGATGCCGCGCGGCGTCGATGCCGAACTCTTTCATCCCGCGAAACGAACGCGCGATCTTGAAGATACGGTCCGCGTCCTCGGCTTCGTCGGGCGCCTTTCCGTCGAAAAGAACATCGGGTTGCTGGCGGAGATCGAGCATGCGCTCAACCAGAACAAAGAAAAATTTCTCATCGTTGGTCACGGCGGCGACGAGGCCTGGCTGCGCGAGCGCATGCCGCGGGCGGAGTTTACCGGCGTGTTGCGCGGCGAAGAGCTTTCCCGCGCCTACGCCAACATGGACCTTTTTGTTTTTCCCTCGCACACCGATACTTTTGGCAACGTGGTGCTTGAGGCGCTGGCCTCGGGCGTCCCCGCCATCGTTACCCCCGACGGAGGGCCGTGTACCATCGTGCGCGACGGCGAGACCGGCCGCATCGTGCCCGACGATCAATTCACGCCTGCGATTCGAGAGATCCTTGCCGACCCCGATCGCCATGCCGTGATGCGCCAGGCCGCGCGCGCTTATGCGCTCACCGCGAGCTGGGATTCGGTCTTTGAAGGTGTCTACGCGGCATACGAGCGCTTGACTCCCGCGACGGAATAGAGCACGGCTGTCGATTGAGCGTCAGCCGGCGTGCAACGGAAGCAGCAAGCCAGTCCGCAGATCAAGTGCGAACGCCTTCTCGCTGTCGCTCATCATCTCCCAGCCTTCTCCGCGCAGCACGCCGCCGCCGATGCCGGCAATGGTAACGCCTTCATCGGAAAGTTTCGCCGACTCCCACGCCTGTCCGTTCGGCCCCCACGCGAGAATGGAATGATGGCCGACGAAGAGGAGCAGGCCTTCCACAACTACCGCGCGCACTTCCAGCACAGGCCGGTACGGAATCATCGTGAAGCGCTCGGGCACGGTGGTGTCGACCAGATAGGCGTAGCCTCCTGCGACGGCGCAGATTTTTTCCGGTTCTGGAGTGGACCAGAAGCCCGTGGGAGCGGCAGGATCGCGAAATCCCAGGGCGCACGTAGCGAGAAAAGGTTGCGCATTCGGCGCGTCGGGACGAATCATCACTTCGAGCGCGCCGCGTTCCACCTCCTCGGCCGCGCGCGGATACACGAAGTGACGCGGGGGCAGAATCAGCGGCCGCGCGGCCAGGATTTCGGCTTGCCAGTGGTGCGGAAAACTCAAGTCAATAATCGGGTCGGGGATCGGGTTGGGCAATTTGGCGCTCATGGCTGCTTCTCGCTCTCTGCTGCCCGGCACTCACGGCTGCGCTTTGTACTTCAGAACCCACCGCAACTGTTCCGCAGTATCGGGAATCTCGTAGCCCCGCGCCGTCTGGATGGCTTCTAGAGCGTCTTTTGCGTCCCAGCCGAGGTGGATCATTGTGCAAGCCGCGGTGAGCGGCGCCCGGCCAATGCTTCCCCGGCAATGCATGCCGATGCGTTCTCCGGCGCGCAGGCGCTCGGCAAGACCCGACACGAATTTTCTGAACAGGTGCACATTTACCGGCACATGAACGTCCTGAATGGGATGAGAAATAAAGTGCATGCCTAACTGTTCGGCAATCGCACCCTCCTCGGCGAGGCCAAGCCAATCGGCTTCGTCCGGCTCGAGCAGTGAGACGAGTGTCTGTACGCCGCTCCGCGCAATCTCGCGCAGTTCGTCCTTGAGAATGCTGCCACCGTATGGGCAAAGCACAATGGCCAGCGGCACCCGCGGACTTCCTTCAATCCAAAATACCGCGTCCACGCGTTCAGACCCCCGGAAACGGATTGGCGCGGCGGCGCGCCGCGATAATTTCGATGATAGACCGTGGGCGCGGGGTGATTGTCCCGAGGAAACCGAAACTCTACAGGGGTTGCCGCGCAAGCGGCGCACCGGCCGGGAACCCTCGTCAAAATGCGAGAATATAGGAGGCGTTCGGTTTGGGGTCCATGACGATCCGGCGCAAGGGGCAACGCAAAGATGCTGCGCGTTCTGTCGACTCATCTGTTTCTGAATCACCGTCTGCATCCGGGCCTGCTTGAGCTCGCGGAGCGCTCCGGCGCGCAGGCGGTGGAGATTTTTGCCGCGCGCCAGCATTTCGACTACACCAGCCGCGAGCACGTGGCCGAGCTGGCCGAGTGGTTCCGCTCCAACTCGCTCCAGCCCTTTTCGATGCATGCACCGCTTTATCCCGACCGCGAGATGGGCCGCGCGGGCGCACCCGCAGTGAATGTGCTGCACCCCGATAAGGCGCGGCGCATCGACGCCATGGACGAGATCAAGCGTGCGCTTGAAGCGGCGGAGCACATCCCGCTGCGCAATCTTGTGGTGCACCTTGGCGAGCGCGACGATGAGTGGTCGCCGCGCACCATTGAGTATGCGCTCACCGCTCTGGAACACCTGGGCGCCTTTGCGCGGCCGCTCGGCGTACGCCTGCTGGTGGAAAACCTGCTGAGCGAGGCCACGACGCCCGAGCATCTGGTGCTGATTCTCCAAATGGGGCACCTGACCAATGTGGGCGTTTGCCTGGATCTTGGCCATGCGCATATCACGGTGGGAACGGCGGACGCGATTCGAAGCCTTGGCGAGCGCATTGCCACGGTACATGTGCACGACAACCACGGCATGAAAGATGAGCACCTGTGGCCCGGCGGCGGGACGATCAACTGGCCGGCTACGGCAAAGGCCTTGCAAGCGCTCGGGACGCCTCCCGCGACGGTGCTGGAGATCAGCTCCTCGTTGCCGGAAGCGCACGCCACGCTCCCCGACCAGATCAAGGAAGCCTTCGCGCTGTTTGAGTAATTGCTATTGCGCCGGCCCTAACTCCGCCAACTCCGCTCCTTCTAAAGCGCCGGCGTGCGCGGCAGGGGTCTGCAACTCGTGGGCAGCAGACTGAAGCTTGCACAGCCGTTCACGCGCGGGGCTACCGTGACCGTGATGGTTTGCTCCGCTGTCAGGCCATCGCCTGTTGCCGAGACCACGACGCTGGTCGAGCCGGAGGCTGCACCCTGAGCGGCCGTGAGCTTGAGCGACGCGCTATTTGTGTTTGCGCTCAATGCCGGCGTGAGCGAGTTCGCGGACCACGCTGCCGTAACTCCGCTCGGCAGGCCGCTCACAGAAAAACTGACGTTCCCGGCGAACGATCCTCCAGTGACAGCAGTGAACTGAATCGCTACTGAGCCGCCTGCGGCGATGGTCGCCGACTGCACCACCGATGTCAAAGCGAGTGTTGCGGAGCCAGACGGCGAACTCGCGTTCCAGCCGTTGACGAGCAGTGCAGCATCCACCGACCCCAGGCCCGTGGCAAGATTGTACGTCGCGCCATCTGCGCTGAATCCCCCCACGCCGGGAACGGCGTTGTTTCCCGATGGCGTGGTATGAAATGGATTGGGAACTGCGCTCGTCAGAGCATAAAGGCGAGGATTCGCGTTGCCCTGACTTTTGCCGTTTTCCCTGGCGGTGACCAGAGCCATGATGCCTGCAAACGACTGCGCCGCGACCGAGGTGCCGGAGACAACCCAGAAGTTGCCGTTCTCGACCATGAAATAGCCGTCGTGATTTGCGGCCGAAAGCGAGACATCCGGTACGGCGCGCATGCCACCGGCCGCAGCGGTTCCGCTCACGTTCTGCTGCCACGCGGGCTGCGCGTACACCGCGCTCGCGCCGCCGCCCGAAGCCCAGAGCCCGGTGCCGCCGTCGAGCGCGCTCTCGTTCCAGACTGCTTCGGGAATGTAGCCGAGCGCGGAACCATACGCCGAAGAATTCGCCGCGGACCAATACTGCGCCGCATGCGCGCCTTCGTTGAATTCCGTTCCGCCCACGCATGTGGCATAGGGAGAACTGCACAGCCCGTTGACCGCTGTGGCCGTTCCTGTGGTGGCATTGCCTTGCTGGCATCCGGCCGCACCCGCGTCGCCCGACGCCACAAAGACGCTCATTCCCTGGCTCGCGGCCTGCTCCCACAGACTGTTGTAGAAGGCCAGCTCCGCCGAGCCCATCTCCTGCTCGCAACTTCCGTAGCTCACGCTCACCACCGGCGCCGTGGCGTGATTGACGATGTATGCGGAGGCGAGATCGATGCCGTCTGTCGTTCGCGTGGAAGCCGCAACCACCAGGTTCACCTCGGCTGCCGGCGCCACCGCACCGCCCCATTCCACATCGAGAGTAGATTCGACCTGATCGCCGTTGACCGGCCCGGGATCGGCGCCGTCGACAATCACCGAGGGCGTGTTGGCAGCGAGGCCGGCGATGGAACGGAAGTTCCCGACATCGCTGATGTTGATGTTGCTGCGTCCGGCAATGGCGATTGCGACGCCCGAGCCCGTGGTGCCTGCGCTATAGAGCGGGTTGAGGTCGTAAATGGTGGCGAAATCCGCGGGAAAGACATTATGCGTACTGCCGGCGGAGGATTCCGGCTGCGCCACCTTTGTCGCAATCTGCGAGGTGCGGCGAAAGTCGCTGAGCGTGACTACGCCGCCGACGATGCCGGCGAGCGCCGCGGGAATCTGCGGATCGCTGGAGTTGGCGATGTGCTCCACGCCTTCAACCCGATAGCGGTGCAACTCGGTGTGAAAGGCGCTTGATACCTCGGCCGCGGTTCCCGAGAAAACCATCAAGCGGCGTCCGGCGGAGACCTCTTCGACCGTGAATCCGTGGGCCGCGAGCCAAGTCGTTACAAGCGCCAGATCGGAATCGTCGACGCCGAACTGCGCTCCGAACTCGGCTGGCGTGAGCCACTGCTGATACTGCGGCGAGCTGGGATCCTGCTGCGCTTCAACCAGGGCGTCGAGCGCGGCCTGCTGCGCGGCGGAAGACTTGAGCACAAGCAGCATGCGATCGAGCCGCGTGTTCGCCCCTATTACACCTTCATCAATCGCACCTTCGTTGAAACCAGTGCGCGTCCGCAGCGGCACGTTGCCTGCGAGGGAGACGAGATGCGTTTCGTCAACAGGGGTGGTGAAGGCGGGAGTGGTGAAGCCGTTCGAGGGCATCGCGGTGCGCAGATCGCCGCCGCAACTGGTGAGCAGGAGCAGTGCGACAAGAGATGAGAAAACTCTTATTCGATCGGACATTCTGGCCTTTCAAAAGGACAAAGGCCGTAGCGCGTCTGGTTTGGCGCGGCCGCGGTCTTTGCCTTTTCTCATTCATCGGCGGAGAAAACCGGTGGCTGAGTTTGAAAGGCCTAAACCTAAGTGGGCTTGGCTTACGAATGTACTTGGAGAAAACTAAGGGAACGAGGGAGCAAGGGAGCAAGAAAGCGCAAGAATCCGTCGCAGGATCGGGTTGGTTCTTTGTTTCCCCGGTCCTTTGTTCGCTGTTCTTAGCAGATGCGCGGTAGCTGTTCGCCGATCATGGTGGGGATAACGCGGTTGGCGCCCATTCCGGTGCGCGCTACGAGCATGTGTTTGTGCTCCGCAGTCACGTGGCCGATGCGGGCGGCGTCTTTGCCCAGGGGATGCGCGCGCAAAATTTCAAGGACGCGGCCGGCGGCTTCGGGCGCGACGAAAAAAACCACCTTGCCCTCATTCGCCACGTACACCGGATCGAGACCGAGCAGCTCGCAGGCGGATTGCACTTCGGGGCGCACCGGGAGGCTGGCCTCGTCGATAGCGACGCCAACATCGGAGGAGTGCGCAATCTCGTTTAATGTAGACGCGAGGCCGCCGCGCGTGGGATCGCGCATAACGTGGACCGCACCTCCCACGGCATCGAGAACCTCTGCAATCATGCCGTTCAAGGCGGCGCAATCGGAGCGGATTTGACTCTCGAATTCGAGCCCCTCGCGCACGCTCATGATGGCCATGCCGTGGTCGCCGATGGTTCCCGAAACGATGATCGCGTCACCGAGCATTGCATGCAGCGGACTCACGGAGATGCCCGGTCGCATGAGACCGACGCCGGCAGTGGTGATGTAGCAGCCGTCGCCGTGGCCGCGCTCAACAACTTTTGTGTCGCCGGTGACGATCTGCACGTGCGCTGTGGCTGCGGCTTTGGCCATGTCGTCGACGATTGCAGCCAGCTGCGCCAGCGCGAAGCCTTCTTCAAGAATAAAGCTGGCGCTCAAGAACTTCGGCTCTGCGCCGGAGACGGCGAGATCGTTGACGGTTCCGTTCACAGCCAACTCGCCGATCGACCCGCCGGGAAAAAACAGCGGCTGCACGACGAACGAATCGGTGCTGAATGCGAGCCGCGCGCCGCCGGTCTCAAGCAGCGCCGCATCGCCCAGGTTTTCCAGCGCCGAGTTGCGGAACGCGGGCAGGAAGAGATGCTCCACCAACTCGTTGCCCAGCTTGCCGCCGCCGCCGTGGCCCATCACGATGGTGGGATAGTCGGCGAGCGGGAGCGGGCAGCACCAGTTGGCGAAATCGGGCGACTTGTCCGTTGTCTTTTCAGTCATTCGCAACCTGCGTCTACCGAATTACGATGGGCAAACCTGGAAATTAGAGCCCGTGCGTATTTGCTATTTGCAATGATTATTCCAGACGCAATGAGGAGCGCCCCCACGAGATTAAGGATCAATTCGTCGTTTTGAAGATACTCCCAGTTGGAAGGCGAGAGCAGGAATGGCGCGCCGACTGCGTAGTACAGCGCATAAAACGCCCTCTCTGAGTCAACTCTTCCATACAGTGCGTACTCGACAATGAAGATGGCAGGAAGATATGCCACATACCCGCAAAGAAAGCCCAGGAATGTGCGATAAACTCGTTTCCACATAATCTGTTACTTTCCCTCTGTGATTTCCTTCAACCGCTTGTCTTTCCCGCTCCAGCCAACTCCTCGGCCGACAAAAACCGTCCGTAGTTGTAATACGCGGCGCAGGCGCCTTCGCTCGAAACCATGGTTGCGCCGAGCGGATGGCGCGGCGTGCATTCCTTGCCGAACGCAGCACACTCAGCGGGCTTGATGGCTCCGCGCAGCACGTCGCCTGCCCGGCACAGCGGCGACTCCTCGGTGTGTATTCCCGAAATATGGAAGCGCTCTTCTGCGTCGAATTCGCGATAGTCGGCATTGAGACGCCAGCCGCTTTGCGGGATGACGCCGATGCCGCGCCAGGCGCGATCGGTGACTTCAAAAACTTCGCTTAACAGTTTTTGCGCGGGGCGATTGCCCTCGAAGGTGACGACGCGGCTGTAGGCGTTCTCCACTTCGTGGCGGCCGCTTTCGAGCTGCACCACCGCGCGGCGAATGCCATCGAGCAGATCGAGCGGCTCAAAGCCTGTGACCACGATAGGCACGCCGAATTTTTCTGCCAGCGGCGGATATTCCCAGTAGCCCATGACACTGCAAACGTGGCCGGCGGCGAGAAAGGCCTGCACGTGATTGCCGGGCGAGGACATGATGGCCGCAATTGCAGGCGGGACCAGAACATGGGAAACAAGCAAAGAAAAATTCTTCAACCCGCGGCGTTTCGCCAGGTGCACGCTCATGGCGTTGGCTGGGGCGGTGGTTTCAAAGCCGACGCCGAAGAAAACCACCTGCTTGTCGGGATTCTTGACAGCGAGTTCAACGGCATCGAGCGGCGAATACACGACGCGCACGTCGCCGCCGCGGCCCTTCACCTGGAAGAGGTCGCCCTCGGTTCCGGGGACGCGGAGCATATCGCCAAAAGAGCAGAACATGACGCCGGGTTGCGCGGCAATGGCCAGCGCCTTGTCGATCAATTCGAGCGGCGTGACGCAGACGGGGCAGCCGGGGCCGTGAATCATCTCCACACCGGCGGGGAGCATTTGATCGATGCCGTTCTTGATGATCGAGTGCGTCTGGCCGCCGCAGACTTCCATGATCTTCCAGGGGCGCGTGGTAACCTGGGCGATTTCGCGCGCCAGGGCCCGGGCAATTTCGCCGTTGCGGAATTCGTTGAGGTACTTCATGGTTTGGAAGCGGAGTTAGCGGAGTTAGCGGAGTTAGCGGAGTTGGCGGAGCTTGGGCAGCCGCCGTCGCACGAGCAACTGCCGTCAGGGCAATTCGATTGCGGCCGCTGGGCCGCGCGGGCGAAGGCTTCCTCCTCGCTCGCCAGTTCTTCATCGAGCACGCCCATGGCGCGGAAATCGGCGAGGGTCTGCTCGGCGGTTTCCTCATCGATCTTCGAGAGGGCAAAGCCCACGTGGACGATGGTGTAGTCGCCGACCTCGACCTCGGGCACGTAGTCGAGGCAGACCTTTTTGACCACGCCGCCGAAGTTGACGCGGCCGATGCGGATGAGGCCGTCGGTGGTGATCTCTTCGACTTTTCCAGGAATTGCCAGACACATAGCAACCTTCTTATACCGTTCGGGGGTGACGGTCAAATGTGATCTATATCACCTGTTCGTGCGGCCGGGAGTCACTCCGACATTGAAGGCTGGTTCAGATGCGGGCGGCCACAGCCCACGTTGCAGTGTCGAAGGTCCGCCCGGTCCGTACCCCGCCGGGCACCCCCCTCTCCCCCCACTATTTCTGTAAGCAAATACTCTGTTTTCAGTGCTTTACGCGATGGGTTGCCGTGTAAATATCTGAAAAGACATATAGTTGCTTGCAGAAATTAGACAACAAAGGGGTTAGAGGCAGGTGTCAGGTTTCAGGGATCGGGTCCGTCGAACCGCGCTCCCTGCCTCATTGAGGGCTTATGGGAATAGTGTGCGCCGGGAGGGGGAAATTCTATGCAAAGCTAGCGACTTAGGGATTAGGGTTGAGGGACTAAGAAATCAGTGGGTTAGCTGCGGCGCGGGCCTGATGTAGGGTGAATAGGACTTGACAACGCGAGCTCAGCGATGGGATGAGCTGGGGTCGAGCCACAAAAGGCGACGGCAAGTTCTGTATTGCCGACGATGCAACTACCAACTGTGCAATTGATTAAATCGTCACCCCGGTGCTGTCATTCTGACGAGCGCAGCGAGGAAGAATCTGCGGTTGCCTTTCGGCAAACTTCCCAATTGGCGACGATCCATTCAGAATCCGAGAATCTCTTCACGCTGTGTGCGTCAGTCTGGCCAAATTGCTCCTCCGAATCCTGAACTGGCCACGGCGTGAATCCAATAAGATGCCATCCAGCGATAGCCGGTCTCTGGCCTTCGAACCTCAACAGTGCGACCGAGCGTTGGAGCTTGCGCGGGGATTGTGCGCCAACCGTCCGGATTCGAAACATAGATCAACTCCGTGCCGTCCGGTTGCGGTAGCTGAGCGAGGGCGGGCGCAGGGGGATTCACAACAATAATCTGAAGAGCCTTCTTCCCTCTGCCGCATCGATCGATTTCGGCTACGCGATATGGGCCGGGAAGCCCCGCCTTGCGCAGTGCTTCCAGGACACGGGCCTCCGTTGCATCTGCTCCCGTTCTATTGAGCCAATTGGGCCCGGTGCTAACAACACGCGGCAGTTTCGCCGCACTTGCACTAGAAGTGGCTGGAATCACAAAAGCGACGGTGAGCTCCTGATTGTTCGTCACAAAGTTGAACACCGGAGATGGCAGGACCACCGCGAGCACGCAGAGCACGGCCACGACCGCCAGAATGGTTGGCGTTCTGCGGGTCAATGTCACCAGCATCGCTAACGCGCCTACGGCGATCCAGCACGACGCTGTTTGGAATTCGAAGTCAGACGTGAAGAGCCAAAACACGTGTAACCACGAAAGGTACCGTCCAACGTGTAGATGAAACAACAGCATCATCCATCCTGGGGACAGGCAGTAGCACAGGCACCCCATAGCCGCACCAACCGCCGCCAAGATGAAAGCATTGCGACGGCCGGAGAGCCATCGACGCGGATAAGCGGCGGCGACGATGCCAACAACCGGAGCGAACAGTATGAGGAGACCGGGCTCGGCCGGGAACCAGCGCTCGTAAACTCCCACAAGCATGCCGGTTGCACGCGCAACACCGAGAATGACGCCGCCTAGTACGAGGGTGGCAATGCTCGCCAATAAAAATCGCAGGAAGCGACTCACAGGCCTCACGTCGGCCTGAATTGAATGATCTTGTTCCAGCTCGGATTCCATCGATCGGAATTATAGGCCGATCCAGCCGCATCGAACATTATCAATTCTCGCGTGCAAATCACACATGGGTTCCGGATTGACTTGGCGGGTGGTCTGCCAGCGATTGAAGTCCCATCCATTGCGTTGCGGTCGTGTCACCGTCTATGCGGAAGCCACCATTTTCCTTCGCTGCGACCGCCGCTGGAAGCAACTGCAGATCCCTCACTGCGTTCGGGATGACAAGCGCTTTTTAGGTTGTTCATGAATCACCGGCCATGCGTCGGTTACTGGTTGATGAACTTCTCAAACAGCCGGCGGCATCTGCGGCCCAGGATCGGTAAATCTGTGGGATGGGTTCAGTCGGAAACCATCAGCTCACCGGGAACGATGGGGCGGGTGCGGGGCAAAATGCCGCGGGCTGCCGCACTGCCGAAGACCACGAGTACGGCGACGAAAACCACGAGTTTTATAAGGCTGCCGGTGGAGTCTTCCGGGAGCGTCTTCCAGAGAATGAGCAGGATGGTTTGCGCGGCGGTCACGGCCCAGACCGATCCATAAAAATAGCGGCGTTCCCAGCCTTCGCCTTTTGTGGAGGTTCCCACGCGCGGCAGCTTGCCCATCATGCCGAGGAGCAGGATGAAGGCGCAGAGCGGCGAGTAGCCGTAGAGGTAAATCTGTTTCATGCGCCAAACGCCGGTGGCGGCGGCGTAGACCAGTGCCGCCATATTGAGCAACGCATAATTCAGGATGGCGTTCCAGGCGAAGGTGTAGCAGACGCGGCGATAGAGCGGATTGGGCTTGTCTTCGTCGAAGCGCAGGATGTAGGGGCGATGCTCGGAGCCGGGCAGTTGCGCGTTGTAGCCGGCGATGCCGGTTCCGATGAGGACCGCGGCGAGCCACGCCCAATTGGCCCAGTGAAAACCGCCGGAAAAGAGACTGAAAGTGAGGGGGCCGGGGGCCAGAAAAAAGACCCAGATCCAGATGGGCCAGTGACAAAGGCGATAGACGTTGGTGTTGCGTTCCCGGATTTTGCGCTCTCCGGCGTATTCAATTCTTCCGCTGTATCCCATGGGCGGAGTCTCGCAAAAGGGGCGGGGCCGCGTCAAGAAAGCAGGGAGCTAGGGAGCAAGGGAGCGAGCCAGCGTGCTATCCCACCCTTTCGCCCACAAAGCCGGGCGAAAGGATGGGGCGCGGGCTGGTAAGCGAGTGAAGCGCGAAGAGCTGACTACTGCTGCGCGAAGGCGACGACTTTTGGGCCGACCTCGGCGGAGCACTCGCTGGGCGCCATGTGTCCGCAACCGGCAAAGACGTCGAGCTGGGATTGCGGGATGAGGCGATGCATGATGTCGCCATCGCTGAGCGGCGTGACGCGGTCGAGAGAGCCCCACACGAGGAGCACGGGCATTTTGAGTTGCGGAAGAACATTGTCGACCACGTCCTGCGCTGTGAGCATGGTGGCGAGGGCGCGCTCGACGACCCAGCCGTTCAGGCGGAAGTTGCGCAGGATGTCGCGAGCGATGAATGCCGGGATGGGCTGAGGTTGCGGCGAGAGGAGGGCTTTCAACTGGTCGAGCTGGGCGGCGGTGGAAGGAATGAATAGCGAGGTGTCAAACGTTGGTGGGACGTTGAGGCCGGCGGAGTCAAACAGCATGAGGCGGCTGACGCGATCGGGATGCTCGGCGGCGACGAGCGCCGCAATCCATCCGCCCATGGACCAGCCGCCGAGCTCGACCTGCTTGAGGCTCAGTGCGTCCATGAAGCGCACGACCACGGCGGCTTCGTCGCGCACCGAATAGGAGAAGTCCGCGGGCTGCTCGCTGCGGCCGTAGCCGATGAGATCGGGAATGTAGACGCGGAAACCGGATTGGGCGAGGTATGGCGCGAGATTGCTCCAGTGCTCCGCGCTGGCGCCGAGGCCGTGCACGAGAACGACGACAGGGCCGTTGGCCGGACCCTCGGCAAGATAGTGCACGCGATGGCCTGCAACCTGCACGGTCCGGCTCTGAATGCCCGCGAGGTCTTCTTGCAGGTAGGTCCACGCGTTGAGGTAGCTCATGGGCCGGAGGTAGAATCCGACGCCTGCGAGCAGCGCCAGGGCAAGCAGGGAGCAGAGGGTTCGCTTGATCAGATGCTTCGGACGAGACGTAGTCATGGGCTAGCTTCTTTCTTCTTGCAGAACTCGCGCTCTTTGCCATCCTTTTTCGATGACGCGCACGGTAATGGGATCGAGGACGAGGGCGCTATGGCTGCTCCATTCCGCGGGTTCTAGCCAGCGGACGGCGTCGGCGTCGGAGGCCGCGCGCAGTTCGCCGCCGGTAACGCGGCAGAGGTAGTCGGCAATGACGTAGTGGTAACGGACGCGGCCGGCCTCGTGCCCCTCTTCGCGATGGATGCGGTCGAGAAGCTCGACCAGCTCCAGCGGTTCAACGAGTAGGCCGGTTTCTTCGCGGACCTCGCGCGCGACGCCTTCAACCAGGGTTTCACCGACTTCAAGCACGCCGCCGGGAAGCGTCCAATGGCCTTTGAGGGGTTCGCTGCCGCGGCGCACGAGGAGCACACGGCCTTCGTGGACTACGACCGCGCCCACGCCGACGAGAGGAGATTGGGGAAACTCGCGCTGCATTTTGTCCAATCGGGATCCCTCCGGGGCTAAAGCCCCGACTCTATCTTGTGGGGCGGTTACGGCGCGAGTAAACTCGCGCCCTGATACAAAGCCGGCCTGTGAAACAGGGTACTAGCATTCATTTCCGGTCGTGCCCATTCAAAACAGCTTCAAGCCAGCCTCCACAGTCCGCGCAGGAATCGTATGCCTCCCGCTATCATCAAACAAAGACGGAGAGAAATAAAGACACAGAGGTGCGAAAGATGGCGGAATTTACATTGCGAATCGATGGCATGCACTGCGGCTCCTGTGTGCGCCGCGTGAGCCAGGCACTGACTGCGGTACCGGGCGTGACGGTGAACGAGGTTCGCGTGGGAGCGGCCCGGCTGAATGCAGCCGAGGAACCCGCGCCGGTGGATCTGGCCATTGCCGCGCTCGCCAAGGCCGGCTACACCGCGCATCTGGAATCATAACGCGGAGATTTGGAGCCGACCGTGGCCTCGAGCACCACAGAATCGCTGACGCTGCCCGTTCTGGGCATGACGTGCGCCTCATGCCAGCACCACGTCGAGGAGGCTCTGCGTGCGACAGCGGGCGTGGAATCGGCACGCGTGGATCTGATGGCGCATCGCGCGACCGTGGTCTTCGATCGTGCGACAGCCAGTCCTGCGCAACTGGTGGAGGCAATTCGCGGAGCGGGCTACGATGCGGTGCTGCCGCGCGAGGACGGCGGCAGCGCGCGCAATGAGGATGCGACAGAAGGTGCGACGACGAAGGCGTGGGTGACGCTGACCGCGGGCGCGGCAGCGATGCTGCTGGCCATGCCTCTCGAGACGGAGATGGGCGCGGGCGATGCGTTCCTGATGCACGTGTTTCCGTGGCTCTACGCAATTCCGGCTCCGTTGCTGCGCTGGTTCCTGCTCGCGCTTACGGCCGTGGTCGTGGCGTGGGCGGGGCGCGGGATCTACGGGAGCGCGTGGAGCGCACTGCGGCACGGCACGACCAACATGAACACGCTGGTGAGCCTGGGGACGGGCGTGGCGTTTGCCTATTCGGCGTATGCGACGGTTTGGCCGGCGCCGGGACGGGAAGTTTATTTCGATGCGGTGCTGCTGATTGTGGGTTTTCTGTTGCTGGGAAAGGCGCTTGAGTCGAGGGCGAAGCGGCGGGCGCGGGCGGCGCTGGACTCGCTGTCGCGGTTGCGGCCCGCGACGGCGCGACGACTGGTGGACGGCGTGCAAACGGTGGTGCCGCTCGAAGAGGTGCGTCCCGGCGACAGCGTTGTGGTGCTGCCCGGCGAGCGCTTTCCTGTGGACGCTACGATTCTGGAGGGGCGCACCACGGTGGATGAGTCGATGCTGACCGGCGAACCGACGCCACTGGAGCGCGCCGTCGGCGGGCGCGTGCTGGCGGGATCGCTGAACTACGACGGCGCGGTGGTGTGCCGGGCGGAGTCGCTGGGCGAAGACACGATGCTGGCACAGATTGCGCGGATGATGGACCAGGCGCAGAGTTCGCGCGCACCGATGGAGCGGTTGGCCGACGCGGCCAGCGCGATTTTTGTGCCGGTGGTGCTGGGGCTTGCGGCGGTGACGTTTGTGGCGTGGCTCGTGGCCGCGCATTCGCTGCCGCTGGCGCTTGCTAATACGGTGGCGGTGCTGGTGATTGCGTGCCCTTGCGCGATGGGGCTGGCGGTGCCGGCGGCGTTGACCGTGGCCGTAGGCCGAGGCGCGCAACTGGGTGTGCTCTTCAAAGGCGGCGAGGCGTTGGAACGGCTGGCGCATGTAGACGCGATCGTTCTCGACAAGACGGGGACGCTGACGGTGGGAAGGCCGGTGCTGGAGCGGATACAGGGAATAGGGAATAGGGAACAGGGAACAGAAAAGCCGGGAGCAAGGGAGCAAGGGAGCGAGGGAGCGGAAACGCCGGGAGCAAGGGAGCAAGGGAGCGAGGGAGCAAGAAAGGCAGAGGGCGAACTGCTGCGCATGGCTGCGGCGGCGGAGGAGCGATCGAACCATCCGCTGGCGCTTGCAGTGGTCGATGCTGCGCGTGCGCGGGGCCTCGAATGGCAACCGGCGGAGGATGCGCAAGTTTTGCCAGGGCGTGGATTGACAGCGCGCATGGAAGGGCACGATTGCATCCTGGGCAATGAGGCGCTGTTCAGTGAGTCCGGCATCGCGCTCCCCAGTGATGTGGCTGCGCCGGAGCCGGGCGTGACACGGTTGTGGATGGCGGTAGACGGCGTTCCCGCCGCGTACTTCGATGCGCGCGATGCATTGCGGCCTGATGCGGCGGACGCGATCGCAGAGCTGCGGAGCGCCGGACTTCGCGTGCTGATGCTGACCGGCGATTCGGCCGCCGCGGCGGCGCCGATTGCCGAGCAGGCGGGGATCAAGGAAGTGGAAGCGGGGCTGGACCCAGCGG